>WNFA01002202.1_pt1 | contig 15995 bp, 9 predicted proteins | sample 5400481 | NCBI WGS metagenome assembly WNFA01 (sample SAMN13153340, study PRJNA577476) | soil metagenome | isolation source: 120 cm saprolite under Douglas fir tree site 2 hole 1 replicate 2 | place: USA:California | collected 2015-04-18
ACTCAGTTGTATGTTCCATAATAGGAGTATACACTATTCGATAGGTGAAATGCTGGTCAATAGATGCTTCTCTACAGAATTTCTCCAGGGAAGAGTTCTGATTGCTCCACCGCGAGGGGAGGTCGTTCACGTTTGTACATGGCCTGGCACGAGCGAAGAGGCAGAGAAGGCAAAGGGAAGAATCGCCCCTACAGGAAGGGGATTTCGCCCGCAAGCATAGAAAGCCCCCGCAAAAAATTTATTGACTAGCACCTCTCTCATATGGTATACTCACAGTAATCCAGTTTCCTGGAGGTGGAAGGTTTTAAGCCTTTGCGGCCCCCCTTGGGGCCGTTTCTTTATGGCAACCATTCTCTTCCCCAGCTATCTATTTTTATCTCTTCCAAACCACTTCAGGTACTTCACCGCCCGCTTATTGGACTCGCCTATCATCTCCAGGTCCTTTGCGTTCAGGGGCTTAATCAGCAGTAGTAGGCCGGCTGCCAGCGCCAGGAAGACTATGCCGGATGCCACGAACATCACACGGCCTGTAGGATGCCAGGCTATTCCCGGCAAAGCTGCTATGGTCAGCGCCAGGAGCATGCGCAAGGTGAAGCCCAGGGGGTACTTCTCGGGCAGGTCTTGCCAGAGGAATGCGAGCAGCAGGCCACCCGTAGCAATCCTTGAGATGCCGTCGGCTACCAGTGCTCCTGAGGGTCCCCAGCGCGGGATGAGCAGGATGCCAAGCGCTGTGGCAATTATTAATCCTGCAAACTGTCCCACCACAACCAGTCTCGGCTTGCCGATCACATAGAGCGTGGATTGATGAATGGTCGTGCCGAGAATACGCACGACCATGTTAAAGAGGAGGAAAATGGCCAGCAGCGGCCCGACGGCATCATAGTTGCTGCCATAGAGTGTATGCGCGATGGTTTGGGCGTTGAACAGGGAGAATACCAGCACTGGCCCTGACAGCAGCGTCTCAATCTTGATGAACGTCTGCCAGGAGCGTGCCAGCCGCTCGTAGTTCTTGCCGATGAAAGCTGCGGCGAGCGCTGATCCCGCGACTCCACCAAATCCTGACACCAGTAAGAGATTGGCGGCGTCAGCCAGTTGGAAGGAGAGATTGAAATAGGCGATCTGTACCACCGAGACTGCAAAGTAGCCGAGCAGGATGATCGATACTTGTTTGAGCAGCGCTCCTGAGACAAGATTTGTTAGCCAGGCCGAGAGGCCAAGTCTCACTACTGGCTGCATGGGTTGTTTGTATGTCGCCCCCCGCGTGAACAGGAGTGGAGCCAGCCAGAGCGCGAAAGCCCCGGCGTTCAGCAGCGAGCAGATGGCTTGCAGCCAGAGCACGCTATCGATGCCCCAGCCGAGCTGCAGGGTGAGAAAGCTAAGCCCCAGGAGGAGTAATTGCGTTACACTGCCAACGATAAACACAGTGCGCATGCGCATCTGAGATGCGTAAACGGCGGTGAGCAGGCTGGCGATGCCGTTTCCCAGTACCCAGAAGGCGATGGGTGTGATATGACCAAGCAGGGTCGGATTGCGCAGCCCGGCGGCTACCTGGGCTGACCGGGGGATTGGAATGGCGGCGATAAGCACTGCCAGCGCTGGCAGCGCAAATAGTATGGCTGCAAGGCTGAGAACAAGGACTGCCAGGCGCAGCGCCAGCAAGCGCCGTACAAGCAGCGCTGCCGCTGCCCGGCCATGCTCTGCAAGGACGCGCGGCACGAACGTGGTGGTAGCATCTTCTAATCCGAAGGCGACGATATAGGCGATGGTATTGAATGCTGCCGAGGCTATAGCGTAAATGCCGTACTCTGCCACGGATACCTTGCGCGTCATAATCAGCGTGAGGATGAACAGCGAGAAAAAAACCCACAGGCCATACGCCTGGTTGAGCAGGTAATTGGAGGGTGTGCGCTTTAGCAGGTAGCGTGCGCCTGTCTCTCCACGCGGGATCTCCGGCTGTGTAACGTCGATCATCATCGCAGGTGGTTCGCCAGGGACATGGCCTTGCGTTTCTTCGATGAAGCCCTCTGCGTTTTTGGCTTTATCACCAGTTTGCATATCCCTCAGCTCATCGCCCTCTACCCTTACTTCGGGGGCTTCAAGTCGCCCGTCATCAAAGCGCACCAGTCTATTTGGTCGCAGCATTGGTTTCTTTATACCTAAAAATAGTTTATTGCAGTTTGAAGATATGCCGCCCAAGCCAGCCAATTCCACCTAACGCGGCGAATAGTTCCAGTACGCTGACGTTCGATGTTACCTGGGTGGGTGAGACCAGGTAGAATGCGCCGACCTTGGAGGCGGCGGCAATTACGAAGAGTCCCAGGCCAATCCAGGCGGGTATGGTAGCGTACAGGAGCGCTCGCTGCCAACTGCGACACAGGAAGCCGATCGCGGTGGGGACGAGATAGAGCAGTGCCGGGATGATTGGCGCGAGGATTGGAGGGAATGGGCCATCCAGCGCCGCGCTCGTGGAACCCGGCAGCAGGCGTGTCCACTCCTGCGCGGGTACCAATGCCAGTGTTACCAGGATCGTCTCGAAGATCACCAGGCCAATCGCAAGCATGGACAGGCGTTTCTCTCGCTCTGTATTTTGTGTGCTTGAATGCAGCATAAACAAATCCTTTGTAGGGGCTTTATGTATTACCGTTTAGCTTGCCGGTATAGTAAGCAATCCCATCTGGTATTTTAACATTAAGATGCGGCGCACCGAGTCATCAATTCGTTGCTGGCTGATTGTGCCTGAAGCAATCGCCTGCTTGATTCCTTCGATCATAGTGGCAACACCGGCGGGTGTTGAGGGTCCCATCAGTAAATCTGAACCGGCCTCGACTGCCAGCACCGCAGCTTGTCCCTCTGTATAGTAAGCGGTAATACCTTCCATAGTCAAGCTATCCGTGATCACTACACCCTGAAAGCCTAGCTCGTCGCGCAGGATGCCGGTCACGACTTTATAGGAAAGCGAAGAGGGTTTGCTGTCGTCGATGGCATGCACAATTTCGTGTGTCACCAGGACTGCATACACATTGCCCTGTTGGATAAGCGCGCGGTATGGCGCCCAGTCGATAGCCTCCAGGTCGCTCTTTGAGCGGTACAGGTTGGGCACGCCGCTGTGAGGATCGACACCTACGTCGCCCAGGCCTGGAAAGTGTTTGAGCGTGCCGAGTACTTTGCCGCTCTGTTGCAGCCCTTGCAGGTAGGCCTCCGCCATTTTGGTGACCAGCGCAGGGGTAGTGCCATAGGTGCGCCCGTAGAGCTGCGGGTTGTAGACATTGGTGACATCTACCACAGGGGCGAGGTTGAGATTGAACCCGTAAGATGCGAGGTCTTGCGCGTCCTGGATGCCTTGCGCCTTTGCCTTGCTGGGATCGTTGGTCGCGCCGATATCGGCGGCGGCCGGTCGTGGTCCATCCAGGCTTTGCAAGCGGTCTACCGTTCCGCCCTCCTGGTCGATGGCTACCGCCAGGGGAATGGAGCTATTGCTCTGCATTTGCTGGATAAGCCCTTTGAGTTGCTGCTTATCAACGATATTATTGTTCGCTGTGAAGAGCAGGACGGCCCCTACGTGGTACTGGCTGATCATTGCGCTGATATCTAGAGAATAGGTTGGGCCAAGAAACTGGACAATCATCATCTGGCCGAGCTTTTGATCGAGGGTCATATTTTGCACAACCAGGTTGATGTATTGCTGGGGGGTTAGTGCAGCTGTTGGCTGGGCTGTTGCTCCTGGTGTAAGGCCGTGATTATGTTTGAGTTCATTGTTGATGTTAATGAGCAGATTATTATTACCCGCGCTGGCAGGCCCTCCAATCACAAAAGCCCAGCCCTGCGGACCGATGAATTGCGCATAACCAGTATTGATGGCGCTCAAGACTACAATCAAAAGCAACCCTATACCCAGTAATGCTTTCCCTTTTGTAATGCCTGTTTGCCGGGTCGTTTTCACCGGCATGATTGGAGTAGCTGCCATTGTGTCCATCTCGGGGAGAGCAGAGGTCTTGCGGGTGTCGATTGCCTCTATCGAATCACCTTGCGACTCACCGGTAGCTTCAGGGCTACCCTTCGTGGCAATAGCGGTGTTGAGCGAATCGATCGCCCTTTGCTCAATCGTGCCTGTTTTACGGAGAGACTTTACTACGAATAATTTTAGTGTATCCTGTTCTTCCTCGCCCTGCTGCTTTTCAGAAGATCGAGGCCCGTCTGACTCCATACTATACCTCTTTCGATACATATAATTGCTTTTAGAATAGAGGGCGATCTGGTGATAGAAACGCGGGGCGACCTGTTATGCAACGAGTAGACGCTCAGCTTGTAATCCCTCACAGGCTGGCCAGCAAACCAGAACAGGCTAACAATACCCCATATAATAGTAACGCAAAAGGCGTCGAAAAAGTATGAATTAGCGCACAACTTTGTTGCAGTATCCTCAAAGCGGATCGAGCAAAGGGAGATGAGCTTGCTAGTTCCACACAATTCCAGACGCCCTTTCACAGGAGACACTATACACTGGATTGCCCAAGAGGTCAATTGATTGTGCATTAGGGATTTTGGGAGGTCATCATAGCTTTGGGGATCAAGCACCGGTGCAAGTTTCAGTCCCGGCGTTACATCATCGATGGGAGCGCGTTTGGTATGAAGGTGACGAGCACTCCGTAGAGGATCAGCGCTACACCCGCTGCCTGGCTGATCTGCCGGCCAATGGGAAAAGACTTCTCAGCATAGATCAGCACAGTAAGGAGGGCCATCACCGCAATATTCATGATGCCGAGCGGAAAGAGGATTACAAACAGGAGCCAGCAGCAGCCAAGACAGTAGGCACCATGTTCCAACCCCATACGGAAGGCACCACCGTACCCGTCATGCCAGGAACCGAGGATGAATTGCAAAGGCGTACGGCACTTCGATAGGCAGACACGCTTCAATGGTGAGAGTTGATAGAGGCCAGCTATCACGAGAATCACCCCGCCGAGGCGGGAAGCGTTCTGCATGAGCCACATAGACTGTTCAGCCAGCTTCTCGCTCCCCAGGGCGAGAGGATATGCCAGCACCCCGAACAATGTCCAGATGAGAAAGTAGGCGCTGATGAAGACCCAGGTCGGCACAAAAGGCTGTTCTTGCCGCCGCTTGCCTGCATACACTGCCGTGAACATGAGAATCATCGGGGCCGCTGTGGGGAACATCATCGCTATCATCATCACCACCCAGAGCACAATGAACAGTGCTGCGCTCATTTCCATCGTCAGTCCCATTGTCTGGTTGTTCATATTAGCTGACTGCCAGATGAGCAGCGCCCAGGAAATGGCAGCCAGCACAAGCAGCGAACCCAGAATCAGGTAGCGTTCCCTTGGAAGCGGGTAGGGGTTGGTACCAGCCACTTGCGCTCTCCTCCCTGCTTATCTGCGCCTGCCGGGATATGATGCAGCAAAAAGCAGCAGCTACACGTTGGACCAGTTGATCGCTGCATAGTGCCCGTTCTTGCCGGAGTTATCCCAGTGCATACCGTAGTCCGTCCAGGTGCTTTTTTCGTCGCCAATTGCCATCGCGACCTCGGAAGCGAAGGGATGGGCATTCACAGCCCAAATCTCTTTGTCGGGATCCATACTTGGGAGCGGGTGGACGGACAACTGCATGACGCTGGGAATCTCAACAGAGCGACGCTTGCCTTCTTTGCGAAAGGTGATCGGCAGAGCTTTTACGCCGAGCACGGTAGAAATGAGGGGTGCCAGGGCAGCGATTGGACCGCCGGCTGCACCCGTGAAGATTGCCTGAATGGCCTGGCGCTGTTGCTCATTTGCTCGCTCATCGAGGTAAAGCGCTACACTCCAGTTTCCCTGAGCCATCGGACCAGGTGTACGTGCGATCATGGCAACATTTAAGCCATCTAACGTTGCAGCCCCATAGCTCCCCCGGTCAATGTGAAAACCGAAAGCGACCTCGCACGCTCCCGCAGTTGGCCGCGAGGTCAATGGCTGGTTAGGCGAAAGCAGACAAGGGCACACAACGTCACAGTTGCAGTTCTCAAAATAGTCACCTGTAATCTGCCAGCGCGTTTGTGTAGTAGCCATGGATCACCTCCTACGCAGTTTCCTGTTTTCTCGTATATAACCAGGTTTTGCGAAATACGTTACACTCAACCGAGTGTAACAATAGCATAGAATTGTCTCGAAATCAAGGTGAAATGACAGCAAAAATACTTAAGACAGGTGCTTTGTTGTCCTCATCAATGATGCCGATTCTTCCGGAGTAAGCGAGTTTCTACCCATGCCTTTGATTACCGCTTGTTCTAATACTGAGAGTGCGATATACTGTTCATACCGTAGCACTGCATATTCATGCTTTTTACCTTTTTAATCAGGATATCGGAACAGCCACCAAGGCCGATAATGAAGTTTAATAAATGAACCGGGATAGCGGAACAGCCGGCAAAGGCCGATAAATCGGCTGTGGGCGCGATAAATCGGCCCCTACTGGTATCCGGGGTATTTGCTTAAAACCCATAATCGGCCCCTACGGAGGGCCGAAGGAATGTGTCAAAGTGCATTAATGAAAGAATGTAGTAAAGGCATATGGCAGAAGATCGGCACCCCGTAGCTCCCACAGAAATTGGTAGAAATGTGATGGCACGTCGCTCGAATCGTCGCAGCGCTTCATCTCGCGTTCCCCGTAACATGGCGATCGGGGTTGGCATAGCTTTGATACTTGCCTTAATTGAAGGTGCAGTCTGGCTACTTGCATTCGGCGGCGGTGGAACTCACAACATCTCTACGTTTCTATCTAGTGCCGCACATACTCCACTCTTCTTGTTCGTGCTGCTTTTGCAGTTGATAGCGGCTTGCATACTGATGCAGGTCACCGATAGACCACTGGCGCTGCTAAGGTACATCAGGGAGGTGCAAAGAGCGCAGGAACAGTACCGCGCGTTCTATACGCCGGTCAACTCCTGGCCAGCAGTCTATGAAACAACGATAATGTATGTTCAGGACTCGCCTGATCCTGCTGTCCCCGGCCAGGCGCAAAGCATGTCAATGTTTGAGCTAGCACAACATCTAGCGCCTACCAGCGCAGCTGGCCAAGCGCACCAGTTGATCCTGGGAGCGCCAGGAGCGGGCAAGACGATGCTGCTCCGGTTGTACCAGTATGTGGCCTTGCAACAAGGTAGGACGCTTATTGCTGGACGCGCTAAAATACCCATCTATGTTCCCTTGAGGAATTATAGTTTCTACCTGGAAGCTGGCAATGCTGCATCCCCGCAGGAGGGCGACGCGGGCGACCATAAAGGCCTTGTAAAGATACCCCGTATCTTTCTTGCCCCGCACTCCTCACCACCCTCGCCCCTACGGAGCCATGCCCCCGCAGGGACGGAGGGCCTTGCGGGTACACAGTCGCTGCTCGATTTTCTTTACACGAGTGACCTGCCGGGCCTGCGTCACCTGAGACCTTTTCTAAAATCGTTGCGAGCGCAGGGACGTGTGTTGTTCCTGTGCGATGGTTTGGATGAGGTTGACGAGGCGTACCGTGCTGCCGTCACGATGGAGCTGGCCGAGGTGATGGGACAGAATCAGAACCAGCTGGTGTTGACCTGCCGGGAAGTTGAGTATCGAGAGCTGCCGCAACTGGCGCAAACAGTCGCAGAAAACCTGGTAGCCCGCGTGCAAATCGTTCCACTCGATGGCCACCAGGTGCGCAGCTTTGTCGAGCGCTTCATCGAAGAGCAGGACCCAGATAATAAGTGGCGGCATACGGCAGGGCAGGTGATGGAAGCGATCGACCGCAGCCGTTTGCGCGACTACTGCACCAACCCGCTGATGTTGTTTTGCTTGATGGAGATCGTCGATGAGATAGGGGTTGATCGCGGAAAGCAACTTGACACACGCGGTCAACTCTTGCGAGCGTATGTCAGGCACCTCATACAGCGTGAAAGGGCGCAAGCACGCTGGGGCAATGCAGCTCCGGCAGAAGATAATGTATTGCTCATGCTGAGTGAGTTAGCCTGTGCTGCCAGGTGGACGAATGATGCCAGTGCTATCCAACTGCCGCTTGCAGGAGGGAGCCGGGAAATCCGCGTTGTAGACCTGGCGGACGGGCTGCTGACCTGGCTGAATGAACATCCTGCACAGAGTTTGTGGGCGCTGGACGCGGTCGAGTCCAGCGATGCGCAGGGCGCGATACGTCGTGAGTTACATGCGCCCTATAGCCGGGAGGAGCTGGGCAGGTTGGTGCAAATTGCCCAGGGAGCGGGGCTGATCTCGATCAGCCCGGGTGGTATTTTGAGTTTCCGGCATGAGCTGATTGCGGCATATTTCGTTGCAGAGTATTGTATGGCGGTGAGAGTGGGGCACAGTGCGGGTGATGCGGAGGATGCGATAAATCACACAAGCGTGGGGACCAGGTTCATAACGCCTGTGGCTCTGTGGGCCGGGCTGCTGGATGATCCGGCGGAATATGCGCAACGATTTGCGGCGCTTGGGAGGCAGAAACCTGCTTTCAATTTGGAGGCCCTGGCATTGAGCCTGGTCTGTATGGGTGTTGCAAATACTCCCCCGCAGGCCGAAAATGCACACCAGCCAGTACTGCCAACCAACCTTAAGGAAGCGCTGGCAGTACTGGCTAGTTTGCGGGACGCGCAAGCCTGCAACGCCCTGGCTCAGCTCTTTACGCGCTATGCCGAAGAGGGCGCGCAAGAGATCTATCAGTCTCTCTACTCGTTGCTGCCGGTTGATGGTATTGAGGAGTTTGTAACCCGGCTGAATGCTGAGGTTGTTCCCGAACTCCTCTTTGCACGGTTGTGTGACGTGGTTGACGATGCGGCATATGAAACGATGGTCAAACGGCTGGTACGTGTATTAGGGCGCTTTGGTGCCGTCGCTGTCCCGCACGCCTCGGAGTTGAGCCTGGCGATGCAGGGGAGAAGTGAGCGTTTGCGGTCTGCCGCTATTAATATTCTGGGTGGAACTGATGAACAGGGCGCGGTAGAGCCATTAATTACCTGTTTGCATGATGTGAATCAATTCATTGTTGGACGGGCTGCCAATGCTTTGATCCGCCTTGGCCCAGAGCATTGCTTTACACCTCTCATTCAGGAACTGGAAGACCCCGCCGGGCAAGAAGTACACTGGACTGTTTTGCATATCCTGGAACGCTTTCTCAATGAGCCGAATGCTGCACGCCAGTTGACTCCCTCACAGCACGCGCGCCTTGTGAACGTGCTTTTGCATGTACTGACCTCTCATTATGCGCCAGAGGAGCAGAAGAAGGCGCGGGAAATGCTGGTGCAGCAGGGGCGTACGGCTGAGGTGAATGTAGCCGGGGAAAAAGCAGTAGAGCTACTGGTACAGTACCTCTCGTCCACCGATGATACAATTGTGCGCTCTGCACTCAGGACGTTGAAAGAAATTGGCTCTGCGGCTACTCCCTGCCTGCTTGACCAGTTGAAGCCACAAACGCCTGAGATGATGCGTATGCGCATTGTCGAAGTGCTGGGATATGTGCGCGACCAGCGTGCTTTGCCTTACCTGCTGCTCTCGCTGGATGATCCGGCATTAGTAGTTCAACAGCAAGTAGCGTCTGCTCTGCAGACCTTCGCACCGGAGAGTATTCCCGGCTTGATTGATCGCGTGCTGCATAGTGCTAGTGAGCTTGTTGCTACGCGAGCCGAGCAGGTATTGGGCGGAATCGGAGAGGCGGCCGTCACGCCCGTAATTCAGGCGCTCTCTCCTGTAGTACCTGGACGCACGCACCTGCTGGTGCGTGTGCTCGAGCGCATACGCGATCCGCGGGCGATACCGGCGCTCGTAGCGCTGCTGCGTGACTCCACGCCTGCCCATACCGAACAGACGCTGCAGGTGGCCGTAGTACATGCGCTGGGACAGTTTCCTGACGAGCGGGTTGTAGCTCCCTTGCTCGACATGCTGGCAAGCTCGAATGCACTGATCTACGAGGGAGCGATCAACGCGCTGAGTTATCTTGAAGATGTGGCGCTGGATGAGCTGATTGCTGCGCTGGATGTGGAACCTCCAGAGGATGCTGTGAGCGAAGAGCAAAGGCGTGAAATTGGACAGAAGAGCATCCTCGCGACCCGCGTACAGCGTGCCTTGCTGGGGATGCCCCATTTCCCAGGGGAACGGTTACTCGAAGTAGCAGGTGTGGGGAGTGATGCGCAGGTCAAGCAAGTCATCGAAGTGTTTCTGGCAAAGGGGACCGAGGCGGCGCAGGTAGTAGTGGCAAATCTCTTCCATCCTGATGAGCGTATACAACGCTGTGTGCGTTCAATTGCCGGGGAGATGAGCGGGCAGGTAATTGTGCCGGCGTTGCTGGAGGCGTTGGACCATCCTGAACCAGGTTGGCGCGCCATGGTTGCCAAATTTCTCCTGCGATATCCTCGCGAGGCCATACCGCCGCTGGTAAGTCTCCTGGACGACTTTGAACGGGGCAGTAGCGCTGAGAAGATTCTCTTAGCTTTTGGGCCTGAGATACTGCCTTACCTGGTGCCTGGGCTGGATGCCTTGAACAACATGGCGCAGGAACGTTCGCAACGCATCGTCGTGACATTAGTGCAACAAATGCCAGAACTGATGTATGATGTTGTACAGCTCTTCAGTCTCTCTCCCCCGCAGCGTGCGCGTGAGGCACTGTTGAATCTACTCACGAACGAACTGGTTGACTTGAGCGTACCGGCTCTGTTAGGGGGACTGGAAGATGCGCACCTGGTAGGTGATGTATCTGAAGCGCTGGTATGCCTGGTGAATGATAATGCGCGCGGTGAAATGGTTCTGAACGAACTCCTGGAGGCGTTAAGAGTGGAGGAGAGACGGCATGGCGCGGGAATTACATTGATCGAGGTTGGTGCGAAGGCTGTGCCAGGGGTTGGTAATCTGATCACCGACCGTGACCCGGCGGTAGCGCAGGCTGCGCAGAATATCCTGACCGAAATGGGTGTGCCCGCCTTCGCATTTATCTGGGCTGCGCACAGCGATACGAGTAATCGTGCCAGGCGGGAAGCGGCTCGCAGCATTTTCCGCAAAATGCCCACCGTGGTTATTAAGGATGAATTGGTTCAGCTTTTACAGAGCGATGAACCAGACGATATTACGATGGCTATGACCTTGCTGTTAGAACGTATCCATGAAGAGACGCTACTAGCACATCATGACCGCGAGATGATACCATCCCTGCTGGAATATGTGCAGGCCCACGGTGACGAGCGAGCCAGTTTACGTATTATCGGCCTGTTGATCTTACTCGATGGGCACGCGGTTATCGATCACGTGGCGCAGGTGCTCTATGACCATCCGAATCACCACGAACGCATCTTTCACGCATTACTGCTGCTGGGTGAAGAAGCGGAAGAGGTGCTTCTGGAGATGCTGCATGACCCGGATGCACCGGCGATACTGCGCGCAGAGGCTGCCAGTTTGCTGGGTATAGTTGCACCTAACGTAGATATTCGCGAGTATGCCAGGATGCTTGGTGAATACGGCCTGTGGGCCGGTCAATCGGTAGGCAGGGGTAGTGTGTTGCATCCCGATTGGTTAGCGATCTCGCTGCGTGCGTTAGGTGGTTTACTGGTTGGGGGTCATTGGGATACGATTGAACTGCAAAACCTGCGGCTCAACAGCAAGGAACGCAGCGCTGAGCGTGAGTTGTATGATGTCTTACTTGGTTGGCGCTACAGTCCATACATAACCATGCTCGAGAATGAGTTGCAAACCGAGCAGGAAGAACATAAAAGGAACATCCTGAAATTATCGCAACAAATCCTGGATATGCAAACGCATATGAGTGGACTGGAACACCAGTTGGAACAGTTGAACGTTGAACATGGTGTGCGAGGTGAGGAGCTGGACCTGGCTAACGAAAAGATCAAGGAACTCGAACAGGCGCTGGGCAGCACAACACAGGAGACGCGAGCTTTTCAAGACAATTTGCAGCGGTCGCTGCAGGAGAGGCAGACGTTAAAGAAAAGGCTCGAGGAAATTACAGAGGAGAGAGACACAGTACGAACGCAGCATGACGAGTGGCGTCGATATGCCGAGCAATTGGAGGCGGGTCTGCAACGTCCGCAGAGTCCAAGGAAGAAATAGAAGAGACATGCTTGTTTATTTACCTCGATTAGAGTATGATGCGAGGAGAAGTTTATAGCGAAAGGGACAGCAATCGTGAGCAGAAGAAATTTTTCTCAGGAAGAGGGGATGTCATGCTAAATAGCTTAACGAATAGGATGAATCCTATTCTGGGACAAGGACTCATTTTCGGTATTATCCTTGGGATTATCGAGATAGTTTTCAATTTTATCGCTGGTTCCCTGGGCCTCATTGGTCTCCTCGTTGCCCTGGCGCTTTATTTTGTGTTTGCGCTCCTGGCAGGCCGGCGGGCTTCTCAGCGAACAGGAAAAATTGTCACAGGCGTTCTGGCGGGTCTGTTAACGGGATTCGTGAGCGCTTTTATTACCAGTGCTATCAGCGTAGTCTCTGTTGTTACGAATTTCGATGCGATAGTGCAATCCTTTAAAAAGTCTGCGCAACAGTTGCACCAAAATCCCGCTACTATCACCCCATCGTACGTAACCAACTATATTGTGATTAATATTGTGATCAATCTTGTGCTTGCACTCCTGATCGGATTGGCCGGAGGCGCTCTCGGCGGTAATCTTGGCCGGAGACGCGCCCAACTTTCCACGACTGACGAATACCAGGAAGCAATGTTTGAGCCACCTTCACGAACCCCTCCTGCCAAATAGAATGATAGCATGTGGTCAGTTTGTCCCTTTCAGCAATCTGACAATAAATTACCTAAGTTTACGGAAGGTTGCGCGAATGTCTTCAATAACTGCCTCTGGATTCTCCCAAGGCGCGAAGTGACCGCTTGTGGCAAAAAGTGGCGCCTAACTCTTCTCGAATGCGCCTGATGCAGCACTTTTTCGCACCGCTTTTATATCTTGAAGGGGCGGCAGGCCAAAAAGCCGCCGGTATTCTCGGCTAAATTGTGATGGACTTTGATAGCCGACTGCTAAAGCGGCAGTTGTTGCATCCATAGAGCCACTCAGCATGAGGCGTCTTGCTTCCTGAAGGCGGAGGTGCTTCTGATACTGTAAGGGACCCATGGTCGTGATGGCCTTGAACTGATGATGGAGTCCCGAGACGCTCATGTTGTTGGATGTTGCGAGCTCCTCAACAGTAAAGGAACGAGCATAATGTTCTCTGATCCAGGCGATGGCTTTGCCAATGCCGTCAGCTTGCTGGTCAAAAAGCACCGGTTGGAAAAAGAAGTGCCCAGAGTCTCCTGACAGGAGATGAAAAAGCATTTCACGCTTGATGAGTGCGGACAGAAAGCGAGCTTCTTTGGGTGTGTCGAGAAGCTTCAGGAGCCTGGTACAGATGTCTAAAAAGTCGGCATCGGATTTCCCAATGAATGCTGCGGTGTTCAGCTTGTTCTCCTGTGGTTTCACGTTGATGTCAGCCTCCATCACCACAGAAGCGACTTCTTGCGTCGTAAAATCAATGCGGAGACCGATATACGGGAACTGCTTTGTCGCCCCGATGATTTGTGCGGGTGCAGGTATATCAATCACCGATGCCAGGTAATCGCCCGCGTGATACTGAAGCATGTCCTGGCCAAGACGCAGTTGCTTTGTCCCTTGAAGAATGAGACACAATGAAGGAGTCAAAACGACTGGAATCAGCGGTGTCTGATGACTATGGCGGACAAGAGAAAGAAATGGGATGAGTGTTTGCGTTCTTCCCTCTGTATTGGTAATCCTCTCGGTCATCGCAATAAGTCGATCCACTACCTTCTGGTGAATCGAATTGCTCTCTCTCAAGAAAGTGACGGGTGTGCGTTGTTGTTCCAACATTTCTTTTTACCTCGCCTTTATTTATACGTCCTCTTGGCACCTCTCGGTTCGTTTCCTGAATGCCATCGTCATTTTACATTGTATCCTCTATCGTGGCATGCATCCAGCAATTTGCAGATTCAGGCAAGTTTTAGGCAGGAATGGTCTATTTCGTTTGACCTTTTCACGCAATAATATCCTTAAGGCAAGGTTCAATTTGGACGAATTGTACTTGACCGTTTATGCAGTCACCCCGTGTCACCCTGAGCGCAGCGAAGGGTCTGTCGCGATGGGCAGCGAGATCCTTCGCTGCGCTCAGGATGACAGTCGGCACTGACCGGAAACCTGGTTGGCTTTTGACAATGGTAGCGAGATCCTTCGCTGCGCTCAGGATGACAGTCGGCACTGACCGGAAACCTGGTTGGCTTTTGACAACGGCAGCGAGATCCTGAGCGAAGCGAAGGATGATAGGGCTGGACCTTGCTGGTGATCTGACTGTTTATCACAATTTTGTAGTCAACAGGTGATAGAATGAAGGAGTTGCCTAGAAGAAAGAAAGACACCCCGCCATGAAGCCCAGTACCTTGTTGTCGGCTCACGAATGGGCCGAGTCCACCTTTGGGTCCGTCCACCTGGGAGATCAGCGCCGGACCAAGCGCGCGGTGGCGCTGGCGCAAGCCATCGCCCACGACCCGGCAGGCTCCTTGCCCGCCCAGATGCAGGATGAAGCGGCCACGCAGGCGGCCTATCGCTTCTTGCAGACGCCCGATGTGACCTATGAGAAGCTGATCCGCCCCCATGTGGAGCAGACGCGCGCGCAGGCCCGAGAGCCCAAGCAGGTCTTGCTGATCCAAGATACCACCGAAGTGGACTATCAGCACCATCCCACGACCACGGGACTGGGTCCCATCGGCAACGGCAGCCATCACGGCTATCTGTTGCAGAGCGTGCTGGCGGTGCTGCCCGGCAGTCGCCAGGTGCTGGGTCTGATGCATCAGGAGCCGTTCCTGCGTCAACCGGCTCCCAAAGGGGAAAGCCAGCGGCAGCGTGAGCGACGCGAGCGGGAATCGCAGGTGTGGGAACGCAGTGTGCAGGCCATCGGCGAACCCCCAGCAGGAGTGCACTGGATCCACATCGGGGATCGCTACAGTGATATGTTCCCCTTTTTGTCGCGCTGTCGGCAGCGGCACTGCGACTTCGACGTGCGAGCGGCACAAGACCGCTGTGTGGATCTGCTTGTCGAGCAAGCCGATACGCCGGCGGCGCGGCGCTCCCATCACCAGCGCCGCCCGCAGCAGCATCTGTTCGAGGTAGTGCGCGGCTGGTCGGCCCAAGGGGAGCAGGACCTGAACCTGGATGCAACCAAGCAGTCCAGAGCCCGCACGGCTCACCTCGCGCTCAGTTTCGGCTCCCTGCGCTTGCTGCCGCCAGAGGGCCACCAGGACAGCTCCTTGCGTCCACTGGTGGTGTGGGTGGTGCGCGTGTGGGAACCGGACCCGCCGGAGGGAGTGGAGCCGCTTTCGTGGGTGCTGTTGACCTCGGTGCCGGTCCAGACGCTGGAGCAGGCTTGGGAACGGGTGGACTGGTATCGCGCCCGCTGGATCGTGGAGGACTATCATCAAGGCCTCAAAACCGGCTGTCGCATCGAACTGCGACACTTGCAGAGTTACGAGGGCTTGCGCCGCTTGTTGGGTCTGTTGGCGCCCGCCGCGGTGCGACTGTTGCAACTGCGGGCAGCGGCCAGGCAGAGTCCGGAGCAGCAGGCCCTCCAGGTGCTGCCGACGGACCTCGTGCAGGTCGTCGCCGCCTTGGCTCAGGTGCCAGCCACCCAGTTGACCGCCCAGCAGTGTTGGTACACGATTGCGCGCTATGGCGGCTATCTGGGACGCAAAGGTGACGGCCCACCCGGCTGGAAAACCCTGTGGAAAGGCTGGTTCTACCTGCAAGCTCTGCTCGAAGGGGTCCATGTCGCTGCTCGACTTCCTTTCGACTGGGATTCGACTTGAAAATTGTGATAAACAGTCAGGCTGGTGGCGAGGAACTGTCACGTTCATGTGAACCATGCCTAACAAATTAATGGGGGTACGTGGTGGGTTTGCCGTTGGGCCGATAAATCGGCGGTGTGCGCGATAAATCGGCACCTACAGGTGTACCGTCACCGTTTAAGATACCC
>WNFA01002203.1_pt1 | contig 15994 bp, 9 predicted proteins | sample 5400481 | NCBI WGS metagenome assembly WNFA01 (sample SAMN13153340, study PRJNA577476) | soil metagenome | isolation source: 120 cm saprolite under Douglas fir tree site 2 hole 1 replicate 2 | place: USA:California | collected 2015-04-18
CAAGTGATGAGCCGCCGGTTCAAGAACTCGTGGCCATTGTCAGAGTGGATTCCGAGGAGCGGGAATGGCAACTGTTGGCGGATTCGCTGCATCGCCGCCAGCACCATTTCCTGAGTGCTTCCCAAGACCGGCACACGCTCGGTCCAGCCGGTGCTGAGATCGGTGGCCGAGATCGTCCAGATCCACTCGCCAACAATGCGTTCGCCGCTGTGGGAGACGCTATCGACCTCCAGGTAGCCGGGCCGGTCGAGTTCCTTCCACTGGCCGACTACTACCGGCACTTCTTTGCGGAGGAGAGTCCCCGGCTTTGTCTGGGACAACCGGCGCGCAAAGAGCTCCCGACGCTGGCGCCGGAGTTGGCGGAGGTTGCGTTCCACAGTCGACACGCTTGCCAGCTTCAACTGCTCTTCAATCTCAGGGCTCACGTGGAGTTGACCGTGGCGCTGGAGCAATGCCGAGAGAGAGGACAAGAATGGCCGAAGCCGCTCCGCGCAGATGTAGCCCGAGGCTTCCCACAAAACCTTCAATGCGCTCTGGAACTCCAGACCATAGCGACGCCGGCGTGTCCCCAGCCGCCGCAGCCGACGCCGCTGCTGCGTGCCTCGGAGAACCCGGAGACCGTGCTTGCGTGAGTAACCGGTCGCCAGGCAATAGGCGTCGAGGATTCGACCACGTTCCTTACGCCCCGCGTTCTGATAGCTCCAACCGAGTTCTATCGCCAGCTCGTAGCGCTCCCGAATTCGCATCCGTTCCTCCCCGGCCGAGCCCTCGGCTGCCGAGGTTTCTCGGTGCGATTTCTTGGTGAAGGAACGATGCGTCGTTCGGTGCGATTCTCGCTGACTTAATACGCAGGGTTCACAGGCTGAACGAATGTTCGTAGCATCGCGGCATGGACCATACCCCGGTCGACCCGGAAGTCACGGGCGAGGAGCTGCGCGAGCGGATGATCCGCAAGCGCAAGGCCATCGACCTGATGGAGCTTTCCTTTGCCGAGGATGCGGCGCGCTTTGCGGCGACAGACGAATACGACGAGCTGGGCTTCGTCAGCCCCATCGACTGGATCCGGTTCAACTGCCATATGACAAGCGGTGCCGCGGCCGACCGGGTCGCGGTCGGCAAGACCATGAATCGCATGCCGCGAAGCGTCGAGGCTGTGAGCCAAGGAGAGATCGGCCTGGCGCATGTGACGGTCATGGCCAGGACGGCAGAGGCGCTCAAGGACCGCTTTGATGAGCGGCCATTGATCGCGTTTGCGCGTGAGAACTCACCCGGCAAGTTCCACTTCTTCTGCCGTCACGCACGGCATGCCGCCGACGCCGACGGATATGCGGCCGACGAGGCTGACCAGGTCCACGAGCGGCGACTGTCACTCAGCACGTGGATCGACGGCTCGATGGTGTTGAGCGGCGTGCTCGACGCTTTCGGTGGCGCCGCGCTGCGAGCGGCGCTCGAGCCGCTAGCCCACAGGTCCGGCGACCATGACCGTCGTGAACGCGACCAGCGGCTTGCGGACGCGCTGGTCGAGCTGGCGTCAGGCGGAACGCAGCGAGCGAGCCTCCAGGTCACGACCTCCGTCGAGACGCTGCTCGGCCTAGCCGGCGCCGCGGCGGCGGACATGGAGTTTTCGCTGCCGATCTCGTCCAAAATCGTCGAGCGTTTGGCCTGCGACTGCAACGTGACGCGTGTCCTGCTCGACTCCGAGTCGAGCGTGATCGATGTCGGACGCGCAAAGCGCGTGGTGTCGGGGCCGGCTCGTCGCGCGCTCAACGCCCGCGATGGATCCTGTCGATGGCCGGGCTGCGATCGGCCGGCCTCCTGGACCGCGGCGCATCACGTCGTGCACTGGGTCCACGGTGGGACCACCGATCTCGACAACTTGATCCTGCTGTGTCACCGGCATCACTGGATGGTCCACGAGGGCAAGTGGCAGCTGGTCCGGTCAGATGACGGACGAATGCTCGCGATCCCGCCGACGGTGAGGTTTGCGCCGCCGGCGAGGGACGGGACCCGAAATGCCAAGGACGACGCGGGCTATAACTCTTCTTCGTAGCCCAGGATCGGGCCAAAGGCGTCCGCCGGCCCGTAACCCAACCAGCTCATGAATATTAAGCACGCACGCCAATCCTCGCTTACACTTCGAATCTCGCGAGTAGGGGTTATCGCTCGGCGAGAAATCGAAAAGCACACGAAGGGAAGGGGCGGGCGTTGGTCCTTGGTTTTCCGAAGGCTCTGGGCGGGGATGACACAGGCCTGCGCGTGCCCGAGGTCGCGATCATCCTGGCCTCGCCAGAGCGTCTCAAAGCCCTCGTCGTCCAAGACCTCTACGGCCTGGTCGCGCCGTCACTCCTATCCGTGATCGCCGGCCTCAAGGTCCTCAAGGACCACTCCATCCCTGATGACGATGTGGCAAGTGAGCTTGCGACGGTGGAGGCGGCGGTCTCCAGGATCCTGGCTCGTTTCGCCGTTCATTCGCCGCCGCTCCACGCAGCGTCGGACCTGTCGAATCGAGAGATGGAAGTGCTCGGTCACGTGGCGGCTGGTATGTCGAACAAGGAGATTGCGCGGCAGCTACATATCAGTCGGACAACCGTCCGGAATCACCTGAGCCACATCTTCAGCAAACTCCGCGCCAACAATCGCACCGCAGCGGTGGCCAGCGCCATCAGGAGTGGGCTCCTAGGCCGCTGACCCGGTTCACCGCATGGGACATCTGGGCCATTGTTGCCCGTACCCAGCGCGGTCAACATGGGTTGGAACTCTGATCGCGGAAAGGCCGCATACCTATGGGGATGGTGGCGCCTTGACTTGAGCCTGGGCAGCTAAACGAGAGAGAGGGGTCAGCCCGGCGCCGAACCGCGGTTACGTTCTCATCACCCGGATGGACTGCGCGCCGGCCGCGATGACCACTTAGCTCAGAGAACGAGCTATGCGGTCTGACACCAGCCACTCGTTATGGAGAAAGTGATTTGAAACGAGAGAAACCTTCACTCGGGCGCCGGGGCTATCTGGCGCTCGCGACTATGGTCGCGACGGCGGTGGCCATGGTCATCGCGCTCCCGGCGTTCGCCCTCGACACAACGGTATTCGAGCTCGATGGCAACGCCACCACCGATCACGCGGGCATAGCAGTGCCTGACGATTGGGACAGGGTCTGCCGCTCATTCCTCGGCACCGACTGTTCCACGACCAACATCGCGAACACAAGCACGGTGGAGTTCGCCTCTCAAGGCGCCTCTACTGGCACCACCTTCACAGGTGGAGGCTCCAAGGACCCGATCGACGTCTCGAGCTGGGCCTGGAACCAGGCTACCGGCGGCCTGCCGGGCAAGGACATCTTGCTGAACGGCTTCGCCGCCGAGTACACCACATCGCCCAACGCCAACTGTCCGGGCTCGGTTGCCGCCACCACATGCAAACAGATCTTCTTCGGGATGGACCGTTTCGACAACAGTGGTGACGCCCAGAACGGTTTCTGGTTCTTCCAGAACCAGATCAACCTGGGCAGCGCCAAGAGCGGGGGCGGACAGAGCTTCACCGGTGTCCACATGAACGGCGACCTTCTGATCGTTAGCGATTTCAGTATTGGCGGCACTATGTCGACAGTCAACGTCTACACCTGGGACAACGCCTGCACAGCGGCTGGCAAACCGTTCACGTACTGCGCCGACACCAACCTCCACTTTCAAGGGGGTTCGACGTCGGCGAACTGTGCCAGTGCCGCTTCAACCGCCGCCTTCTGCGGCATCGTCAACCCCACGGCCGGAACGACTGCGCCGTGGCCGTTCACGGACAAGAAGGGGAACACCAGCTTCGACCAGGGCGAGTTCTACGAGGGCGGCATAGACCTCTCGAGCTTCGGCCTCGCCAACGAGTGCTTCGCCAGCACCCTCGCTGAGAGCCGAGCATCGACTTCGACGAGTGCGACCCTCAAGAGCTTCGTGCTCGGTGGCTTTGGTGCGTGCGGATCGGCACTGAAGACGACTCCGCAAGACGCGAGCGGCGGGGGCATCGCTCAACAATCCGTTTCGATCACCACCGCAGGCTCGATCAAGGTGCAAGATCAGGCAGCCGTGACGGTCACCGGCGTCTCGGTCTGGAACGGCTCCGTCGCGTTCTATCTCTGTGGACCGGCTGATCTGGCGATTCAGCCTTCGTGCATCAGCGGCGGCACCTCTATCGGGTCCGTGTCGGTCAGCAACAGCTCACCGGCGTGTTCAAGCCCGCCAGGAGCAGTGTGCGTGACCTCGGCACAAGCCACTATCACTTCAGCCGCCGCAGCCGCCGGCGCCGCACCATTCAACTACTGCTGGCGCGGTGTCTTCACCTCCACCACGACCGGTGTTCCAGGCTCAACCGATGACACTTCGACCGAGTGCTTCACGGTCACGCCCGTGACACCGACGCTGACGACCTCCGCAACGATAGTTTCCACGTCCCCATTTGGCGACAGCAATCTTCCAGCCACAATCAGTGATACTGCGACGCTGGCTCTAGCGGCCAACGAGCCAGGCACGGGCGGGCCCGGCAACGACAAATCGATCAACCCGGCCACGGCAGGAAGCCCCGCGAAGGGAAACATCACTTTCACCGCTTACGGACCCAACAGCTGCGCGACCGTAGCAATGGTCGCCACGACGGTGCCCGTAAACGGCAACGGAACGTACGGGGTGAGCTTTACCCCGACGTTGCCTGGAACCTACACCTTCGTCGCCTCCTACAGCGGCGACCCACCGAATACAAATGGTGTGCCGACGAGCGCTTGTCCCGATACGACGGGAACTGAAGCCGTAACTGCAAGAGACACCTCGTCAGTCCAGAGCGCTCAGACCTGGACACCGCAGGACTCGGCGACGGTCACGTCAGGAAGCACGAACGCCTCGCTGAACGGGACGCTGAAACTCGAGCTATTCGGGAGCAGCGACTGCTCTGGCATTGCGATCCAGACGTACACGACGAATGTGACGGGCGCGTCGACGGCGTCAGTTACTTCGGGCAACCAGACCACCTACGTAGTCAGCGGAACCGGCACACACACGGTCTCCTGGCTCGTGACATTCACGTCAACTGACAGCAACGTTTCTGGCTCAAGCCACTGCGAGAAGACAACAGTTACGATCACGGACTAGCCTCGCTAACGATCCAATCGAATAGGAGGCCTCGGCAAGAAGCCGGGGCCTCTTCTTCGTCTACGCGTAAACCTCGAAGCTCAGCGTCGTGAGCGTGACGTCTTTCCTGCCGTTGAAGTACCAGAGGGTGGCTGTACAGCTGGCAGCGCCGCCGGTCCAGGAAGGCGACGAAAGAGGCATGATCTCGCTTCCTGGCCACGGGTAGCTTGAGTAAAAGCCCGCCATTGCTCCGTACACCAGGAGGCCGTTCTGATAGCAATTGAGGCTTACATCGGGGTAGTTGGTCGCGGTGGTCGAGACGCTGAACGTGACCGACTGGCCCCAGTGCGGGAGGCCATCCGTCGAGTTGAGAAGGACGAGGGCGACGCTCGATGCGCTGCTGCCGCCGCCGTGGCCGGGCTGTTTGGACGCGACCGGCACCAGACTGCTGCCAAACAGGCCGGTGACCAGGATGACGACCCAGATGCCCAACAACAGGCGACCTGCCGTTGACGCGAAAACTCTGAACATGTAGACCTCCTCAGGTCGAGACTCCGTGCGTACAACGCAGCCACGCGAGATTCCATGCTGCTGCGGCCGCTTCAAAGCGGTTCGGTCGTACCGAGAGGCCGGCCCGGAAGCCGAAGTCGCCATCCCGGCAGGAACGGAAATTGCAGCTAGCGACCCGCACTGTCCCGGGCTTCGACCCGGTCGGTGCTCGGTATCTCAGATTTACTGGCCGCTAGAGCGGGGCGAAGCCTACCCGGACGCGACGCGACGCGTCAACCCGTAAGCAGTCGTTCGAAGCCAGGCTACTTTTGGTTCGCCAACGGAGATGGCGGGTCTTCTTCGTAGCCCAGGATCGGGCGGAGCCAGCGTTCGGCTTCACCGATCGGCATACCTTTTCGGCGGGCGTAATCGTCGACCTGGTCGCGGCCGACCTTGCCGACCATGAAGTACCGAGAGTCGGGGTGGGCGAAGTACAGGCCCGCGACGGCGGCGGTCGGCGTCATCGCGAACGACTCGGTCAGCTCCATCCCGATCGAGGGTGCGTCGAGCAGGTCGAACAGGGTCCGCTTCTCCGTGTGGTCGGGGCAGGCGGGATACCCGAAGGCGGGGCGAATGCCGCGGTACTTCTCGCCGATCAGATCCTCGCGGGAGTGCCTCGGGCCCTTTTCGTACCACGAGCGCCGGACCATCTCGTGGAGGTACTCCGCGAATGCCTCCGCGAGGCGGTCGGCCAGCGCCTTGACCATGATCGCGTGGTAGTCGTCGTGCTCGGCGGTGTATCGCGCCGCCAGCTCATCCACGCCCAGGCCGGCCGTGACCGCGAACGCGCCGATGTGGTCGCCCTCGGCGGCCACGAAATCCGCGAGCGAGTAATAGGGCTTGTCGTCCCCATGGTCGACCTGCTGCCGCAGCATCGGAAAGCGAACACCGTCGCCCAGAACGATGTCATCGCCCTCGGCGCGCGCCGGCCAGAATCCGTAAACGCCCTTAGCGCGCAGCCAGCGCTTGGTCTGGATTTCGTCGAGCAGCTCCTCGGCGTGGCTGAACAGCTCGCGAGCCGCCGCGCCATACGCCGGGCTCTCGAGGATGGCGGGGAACTTGCCCTTGAGCTCCCAAGCGTGGAAGAAGAAGGTCCAGTCGATGTACTCGCGCAGCTCCGACAGCTTCGGCTCGATCACGCGCGTGCCGGTGAATGCAGGCACCGGCAGCTCGCTGAAGTCGAGGCGCGCGCGCTTCGCGCGGACTTCGGCCAGCGTCCGCTGTGGCCTTTTCGACGTCGTGTGCTGGGCGCGCAGCTTCTCCTGCAAGGCGCGGTTGTCGCGGTCGAACGTCAACCTACGCTCGTCGTCGAACAGGTCGGAGACCACCCCGATCACACGCGACGCGTCGAGGACGTGCACGGTGGCGCCGCTGTAGGCGGGCGCGATCCGTACAGCTGTGTGCTGTTTGGAGGTCGTGGCGCCCCCGATGAGCAGCGGGATCGTGAACTGCCTCCGCGTCATCTCCTTGGCGACGGTGACCATCTCGTCGAGCGACGGCGTGATGAGGCCGGACAGCCCGACCGCGTCGGCGCCCAGCTCGATGGCCGTGTCCAGGATCCTTTCCGCGGGCACCATCACGCCGAGGTCGTGGACCTCGTAGTTGTTGCAGCCCAGAACGACTCCGACGATGTTCTTGCCGATGTCGTGGACGTCGCCCTTGACGGTCGCGAGCACCAGCCTGCCCCGAACCTGCTGGCTGCCGGACGCCTCCTTTTCCGCCTCCATGAACGGCTGGAGGTAAGCGACCGCGCGCTTCATCGCGCGCGCGCTCTTCACCACCTGCGGCAGGAACATCTTGCCCGCACCAAACAGGTCGCCGACGACTTTCATGCCGTCCATCAACGGCCCCTCGATGACCATCAGCGGCTTGGCGTATTTCTGGCGGGCCTCCTCCGTGTCGGCCTCGATGAATCCGACCTCGCCGTGCAGCACCGCGTACGCGAGCCGCTCTTCGACGGGACCCTCCCGCCAGGTGAGGTCGACCTCCCGTTTCGTCCCGCCCCCCGACACGTTCTTGGCGAACTCCACGAGGCGCTCGGTGGCATCCGGCCGGCGGTCGAAGATGACGTCCTCGACCAGTTCGAGCAGGTCCTTTGGGATGTCCTCGTAGACGACCAGCTGGCCGGCGTTGACGATGCCCATGTCGAGGCCGGCCTGGATCGCGTGATAGAGAAACGCGGAGTGCATGGCCTCGCGCACCCGGTCGTTGCCGCGGAAGGAGAACGACAGGTTGGAAACGCCGCCCGAGATGCGCACCCCCGGGCATTTCTTCTTGATCTCGGTCGTGGCCTTGATGAAAGCCTTCGCGTAGCCCGAGTGCTCCTCGATCCCCGTCGCGATGGCGAGGATGTTGGGGTCGAAGATGATGTCCTCCGGGTGATAGCCGGCCTTCTCGGTGAGCAGCTTGTACGCCCGCTGGCAGATGCCGACCTTGCGCTCGAGCGTGTCGGCCTGGCCCTTTTCGTCGAAGGCCATCACGACCACCGCGGCGCCATACTCGTGAACCAGCCTGGCCTTTTCGAGGAAGGCCTCCTCGCCTTCCTTGAGGCTGATCGAGTTGCACACGCCCTTGCCCTGCAGGCACTTCAGCCCCGCCTCCAGGACGGTCCACTTCGAGCTGTCGACCATGATCGGGATGCGCGCGATCTCGGGCTCGGTGGCGACGAGGTTCAAGAACCGGGTCATCGCGGCCTCGGAGTCGAGGAGGTCGGCGTCCATGTTCACGTCGAGCAGGTTCGCGCCGCCACGGACCTGGTCCAGCGCCACCTGCACCGCACCCGTGAAGTCCCCCGACTCGATCAATCGGCGGAACCTGATCGAGCCGGTGACGTTGGTCCGCTCGCCGATGACGACGAACCTGGTGTCAGGTCCGATCTCGAATGGCTCCAGGCCGCTGAACTTGGCCTTGCCGACGCGCTTGGGCACATGGCGGGGCGGGATGCCGGCCACGGCCTTGCGGATCTGTCGGATGTGATCGGGCGTGGTGCCGCAGCAGCCGCCGGCCGCGTTGAGGAAGCCGCTCGTGGCGAACTCGCGAAGCAGCCGGCTCGTGATCGGCGGGTCTTCATCGAAGCCGCCGAACGAGTTGGGCAGGCCGGCGTTCGGGTAGCACGTGACGTAAACCGGCGCCACGCGAGACAGCGCTTCGATGTATGGGCGCATCTCGGTCGCGCCCAGCGAGCAGTTGATGCCCGCGGCGAAGGGGTCGGCGTGCTCGATCGAGTTCCACCAGGCTTCGACGGTCTGGCCGGAAAGATTGCGCCCGCTCCTGTCGACGATGGTGACCGAGATGAAGAGGGGCAGCTCCGGCGCCACCTCTTTGACGGCCGCGATCGCGGCCTTGGCGTTGAGGGTGTCGAAGATCGTCTCGATCAGGAGGAAGTCGACGCCCCCGTCCCGCAGCCCGCGAGCGGCCACGGCGTAGCCGTCACGAAGCTGGTCGAACGTGACAGCTCGATAGGAAGGATCGTCGACATTTGGCGAAAGCGACAGGGTGACGTTGGTGGGGCCGAGCGAGCCGGCCACAAACCTGTTCTCGTAGGCGTCAACGGCCGAGCGCGCGAGCCGCGCACCCGCGACGTTGATGTCGTACGTCAGGTCCTCGAGCCCATAGTCCGCCTGCGAGACCGGGGTCGCGGTAAACGTGTTCGTCGTGATGAGGTCCGCGCCAGCCTCGAGGTATTCGCGGTGGATGCGGCTGACCACGTCTGGGCGTGACAGGTTGAGGATGTCGACGTTGTTCTTGAGCAGCTTGGGGTGGTCGCGGAACCGCTCGCCCCGCCAGTCCTCTTCGGTCAGGCCCTGCTTCTGGAGCAGCACCCCGGTTGACCCGTCGAAGATCACGATCCGCTGCTTGAACAGCCGATCGAGGCGCTCACGGACGGAGGAGGCGGAGGTGGCGGTCGCCATGTGAACCATTAAGAGTACGAGGAGCGCCGCGCGGCCCGACCCCGCGGCCGGCTGGGCGAGCCTACGGCGGCGCGACCCAGACCGCCGGCGCGCCGTTGGGATCTCGCGCGTACACCGTGGCCGATGCGCGAGCGTCCGGCGGCAGGTCGCTGAGGGACAGGGCGGCCAGGCCGAAGCCCGGAGGGGCCTGCGAGCCCGGCGCGAGGATCGGTACGGCGGGCCCGTCGAGGAACCGCACAGACTGCGCGTCGTATGCATTGACGATGACCGCCGTGTTGGGCTGGGCGCCGGCGGCAGCCAGCGCCACCGTGTGGAAGTCGAAGGCCGCGTACCGCTCGGACAGGGGCCGGAAGGCGAACGCAAGGCCGCCATAAACGCCGGTGAGGAGGAGCGTGGCCGCGCAGGCGGTGGCCGCGACCGCCGCATAGCCGCGTCCCGCGCGGCGCGCCAGCCGCACCGCCTCGACCACGCCGACTCCGACCAGCGCGGCGACGTACGGGGCCAGGGCGAGGCTCCGCTGCAGGTGCGGCGCCCCGCCCTCGACCGCGTAGAGGGGTGGGAGCAGATACACGACCAGCCCGATCAGCACCAGCCCTGACACTCGGTCCCGGCGCTCGCGAAACACGCGCCAGAGACCCAGAGCCGCGAGCAGCGGCAGAGGCCACAGCAGCACCGGAAGGCCGGAGATGTCATGCCGCGGGTTGGGATCGCCGGCGACGAAGAACATGCCCAGCGTCTGGAGGCTGTGTGTCAGCAGGGTGGTGTGAGGCATTCCGGGGCTGAGCGCCGAGACACCGGCGATGCGCCCGAAGTAATTGAGCGGGTCGGTGACCATGGTCCACAGATAGGGCGCCGCGGCCAGGAGATATCCGAACACGAGCCAGAGGCGGCCCGCCCACAGCTGGTCGAAGAGCGGACGGTCGACGCGCCTCAGCCAAAACAGCCAGGCGCCGACCACCAGCGGCGTGAGCTTCAGGGGCTGATACGTCCACAATCCGGCTCCTGCCGCGAAGCCGGCGAGAAGCGCAAAGCGCCGTCCCGGGCGGTCCGACCAGGCCAGTAGGGCGGCCGCCGCGAGCCCGGCGAATGGCACCGTCAAGCCGTTGCGCAGTCCGAGCACAGAAGTTGCGATCAGCCAGGGCGAGCCCGCCATCCATACGATTCCGGCCAGCGCGGCCAGAATGCCGAACCGCCGCAGCAGCGGCCATGCGGCCGCGATCCCCGCGAGCCCGACCAGGGCCGAGGTGGCGCGGATGCCGACGACCGTGGGCCCCGTGAAGAAGTGAAATGTGGCGGCGACGAGATACGCAAACAAGGCTTCGCGGCCCCCGTTCTCGTCGATGAAAACCGGCCGGTAGGACGGATCAGCCAGGATGCGGAGCGCAGCGATGCCCTCGGAGGCCTCATCGGGATAGAGGCCGCCTGGCTGCCCGTGGAGAAGGGGCACCAATCTCGCCGCCGCGGCACAGGCCAGGACCGCGAGCACGATGGCAGCCGGCAGCAACCAGGCTGGAAGGCGAGGGTGCGCACTCAAGGGCGTCTCAGAATCCCAGGAGAATAGGGCGGACGTGGATACCGCTGTCGTCCCGAGTCATTACGCGCGCGGCGTCGTGCTGCTCACCGCCGCCGGCCTGGCGGTGCGCCTTCTGTGGCTGAACCACGAACCGATCTGGCGTGATGAAGCATTCACTGCCGTGGTCGAGCAGCGCGGCGTTGCGGGAATGTTGGACGCGATTCATAACGACTCAGCGCCGCCGCTCAGCTATCTCCTGACGCATACCTCCCTTTTCTTCCTGGGGCAGAGTCCGACCGCGCTCCGGCTGACATCCGCGATCGCGGGCACCCTGATCGTCCCGGTTGGAGCCGCCTTAGGACGACGCTGCGCGGGCGACCGCGGCGGGTTGTGGGCCGCGGCGATATTCGCCCTGGTGCCGGCGCTCGTGATGAGCGGTCGCGACGCGCGGATGTACGCGATGGCGACGACTCTGGTAGCGATCTCGACGCTCGCGTTGTGGAGGGCCGCCGAGCGGGGCACGCCGCTGCGCTGGGCTCTCTATGGAGTGGCCATCCTGCTCGGCCTCTACACCCAGTACTTCGTGATTCTTGCAATTCCCGCCCAGCTAATCGCTCTTCGGTTGGCGCTCCGCTCGTCGTGGCGGACGGTGGCCTCGGCAGGCGCTGTGTCGGCGCTGGCATTTGCCGCGTTGATTCCCTGGCTGGTGTACGCGGCGCCCCAGTTCAGGCATGCGGAGACTCCTTTCTGGGTGGCGCCGTTGACCGTGATCAACGTGAGCGGCACGCTGGCCCAGTTCCTATCCGGGCCCGCGATCGAACCAGGCACCCAGGGCAAGCTCGCGATTCAGGCCGTCCAGCTGCTGGCGGTGGTGGCCGGACTGACGTGCGCGTTCCTCCTGTTCCGGGCTCGCAAACGCCTTGACAGCGCCGCCCGATTCATCGCCCTGTGCGGTGGCGTGCCGGTGGCTTTGCTCGCCGCCGCCAGCATCTGGCACCCGCTCCTCGAGGCGCGGTACGCCGGCGTCTTGTGGGGGCCGCTCTTCGTGCTGCTGGCGGTTGCGATCGCAGGCCTGAATCGACTGTTCCTGCGAGCTCTCCTGGTGATCGCGCTCGTGGCGCCGTCCGCTGCCTTCTCGGTCGCCGTCACGCACCCCGACACGCCCGCCCTGACCGCGTATCTCGAGCCCCGCCTTCACGAGAACGACTTCATCTGGGCGTCCGCCGGCGACTATCTCCTACTTCTTTATTACGGTGATGCGGACGAGCGCGCCCACACCCAGGTGGTGGCCCACCACATCGCCTGGTTTTGGGGCACGGCAGCGTTTCCACCCAATGCGCTGACGCCGGACTTTCCGGCGAGAACGATCCAGCAGGGAGGCACCATCTACTGGGTCGACGACGCCGGCCATAAGCTGCCGGTCCCGCCGTCCGGATACGCGCTTCGCCGCTACGACTGCTTCAACACGATCTGCGTTGCCACCTTCTCGCCCAGTCCGCCATGATTGAAGCGATGGCCACCCCATACCTGTCCGTTGTAGTGCTGATCTACAACGAGTCCGAGAGCATCGAGCCCCTACACGAAGAGCTGCGCGAAGTTCTCGAGAAACTCGACGTCCCCTACGAGATCGTCTACGTCGATGACGGCAGCCGCGACGGCAGCACCGAGAAGCTGGGTGAGCTGGCAGCCCACGAGCCGCATGTTCGCGTCGTCAGCTTCCGCCGAAATTTCGGCCAGACCGCCGCCGTGCAGGCCGGGATCGACAACAGTCGCGGGGAGATCGTCGTCCTCATGGACGGTGACATGCAGAACGACCCGCACGACATCCCCAGGCTGCTGGAGCAGTTGGATGCGGGGTATGACGTGGTCAGCGGCTGGCGGAAAGACCGCAAGGACGACACGTCGCGCGTGCTGCCCTCGAGGATCGCCAACTGGCTGATCGCAGGCGTCACGCGCGTTCCGCTCAATGACTTCGGATGCACCCTGAAGGCCTACCGGCGCGAGGTCATTCAGGACATGAAGCTCTATGGCGAGATGCATCGCTTCATCCCGGTGTACGCGTCGTGGGTGGGCGCTCGTATCACCGAGCTGCCGGTAAACCATCGGCAGCGGGTGTTCGGGCGCTCGAAATACTCGCTCTCACGCACCTTGCGCGTGCTGCTCGACCTGATCACGGTCAAGCTCCTGGGCAGCTACTCGACCAAGCCCATCTACTTCTTCGGTTTCGCGGCGTTCGGCCTGTGGGCGCTGGCGCTCGTGTGCGCCGCCATAGTCATCATCCAGAAGCTCTTGCCGCCCTATCCGTATGCGCACAACAATCCGCTCCTTTTGCTGGCCGTGTTCCTCGGCATCGTGGGCGTGCAATTCATCCTCATGGGATTGTTGGCCGAGCTTTCCATACGCACCTATCACGAGTCGCAGGGCAAGGCCGTATATGTCGTGCGAGAGGTGCTCGAAGGCGGCAAGGGTAACTCGGCCCCTCCCGCGCCTTCATCGCGGGGGCCCCAGAGGAGGGCGGAAGGGGTAAAGGCCACGAACGGGAGAACGGCCGCTCCTCGCAAATAGATGTGTGGGATCTGTGGGGTTGCCGGCGGTGAGCCGGACGAGGGGCGCGAGCTGGTGGGACGCATGTGCGCCGCGATGGTGCACCGGGGCCCCGATGAGGACGGGAGCATCCACCGCGACGGAGTGACCTTCGGCATGCGCCGCCTCTCGATCATCGACGTCCAGGGCGGCCACCAACCCATTCACAACGAGGACTCGACGATCTGGGTCGTGCAGAACGGCGAGATCTACAACCATCTCGAGCTGCGCAAGATGCTCGTGGCGGCGGGCCATTTATTCACTACCCAGTCCGATACCGAGGTCCTTGTTCATGGTTACGAGGAGTGGGGCGAAGCGCTCGTCGAGCGGTTGAACGGGATGTTCGCTTTCGCGATGCTCGACCTCCGCCGGGGGCGGGTGCTGCTGGCTCGCGACCGCATGGGCATCAAGCCGCTGCACTACGCGGTCGACGGCCGCAGGCTCGTATTCGCCTCCGAGCTCAAGGCGCTGCTTTGCGACCCTGTCCTGCGCAGGGATCTCGACCCCATCGCGCTGGACGAGTACCTCGCCCTCGAGTTCGTGCCCTCTCCGCGCAGCATCGTGCGCGGCATCAGCAAGCTCCCACCCGCCCACACGCTCGAGTGGTGGCTCGGGAGCGGGATCCACCGGCTTCACCGCTACTGGTCGCCGACGCTGGGTGAGGAGGAGGCTGCGCCGCGCAAGCCTCGTCTGGAAGAGCGCTGCGAGGAGCTGCGCGAAGTGCTGCGCGAGTCGGTGCGTAAGGAGCTGATCAGCGACGTCCCCCTGGGCGTGTTTCTTTCTGGCGGGATCGACTCCAGCGCCGTGACCGCGATGATGTCCCAGCTGGGCGGCGACGTGAAGAGCTTCTCGGTGGGATTTGCGGAGCGCTCCTTCGACGAGTCGCGATATGCGCGCCAGGTGGCGGCGCATCTAGGCACGGACCATCACGAGCTGACCCTCGAACCGGCGATGCTGCTCGACCTCATCCCCAAGCTTCCCGTCCTCCTCGACGAGCCGCTCGGAGACGCCTCCATCATCCCCACGTATCTGCTGTCGGCGTTCACTCGGGGCCATGTCAAGGTCGCCCTGGGCGGCGACGGCGGCGACGAGCTGTTCGCGGGCTATCCCACGGTCCAGGCGCACCGGCTTGCCGGCTACTACAACCGAGCTCCACGGCTTCTACGCAGGAGACTCATCGAGCCGGTCGTGCGCCGGCTGCCCGTTTCGCGCAACAACCTGAGCTTCGATTTCCGCGCCAAGCGGTTTGTCAGCAGCGCCTCACATCCGTTGCCGGAGCGGCACCAGCGCTGGATGGGGTCGTTCGCGGCCGAGGAGCGAACGGCGCTGCTGTCGGCGGACATGCGCGATCTGCTCGCCTCAGGCGGGAACATGGCGCTCGCCGACCACGACGGCGTGGGGGTGCGCGAACCACTCAACCAGGTGCTACTCATGGACATGCGGCTGTACCTCGAGAACGACATCCTGGTCAAGCTGGACCGCGCCAGCATGATGGCCTCGCTCGAGGGCCGCGTCCCGCTGCTCAACAACGATTTCGTCGAATACGCGACCCGCCTTCCCCTGGATATGAAGCTGCGTGGCCTTCGCTCGAAGTTCCTTTTCAAGCGCGCCCTGCGTGGGCTGCTGCCGGACAACGTCCTCAATCGACCGAAGAAGGGATTCGGGATCCCGGTCGCCAACTGGTTTCGCGGCCCGCTCAAGGAGCAGATGCTTTCGGTCCTGTCGCCCGAGCGCGTGGCACGCAAGGGATTCTTCGATCCAGCGGCGGTGGCGGCATTGGTCCGCGACCACCTGTCCGGTCGGCGCGACAACCGCAAGCAGCTCTGGACCCTGTTCGTCTTCGAGCTGTGGCACGACGGCTATGTCAGCCGGAGCTGACCCGCCACCAAACTTCGACCCCCCCGTCCGCAACAGGCGCACTGGCTTCGATCTGTATCAGGAAGTCGACGATGGCGGCGTGCCCGCGGGACGGTCCGGCCACAATGGTCGTGGCGCCGAGTGCCTCGAGGTCGGCGACCGCCCGCGCGCGCGCACCGGGGGTCATTGTCAATGGCCGCCCGGCATCGAGCTGGTCGAGGGCCGATTCCAGGAATGACGGATGCGGGCCGAGATATGGCCCAGGGGTGAAGGCATCGCCTTCCGGCATTCGGAACCGGTAGCTCGCCACCGACTGCCAGTACATCGCGTCGGTCGATTCCTTGCTCGAGAATGGGGTGACGAGAACGGATGCGCCCGGGTTGATCCTTTCGACGTCCCCGCCGGGCCGGAAGAACGCAGGCGCGCTGGCGGGTGCGCTCGGATACGGCAAGGACGGGGCGATCGCCAAAAGGCTC
>WNFA01002204.1_pt1 | contig 15994 bp, 10 predicted proteins | sample 5400481 | NCBI WGS metagenome assembly WNFA01 (sample SAMN13153340, study PRJNA577476) | soil metagenome | isolation source: 120 cm saprolite under Douglas fir tree site 2 hole 1 replicate 2 | place: USA:California | collected 2015-04-18
TGATTACGCTCCCTCTCCAAATCGGAGATTCACACGGAGCCGTCCGAATGTGAGAAGACTCCCGAAGTGGAGACGACCGGACCGGCCTGGAGCGGCGACGAGTGGCTGGACCGGTCGCTGGTCGCTCGTGCGGCGACGGGGGAATATGGGACCCGATCTTCCCGAAGAAGAGCGCGCGGAGAGAATCGCGCGTCAGTGGCTGGTGCGCTACGGCATAGTCTCACGCGACTGGTGGCGACGTGAGCGTCCTCCGGTATCGTGGCGGTCGATCTATCGGGAGCTCAAACGTCTCGAGTATCGTGGAGAAGTGCGGCGGGGGTACTTCGTTAAGGGTCTTGGGGGCGCGCAGTTCGCTCTCCCCGACGCGGTCGAATGGCTTCGCGCGGTGGCCGGCGAAGACCAATCATCGGCGAGCTTCGTGGTCATAGCGGCGAGCGATCCAGCGAACATCTACAATCTTCCGCTGGAGCTGGTCGACAGGGATCCGCTATCCAGGCCACGTGGATCCGGCGCGCTTCTCGTAACGCGTGGTGGCCGCATCGCGATTGCCGCGGAAGGGCGGGGGCGTCGCTTCTCCGTGGCTGACTGGCTATCGCCTGAAGAAACTGCGTCGGCGAAGAAAGCTCTGATCGAGCATCTGCGCGGGGAGAAGTCAGCGCGCTATCTGATGTAGGAGGTCAGCGAATATCGCCGCGGCCAAGCGCCGCGCGGACGGCTTCGCGCATTGCGATCACAGCCTCCTCGCGGGCAGCGGGAGAATCCTCACGAACATGTAGCTCGATTCCGTCGGCGACGGGAAGACGGTGCCAGCGAAGCGAAATATCTTCGTCGTGGGCGACAGCTTCATGAGCACCGGAGCCGAGTGCGGGCGCAAGAGACAGCGCGATCTTTCGCTCGAGCGCATCGCCGGTGACGTCGCGCATCTCACCACGGATCGTGTCGAGGCTCTGCCCCTCGCGCTGACGGATCTTGATGGACAGCAGCTGCAGAAGATGGCGGTATCCGTAAGTCGCCCCGGTGCCTGTCCCCTCGGGCCGGTCGAGCAATCCACTGGCTACGTAGAATCGAACCGCTCGAGCGCTCGGCGCCGCTCGCGCTGAAGCATTGGTTGGTCGGACTCCGGCTGCGTCTACAAGAGATGTTGCGTGGGCTGCAAGCCCACGGGCGTTCCAGGGAGCGTGTCGAGCGTGGGCGCGGAGGAGAGCGACAGGCGATTCAGCCATGTGGATAGGATAACATTAAAGTCCTCGGCTCGCTCGTCGTGCGGAAGGTCGCCCGCGGGAGACAAAACTGAGATTTCGAAATCGCGCTTGATCTCGCGGAAGCCGCGAAATTCTTCGACAGGCGCGATCGATCCCTGTTCGCCCCATACGAGCAGTGCAGGCTGACTGAGACGCCGCAAGGCGTGTCGCACGTCGATGTTGAGATGGCCTGACAGGAATGCGGCCGGCGCGTGACGGGCGCCTCGCTGATGCGAAGTCGCGTAATGGATCTCGACCAGATCGCGCGTGACGAGCGAATCGTTCGAGTATGCGTTATTCAGATTGCGCCGAAGCTGCGGCCGCGAAACGAGGGCGTTGAACATGGCAGTGCCGGCGATCGGCGTGTCGACGGCGAGCCGGCTTGCTTCACCGCCCAGACCTACGGGCTCGTTGAGACGCACCAGACCCGATGGCGCGATGAGAGCTACGGCTGGGAAGCGGTGCGGATCGCGCGCCGCGAGAACAATCGCATACGCACCCGAGAGTGAAGACGCTACGAGAACCGTGGGCTCGTCGATGACTCTGCTCACGAAATCGGAGATGAGCGAGATGTAGAGACGCGCCGAGTAGCGGATTGCGGGGCGATCGGACATCCCGAAACCGAGAAGGTCTAGCGTGTAGACGGTGTTCGTTTGCGCGAGCGCGTCGACGTTGTTTCTCCATTCGTACGACCAGGCGGACGCATGAATGCCGTGGATCAGGAGAATCGGAGGACCGTTGCCGCGCTTGGTGAACGCGACCCTTCTGTCTCTCCAATCGAAGCCGCCTTCTTCACCACCTATCAGGTTGGTGAGCTGGTCGACGCCCTTCCGCGCAAACGCATTATAGGCAGCTGCAGCGCCAAGGATGGCACCGCCGGACAGAAGTATTCTTCGCCAAGGCCCTTCTCGCTCGTCGTTCTCCTGCATCGCTCCTCACATCGGTCGGTCAAGGAAAAAGCGCGGTTACTTGAGAGTAACCGCGCCTCGGGCACTGCGCACGGGGGAAGGAAAATCTGCTACCCCTAGCGCTTCCTCGAACTCGAACGTTTGCGGCTCCCGCCGCTCCGTCCGCGCGCCTTGGACCCCCCTTTGGAGGCCTTCCGGCTACTTGCTTTTCGAGCGGCGCCTTTGCGTCCGGCGGCCTTCCTGGCGGTTTTCCGACCTCCACCGGCCTTCTTTTTAGCCGATTTCTTTTTGCCTGAAGACTTGGACGAGCTCTTGGCGGCCTTCTTTTTTGAACCACCGGCCGCCTTTCTGGGTGCAGTGCGGCCTCCGGAAGTGGACGTAGGCGCCGGCCAACTGACTGGTGGAGCTGCTCCGCCGCCAAATGAGCTGGTACGCGCCGCCCCTGCCGAGCTACTGACCGCTCCGAACCCGGTGCTCGCCCCTGTCGACGAGCTACCAAAACCTGAGCTGCCGCTCGGGCTTCCGCCGGTACCGCTGCCGGGGCTCCCGAGGCCACCGCCGGTGAGAGTCGACTCCTGCTTCTTTCCAGATCCCTTGGGCCGGCCCCTTCTTCCTCTTGGAGCCCCTCCCCCGAAGAGATCCTCCTCTTCGTCTTCTTCGTCCTCTTCGCCCTCGCTTACGACTGTCGCATCGGAATCGGCCTCTTCGTCATCATCCGCGTCTTCAGCGCTGTCCCAAAGGCGATCGCTGTGATCCTCATTGATCGCCCAGCCACCATCCTCATCGTCGTCATCGTCGTAGGAACGCTTGCCGCGACTGAAGCCACCGAGATCATCCGGGTCGTCGTCGTCCGCAAAACGCAATGGCTCCACTGATTCACCGCTCGGCATTAGTCCTCCCATAGAATGTCAGCACTCGCACTGAGTAGCGCGGCATTTCTGACTTCGCCCGCTGCACGTCGCGTGCCTTGTGCGCCGAAAGCTTCTCCACATGTTGACACCGAATACAACTCCGGTGACGCGACGTCAAGGAGCAGCTTTCCACACCTCACCTGCTTCGGTGGATTGAGAAGCCACTCGTCTTGTTATCACGCTGACCAGCGCTTCGTAAACACCCGGGTCGAACTGCTTTCCAGAGTCGACCCGGAGATGCTCAAGGGCTGCCAATGGCTCCAACGGTTCGCGGTAGGCGCGCTTGGAGGTGAGTGCGTCGAATGTATCGGCTGCGCAAAGGATTCTGGCGCCCAAAGGAATGTCTTCGCCCGACAGACCGAGCGGGTAGCCGACCCCGTCCCAACGCTCGTGGTGGTGTTCGACGTACTTGAGCGGCTGCTTGATGTGAAAGAGGGGAGCGAGGATGTCGAGCCCTATCCGTACGTGCTGCTTGACGTGCTCGAACTCATCGGGAGTCAATCGTCCGGGTTTGTTGAGGATTGCCTCGCGGATTCCAATCTTGCCGACATCATGAAGGCGGCCTGCAACTCTTAGGTCCTCACACACGTTTTCCCCAAGGCCCAGCTCCTGCGCGAGTTGCCCGGCCAGCTCGGCTACACGCTGGGAATGCCCTCTGAGGTAGAGATCCTTTGCTTCCATGGCGTTGATGAGTGTCTCGGCGATGCTTATGGACATCAGCCGTAGGGATTCCTTCTCCCGCTCGAGCTCCGCGGTGCGGAGGGCAACCTCTTCGCGAATGAGCTTGTCGAGGCGGCGCTGTTCTATCAGCTCCGAGCGCTTGTGGAGAGCGCGATCGACGGCCTGCTGCAGGTCCGCGAGTTCGACGGGCTTCATCAGGTAGTCCGTCGCACCGGAAGACAACACCTCCGTTGCGGTGGCGGCATCGTTGACCGCGGTCAGCATGATGATCGCAAGGTCCTGATCGCGGTTTATCGCCTGTGGAACGATCTGGACGCCGGTCATTCCGGGCATGCGCACATCACATAGCATGAGAGAGAAGGATTCCTTGTCCAGAATCTGGAGCGCGTGATCGCCGGATCCGGCGATCTCCACCTCGTAGCCGCGGGAGCGAAGGAATTTACGCAGTGCGAGGCGTATGGTCTCCTCGTCATCGACGATGAGAATCCGGGTCACTTCTTACCCTCGCTGTAGAGCGGGAGAAGAATCGTGAACGTCGTTCCGACTTCGGGGGTGCTTTCCACCGAGATCGTTCCTTCGTGCGCCTGGATGATGCCGTAGCTCACGCTGAGGCCCAGTCCGGTTCCCTCGCCGGGAGGCTTGGTCGTGAAGAAAGGCTCGAACACGCGCTGGCTCACAGCCGCCGGCATTCCGTGTCCAGTGTCAGAAATGATAATCTGTACCATGCCGTGTTTGCGCTGCGTCACCAGCGACAGGTGACGGAGCCTGGCTTCTCCCATTGCCGCCTCGGCGTTCACCAGAAGATTGAGGAGCACCTGCTGCAGCTTCTGTTCATCGCCGCGAGTCCGGGGATTCGATTCATCGAGACGCATGTGAACCTCGATGCCACTCGATCGGGACGCGAGCGCGCGAAGCCGCACGGTGTGCTTGACGATGGTGTTGATGTCGACCGGAACGTCGCGCGCATCGGTCTTGCGCGCGAAGAGCAGGAGATCTCGAATCACGCCGATAGCACGATCAGCTTCGCGCTTGATCAGACTCACCGACTCGAATTGCTCACCCTGCAGATTGTCTTCGAGGAGGAGCTGCGCGAAAGTCGAGATGCCGGTGAGGGGATTATTCAGCTCGTGCGCGACGCCGGCGACGAGCTCGCCGATGGCGGCGAGCTTCTCGGTCCGCCCGAGGTGGTCAGCGACCATTCTTTCCTCGGTGAGATTTCTGATACCGATCACCAGTCCGACGATGTTGTCGGTTGCGTCGCGGATGTGGCTCAGCGTCACGGCCGCCGGGAACTCGGTCCCATCCTTTCTTCGATGAACGTGCTCACCGGTCCAGAGTGGAAGGTCTGGCGGGATCGCGGGAATCGTCTGGCGGGGAGAGAGCTGGGCTGAGGCAACGACGAAGTCGTCAACGGACAGACCGGCGATCTCGTTTGGCTCGTAACGATATTCCTTGATAGCGGCGGCGTTGGCGTATTGAACCTTTGCATCGACGCCAAGTATCAGCACGGGCTGATCCATGGTCGCCAGTGCCGCGGCGAGTGTCCGCTCGCGCGCGTGGGTTCGTTGCTCGTCTTCGCTGAGTAGCAGTACATCGATCGCGAGCGCGACAGCCGGCGCGAGGCGCAACAATGCATCGACATGCGGACCGGTCTGTAGTTGCGCCGTATCGGACGTCACGATCAGAACACCCAGTCGACGAGTGCTCGCAATGAGTGGGATCGTGATGGCCGGCTCCTCGGGAACCTGCTCCGGATTGTGAGCTTTCTCCCGCAGATTTTCGATGAAGATCGGCTCGTCCTTCGCCCAGGCTGCACGAACCGCGCTACTCTCGACCGGCCCTGTGATGCCCTCCATCGGCTCGCACGTTCCATAGGCGGCGACACAGGTGACAGTGTTTCCATCGGAGGAGATAATGCTGATTGCTTTTCCGCTCGATGGGACGACGTCGTCGAGGATGTCGAGGATGTCGTGACTCGCCTGCGCGACGGTCACTTTGCGCAGCGCTACGCGCGCGATCTCGGCTGCGGCTTCGGTCTGCTTCTGCTCATTGCGCTGCGCATCGAAGAGTCGCGCGTTTTCGATAGCAACGGCCGCCTGACGCGCGATCAGCATGATGAGGTCGAGATCGTGCGCGTCGTAGGCGTTTGTCTTGTAAGAGAGAACCTGCATCACTCCCACGGTCCGGTCGTGGTAGGTGAGTGGCGCGGTAATCTCGCTCTTTACTTCCCGTTTCGAGGCAACCTGGAAGATCGTTCCCTTCCACCAACGCTCCGGCTTTGAGGAAATGATCGGTGCCGCCGTCCGAAAGACCTTGGCGATCGTCTCGGTCCCGTTCGGGAAATCGAGCACGCCTTCTCCTTCGCGCTCCACGGAATCGACGATGATGCACTGCGCGTTGAACTTTTCGCTCATCGGATCGGCGATCATGAGCGCAAAGCATGGAGCATCCACCACCGAAGCGACCGCCTTGTAGATCTCGCGGTACGCCTCATTCAGCGAGATTGTAGCCGAGATGGCTTGCTGCACCGTCGCGACCGCCGCGAATCGTGCGGCGCGGCGCTCGAGCTCGGCGACGAGCTCAGTCGTCAATGAACTCCACCGTCACCGGACGCGTTATCACGCCGGACCTGACGCCTTCCTCGAGGAAGAGCCGGATTGCCGCCCGGCCGCGCTCGCCGTAATCGAGCGTCCAGTCATTCACGTACATCCCGACGAACGTGTCAGCCTTGCTTCTGTCGAGGCCACGCGCAAAGCGCATCGCATGGTCCAGAGCGCTGTTGCGGTGATCGAGGCCGTACGCGATGCTCTCCCGAAGATGCCGCGAGACTTTCTTCTGGACGTCGCGCGGCATCGTCTTCCGAATGACGTTACCGCCGAGCGGAAGTGGCAGGCCCGTTTTCTCAAGCCACCACGCGCCCATGTCGGCGACGAGATGAAGTCCGTCGTCTTTGTAGGTGAGCTGACCTTCGTGAATCAGCAACCCCGCGTCGACGTCGCCACGGATCACCGCCTGCTCGATCTGATCGAAGGGGACAACGACCGGAACGAAATCCGGCTGAAAAAGCTTCAGCGCCAGATACGCGCTCGTCATCATTCCCGGCACCGCCACTCGCTTGCCAGCGATGTCTTCGTGTGTCATCGGGTGCTTCGACACGAGCATGGGCCCGTAACCATCGCCCATCGATGCGCCGTGGGGGAGCAGAGCATACAGCTCGGAGAGATACGCGTAGGCGTGAATCGAGACGGCGGTCACATCGAGCTCTCCGCGCAAGGCGCGACCGTTCAACGTCTCGATATCCTGGAGCTCGTGGACGTAGCTGATTCCCTGCGTATCGATCTGTCCGTCGGCGAGCGCGTAGAACATGAATGCGTCGTCCGAGTCAGGGCTGTGGGCCAGATGAATCGTGCTGGGCGAGGTCATGACTTCATTCCAAGGCTTTTTCTTGCCTGCGATAGAGCGTTCGTGATGTCGTCCTGGTGCCGGACGTATTCGTCGCGTTTCTTTGCGAGCTCCGCTTTTTGCGCGGCGATCAGCCTATGCTCATAGGAATGGAGCTCAGTAGTGTCGCCGGCCAGCGTGGCGAGGCGCGCCTCCAGAATTAGTCCGAGCAGGTGGTTCGGATTCTCGCGCAGAATGCTGTCCGCCTGGGCCTTGGCAAGTGGTAATGCTCCCACGACCTCGCCGATCCGTCCCATGTCATAACGCTGGTCCGCGTTGAGCGGCGAGAGCATCTGATACGCGGTCAGAGCCATGGGCGCGAAGAACTGGACGCTGTCGATCTTTCCCTGGCTGGCGAGCAGCATAACACGGTTATAGAGGCGGTCAGCGCGCTCCTGCGGCGATAGGCTCGAGATGTCGGGGGCGCGAACTTCGGCGGATTGATCATCCGTTGCGACTCCGCGATCGTCGAGTCCAACCTGCGGTAACGCATTTTGCGAACCGTCAACGGTGCTGCCGCGACGGGCATTGAAGCCACGACCGGCCGCCATCGCGAACAGAGCGAGAAAGGCGAGGGCGGCGACGATCCACGGAAGCGCGTTCGTTCTCGATTCTCGTGTCGATGCGGTGCTTCCAACCGAAGTGCCGCAGCGATGGCAGAATTTGGCTCCCGGGCTTAGATCGGCTGCGCACGAGGCGCACGTCGCCCCCGCCAGTGGGGTGCCACAATTCGCGCAGTACCTACCAGTGGCGGCAGCGCCACACGCTGGGCAGGCTGCCTTGGAATCCGATGAAGCGGGAGGCGATGTCATGCGGCTGAAATTAGTCGGACGCTGACTGGGATGCATCGCGGTAAGTCTGGGACTGCAACTACAACTTACGACTACCGGCCGAGGGCAGTCGGCGGGTCGGCGGTCGGCTCCGGGCGGGCATTTGAAGCGCGCGAGCTGGCGCAGGGGTGTGCGCCGACGTCATCACTTTCTTCAGCCCACTGTCCATAATCAGCGCGCACGAACAGCCAGCACGCGGCCAAGAGCCGGCCGGCCGGCAGCCCCCGGCCGGTAGTCGTAAGTTGTAGTTCAAACCGGGAAGAGCATCTCCCTATACTTCGGCAGTGGCCAGTAATCGTCTCCGACCGAAAGCTCCAGTGCGTCGCAGACCTTTCGAACTTCCGCCATTGTATCGGCTCCCTCCGAGGTGAGCATCTCCGCCTGGCCGGTCGGATCGTCGTGCTTCGCCTCGACACGAGCGATGACGTCGCTCAGGTCTTCGCGAAATTCCTGGAGCTCCTGCACCAGCTCGCCCACCTGATTTGCCGTGGTCACCTGCGGAATCACCGCGATACCCGCCGTCTTTGACTGTGAAGCTGCTTCGGACAGCAGATTGAGGTACCCGTACGCGGCGGGAATCACGAGGGTGTCCACAATCTCACGCATGGTGTGCAGCTCGATCAGCATATCCTTCACATATCGCTCGACGCGAACGTGATAGCGGGACTCCAGCTCCTCCTTGGTAAGAACGCCTAGCTTGGTGAGGAGCACGCGTGACTGCTTCGATACCAGCTCCTTCAACGCCTCCGGAGTACGGCGGAGATTTGGAAGGCCACGCTTCTTGGCTTCCTTCACCCAATCTTCGGAATAGTTGTTGCCCTCGAAGCGAACCGGCGTCGATTCCTTGAAGGCCTCTCGAACGACCTTGAGCACAGCGTCGTCCACGGACTTGGTCTTCTTGAGAGTCTCCCGTAACGCATCAGTGATCTCGCTAATAGCGTCCGCGACGGCGGTATTAAGTAGTGCGACGGGGAACGCAATCGAGGCTGATGATCCGACGGCGCGGAACTCGAACTTCTGTCCGGTGAACGCGAAGGGAGAAGTGCGGTTGCGATCGGTGTTGTCACGTTGAACTTCCGGCAGCTTCGCGACTCCGAGCTTGATCATCTGCTCGTCGGCGGAAGCGGAGCTCTTTCCGGCGGCGATCTCCTCGATGACCTTGGTGAGCATGTCGCCCATAAAAACGGAAATGATAGCGGGCGGCGCTTCGTTGGCACCGAGCCGATGCTCGTTGCCGGAGGTGGCGATGCCGGCGCGGAGCAAGCCCGAGTGCTTATGGACCCCCTTGAGCACGGCGGCGAGGAAGGCGAGGAAGCGAATGTTCTGGTGGGGCGTCTTTCCAGGCTTGAGAAGATTTAATCCGTCGAGCTCCGGCGAATCGGCAATCACTGACATCGACCAGTTGCAATGCTTTCCAGAGCCGTTGATGCCCGCGAATGGTTTCTCGTGCAAAAGGGCCTGGAGGCCGTGCCTGAGCGCTACCCGCCGAAGCGTTGCCATCACCAGCATGTTGTGATCGACGGCGAGATCGGTTTCCTCGAAGTAGGGCGCCATCTCGAACTGGCAGGGCGCGACTTCGTTGTGACGAGTGGTAATCGGCACTCCCAGTTTGTACAGCTCGAACTCGGCTTCGGAAATACATCCCTGGATCCGTTCCGGGATTCCGCCGAAATAGTGGTCCTCGAGCTGCTGACCGCGCGGTGGCGGGGCGCCAATGAGAGTGCGGCCGCCCATCACCAGATCCGGGCGCATCCCGAAGTGCGCGCGATCGATGAGGAAATACTCCTGCTCGGGTCCAAGCGTCGTGAAGACGCGCTGTACACCCTTGTCGCCGAGCAGCTCGAGCAGCTCGATCGACTTTTGCGACAGCACATCTGAGCTTCTGAGCAGTGGGGTCATTTCATCGAGTGCTTCGCCATTGTAGCCGATGAATACCGAGGGAATACAAAGAGTCCGGGCGCCTGTTGACTCGACGATGAAGACCGGACTGGCCGGATTCCACGCCGTGTAACCACGTGCTTCCCAGGTCGCCCGTAGTCCGCCGGAGGGAAAGCTCGATGCGTCGGGCTCGCTCTGAATGAGTTGGTCGCCGGTAAAAGATTCCATCGGCTGTCGGTCGTCATCGAAGGCGAAGAACGCGTCGTGCTTTTCCGCGGTGAGTCCGGTCTGGGGCTGGAACCAGTGCGTGAAGTGCGTCACACCACGCGAGATCGCCCACTCCTTGATGACCTGCGCAACGACTGGAGCGATGGCGCGATCGAGCTTCTTGCCGTGCCGAATTGATGCAGCGAGGCTGGCGAAGACTTCTTTCGGAAGCTTGTCGCGCAACTGCCTCACGCCAAGGATGTTGACGCCGAAGTACTGGGAAGTCGGCCCAGGTATTCCGTCCTTGCTGAAGCCGCGGGCGATTCGGGGCTCGCGGCTGGAGATTTCGTTCAGAAGAGCTTTACGCGGAGTGATAGCGGCTGTCATGGGTGTCTGCGCTGATGAGATGTAAAAAAGTGCATTGCCTGCACAATTGATCGACCAAATTCGCTATGCGAGCCACGAAACGCAAGGAACTGGCTCGTTCTCGTGCATGATTTGCAAAAAAATGCCAACAGGGCTACGTTGAGCCCATGCCCCGACCTCGCTCCCAGATTCCTGATACCTCAGGCGCAACCGCCAAAGACATCCTGGAGCTCGCCGCCGCCAACAACGTCCGCTTCCTCAGACTGCAATTCACGGACATCCTCGGCATCAACAAGAACGTTGAGTTACCCGCGTCACAATTCGAGAAAGCACTGGCGGGGGACATCATGTTCGATGGTTCTTCGATTGAGGGATTCGTCCGGATCGAGGAATCGGACATGTTGCTGGCTCCGGACCTGGGCACGTTTCAGATATTTCCCTGGGGCGATGAGAAGAGTCGGGTCGCGAGACTGATCTGCGACATAAATACTCCGGACGGGAAGCCCTTCGCCGGAGATCCGCGCGGGGTGCTCAAAAGAATGATCGCACGCGCGGCCAAACTTGGCTACACCATGAACGCGGGGATGGAAGCCGAGTTCTTCATGTTCAAGCCGCGGCCGGACGAGGAGCCTTCAACGATCACGCACGATGTGGGATCGTATTTCGATCTCGCGCCGGCCGATCTCGGCGAAGATGCGCGCCGTGCGATCGTCGATGTCCTCGAGCGGATGGGATTCGAGGTGGAAGCGGCGCACCACGAAGTCGCGCACGGCCAGCATGAGATTGACTTCAGATACGCCGAAGCGCTGAAGACGGCGGACAACATCGCGACATTCCGGTTCGTGGTGAAGTACATCGCCCGGACCTTCGGCCTTACCGCGTCGTTTATGCCGAAGCCGATCTTCGGACAGAATGGCAGCGGCATGCACACCCATCAATCGCTTTTCCGCGGGAGGGATAACGCCTTCTGGGACGAAAACTCGGAATGGGAGCTCTCGACCACGGCGCTCCATTACATCGGCGGGCTGCTTCGACACGCGCGCGGCTTTACCGCGATAACAAACCCTCTCGTCAACTCCTACAAGAGACTCGTCCCAGGTTTTGAAGCACCGATCAACGTAGCCTGGTCGATGCGCAACCGATCGCCGATGATCCGGATTCCTGATCGTCGTGGCTTAGGGACCAGAATAGAGCTGCGAATTCCAGATCCCTCCGCGAATCCCTATCTCGCGCTCGCAGTGCAGCTGGCGGCTGGACTCGATGGCATCGCGACCAAGGCCGATGCGCGCGAGCCGGTCAACTCCAACATCTGGGAGATGTCGCACCGTGAGAAGCGTCGCCTCCGGATCGACGACCTGCCGCACAATCTCGGGGAAGCGTGCAACGAGCTGGAGAAGGACGATGTGATCACCGAAGCTCTGGGCGAGCATATCGCGACACAGTTTCTCGCCGCGAAGCGCCTCGAGTGGCAGGAGTACATCACGCAGGTCTCGTCATGGGAGCTCGATAACTACCTCGCCAAGTACTGAGGCGAAGATGCGAGGCAAAGTGGCACCCGCTCCGGATCAGAAAACCCGATTGGGGAGGCGCATTTTCACGGGAAGCAGCAGCCGAGTTAGCTACTTACCTAATGATCAGCGGTCAGCGGCTCGACCGCTTTCTTCCGTCCGAACGCTTTCGTCCCCCGGGTTTGCGAGGGACCTTTGCTCCTCTTTTTCGCGCTTCGGACAAACCTATTGCAATTGCCTGCTTCCGGCTCTTCACGGTTCTTCCAGTCCTGCCGGATTTGAGCGTCCCCTTCTTCCTCCGACGCATCGCGCTCTCGACGCGCTTCGAGGCTGCCTTACCGTATTTCCCGCGGCCTGAGGGTTTTCGTGTAGCCATTCCGTCCTCGTTTTTGTGTTGTCGTATGTGGCTCCAGACCGGCTGGCGCGTGTTGTGCCAGAGAATCAACGCGTCGATCGAGCTATAGCCGTCTATCTCAAATCGCACTGACATGAGCAGTCGCACCGGAATGGAAGCGGAAGCCATCACTCGTCTCACAGAAGGCCTGCAACCGCCGGCGATTCGGGCAATTCTTGTGCAATGTCTGACGGGAGAGATCGCCCCGTCGATTGCAATTTCGCGGCTGCTCGCGGTTGAAGGCGCACCCACTGTGCGCGCGGCGATCGACGACGTCACACATCGCGCGGCCACCCTCTCGCGTGCCGGCGACACAATGGTACGCGACAGAGTCGATGAGCTGACGCAGATTTTCATCGAGAAACTCTCTGAGCTTGCCGACGTGGGCGACGAGACGAAAAGCCGGACCGGCCCTGGATCGGAGCGTAAATCTCGTCCATTAGGATCCGGGGATCGCGACGAACCTCGCGCGGGATAGCCTCCAGCGGCGAGCGTCACCCAGCGAACGGCGGATGTTACCGAGTGCGCAAGCGGCGAGTGTTACCCACTGGTAGCTTATCCCGATAGGTAGAGCGGACGGGGTTAGGCGTACATTCGGCTTAGAGTTCGTTACGGCAGACATGCGGGTTGCTCCAGGATTGATTGCTCTCCTCGGTGCCATGGTCATCGCTCAGATGATTGCGTGCGGGGATGCATCCGGCCCGAAAGCTGGACCTCCAGCGAGCATCGTTCCCGTGCCGGGAAACGCGCAAGGAACGGCGGAAGTCGGGAGCAAGCTCGGACAGCCGCTGACGATCAGGGTCTCGGATTCCCAGGGTCGGAATCTGGCCGGCGTTGCGATCGCCTGGAACACATCAGCGGGCGCGCTCAGCGCGTCTTCCTCGCTCACCGATGCAAGTGGTCTGGCGATGGTGGAATGGACCCTGGGCCCAGTCGCTGGAACTCAGTCAGCGACGGCAACCGTTGCGGGGCTCAGTCCCGTCACTTTCACCGCGATCGCGATCCCCGGCCCTCTCGCACAGATAATCCTTTCCCGAGACACGGTCCGACTACTTGGGATTGGCGATGTCTTCCGGCTCAACGCACGGGCAGCTGACAGGTTCGGAAACAGCGTTCTGGTCGGGTCCACTGTCGAGTCCGCTGACACGTCTATCGTGACAGCCGATAACTTCGGCGCCGGAGCTATACTTACCGCGCGTGCCTCGGACACGACTACTATCGTTCGCGCGACGGCTGGCTCGATCGTCAAGACGGGCACGATCATCGTTCTCGGCCCACCGTGTCCAACGGGCTCCAGCGCATTCAATCTGGCCGTTGGTGAAATCGCATTGCTTTCCGGTACCGCGGCCTCGGAATTCTGCGTGCAGGGGACAGCTGCCGGCGCGGAGTTCATCGCGGTGCCGTTCTACTCCGACTTCAGTGGATCACTGCTGCGGCTTTCGATCTTCACGGGCAGCACCACCATCGCCGCGGTCTCGAACCGAATCATCGACCCGCGCCTGCAGCTGATGCAGCCGACCGGGCCCACCCCGCTCAGGAAGGATGATGCGTTCGAGGCGGCGCTAAGGGAGCGGTCGCTGGTCGAGCTGACACCGCTGATTCCACGCGCTAGGAGTGCCAGGCAGGAGAACGCTGGTCGATTCAGTCTATCGGTTGCCATTCCCCAGGTCGGTGATCTGATGAATTTCAACTCGAACTCCTCGTCGGCTTGTGCAAACGCCAACATCAGGACGGGGCGCGTCGTCGCAATCTCCAACCGCGCGATAGTGGTGAGTGACACGGCCAACCCCAGTGACGGCTTCACGACCGAGGACTTTCAGTATTTCGGGACTACGTTCGATACGCTCGTCTACCCGGTCGACACTCTCAATTTCGGTGCTCCGACCGACATCGATAAAAACCAGCACGTGATCCTGTTCTTCACCCGTGCCGTAAATGAGCTGACGCCTCCGAGCCAGAATTTCTACGTCGGCGGATTCTTTTTCAGCCGGGATCTCTTCCCAACCACGACAGCTGGAACTGTTGAGGGCTGCGCGACGAGCAATTTCGCGGAAATGTTCTACCTTCTCGTCCCCGACCCCACTGGAATTGTGAATCAGAATGTGCGCAGCGCCGATTTCGTGAGAACAGTGACGGTGGGGACCCTTGCGCACGAGTTTCAGCACCTGATAAATGCGTCGCGCCATCTCTACCTGAACGGCTCGGCTACGTTCGAGGACACTTTTCTCGACGAGGGCCTCGCGCACGAAGCGGAGGAGCTGACGTTCTACCGGGCGGGTGGACTCACGCCGGGACAGAACATCACCTACCAGGTGATTCAGTCATCGCAGAAAACCCAGGCCGCATTCGACAACTTTGGCGTCCAGAACTTTCGGCGCTTCCGCGAGTTCCTTACGAATACACTTACCAATTCTCCCTATGCGAACAACGCCAACATCACCACGCGAGGCGCCATCTGGTCTTTTCTCCGGTACGCTGCTGACCGGCGTGCGGGCACCGAAAGCCAGTTATGGTTCCAGCTCGCCAACCCGCCAGCCGGGATCCACGGCGTGTCGAACCTCGCGCGCGCGATAACGCCCGATCTCAGCGCGTGGGTTCGCGACTGGAGCGTATCCAACTATGCGGATGACTTCATTCCAGGAATCCAGTCCGTAGACATGGATCCGAGCTGGAATATCCGGTCGATGATTTCCGCCGCGAATGAAGGCGTGTGGGCGCTGGCTGCACAGCAGCTCGATCCGACTAGCGTCACATCGGTCGGCATTGGGGATGGCTCGGCCGCCTACCTGCGCTTTGGCGTAGCGGCTAACGCAATTGGAGGCGGCCGCATTGCCTCGCGCGGCGCGCCGGTGCCAGCCGGTTTCGCTCTATCGATTCTCAGGACGAAGTAGTGTCGTTCTGATCGCGGCGATCGATGCGCCTGCGATCCTGTCCTCTTCGATCCTTGCGCGAACGCGCGCGCAACCACCGCCAGGTGAGATAGAATGCGAGAGCAAGTATGATCCAATAAAAGGGAATCAGCAGTTCGTGTAGCGCCGGCGCGCTGATCTCGAGCCAATAGATCAGGCCGATCGATAGCAGCGACACGCCCCAGACGACGAACAACTGCCGCGGTCTACGACCGTAGATCAGATCATTTCTCCGCGCCGGCTACGTGGGCAAGCGCGTCACCCGCAAGCCTGAATGTCTTCCAGTCGTCCATCGACCTGGCTCCAATCCGTTTGTAGAAGTTTATCGCAAGCTCGTTCCATGTGAGCACGGACCAGTCCAAACGGCCGCAATCACGCTGGATTGCGATGCGCGCGAGCTCGCGCAGCAGGGCAAAGCCGACGCCATGCTTCCGCGCGTGCAGTCGGACGAAAAGGTCCTCCAGATAGATTCCACGCTTGCCAAGCCAGGTCGAATAGTTGTGGAAGAAAAGGGCGAACCCGGCAGGCTCGTCGCTGAGGAAGGCGATCAGGACTTCCGCTGCGGGTTGCTTACAGAACAAGGTGTGCGCCAGATCCTTCTGGGTTACGGGCGCTTCGCCGGGAAGGGCGCGCTCGTATTCGGCGAGCTCGAGAATGAGCTCATGAATTAGCGGGATGTCCTTCTTCCACGCAGGGACAATCCGCGGCTTTACCAAAGTG
>WNFA01002206.1_pt1 | contig 15993 bp, 18 predicted proteins | sample 5400481 | NCBI WGS metagenome assembly WNFA01 (sample SAMN13153340, study PRJNA577476) | soil metagenome | isolation source: 120 cm saprolite under Douglas fir tree site 2 hole 1 replicate 2 | place: USA:California | collected 2015-04-18
TCAGCCAGAAGCGCCGTTTGGCGTTCGTGCCTCCGCCCAGGGCTTCCACAGCAGTCTCCGCCAGGTGCTCTTTTTCCAGCGCGTCTTTCAGCTTTGCTTCGAGCTCGAGCTCCGGTTGTCTCTCACGAATCTGCGTCCTGATTTTTGCCGCAAATTCCAACGGTTCAAATGGAATGGAGACAACGTCGTCCGCACCCAGGTCCAGCCCACGGGCGCGTTCCAGCGCACCGCCGCGAACGACCATCACGATCTTGAGACTCCGCGAGTCAGGACTCGCCTTGATTTGGGTGATCAAACCGCAGCAGCTGAGATCGGATGGTGTTGCTTCCGTGATCAGAACTTCCGGGGAAAGAGCGAGAATCTCATCAACGTTCCAGCTGCGCTTTGTGGTGATTTCATAGCCTTGACCTGATAAGGCCTGTGTGACGTCTTGGGCAGACTCCACACGCAGGTTGAGGAGAAGAATACGCATCGCTATCATCTTATCACCAAGCAGTTTTAACTTTCCGTCGGGATGCCAGCCGGCATCGGATAGCACTCAGTTGAAACTTCCCGGAAGTCCCCAAAAACACGCGTGGCGGCCGCACCGAGATCCACACTGCGACTCCTGATATGCCTGACTGATTCGATGAAGGATTCTTGTGTTTGGTCGCAGATCCTGGCTCATTCGTCCGTCTTTCGCGGCGGCGTTTCCTTAACGAGTCTATCGCTACCTCGTTGAATTTCCCTCTAGTTACCGATCCAATCGTAGAGGGCAAGAGGTTGCCTTATTCCGAACGGCGCGAGAGTCACAGGGCCCTCCAACAAGCAGCTCCATCCGCTTCCTCGTGCTCATCAGTGCGCCAGACGCGACTCCGCCGCGCTGGAAAGCACCGAAAGACTCATGACGCGATCAATAGAAAAGGCACCTGCTCCTCGAATCATGAGCAAAGCGACAATCGCAAGTACCAGCAGGTGAAACTCATATCCCTCGCCCTTTTGAGTGCCGGTCCAATTCATGAAAAAGCCGGAGGCACGGTGCTCAATCATTATTGCCACCAGCATGTTCACACCGATTCCGAACGCTGCGATTCGGGTCAGGAATCCGAGGATGAGTCCGATCCCGCCGAAGAACTCGGCCGCGATGGCTAAAAAGGCCAGGGGAGCTGGAATATGCATCATGCTAGTGAAGGCATTCATCGTAGGTGTGAATCCAAATCCTCCGAACCAACCCAACATCTTCTGCGCACCGTGCGCGAAAAATACGATACCCAGAACCAACCTCAGAATCGCCGTCGCGGTGTCATCATCCGTGGCATATAGTCGACGAAACATTCTTTAACCTCCCTGCGTTCAACGAATTCTCTTTGGCCGTCAATGGGCCACTTATCTTGACATCAAGGTAGATGTACGACCTGCGCACAAAGATTCAACAATTCTGGAGTAAAATGGCATTGTCCATATACCTCGACGTAGAGTCTTATTGGAGCCCCCTGTCTTACTGTGATCAACCTGAGGTACGTGCCTTTGGCGTCCCCGATTCGAGTGCCGAGCGATGCACCGGGAACGCGGATCGGGCTAGTGTTGTGGAGGGCAGCTCACGCTATCGAACAGAAAGCCATGCCAAGCTTCTCTGACATTTCCACAGGTGAGGACCCACGCACTGTGCGGATGCCATTTTTCACGGAGTTCCTCTTAACGCTTTCAGTGCTCCGCCCCATGCAATCACTTCGTCCGCCATTAAATGCACGGCCTTGTCGTGCTTTTCATGCGGCTTAAAAGTCGTGAAGTTCTCGAAATCGGTAAACATCGACAGCGCAACCTGCGCCCGCACGTCCGCAATCCTGATTTCGCCCATCACTAGCCTGAGGTTCTCCACCGCGCGGACACCGCCAGCGCCGCCATATCCGACAAATCCCGCCGCTTTGTTGTTCCATTCGTGGAAGAGAAAATCGATGGCGTTCTTTAACGCCGCCGAGGTGGCATGGTTGTATTCGGGGGTGACGAAAATGTAGGCGTCGAGCGAGGCAATTTTCTCGCTCCAAGTTTTCGTATGTGGGTTGCTGTATTGATGCATTATAGGTGGCACGAGTTCATCGAGTAGCGGCAGCTTGTAATCCTCAATGTCGACAATCTCAAACTCCGCGTCGTTGCGGCTCTTCAGGATATCGAGCACCCACTTTGCCACGGCCGCGGCTTTCCGTCCCGGTCGCGTACTACCTACGATGATTCCAATGTTCAGCATGTGCCTCTCTCTCCCTTCTGGTGCGCGTGTGCCTTCTTTAGGAAGGTCAATATCTCTACATCAAGATAGATGTTAGAATTGCTATGATGATTCAGAGTTCTGATAGAATATGCTGTAGCCAACATAACTCGATATCGAGTATTCTGTGGCTGAATCTGAGGGCCGAAGGGAGGTGCCTGCGTTGGCGGTCCCCGTTTCAATTCCGAGCCGTGAAGCGGCGACCCGTGTCTGGCTGGTACTGTGGAAGGCCGCCCATGCGATCGAGCGGAACGCTAGTCGAAGCGTGTCTGCGTTGGGCCTTGGCCATTCCGACTTCGCGGTATTAGAAGTGCTTCTGCATAAGGGACCGCAGCCGGTGAATATCATCGGGAAGAAGGTTCTGCTCACGAGCGGTTCGATCACTGCCGCGGTCGATCGCCTGGAATCAAGAAAACTACTCCGGAGGACAGCCGACCCGAAGGACGGGCGCAGCCGGATCGTCCATCTCACTGAGAAGGGCCGGCATTTAATCGCGCGAGCCTTCCAAAAACATGCGTTGGACATGGAGGAAACCATGGCCGTATTGAGATCCGGGGAACGAGTAGAACTGGTCCGTTTGCTTAAGAAAGTAGGAATGTGGGCTGCCGCACGCCTTGATGATAACGGATCGCCAAGAGTGGGTGTACCAGATGCCTATTCCTCCCGCAGTTCTTTAGTGTAGTAACTGCTATCGTCGGATTTAACCAAAGCAAGGACGGACCTTCAAAACTTTCAACCGGCGCAGCCGCCCAGATCAATTTGAGCGCGCAAGGGGACTATAAATAGGCCATGGCATCCGAGAGACATAGTTCCGAACAAGCTCGGCATGCACTGGATATCCGCCTTGTCCTTGACGCGATCCCCACGCTCGCGTGGTCCGCTCGTTCGGACAGCTCCGCTGATTTCTTCAATCAACGGGCCTGGCCGGCACGCCGGACATCGGGCTACTTCTTATGCGGCTGACCTATGGTTCTCATGTATGCCGGGGAATCCAAAGGCGGATGGGGATCCGTCGGCATGGTTTGAGAAATTCTCGCCTCAATGCATTTCAAGGCCCGAATACTCCGGGTGCTGCTCTACGTATCGCCGTACCGTCGGACAGATAATGTCGACCTTAAGGTTGTGCTCTCGTGCCCACTGGAGAGCGTTCTCTGCCAGGGCCGATGCGAGACCCAAATGCCGCAACTTTTCAGGAACTTCCGTGTGGATCAACTCCAGGATGTTTCCCGCCAAACTATATTCCAGATAGGCAACTTGCCCGCTCTGCTCGATTTCGAACCGGCCGGTCGTTACTTTATGCAAATGTAGAGGCTTCCGATGAAAGATATTCCACACGGCGATAAGCCCTTTTCTTGGCTTGAGTGCCTATTGATGGCGGTCGGCCATCGCTCAACAGGCGTTATCCCTGACGATTAGATTAGGCGGGGCCTAACCTAACCGGGCGGAGATTTATACCGACCGCCAATGATTCTCCACACCTCGTCAAAGTCTTGCGTATGGCCTGATTTCTGCACGGCGGCATGCCCTTGGCTCGCGGGAGATCATAGATAGCTTGGTGCACGAAAAATACGGCGCTGGTCGGTTCATTAGATCGGAAGTCCGGCTGCGTACAAATTGAGCGCGATCTAACCGGTTCTAACAGGAATCATTAGCGATGCGACCGCAGCACTTGCCAACGACAAACCTGCACAGATTAACATTACACTTCGGAATCCAAAGACGAACGCATGGGAAATTGATACCCGGATCAGCGCTGTCTTATCGGCATCTAGGCCGGAGGGTAGGTCAAGGCCGGCGAGCTTGATTTCGTTCGCCTGAACGTACTGGAGAATGCCGGGCGGAAGCAGTCCGCCCGTGAGACTACGATTCAAGCTAGAACTGAATGATTTCACCATCACGATCCCGAGGATCGCAATGGCAAGTACCCCCGCGACCCGGGCGACCGCATTGTTGATGCCTGAGGCGGTGCCGCCACGGTCCTGGTCTACTGAACTCATGACCACAGTGGTGAGAGGAGCCACACTGACCGCCATTCCAAACCCGAGGACAACGAACGCAGGGAAGAATGCTTTCCAGTAGTTAGCTTCCACACCAGGTACGGCAAAGAGGACGAAACCTGTTGCCGCAATCAGCGGCCCGATGACCAGCGGTGGCCGCGGCCCATAACGCGCGACCAGTCCGCCAGACCAGCGCGAAAGAAAGAACATCAGGAGAATTAGCGGCAGCGCGGCGGCACCGGTCGCAGTTGTCGAGTATCCCTGCACCTCGATAAGGTTCATCGGAAATAAGAAAAAGAAAATTCCAAGAGCGGCGTAGAGAAAAAGGGTGAAGAGGTTCGCGCCACTAAAACTGTGTGACTGAAACAGCGCCAGCGGAACCATGGGTGAGCTTACCCAGACCTCCACGAAGACGAAACCGATTAGACAGGCAAAGCCGACACTCAGGCTTCCGAAAACTAGCGGATGGCCCCAACCGAGACTTATAGACTCGATGAGCCCGTAGACCACGCCACCTAATCCGACAGTCGCGACCAGGGCTCCCAGCCAATCCACATGCCTGGCAGTAGCGTTACGGCTTTCGGGAATATGCCGTAGCGAAATTACGATCACTGTGGCCGCGAGGGGAACATTAATGAAGAATGCCCAGCGCCAGGAAGCATGCTCAATCAGCCAGCCGCCGAGAACCGGCCCCCCTGCTGTCGTGATTGCAGTGAACCCGGACCAGGTACCGATCGCTAGGCCGCGGGTTTTCTCGTCGAAACATGCACTGATGATCGATAGGCTGCCAGGCACGAGGAAGGCAGCTCCTATACCTTGAACACTTCGTGCGATTACGAGTTGCTGAATGTTCGAGGCAAAACCACAAGCGATAGAAGCAGCCGCGAAAATCCCTACGCCACCCAGGAACATCAACCGGCGACCGAACAAGTCGCCGAGGGAGCCGCCGACGAGAATTAAAGCTCCCAAGAACAACCCATAAGATTCGACCACCCATTGCACACCGACGACGGTAGCGTGGAGGCTTGCCTGGAGTGTCGGCAGGGCCACGTTGACCACAGTGCTGTCTATAAAGGCCATGCTGGAACCGAGGATTGTCGCTGCGAGGACCCAACGTCCGGCTTGCGCTGTGCAAGGAACGTCAGCGTTCACCGCGCGGATTACGGCTTCGTCGCAAGGGGGCCTCATGAAGATTGTAGATGCGTTAATGTGCCGACGAGGTTCTGAGATTGTTGAATATCCGTCGGTGAATAGTCCACGGCCCATGGCGACGCTTGACGCACTTGAGGCACATGTGTGCAACCGTGAAATCCAACTCTGTGACCAAACCGAGTTTCCCTCATCTTATGAGGTTGTTTAGGCGGCTCAGAAGTTTACAATTGCCTCCTGTACCCGAACTGGGGCCGATTATGGCGAAACCAATTTTGTTGAGTGTAGATGACGACTCCGATGTTCTGAGAGCGATCGAGCGTGACTTGCGGTCAAAATACGGTGCTGAATACCGCGTAATGGCGAGCGATTCTCCCGAGGGAGCACTCACGCTTTTAAAGCAGTTGAAAGTGCGGAACGACAATGTGGCCCTACTTCTTGCTGACCAGCGTATGCCTCACATGGACGGAGTCTCATTTCTACAGGAAGCGACACGGATCTTCCCCGAGGCGAAGCGGGCATTGCTTACTGCCTACGCCGACACCAATGCCGCGATCGGCGCCATCAATCAAGCCAACATCAACTACTTTTTTCTGAAGCCGTGGGATCCTCCATCAGAGCATCTGTACCCGCAATTGGATGACCTGCTCGATGATTGGCAAGCTTCCTTCCGGCCAACGTTTCAGGGAATTCGCGTATTGGGGACACGCTGGTCGCCCCGGTCGTACGAGTTGCGGGACTTCCTGGCACGCAACCGCGTTCCGTATCAGTGGATTGATGTTGAGGCTTCCGCCAACGACCCGGAAACCAGGCGACTTCTGGAGGCTCTAGGGCCCGAGGCTACGAGCCTTCCTGTTGTGCTTTTCCCGGATGGGACCAAACTTCTTGAGAGCGCACCGGCAGAAGTCGCGCAAAAGGTCGGATTGCAGACACGCGCGCAAACCAGCTTCTACGACTTGGCGATCGTCGGTGGAGGGCCGGCTGGCCTAGCGGCTGCTGTTTATGGCGCCTCGGAAGGTCTGCACACGGTAATGATCGAGAGGGAAGCACCGGGCGGGCAGGCGGGAATGAGTGCGCGCATCGAGAACTACCTGGGATTTCCAATGGGGCTTAGTGGCGGCGATCTTGCCCGGCGAGCGGTGGTGCAGGCCCAGCGCTTTGGAGTAGAAATCCTATCGCCGCAGGAAGCAGTCGGCATTCGAACGGAAGGACCCTACCGGATCATCAAGCTGGTGGACGGGAACGAAATTTCTTGCCACGCGTTAATGATCGCGACTGGAGTACAGTGGCGGCGTCTGGAAGCCCCAGGAATCGACAGGTTGCAGGGGGCAGGCATCTACTATGGGGGTGGCGCCACGGAAGCACTGTCTTGCAAAGGCGAAATCATCTACGTCGTGGGCGGAGCGAATTCGGCGGGCCAAGCCGCGATGAACTTTGCCAAATACGCAGACCGCGTGGTTATCCTGGTGCGAGGGAGTTCTCTCTCCAGCACCATGTCGCAGTATCTGATCGACCAGATTAAGGAGATGACCAACATCGAGGTTTGGGCACACGGGAGCGTCGCCGAAGCGCATGGCGAAACGCATCTGGAAGAAATTTCGGTCCTTTGTTCGGATACCAACAAGATTGAGCGCGTGCCGGCGAGCGCCATGTTCATCTTTATTGGAGCGCTGCCGCGAACAGATTGGCTGGCGAAGGTCGTTGAGCGCGACGAACGCGGGTTCATCCTGACGGGTCCCGACCTTATACGACAGGGGCAGCACCCCAAGGGGTGGACGCTCGACAGAGATCCCTTTTTGCTGGAGACGAATGTTCCCGGTCTTTTTGCGGTGGGCGATGTGCGGCACGGTTCGGTGAAACGGGTGGCTTCCGGGGTCGGTGAAGGGTCAGTGGCCGTGCAGTTCATCCATCAATATCTGAGCAAGGTATAAATGGCCGAAAAATCGGAACTACTTCGCGTCCCGGCGTTCGCCGATCTGCCCGACGAGCAAATTGCTTGGTTTATTAGCCAGTCCGAAGAGGTGCGTCTCAAGCCGGGTGACATAAACATTCGCGAAGGCGATCCGGCGGACACGATGTTTGTTGTTCTTGAGGGACAGCTGCAAGCGCGGGGCGAACTCAGTGGCGAAACAGTGGTGATTTCGATAAACCCGGGCGACGTGACCGGTGTGCTGCCCTTCTCGAGAATGAAGCAGTTTCCCGTAAGCTCACGAGCAATCACGGACGCTCGCCTCCTGCGTTTTCCTGCTTCGCTGTTTCCCAATCTCGTACAAAAGATGCCGGAGTTGACCCAACGTCTCGTGGGCATGATGTCCGACAGAATCCGTGAATACACCCGGCTGGAGCAACAACGCGACCGGCTAGCTTCTTTGGGAAAGCTTTCGGCAGGACTCGCGCATGAACTGAATAATCCAGCCTCCGCCGCCAAACGCGCCACAAGCCAATTGCGCGATGTCCTGAAACGAATCAGGGACGCAAGTCACGAATTGGGAAGGCGCGACCTTACTGCCGCCCAGAAAACAGAAATCGAGAAACTCGAAACGTCGTTCGTCCAACGCGACGAAGTTCCACCCGACGCGCTAACCATCAGCGACCTCGAAGATCAGATTGACTCCTTGCTTCGGAGTCGCGGGCAGACCGACTTGTGGCAGATGGCGGCAGATCTGGCGCGTAAGAACGTCAAACCCGAGGCTCTGGAATCGTTGTTCGCAACCCTCGATGCAGACACCGCCCGAGCCGCTCTGGTGAGGATCGCTGCTTCGGTGGAAATCGCAACCCTGCTGAACGAAATCGAGAGCGCCACCTCGCGTATCTCAGATCTGGTCCGTGCAATCAAGGAATACACCTTCATGGACCAATCGCCCGTGCAAAACGTTGATATCGTGAAAAGCCTGGAAACCACTCTTACCATCTTGAACCACAAGCTCAAACGGGGAGTTGCCGTGCAGCGTGACTATGAGCGCATTCCACTCCTCGTGAATTCATTCGGGAGCGAGCTGAATCAGGTGTGGACCAACATCATCGACAATGCCATTGACGCCATGGGTGGTAAAGGCGAGCTTCGAGTTCGAACCTATCGCGAGGACAGTTGTGTTGTGGTCGAGATCGCCGATAACGGGCCGGGTATCTCGCCCGAATTACAGCCGCACATTTTCGAACCCTTCTTTACGACAAAGGGAGTCGGGGAAGGTACAGGTCTCGGCCTCGACACTGTTCAGCGAATTGTGAAAAAGCACAGAGGAAATATCCAAGTCACCTCGAAACCGGGCGACACACGTTTTCAGGTGCGGCTCCCCTTGACGGAAGCTCTGGCCTAGGGCGGCTTACCCGGGAAATGTGGTGAACCCTTCACATCGCGATCGTACCCGGATCACGGCGGGCTCGGAAGCGGCTTGTCAGACTAGGCCACACGGTTATCACACCGTGAAAAGTGGCTTGGAGCCAAACCGCGTGTGCCACTACCCTCTGCCTCAAAATAGGGGTTCACTGCACTCCAGCGGTCTGTTCAACGAAAATGTTAATTTGTTGCCTGGCCATATACATCCACGTGTATCGATATCTATGTTCTGGCGCATGGTGGACTTATTTCCTGCGCAAGTCCATGATATCTGCATGAAGGGAAGCCGTTTTGAGCTAATCGCGGCCTGCCTCGTTGCCGAGATTGCGGCAGAACTATGATTCCACGGATGGGCTGGCTTGAAAGCAGAGACAAACTCCAAGAAGATTGAACGTGACTTCTCCGGGTGCACAAAGACGGTAATTCGTCCCTTTGGCTGCATGGAGTTGTGGGCAGGAAATGAACGAGCGCACCGTTCGTTGGAGCTTGCCGGCTTGGACTGTGACATTATTGCCGTGCCCTCCGGCGGAGATAGCGGCGGGGATCTCTCCGCTGTCTTTTCCTGCAGCGACAGTATCGCTAGAGTAGTGCTCGCAGATTGCGTCGGCCATGGGTACAGCGCAAGCGCAGTTGCGCGGCACGTCCACCGACTGTTGCACAAATTCCAAGATGTTCGTGACACCGCCGGTCTTCTTGCGGCACTGAACGATCAATTCACTCTCGAAGTCGAAGAGTCTGACGGACCTTTACGCTTAACTACGGTCGTAACGGGCACCTTTGACGATGCAACAGGTGAATTTAATTTCGCTTACGCCGCGCATCCGCGGATGCTCCTGTGGCGGGTGAACGATGAGAGATTCTTAGAACTGGGACAAGGTTTGGAGAATTTTCCTTTGGGTTTCATTACTGGTGAGCGATACAACGAGCAGAGCGTTAAATTGAACACAGGTGACATGATTCTCGCGTTCTCCGACGGAGCCACCGAGGTCCATTCTCCGAACGGTGTAGAACTCACGGCGAAGGGGTTTCTTGAATTTGCGGAACGTACCATGCGCCAACTTCCGCGACCGCTGGCCCTGCCAGCTTTTTCCGAAGCTCTCCTGAAGGGTATTCAGCAGTATCGAGGAAACGTTGAGCTCGAGGACGATATCACACTACTTACACTGCGCCGCGCTTCCTGAGACCTTTCCTGGGGCGGCTCCTCTCGGCAACGATTCTTTATGGGATATGATTTAGCTGCTGCGCTGACAAAAATTGAACTAAACCTGACTTTACTTCGTCCACGCTATGCTGAACATTGTGGTTCAGCGCCGCGACTACAGCAGACATATCTTTCCCGTTGACGGGCTCGTCATGAGTGTAATAGTGGGTCCAAACCGTCGATGCTGTCTTCACGTCGCGCAATTCCCATTCAACGCTGAGGCGGGCCACCAGTGTATTGCCGGAAACTTCCTTGAAGTCGAAGAGCCGCCCAAAGAGAAGATAGTCTCCGCGAGCATTGCTGCGCAGCAAATCCACCTCTCGGTACCGTCTTGACGTTCGAAGCTGGCGAAGCAAGATTTCTTGAATCATTTCCGTCGGCGGCTGAGCCCAACGTTGGAATTCATAGGTGCCCATACTTTCGCCATTTGAGCTATAGACGATGTGATCTTCACGATAAAGATGCGAGGCTCTGAGTGGCCCGAGCAGCAACGTTACGGGATAGAGGCTCGGGTCGGCCACAGGAGCCAAATCGCCAGGAACCGTAAGCTGATAGTACTTGCTGGGTCTTGTTGCTCCGCACCCGCACGAGAGTGACACCGCCAACGGGCCGAGCAACATGAGAATTTTATAGTTCATCGTAAAATCTCAATGTATGCATGACGGCTTGACCGGCGTTGGTCATTGTGGCTCACCCGGCTTATGTTCCCGAGGGTTGGTCGCGCGGATAAGCGTATACGGACGGCTCTTAATCGTTGCCGTGAATTCCTTGAGGTTTTCCGTAACATGAAGCAAATTATCGAGGAGCTCATCAACGTTCTCGGAGTTAACGTCGAGCGTCTGGTCCAATCGCGCCGAAAGGCCCGTCAATTCTCTCAATGTGCCGCGAAGTTCAACCACAGCCTGGTGAAGGTCTCCCCGATTCTCGCCGACCAATTCATCGATGTGAGTGAGCACCTGATTTGCTTCGGCGGAGGTTTTTCGGAAATCTTGCAATAGAGGATCCACTTTCTCGGCCAATGTATTCGCATGGTCGATCGCGGAGTGAAGTTGAGGCCGTGTGTCCTTAATTAGGGCGCGTGTGTCTGCTAGTGTGGCGGCGAGATTTGATCGATTTTGAGGGCTCAAAAGATCGTTAACTCGGTCGAGCGTAACTTTCAGCTCCGTCGCGCGATCGTCGAGCGTTCGAAGAAGCTGTTGTGCTTGTGGCGCGATCTGATTCACTTGCTCCGTCAGTGTATTAAAGTCGACATAATTGTCTGAACCGAGCAAAGAGCCTGTGGGAGCGTTGCCGGCCAGGGCGGTCCCTGGTAAAAGCTCAAGGTGATTGTCCCCAAGGGGGCTCATGCTCATTATTTTCACTTTACTGTCAGTCTTGACAGGCAAGTCTGATTTGACGCTGAACGTGACGTCGATCTGCCCCGGATCTTGCGGATTAATACGCAATTGTTCTACGCGTCCGACCTTGGGTCCTCCGGAATAGCGCACAATGGCTCCCGGCTCGAGCCCGCCTGCAAAAGGAAAGTAAGCATGATAGATTTTGGCCGTAGGGCCAAACGCGCCACTAATGGCAAAAACCGTGGCAATGAGCATACCTGCGGCGATCACTACGAATAGTCCTACAAGCGCCTGTTCGCGTTTTGGCTCCATAATCTTCCTCTATTCTTTTCCAACATTCATCCCGATCGACGCCGATTGTCGGTGAGCATCTCCAGATAATCCGATTCTCGCGAAACTTCCGGTTCAGCCACGCGGTCCAGAAATTGGCGTACGCGTGGCTGCGAGCTCGACCGCATTTCCTCTGTCGTGCCGATGGACAAAACATTTCCTTTATCAATCAGGACCATGCGATCCGCGATCAGGTAGGCGCTTGCCAATTCGTGTGTGACCACAACGATGGTCATGCGAAAGGCCTTCTTGAGTTCCAGAATTAGCTGGTCGATGCCCGCGGCGATGATCGGGTCGAGTCCGGCGGAGGGCTCGTCAAAAAACAATATCTCGGGGTCCATTGCCAAGGCCCTGGCAACAGCAGCGCGCTTCTTCATCCCGCCGCTGAGCTGCGAAGGCATGTAGTATTCAAAACCAGCGAGCCCAACTTGCTCGAGTTTAAGCCGCAGAATAATGTCGATCGTGGACTCTTCCAATTTCGTATGCTCACGAAGTGGCAGAGCTACGTTGTCACCCACGGTCATTGAGCCAAACAACGCTCCGCCCTGAAAAGACATTCCTATCTTCTTCCGAATCTCATCCAATTCCGTCTGTGAAATCGCGGCGATATTCTTGCCTTTGATCCAAATTTCCCCGGAGCTCGCCCTTTCCAGACCAACTAGCGTTCGCAGGAGTGTACTCTTTCCCGAGCCGGAACCTCCAAGTATCACCAGCGTCTCCCCCGGCTTTACTTCAAAATTGATGCCATGCAAGATCTCCACGGCTCCGTACCTGACGCGGAGATCTCGCACGGAGACCATCGGCATCGACTCCCGCGATAGGTCATTCTCTTGATCCATAGATACACTGCCTACGCTCTATCGGCCACCCACGAAATAAAATATTCCCGTAAATACGAGATCCACGATCACAACCAGAAAGATCGACATCACCACAGCTCTTGTCGTTGAGCGGCCCACTTCCTCCGCGCCAGCTCCTGTCGACAGACCTTCGAAACATCCCACCGTCGTAATTGTGATTCCGAACATCACGCTCTTAATCAGTCCTGTGGTGATGTCTCGCAGAAATAGTGACTCGATTGAAGCCTGGATGTAACCCAACCATGTGAAACCGGCCTGAGCGACACCGAATAACGCTCCGCCTAGAATGCCCATCAAATTTGCCCAGATTGTCAGACAGGGCAGCATCACGATCATGGCTAGAAATTTCGGAGTCACCAGGAAATGGATTGGACTAATCGCCATCGTTTCCAGCGCGTCAATCTCTTCGGTAACCTTCATGGTTCCGATCTCTGCGGCAAAGGCTGAGCCCGAGCGCCCGATAACCACGATGGCGGTGATCAACGGACCCAGTTCTCTCGACATCGACAACGCAACAGCTCTGGGCACAATGTTCATGGCGCCCAACTTGCTGAGTTCATAAGCGCTTTGCAACGCCAGAATTAAGCCAATGAAATATGTAATCAGGGAAAGGATCGGTAATGCCCGGACGCCGACTTCCATCGCCTGCGAGACCGCCCGTTGTAAACGTAGCGGTTTCCCTTGGATGGGTCCTACAAAGCCGTAGTATGCAGCGCGACCTCCTAACGACGCGAGGGAACCTACATACGCAAAGCCGTTCGTGACGCTCTGTCCGATTTGCGAGAAGAACTCCGTTGCGCTTTCGGTGACCAAGTGCTCGCTCATGGGTCTCGTCACCTTGGTGATATCTAGGAGGTCAAAGCCTGTTCTTCGTTATCGCGAACCTCAAAAACTTTGAGCAACCGTGAAAGTTGCAATACCTCGCGCGCCGAGGCGCTTAGTCCGAAAAGAACAAGACGTGAACCCATGTCCCGTGACGCCTTGAGACCTTCCACCAAGGAGGCCACTCCGGAGCTGTCGATGTATTTCATGCCGGAAAGATTGAGAACGACCCGAGAGGCACGGGCATCTCGAATCTCATGCAAAAGAGCCTTTCTTAATTCCGGCGAGTTTGACATATCGATATCTCCTGATACATCAAAAATCGTGGCTTTCTCGACTCGGCGAGCAGAAATCTTCATGATGACATTTCCCCTAAGGATTCGGGCGCTGCTTTGAAGATCGGGCGTATTTGATCAACCGGAGCCGGTTCATGTTGCCCGTTCGCTTGTACTCGATGCGATCCACACCGCCACGGATTAGATGCAAACCTAATCCACCGCACTTAACTTCGTCCAATGAACGACCCGGTAACTTTGTCGGGTCAACGGCTGGGCCGCGATCGAATAGCAAGAATTCGACTCCCTGGCCACCCTTCCCGTTGGAGCGGCGACGGAGGCTCCTGCAAGAGACTTCGATGGGTCGGTCTAAACGACCATGATAAGAATGCCGCATAATATTTGACACTGCTTCGTCAATCGCCCGAATGATCGATCTGCATTCTTCCTCTGAAAACCCCAACACTTCCATTAGCGGTTCCATGGCGCCACGAAGCACGCACAGTAACCTGGGATGACTCCGCAGTTTAATCTTCAGCAAGAAATCGTGGTTCATATGCGAAGGTCGGTTTGTGTCACCTTGCTGGTTCGCCACCAGAGTTTTGATACTTGGCCTAGATTACCTGAGTGAAAAAATCGGTCCGTTGACCTAAAAATAGCGCGAAGAAACACAACCTTAGCCCCCAATTGACAGTATTCCCGTCCGGGATGAACATTCTCCCACAGATAGATATTCCGGCAAACTGGCCAACGAGACGCCTATCGCTCGCCTCATTAATGTCCATACCGAATGACGTGCAAATTGATGTCGTCCGCTCGGTCGGTTCCAGCAGAGAACTCTTCAAGTGACTTGACGTTCTCATCCTGCAGCGCTCAAATCCCCTTGGTGGCGCTCGGCGCAATCAGCCGCTCAAGTTGCTAGGAAGGGGACTCAAATGCCGTTCCCTTCCCCAGACCCCTTCTCCTGCTAGGAGATGCAAGAACGCTTTTACAAAAGCGGAGGCTGTGTCCAAAAAAACTGTGCCAGCTTAGGTTCGCTGTCCCACCAGAGGAACTCCCACCGATCAGGTCCCTTTTTCCTTTGGCCAAGCCGCAGATATCCTCCCTGATAGCGGACTCGCATTCTCCCTCCTCCGGCACTGTTGCACCGGAGAAGAGCTTATGCCTGCGTGCTGGGGCAGATCGAACGTTCGGCCGGCTGGCCCAGTACGTGAGAAAACTTTGGCGAGGTCGTACTAATCGAGACCGCGAACAGGTTTTTGCGCTAAGGAGGAAATAGACAGGTGCCGCTACCGAGACTATTTCTAGCTCATAATCCGACCCCCACAGGATGGTGCCTTAGGCGACTTCCGCATACTTTGACAGTCCCAGCGGTTGACACGGACGAGGTTGATCGCCCGAGTCCATTCGGGCCTACACTTCTATGGTTCAGCTTTGAGTGCTACCTAGTCCGACTGCCGCATTTCAACCCGAAAGCCAACCCGAGATGTGTCCAACCACGGCGTATTATCAAGTACTTGGCAGTCCCCAACAGCCTTGTAAGTTGTTGTAAGTACTTGCAATCTCCGCGTTGACACGGTAGAGGTCTGCGGTTCGAGTCCGCACGGGCCTACCATTATTTCGTAGGACTTACGGGGCAACGGCCCCAAACCTCCAACCCACAATCCGACCCACAGCTTACTGCGCTGCTTCCATACTCATCCCCACGGCGGACAGGAACTCGCCCTGCGCCGCACGTGTTTCATCGCTGTCTTCCTGCGTGTAGAGATCCAACGTCGTCTGAATCCTGGAATGACGCAGAATGCTCTGCACGGTTTTGGGTTCGACTTTCGCCTTGTTCACGAGCCAGTTGCTAAGCGAATGACGAAGGTTGTGAAGTCCGAACCTCTGGCCGTCCTCGATCTGCACTCCGGCCGCTTTCGCTGCCGGCCGGAGATGATCGGCAACGAATGCGGAAGAGGTTAGGGGAACACGGCCGGACGCCTTGAAGGACGGGAAAACAAAATCCGTGTCCTTCGTGTGGGGCGTCTCGCTGCGCCACTGCCGCAGATGATGCGCCAGGGCAGGATGGAATGGGACGTAGCCGGCCGATGCTTCCGTCTTGGTTGCGCCGTCCTTGCCCTTTGCCCAGCGTTTGTAAACCCGGATTCGTTCTTCTTCCCATAGGATGTCGGCCCAGCGCAGCGCCAGAATCTCCGACGAGCGGAGTGCGGTGGCCGCGCAAGTGAGCACCAGCATGTGATGATGATTGTTTGTCAGGGATTTCAGAATGTTGAACGTCTGGGTAGGGGTGATGACGATAGCGCGGTACGTGGACTTGCAGCGTGTTTCGACGTGGAGCACGGGATTCTTCGTGACCCGCTCGTGCAGCATGCCGACCTTGTAGACGCGGCTCATGACGCCCCGCATCTTCGCAATCGTCGTCCATGCAAGTTTCGATTCG
>WNFA01002921.1_pt1 | contig 15993 bp, 15 predicted proteins | sample 5400481 | NCBI WGS metagenome assembly WNFA01 (sample SAMN13153340, study PRJNA577476) | soil metagenome | isolation source: 120 cm saprolite under Douglas fir tree site 2 hole 1 replicate 2 | place: USA:California | collected 2015-04-18
CTCTTCACCTCTCCCCGACGCAAGTCGGGCTTGCCCGACTTGCGCACCAATAGTGCCGAAATCGGGTAAACCCGATTTCGGATGCGAGGAGAGGGAGCGCCAACGCCGAGCGTGTTGGCACTGGTTGATTTGGTAGCGCGTCCCATGTCTTCTGTCGGCATGTCGGTTGAAGCCAAGCCCACGGCGGCGGAAGGAACCGCCGTCCGCGCGCCGTCCGTCGAGACGTCGGCGCGCATCCAGCGGATCGTGATCGGTCTCGCGCTGCCGGTCGGCTTGGCTGCGGCATGGGAGATCGCGGTGCGGGCCGGGCTCTCCGACGGGCGGCTGGTGCCGCCGCCTTCGCGCATCTATCTCGAATTCGAAGAGCTCGCGCGCGCGGGCGAGCTGCACCGCCATGTGCTGGCGACGCTCGCCCGCGTCGCGGTCGGTTTCGGCGTCGGCACCGTTGCGGGCACCCTTCTCGGCGCCGTTGCCGGCTATTCGTCGCTCGCGCGCCGCCTGCTCGATCCCACGCTGCAGGGTCTGCGCGCGGTGCCGTCGATCGCATGGATCCCGCTGTTCATCCTGTGGCTCGGCATCTTCGAGACCTCGAAGGTCGCGCTCATCGCGGTCGGCGTCTTCTTCCCGGTCTATCTCGGCGTGATGGCGGCGATCCTCTCGGTCGACCGCAAGATCGTCGAAGTCGGGCGCGTGTTTCGCCTGTCCGGTCTCGCCATGGTCCGCCGTATTCTGCTGCCCGCCGTGCTGCCGAGCTATGTGGTGTCACTGCGCGCCGGCCTCGGGCTCGGCTGGATGTTCGTGATCGCGGCCGAGTTCATGGGCGCCTCGGAAGGGCTCGGCTATCTCCTCATCGACGGCCAGCAGCTCGGCAAGCCGGCCGAGATCGTCGCCGCCATCCTCGCCTTCGCGGTGCTCGGCAAGCTTTCCGACGCGCTCGTCGTTGGCGTCGCCGCGCCGTTCCTGCGCTGGGAAGACGTCTTCGTGCGCCACGGAGACAACTGATGCTCGCGCTCGCCAATGTGGGAAAAACCTATCCCAACGGCGTGCGCGCGCTCGATGGCGTCACGCTTGCCGTCACGCCCGGAGAGATCGTCGCGATCGTCGGCGGGTCGGGCTGCGGCAAGTCGACCTTGCTGCGTGTCGTCTCGGGTCTCGACCATCCGAGCCTCGGCGTGGTGACGCTCGACGGCGACACCATCATGGCGCCGCACGAGAAGATCGGCATGGTGTTTCAGGAGCCGCGGCTGCTGCCGTGGCTCAGCGTCGCCGACAATGTCGGGTTCGGCCTCGAGCACCTGCCGAAGGCAGAACGCAATGCCCGCGTGAAGGCGCAGCTCGAGCGCGTCGGCCTCGCCGACAAGGCGACGGTGTGGCCGCGCGAGCTCTCGGGCGGCCAGGCGCAGCGCGCCGCCATCGCGCGCGCCTTTGTGACGCGGCCCGAGGTGCTCCTGCTCGACGAGCCGTTCTCCGCGCTCGATGCCTTCACCCGGGTCGATCTGCAAGACCATTTGCTCGACGTGTGGGCCGATTCGAAGCCGACGCTCGTCATCGTCACCCACGACGTCGACGAAGCGATCGTGCTCGCCGACCGCGTGATCGTGATGCGCTCGCGCCCGGGACGTCTCTACGAGGAGATCGTCACCGACCTCGCGCGCCCGCGCGACCGCCAGTCGGCGGCCTTCGACTTCGCCAAGCGCCGCGTGCTCGCCGCGCTCGATCGCTCGCTCGATCGCACGATCGTGACCGACAGCGGCGAGACCAGGACCAGCGCCGGCGCCGCCTTGTGGTGGTAGAGCCATTCACTTTGCGCTGAGCCGTCATGCCCGGCCTTGTGCCGGGCATCCACGTCTTTATACGTACCCGCACGGCAAAGGAACGAACGGGAGTACGACATGGACGCCGCCGAGTTGCGCGCAATGCAGGCGCCGATCAAGGAGCGCTACAAGACCGATCCGAAGGCCGCCGTCATCACGCTCAAGGCCAAGGGCACGCTCGACGACAGCCACATCGCCTGCAAGGTCGAGACCGGCCGGGCGTTGGCGGTCGCCGGGCTGCATCCCGCGACCGGCGGCTCCGGGCTCGAGCTGTGCTCGGGCGACATGCTGCTGGAGGCGCTCGTCGCCTGCGCGGGCGTGACGCTGAAAGCGGTCGCGACCGCGCTCGCGATCCCCCTCAAGTCCGGCGCCGTCTCGGCCGAGGGCGATCTCGACTTCCGCGGCACGCTCGGCGTCGCGAAAGACGCGCCGGTCGGCTTCGCGGAGATCCGCCTGCGCTTCGATGTCGACACCGACGAGAGCCAAGAGAAGCTCGATCAGCTGCTCAAGCTCACCGAGCGCTATTGCGTGGTCTACCAGACGATCAAAAGCGGCCCGCCCGTCGAGGTGCGACTGAACCGCATGTGAGCCATGCGGTGGCCTTTTCGTCATGCCCGGCCTTGTGCCGGGCATCCGCGTCTTTAAAGGATATCTCGCGCGTCGAGACGTGGATGGCCCGGGCATAGGCGAGCGAAGCGACGCCGTTCTTCGAACGGCTATGCCCGGCCATGACAGCAACTTATGTCCCCCGACCTCCTCTTCCTGCTCTCGCTCGCCGTCAAGATGGCCGTCACCGCGCTGTTCGTGCTGGTGGCGACCTATGCGGCCGAGCGCGCCGGCGCGCTGGTCGGCGCCATGATCGCGACGCTGCCGATCGCCGCCGGTCCCGCCTACATCTTCCTCGCGCTCGATCATGACGCGCGTTTCATCGCGGACAGCGCGCTCGCGAGCCTGGTCGTCAACGCGGTGACCGCCATCTTCGCGCTCGTCTACGCGGTGCTGGCGCAGAAGCGCGGCCTCGCGGCGAGCGTCCTGCCGGCGCTTGCGGTCTGGTTCGCGCTCGCGCTCGTGGTGCGCGCCGTTCCCTGGACCACGACAAGCGCCGTCGTCTTCGACATCGTGGTGTTCGCGGTCTGCCTCATGCTCGGCAATCGCTTCCGTCACGCCCGCATGCCGCTCGCGCTGCGGCGCTGGTACGACATTCCGCTGCGCGCCGGCATGGTGGCGATCCTGATCGCGCTCGTGGTGGGCTTGAGCGCGCGCGTCGGCCCGACCATCACCGGCATCCTCGCGGTGTTTCCCATCGTGCTCACGAGCCTGATGCTGATCCTGCATCCGCGCATCGGCGGACCGGCGACCGCGGCGGTCGAGGCCAACAGCCTGCTCGGCCTCGTCGGCTTCGCCCTGACCTGCCTGACGGCGCGTCTCGCGGTCGAGCCGCTCGGCACGGCGGCAGGACTTTCGCTCGCGCTCGCGGTGTCGATCGGATGCAATCTGCTGTTCTGGTGGCTGCGGCGGGCCCGAGCATGATCCCAAAAAGTGGAAACCGGTTTTTGGAAAAGATCATGCTCCAGGAAAGGCGGCTGTTACTTCTTCTCCGCCGCCTTCAGCTTGAGCGCGTAGAGCGCCTCCAACGCGTCGCGCGGCGACATCTCGTCAGGATTGAGCGCCGCGAGCGCCGCGATGACGAGGTCGGCCGGCTCGTTTCGCGGCGCGGGGGCGGACGCGCGCGGCGCCGCCGCGAACAGCGGCAGGTCGTCGATGAGCTTGCGCGCGGGCGACGTGCGGTCCTCCGCCTCGAGCTCCGCCAGCACCAGCTTGGCGCGCTCGATCACCGCGGGCGGCAGGCCCGCGAGCTTCGCCACCTGGATGCCGTAGGAGCGGTCGGCCGCGCCCGCAATCACCTCGTGCAGGAAGACGACCTCGCCCTGCCATTCGCGCACCCGCACCGTGGCGTTGAACAGGCGCGGCAGCTTGCCGGCGAGCGCGGTCAGTTCATGAAAATGCGTCGCGAACAGCGCGCGGCAGCGATTGGTCTCGTGCAGATGCTCGATCGTCGCCCAGGCGATCGAGAGCCCGTCGAAGGTCGCGGTGCCGCGGCCGATCTCGTCGAGGATGACGAGCGAGCGCGGCGCCGCCTGATTGAGGATCGCCGCGGTCTCCACCATCTCGACCATGAAGGTGGAGCGTCCGCGCGCGAGATCGTCCGCCGCGCCGACGCGCGAGAAAAGCCGGTCGACGACGCCGATGCGAGCCTTGGTCGCCGGCACGAAGCTGCCCATCTGGGCGAGGATCGCGATCAGCGCGTTCTGCCGCAGATAGGTCGACTTGCCCGCCATGTTGGGGCCGGTGACCACGTAGATACGGCCGGCGCCGCCGTCGGGCGGCGAGAGATCGCAGTCGTTGGCGACGAACGGCCCGTCGAGCGCCTGCTCGACCACCGGATGCCGCCCGCCCGTGACCATGAAATCGATGCCCGCGTCGATCTCGGGCCGCACATAGTCGCGCTCGACGGCGAGCGCCGCGAGGGCGGTCGAGACGTCGATCACGGCGAGCGCCTGCGCAGCCGCCTTGATCTGCTCCGCGGCGGCGACGACCCGCTCGCTCAGCCGCTCGAAGATCGCCAGCTCGAGACCGAGCGCGCGGTCCGCCGCATTGGCGATCTTGGCCTCGAGGTCGGCGAGCTCGGTGGTGGTGAAGCGGACCTGGCCGGCGAGCGTCTGGCGATGGATGAAGGTCGCGTTGAACGGCGGCTTCATCAGCTTGTCGCCGTGCTGGGCGGTCACGTCGACGAAATAGCCGAGCACGTTGTTGTGGCGGATTTTCAGCGCGCGAATCTGGGTCTCTTCCGCATAGCGCGCCTGCAGGCCGGCGATGACGCGGCGGGATTCGTCGCGCAGCCCGCGCGCTTCGTCGAGCGCGCCGTCGTAGCCCGCGCGCACGAAGCCGCCGTCGCGCTTGAACGCCGGCAGCTCGTCGCCGAGCGCCGCCGCAAGCTCGGCCGCGACCGCGGCATCGGGCCGGCGCAGCGCGGCCGCGGCGTCGGCGATCTCGGCGGAGGCCGACGCGGACTGAGCGAGGCGCGAGGCGATTTCGGCCGCGGTAACGAGGCCGATCTGGATCACCGCAAGGTCGCGCGGCCCGCCACGGCCGACCACCAGGCGGGCGAGCGCGCGGGCGAGGTCGGGCGCCGCCGCAAGCCGTCCGCGCAGATCGCGCGCCAGCGCGAAATCGGCGATGAAGAAGGAGACGGCGTCGAGCCGCGCGCCGATCGCGGCCGGATCGGTCAGGGGCGCGGCGAGACGCTGCGCCAGCAGGCGCGAGCCGGCGGCGCTCACCGTCCGGTCGATCGCGGCGGCGAGCGAGCCGCTGCGCTCGCCCGCGAGCGTGCGCATCAGCTCGAGGTTGGCGCGGGTCGCGGCGTCGATCGCCATGGTGGCGCCCTGCGCCTCGCGCACCGGCGGGGAGAGCGGCGGACGCTTGCCGATCTGGGTGCGCTCCACATAGGTGATGCAGGCGGCGGCCGCGGTCAGCTCGAGCCGCGAGAACATGCCGAATGCCTCGGTCGTGGCGACCGCGAAATAGGACGCGAGCCGCCGCTCCGCGGTCGCCCCGTCGAACACGTCGCGGGTGAGCGGCGTCACCGCCGGCAGCGAGCGCAGCAGCGGCACCATGTCGGAATCGCCGTAGAGCGCGTCCGACACGATGATCTCGCTCGGCTCGAGCCGCGCGATCTCCGCCGCGAGGCCGACGCGGTCGCATTCGGTGAGCCGGAATTCGCCGGTCGAGATGTCGAGGAAGGCGAGGGCGAAGCGGACATCGTCGCCGGCCGACGAGGTGCGCGCCCGGACGAGCGCGACGAGGTAATTGTTGCGCCGCGCGTCGAGCAGCGAATCCTCGGTCAACGTGCCCGAGGTGACGAGCCGCACCACGTCGCGCCGCACCACGCTCTTCGATCCGCGCTTCTTCGCCTCCGCCGGGTCCTCCATCTGCTCGCACACGGCGACGCGATGGCCGAGCGCGATGAGACGGTGGAGATATTCGTCGGCGCGCTCGATCGGCACGCCGCACATCGGGATGTCCACTCCCAGATGCTTGCCGCGCTTGGTCAGCACGATGCCGAGCGCCCGGCTCGCGATCTCGGCGTCCTGGAAGAACATCTCGTAGAAATCGCCCATCCGGTAAAAGAGCAGGCAATCCGGATTGGCGGTCTTGATCTCGAGATATTGCTCCATCATGGGCGTGACGCGCTCGTCGTCCGCCTTGGGCGCGACGCGGTTGTTCGCGTCAGCGGGCGCGGCAAAGCCGGTGGAATCATGCTTGCGGGCGGCGTCCATCGGACCGCACGCTAGCAGATGCCTGCCGGGTTTTCATGATGCGGGAGGAGGAACCCACAAGCTATGAGCCGTAGCCCGCATGGAGCGAAGCGGAATGCGGGGAAAGCCCGTCCGCGGATGGTCTGGCCCCGGATTTCGCTTCGCTCCATCCGGGCTAAAGGCCAAGCGTCGTCTCACTGCACCTCGTTGCTGCGCCGCAGCCCCGAAATCATGGACGTATCGAGCAGGTGCGCCCGCGCGCGCGCCGGATCCTTGGCGATGGCGATCAGCTCGCCGAGCCGCTCGCGCTGGACCTTCGGGTCGCGCTCCTCGAGGAGATGCTTGTTGCGGATCGACATCGCCTGCACCTGCTCGATCGCCGCCGAGCGCCGCTGGCGCACGTAGAGATCGAGCACAGCGCCGTTCGCTTCGCCGCGCCAGGTCCGGCCGAGCTTGTCGGCGAGGTTGATGGCGTCGTGGATGCCACTGTTGAGCCCGAACCCGCCGAGCGGATTGTTGAGATGCGCGGCATCGCCGGCGAGCAGCACGCGCCGGTCACGAAACGTCTGTGCGACGCGCTGGTGCACGCGGTAGACGCTCTTGTGGCGGATCTCGTAGGGCTCGCTACGCTTCACCAGCGACTGCATCACACGCTCGACATAAGTCGGATCGAGCAATTCCTCTTCGGACAGCGTCGCCTCCGCCGGAACGGCGGCCCGCCAGAGGCCGGGCGGACCCTGGTCGGGCACCTTGAACACGGCCGCCCACTCGACCGGATCGGAGATGTACGAGTTCCAGGCAAATCCGTGCTGGCCGAAGTCATAAGGCGTGCTCACGACGAGAAACTGCTCCGGCCAGGTGAAGCCTTCGAACTCGACGTCCAGAACCTTGCGGATGGTGCTGCGCCCGCCATCCGCCGCCACCAGCCAGGACGCCGCGATGGTATCGTGGCCGTCCTCGGTCTTGACCTCGACGCGCACGCGGTCGGCCGCCTGGCTAAATCCGGTCACCTGGTGTCCGAACCGCACCTCCGCGCCGGTGTCACGGCGCAGGATTTCGAGCTGGATCGGGGTGAGCCGGTGCTGCTCGAAATGCAGGCGAAACGGATAGGGCGTGACGTCGGCGAGCAGATCGAGATCGAACTCGGCGATGTCCTCGCCGCGCTTGTCGCGGATCTGCCAGTGCCGCACCCGGATGCCGGTCTCCAGCATGCGCGCTGACAGTCCGTACGGCGCCATCATCTCGAGCGTCGGCGGATGGAAGGTGGCGGCGCGCAGGTCGTGGGCGAGGCCGGGTCCGGCCTCCAGCACGATCACCGGAATGCCCTGCTTGCCGAGCGCGAGCGCGGTCATCAGTCCGGTGGGACCGGCGCCGGCGACGACGACGGGCGGGGCGGGCATTGCAGTCGCTTACTTGACCAGCTTCGCGCCGGTGAGGTTTTCCAGGTTCTTGAAGTAGATCTTCTCCTGCTTGTCCTTCGGCAGGTTGAGCGAATCGAGAATCCGCAGCGTCTCGCGGATGTAGCCCGTGCCTTTCTCCGGATCGAACGGGCAGTCGGAGGCGAACACGACCTGCTCGATCGGATAGAAGGCGAGCCCGAGGACCGTCGCCGCATCGGCGCCGAACACGGCGGTGTCGACATGGAAGTTCTGCTTGAAATAGTCGAGCGGCCGTTTCTTCAGGCTGCGCTTGAGCGCCTGGTAGTCCTCGTCCGAGGTGCGCGCGCCGATCTGGTCCCAACCCGGACCGATGCGGCCTTCGAGGATCGGCACGATGCCGCCGAAGTGATGCATGATGAGCTTGAGGTTGGGATGGCGGTCGAGCGTCTTCGAGAAGACGAGGCGCGCCATGGCGGCGGCGGTCTCGTAGGACCAGCCGAACGTCCACCAGATCTCGTAGAGCGATTTCTTCTCGTCGAGATAGTCGGGGAAATTCGCGCCGCGGGTGGGATGAATCCAGATCGGCTTGCCGAGCTTTTCCATGGTCTCGAAGAACGGCGCGAATTCCGGCCGGTCGAGCGGCTTGCCCTTGATGTTGGTGTAGATCTGCACGCCGAGCGCGCCGTTCTTGATGGCGCGCTGCGCCTCGCGCACGGCGCCTTCGGGTGACCCGAGCGAGGCCTGCGCGACCCAGCCGGGAAAGCGGTCCTTGTGCTTCGCGCAGATCTCGACGAAGCCGTCGTTGATCAGCTTGCACAGCTCTTCGGTCTGCGCGCCCTCCACCACGGTCTCGATCGGCGGCATCGCGTAGGAGAGGATCTGCGCATAGTCGGGAAACTTGTCGACGACGCGGAGCCGCTCGTCGAGATCGTGGATGCAGGGAATCTCGCGCATGCGCTTGCCGATGTCGGCGAAATTGCCGGCGATCTGCGCCATCCGGTCGGAGAACGGCTTGGGAATGAAATGCGTATATGCGTCGACCCGCATCATGGGTGATCCTCACTCCGTTGCTGGTGCGGCGCCGGGATGCGAGCGAGAGGCGCAGCGTCAGAGAATCTTTGAAGCTTCAATCTTTTCTCATCGCAAGGGCCATGGCGGCCGCGCGATTGTCAAGGCCGCGCGCCCGCGGCGGATCAGCCATGCACGACCCGCTGGCCGACGCTCATCGTGCCATCCCGTGCAACTTGTGCGGCCTTACGGCGCTGCGACCTAAGCGAGCATGCTCAACCTGCGTGGTCAGGCTCGACTTGCGCGGTCCGCCCGCCCCCTTGCGGACCCAGCGTCTTGAGACGGCGCGTATCGTCGGCCGCCTGCGCGAGCAGCCAGTCGCGCGCCCGCTTGATCTTCGGCAGCATCGCGGTCGCCTTCGGGCACACGATCCAGTAGGTCTTGGACAGGCGCAAATTCACGGCGAACGGCCTGACCAGGCGCCCGCTGATGAGGTCTCCGGCCGCCAGCGTGGTGCGTGCAAGCGCGATCCCGTGGCCGTCGACGGCGGCGTCGATCAGCATGCTCGCGCGGTTGAGCACCGGGCCGGCGGGCGGCTCATCGACGACGCCCGCCGCTTCGAGCCAGTTCGACCAATCCTTTTTCCCCGCATCGAGATGAAGCAGCGGAAACTTGAGCACGTCCCCCGGCCGGCTCAGGCGACGGCGGCCGTCGATCAGCTTCGGGCTGCACACCGGAAAGAGCTGCTCGGGCGACAGGCGCTGCAAGTGCATGTCGGTCCACGTGCCCTCGCCGTGACGGACCGCGAGATCGACTTCCTCGCGCGCGAAGTCGACGTGATGCATGGTGGCGGAGACGCGCAGATCGATGTCGGGATGCGTCTCGGCGAATCTTCCGAGCCGGTGCACCAGCCATTTGGCGGCGAAATCCGGCGAGGTGCTGATCGTCAGCGCGCCGGAGCTCTGGCGCTGCATGAGGCGCTCGGTGCCGAGCGCGATGCGATCGAGCGCGTCGCGCACGACGCCGAGATATTCGCGCCCCGATTCCGTGATCACCAGCCGCTGGCGCTCGCGGTTGAAGAGCTTGATGCCGAGCTCCTGCTCCAGCGCTTTCACCTGATGGCTGACCGCGCCCTGCGTGACGCAGAGTTCCTCGGCCGCGCGCGTAAAACTTTCGTGGCGGGCTGCGGCCTCGAAGGACTTGAGCGCATTGAGCGCTGGCAGGCGGCGAAGCATGGCCGATCCGTCATGAGAAATGTTCAGGCAGGGTAGAGAAAGCATGCTTTGAGGGCAAGTGGCCCGGGCGATATTGATCCGTCTGCGCCGGCTGAGCTGCGTCCTCGGCCGAACGACGACCGGAGCCTCCAAGATGGCGAAGCTGCATGCCGGACCGTTTCGTCCCCCGGCTGCGCGTGCCGGGTCATCATGTTGCCGGCCAACGTTTTTCGCCTGGATTTACGGGCTTTCAACCATTCTCGGGACGTGGACTGCGCGCAGCCGGCAGCGTCGCGAGCTACGGGACCTTGCGCGCCGTGACGACGACCTCTTGGCCGATATCGGCTTGACCCGGCACCGGGCATTTCGCGAGGCGGCGAAATGGTTTTGGCAACCATGAATGCTCTGCGAAGCCATATCATGAGAAATTCTATGGCTGGCCAGATAAATGATGCTTTGCGGCCAAGCGTGAAATCCGGCTATCTCGCGCCCGGTCGGGCACCCATGCAGCCGCCCGGCTTCTGAAACAAGACGCTTCTCGTCCAAGCGCTGCTCCGATCCCTGCGGGGGAAGGAGCGCCTTGTGACCGACCGAACCGCCTCAATCTCCGCTCCATCGCTGGCCCCTGCGACCACCGCCCGTCCGGCGGCTGCGGCGCGCACCAAGCTGCTGCTCGAAGGGCCGATCTTCCCCACGCTGCTGCGCCTCTCGGCGCCGAACGTCATGAACCTGCTGGCGTTCGCGGGCGTGATCACGTTCGACGGCTTCTTTCTCGGCCGCATCGGAACCGATGCGCTTGCGGGCGCCTCGCTGGCGTTTCCCTGGGTCATGTTGGTCCTGCAGACGACCAACAGCGGCATGGGCAGCGGGGTCTCGTCCGCGGTCGCGCGCGCCCTCGGCGCGGGGCGCCGCGACCGCGCCGACGCGCTCGTCTTCCACGCCTTCCTGCTGGCGCTCGCGCTCGGTGCGATCTTCTCCACCGTGATGCTGCTCGGCGCGCCCGTCGTGTTCCGCCTGATGGGCGGACGGGGCGACATGCTGTCGGACGCACTCTCCTACGCGAACGTGGCGTTGGGCGGCGCGGTCTGCATCTGCGTGCTCAATTTTCTCGGCAACGCGGTGCGCGGAACCGGCAACATGAGCCTGCACGCCTCCGTGCTCATCGGCTGCGTGCTGGCACATATCGTCATCTCGCCCCCGCTGATTTTCGGCCTGGGACCGTTGCCGGCGCTCGGTCCGGCCGGCGCCGGCTGGGGACTGGTGATTCCGTTCGCCGTCGGCAGCCTCGTGCTCGTCTGCTATCTCCGTTCGCCGCGCGCGCTCGTGCGCTTGAACTTCCGCGGCGTGGCGCCACGCTGGGAGCTCTTTGCCGACATCCTCAAGGTCGGCGTGCCCGGGCTCATCAACACCGCGATCACCAACCTGTCCGTGGTCGTGCTCACGGGGATCGCGGGTCACCTCGGACGCGAGGCCGCCATCGGCTACGCCATGGGCGCGCGCCTCGAATACATCCTGCAGCCGGTGGCGTTCGGATTCGGCATCGCGATCGTCGCGATGGTCGGCACCAACTGGGGCGCCCGGCAGTATCGCCGCGCGCGCGAGATCGCCTGGATCGGCGCCGGCACGATCGCGGCGGTATGCGGAACGATCGGGCTCGCCGTCGCATTCTTTCCCGGCCTGTGGATGGGCCTGTTCAGCGACGACGCCGAGGTCGCTCGCGTCGGTGCCCTCTACCTCAGCGTCGTCGGACCGGTCTACGCCTGCTTCGGGCTCGGACTCGGCCTCTTCTTCGTCGCGCAAGGCGTCGGCCAGGTGATCGGCGCCGCCATCGCCAATGCGCTGCGCCTCGTCGTCGGCGCGGGCGGCGGCCTCATCGCGATCTATTGGCTCGATCTCGGCACGACCGGCTTCTTCGCCGCGGTTGCCGCCGGTTTCTGCCTCTACGCGGCGCTCACGGCGCGCGCGGTGCTGCGGGTGAAAACGCCCGCACCCTGATGGCGCGCTCATCCAAATCGAAACCGAAAGGAAAAATCATGTCTCGATCACGTTCATCCGTCCTGCTGGCCGGCATTCTCGTCCTCGGCGCGACGCAAGCTCTCGGCGCGCCGCTGTGCAAGCCGGTGCTGAGCATCAACGCGGCGCGCATGTCGGACGTCCGGCTCACCCACAAGGTCTGGACCGCGCAGGTCGCCGTCGACGCGTCGCGCTGCGCGGTCTCAGCCGGCCGCTTCGACATCCGGTTCGTCCGCCTCAAGGAGAACAGCCCGGACCTGCGCTTCAACGAACGGTTCACCTGGAAGCCCGGACAGGTCGAGATCTCGAGCGAATTTTCGGCGGACGAGACCGTCGCCGAATACGCCATCGGCGACGTCGCGCCGTGCGCCTGCCGCGAGTAGGCCGGAGCGCCGCGATGCTCGCCATCTCACCCCGCGTACCGTCCGGCCTCGAGCCGCGACCTGTGATCGCCGCCGGCACACCGCGACCGCGGCGTTCGTTGCCGCGCTGGCTCGCCTCGCTCGCGGCCTGGCTGCGATGGCGACGCAACGAAAACTGCCTGCGCGCGCTCGCCGCCGTCGACGATGACGAACTCTGTCATCTGAGCGAAGCGGGGCAGGAACTGCGCCGGCGCGCGCGACACCAACTCGATGCGACCCATCCGGGCGCATGAGGCAATGCGAACCATCAACGGAGATGAAAGATGAAGACCTTAAAGGAGATGAAAATGAAGACGCCCATGCAAACCCGTGGCGCGCGAACCGCTTTGGTCGCCCTAGCGGCCGCACTGCTCGCGGGCAGCCCGGCCGCGGCCGATGAGATCCGCCTTTTGTCGGCGGCCGCGATGCAGGCGCCATTCAAGGACCTTGTCGGGAAGTTCGAGCGCCAGTCGGGTCACCGGCTGCTCATCACCTACACCACCATGGGGGCCATCACCGAGCGGGTGCTGGGCGGCGAGACCGCCGACGTGATCATCGGATCGACGCCCTCGATGGCGCGTCTCGCCAAGGAAAATAAGATCGATGCCGACAGCCGGGTCACGATCGCCAAGGTCGGCATCGGGGTGGTGGTTCCGATCGGCAGCCCGAAGCCGCCCATCCGGTCGGTCGCTGATCTCAAGCGCGCGCTGCTCGCGGCGAAGACCGTCGTTTACGCCCGGCCGAGCGGGGGCGGCGCGGCCGGCATCCACGTCGCGGCGGTGATCGAAAAGCTTGGCCTGACCGAAGCGCTGAAGGCCAGGACCATCTACGGCACGGGCGGCGACGTCACCGAGGTGACCTTCGGCCAGGGCTATGGCGCGCTCGGGTTGACGCAGATCAGCGAGATCGTCGGCAAGCTGACCGCCGAGTTCGTTGGTCCGCTGCCGGACGAGCTGCAGAACTACACCGGTGTGACGGTCGGCATTCCGGCCGGCACGGAGCCCTCGCAGGCGGTCATGGACTTCATTGCGTTCCTCAAGAGTCCGGTGGCCGTCGCGGCCATCAGGGCCAAAGGCATGGAGACCGAGTGAGAACGCTGCTTCGTGACATCGGAGCCAACCGCCGGCTCCCTTGACCTTCCGCGGCAATGGCGTGCACTTTTCCGCACCCATTCGCCGCGGGATTCATGACAGCCGATCCGTCGTCCGCCAGCGCTGCCGCTCCTTCGCATAAGCCGGGCCCGCGATGACGGCGCTTGCCGGCCTCTGGCATTTCGACGGCCGGCCCGCCGCCGACCGGTGCGCGCGGATGCTGGCCGCGCAGGAACTGTACGGGCCAGATGCGCGCGGCCAATGGTCGGATGGCGGCGTCGCACTCGGCCGTCAATTGATGCGGCTGCTGCCGGAGGATTCCTTCGACCGCCAGCCGCTCGTCGGGGGTGGCGGCCGCCTCGTGCTGGTGGCCGATGTCCGGCTCGACAATCGCGACGAGCTCGCCGCCGCGCTCGATATTCCCGCAGCGGCGGCGCAAGGTATTTGCGACGCCGCCATCCTGCTGACCGCCCTCGAGCGCTGGGACGACGCGTGCTTTTCTCGCCTGGTCGGCGATTACGCCTTCGCGCTGTGGGACGGGACGCGGCGCCGCCTGCTGCTCGCGCGCGATCCGCTCGGGCAAAAGCCGCTGCACATCCATCGCGGCAACGGCTTTTTTGCCTTTGCCAGCATGCCGAAGGGCCTCCACGCCTTGCCCGACGTGCCGCGCGCGCCCGACGAGGAGATGGTGCTCGAGTTCCTCGCGGTGATCCCGAAGATCGGCACCCGCACGTTCTACCGCGACATCGAACGTGTCGAGCCCGGCCACGTGACGACGGTGACGGAGCGCGGCGTCGCCTCGCGGCCGCATTGGGAGCCGCAGCGGCGAACGATCCGCCTCGGCAGCGCGGATGAATATGCCGAAGCGCTGCGCCATCATCTCGACCAGGCGGTGGCGTGCCGGCTGCGCGGCGCCGCCGACGTCGCCGCCCAGTTGAGCGGCGGAGCTTCAACGACGAGGGTCCGCACGCGGCCGCAACCGCGGCCATGCACCCCAACATGGAGCACGTGCTCGTCCGGCCCGCGCGCAAGCTGCTCGACGATCTCGATCGAAGCCTCTTCCTGTACGACCGCCCCATGCTCAATCTGTGCAATGCCGAGTGGGATCACGCCATCAAGGATGCGGCCCGCGACCGCAAGCTCAACGTGCTGCTCATCGGGCTGATGGGAAACATGACGTTGAGCTACGCCGGTCTCGATCTGCTGCCGGAGCTGATCCGTGGCGGACGCTGGCTGCGCTGGTGCCGCGAAGCGCGCGCGCAGGTTGGGCCAGGAAAGATGCGCTGGCGCGGCGCGCTGGCGAACACGTTCGGTCCATGGGTACCGGATGCGGTATGGACCCGCCTGCGGCGATGGAATGGCGGGCACGATTTCGAGATCGCGCAATACGCCGCCATCCATCCCGACGTACGCGCGCGCCGAGATCTTGCGGCCCTCGCGCGAGAGCGCGGTCTCGATCTCCTGGCGCGCATGCCGAAGGATGGCTTTGCGGCGCGCCTGCGCGCGCTCCGTCGCGACACCGCCAACTACAACAAGGGTACGCTCGCCGGTTGGCGCATCGACCAGCGCGACCCCACGACGGATGTGCGCCTCGTCGAGTTCTGCCTCGCCGTGCCGACGGAGATGTATCTGCGCGACGGCACGCAGCGCGCGCTCGCCCGCCGCGCTTTCGCCGACCGCCTGCCGCCGCGCGTCCTCGACGAGCGGCGCAAGGGCTATCAGGCGGCGGATTGGCATGAGCGCCTCGCCCTCGCGCGCGGCCAGGTTGACGTCGAGCTCGATCGGCTCGCAGGCTGCCCGCCGGCCGCCAAGGTGCTCGATCTCGAGCGCATGCGCCGCCTCGTCGCGCTATGGCCGACGGGCGGCGGGGAGCGAACCGACGTGAGGCAGAACTATCGCCTGGCGCTCATGCGCGGACTGTCGACCGGGCATTTCCTGCGGCGAACCGCCGGGGCGAACCGCTGAGGGTGCATCCGCGGATCGCGCGGGCACGACGATCCGGTGCCGGCACAATCAGAGAGTGCGGGTCCGTAGTATTGACGAACGCTCGGCAGGCGCTATTGCTTTGGATGTCTTACGGGATTCGATATTGGGAGACTTGATGAGCGCGGACGACCGAGGCGCCCCGCAGGGCAAGACACCTTTTGCCCGGCCGGACCAGCGGAGCTCGTCCGATTCCGCTGTCAACAAATTGCTCTGGCACGCGCCCGCGATGCGCACGCTTGACCTCACGCGTACCGGCGTAGCCAACCACGTCGCAGGACCGGACCTCAACACGGAGTCCTGATCCATTTTGATGCGTTAGCGGTTGGGCGCGAGCTTGTGTTTCGCGTCAAGCCAGTCGCGCGCCGGCACTGGAAAAAGAACCGCCGCTCCGCACGAAATTCGCAATCTTGGCTCCTGGCGTCGGGCGCGGAAGGGCGTCGACCATGCGATAATCCATGAGCAGGCCCGGCCACCAGATCGATCGCAACAGCGCCGTCATCTCGTCGAAGCGCAACTCGGCCGGCGATAGTCGCCCTCGGACGAATCGCAACTCGCAGCGGTCGGGCGCGACCTGCGCGATCTCGAAACTTTGCGCGCCGAGATAGTCGATCACCGCCTTGATCGGCACCTTCGGACGAATGGCAAGTCCGCCGGGAAAGACGAACGGCGGCTGCTCCTTGCCGAGCACCGCATCGAGCGCCGGCAGCATTACGTCGCACCCGCCGGGCGCGCCACGAATCGCGCGATCCGCGTGATCATAGCGGATGAGCG
>WNFA01007525.1_pt1 | contig 15983 bp, 18 predicted proteins | sample 5400481 | NCBI WGS metagenome assembly WNFA01 (sample SAMN13153340, study PRJNA577476) | soil metagenome | isolation source: 120 cm saprolite under Douglas fir tree site 2 hole 1 replicate 2 | place: USA:California | collected 2015-04-18
CGTCGACGAACGTGTCATCCCAGGCGGAGCGGTTCCGGATGTCACTGAAAATACGATGCAGTTCGGCATCGGTCTTTTCGAGCCTTTGCAGCATCGCTTGCGGAGAGCGCTGCGATTTGGGAGGGCCGTTCTTATCCATATCGGCTCCGGACAGCGCTGCGGTCCAGACCTCTTTCGTGAAGACAATGTTCTCTAACAGCTGCCTTAGAGTCTTATTCGACTCCCGCCAAGGCAGCAGCTCTACGACCGTGGTCAGCGGTCGATCCAATTGTTCCTCTGTCAAAGTACCCGCGTATTCCAACAAACGCCGCGTGTGCCAGGAGTCGTTGCCAGCAAAACGATCGAATAAATCCATGTCTCTTCCTCCTTTTGTTGAGGAACCAAGGGCAAAAAAGTGAATTTTGTTGGACGCCGGCAAGTGGAAGTGCGGATCACGCATGCGCCGGTAGAGGCTGGGAGAAGTCCGAAAAGCTTTTCGGAACGCGCGAGTGAACGCCTCCAACGAACCGTAGTTGGCGTCCAGGGCGACGTCCGTGACCGACATTCCGGTGTGCGCCAGTTGATATGCGGCTCTTTCCAACAATAGCCGCCGTCGCATGGCACCCGGAGTTTCTTCGACCACTGTTCGGAACAACCTGTGGAACTGAGTGCGGCTTTGGTACGCTTGGCGCGCTAGATCCTGCGTTTTCGCCTGAGTGTCCAGGGAGTTCGCAACAATTGCACAGAGGCGGTCTGCCGTGTCCTGACCATCCGCTTTATTCATGCGTCCGGTTCCTCATCTTGAGCGAATACCCTAGAAGGCGGACCAAGGGAATAGACACATGGATACTCGACGCGTGCTTGCACGATTACCTCCCGACAACGCCGCAGCGCTGACCGAACCGATCGCTCCCCGGTGGTTGGCCATACGATGTTCTCCGCAGTCGTCGCTAGGCTACAGCTACATCGGCCAACACGGGGGGCCGATATGGTTCATTCTTCGCGAGCACGGCCCAGGCTATGCGGGCGAGTTTGTTAGCTAACGCCACGGCGGCGACGTTGCGGTGCGTGCGTGATGTGAGTTGGGCCAACCACCTGCTCAGACCGCAAGACTGCTTGGTACGTTGTTGCATGACCGCACGTGCTCCTTGCACGAAAAGTCTTCGCAAGTAGGAGTTACCACGTTTGCTGATACCGAGCAGCTTCTGCTTGCCGCCGGTGGAGTGTTCACGCGGAACTACTCCCTGTCCCTCGCCAAAATTCAAAATGTGTTTGAAATGAATAGCGTTCGGAGGGGCCTGTAACATTGTTACGCGGACGAGATTCAGGGTCTTGCGGAGTTTGGCGAACGACAGGTTGCGGCGATGACGTAATCCAGCGTTGAGGCGTGAGACTCCTTGAGCTTAGCCGGGTCAATTTTGTAGTGCGCGGCGACGGCCCCGTGAACGCTGAAGGTCACCGGCCGGGACTCACCGGGCAGATGCGCGATGCGAAGAGGTCCCTGCTTTCGTTCGATACGCGCCTTCGAAACGTATGCGACATCACTCATGGAGTTCTCCCTTTAGAGTTCAAGAATCGGTTGTATCCCCTCGCCACGGCTTCGGGCGCCAACGCCTGAGGAGCCAAAGGAAAAAGCGCATCTTGAGTGGGACGGCGCGTCGCGGCCGTGGATCGGCGGGGGTAGCGTCTGCGTGTTTTCCAACGGTCCAGCCGGCGGCTGCCAGGTGCCGCTCGGCGAAATTCCGTGGCGTCGCTTCGAGCGGCGTCGCAAGAGTGTCATTCCACCTGTTGAGAAACCCGAGGAAGGCAACAGCGGCCACAATCTCCAGAATCTCATCTTCGTCGAAGTGTCGTCGCAATTCGGCGAAATCGGCATCCGTTACAGCGTTTGGCACCTGGCCGGCGGCTTGAGCGAACCGCAGGGCAGCCCGTTCGGCGTGGTTGAATTCCGGGCTCTTCTCATATTGCCAAATCTGTTCAATCTTGCCCATCGGAATAGTACGCGAAGCCGCGAGGTTCGCCGAATGTGCAACACAATACTGGCAGCCAGCCGAGCGGCTTACGATGTACATTATGAGTGCCTTCAAACCCGGATCGAGCCGGCCTGGGCGAATGACGATCATCGCAGAAAGCTCGGCAAAGGCGGCGAGGAGATCGGGATCGCGAGCCATGATCAGCATGCTGTTTGGCACGAAGCCCATCACCGCCTCCGTGGTCGCGAAGACCGTCTCGAAATCCTTACTGCTGTCACGGCACACCGGAGCAATACGCATCATTTCGCCTTTACCTCCTAGCTCCTGCCGCATCCGATGCGCTGGTCTCTGGTGCGCACCTTGCAAAGCAGTCAGGATTTCGGCTTGTGCCGAATATTTCCGGGAGATCGGTGAAGGTCGAGAGGCTGAACCTTTAACTCCCATTTTACCGCCACCGACATAGGCGGATAGCAAATCGTCTTGTCGCAAGCTTGATACTGCAACTCTCCTGCAATCGAAACCGTCTTCCCCGCCGAGAACACCGCTCGGATGCCATCTCCCGCTTTAGAGGGAGTTACCGTGACATCCTGCGTGATCCGGAACTTGCCTTCGAACACCGGCACTTGCTCCTTGAGTGCCTCCAAGTAAAGGATCTTGGAGCTCGGGTAAGTCACGGGTGCTGGTTCGAATCCCCCGGACGGGTGCAAGACAAGCTGAATCGGCTTGTAGCCCGCCACCCCTGGAGAATAGACGTGGATATCTGGCGGAAGTTCGATTTCTGCAGTCAAAGTAACCCGGCTTCCGGGGACCACGGTGCGATCCGATTGTGAAAGGGTGAGTCGAAGATGAGGCGCTTCGACGGTCTGGCTCACTTCCCGGGTAAGTTCAGGGAAAATCTTCCCAATGACATTGTTCGCCGTGAAGCGGTTCGTGTATTTAGCTTCGAAATACTTCTCCCGAATAACGCCGCTCTCGTCGATATAGAAAAATCCGGGTCGCGCCATCCCTTTGGTCATCCCCTTCGCTTCCGCGTTAAGCACGTTAAAGCTGCGAATGATCTTGGAATCCGGATCGGCCAGCAGCGGGAACTCGATATTGTGCCGCTTAGCGAAGTCCTTGAGGATAGCTGGACTATCGTAGCTAATCGCTGCCAGCTTGATCCCTTGATTCTCAAATTTTTGTTTGACATTTTGCAGCTGCACGAGCTGCGCTTTGCAAAAAGGTCACCAGTCGGCGGAACGGAAGAAAAGGAGAACCGTCCCTTTTGAACTTTTTAGTGTCTCGTTGGATTGTTCATGGCCGAACTGATCCGCTAGGCCAAATGCTGGCGCCCGTTGGCCGATGCCCAGGCCGATTGACGGAGCAACACCGTCATTGGCTGGGCGGCTTTCTTGCCCGCTCGCAAGAGCGAGCAATCCAAAAACGAAAACGATGACGCCCCCGGCTTTCATCTTTGTTCCCGATCCCATGTCTTCCTCCGACGGTTTAAACGCTCAGACGGGCTTTGATTACGAGACAAATGGGCTAATTCGAAAGCCGGGCCGATGCCACTCCCCACACTCTGCCCCCGGCCATTTCTTGAACGATGGCGACGATTCTGAGATTCCGTGAGTTCCTCTTGCTGTCATTGACCGTCACGTCCCGGGAGAATTCACGGGCTCCGTCTACAGTTCCGACTGGGATAAGGCTCCGCAAAACCGCGACGTGCTTCAGAGTTCTTCCGGCGTTCTCTCCGTGGGTCACATGCGATTCATCGCTATCGTCGGCAATCGCGATCAGGACATTTCCTGATTCCCTTGAATTGGGGCGTAGCGGCCTGACCTCAACGTGCAGGGCAATGGTACCGTTGGCTTGGCGATGAATCGAAGAGAGAGCCACGGAAATCTTTTGCACCTTTGCCGCGCTCTCGATTGCTAGAATCGCCCGCTGCTCGTCGCTGCCGACTAACTCAAGGTGTCCATCCACAACCATCTGAGTGGTGTAAACGCTTCCGCGGCCAAACCGCCCGCTGTAATCGCGCTGGCGGTCGCTAAATTCGGAGGAAGAGTAGGGGTCTTTCCATCCGATATAGTTCCAGTAATCCACATGTTCGCTCAGAACGATCAGTTCGACGGCGGATACCGGCTGAGACTCATCAAGCTTTTCGAGTAAGGCATCGGCCGGAGGGCAGCTGGAACACCCCTCTGATGTAAACAACTCAATCAGGACAGGGGTGCGCGTATTCCCCATGTTCATTGCCTTCTTATCTGCACCGGACAGTGGTACGCAGGAAAATGCAAGGGCCGCTAAAAGGAGAGTGGCGAGTATCCTGATCGGGGCGAGCCTGAGCCTAAGACCAAAGGCTCGCGTTAACGTGACGCCAAACCGCTGCATTAGCGAGCGGCTAGACCGTTGGCACCCGCAGGTATTCCACCTACCGACGAGAGAGGCGACAACTGACCTTCATCTCCCACACGAAAACCTGTGATGGTGTGAGCTCCAGAGTTGAGCGTAAACAGAAATTGGGCATCGCGGCTGAACGCGGCATCAATTGGGCCCGCACCTGTGACAGCACTCTTGCCGTCTCCCTGCAGCAGGGAGAGTTCACCGTCAGCATCGACGGAGTAGCCTGATATCGTGGCGCTTCCTGTATTGGTGACGTAGGCGAAACGTCCGTCCTGGGTCACGACAGCCCAACATGCCGCCGTCTGAGTCGTTGGCACGCTGGGGCTGACGGACTCAAGCTCCCCGTCTGTCTCGAGTTCGTAAGAGCTGAGAGCGCTGGCATTTGGCGCACCGCCAAATGCCTCGGAGACAAACACTCGGTCGCGTCTGCCGAAGGCGAAGCCAAAGGGTGTAGCTCCACTTGAAGGTTCAACGAAAGGACCGGCTGCGAAACCGTCCCGGTTAACCCTGAAAATGTCGATGTTGTTTGTATTCTTCTCTGTGATCAGCAGCAGATTCCCTCTCTTGTTGAAACTCACTTCCGCGGGCCCTGTATTTGAGCTGCTCAGCTGGCGTGTCGAGCCTGTCAGAGGAATGAGTTTCCCCTGGCTTGTAAGGGTGAAGGCCGTGATGTTATCTTCCCCTCCGACACTGCCCCCAGCATTCAGCACATATAAAACGCCCCGATCGAATGTCACGCTGATTGGCTGCTTCCCACCGGAAGCTGCTTTGTCCATAAGCCTTAGTCCATTCGAGCGGACTTCAAATACAGAAAGGTCGTTGCTGCCAGCATTCACCACAAAAAGCCACTCGTCAGCCGCACTGAGAATCAGCCCGCCCTGATTCCCGAGTCCCGTTCCGGTTCCTAAGCCCCCCGTCGGAAACGAACCGGAGAGGGTCAACGTGCCGCCAGCGGCTCGGGAAAAAACCAGTACACTGTTGCCACTGGCTGCGTTGGTTGCCACGTAAACGGCACCCAGCGCATCCGACTGTGCCAAGACGGTTTCGACATTCAGGGCAAGCCCGAACGCCGCCACTAAGAATAGAATTCTTCTCTTCATAAAAGATCGCCCCCAATAGGATTTGCGGTTTGCCACATAACCGCAGGGTGTTCTGCGCGAAGGCAGGCCCGGCACGCAAACTACTGCGCTCTAAGTAATGTCGTCTCAGTTTGGGAAATCCCCCTAGGGATTTGAGTGGAATGAAACTTCTGAGATAGGAGCTGTGCTAGAGTCGCTTGTTGTGATGGTACAGAGGGCGGACCATGTTGCGATTTATTCTGGCGATGGCTTTTGGATGGGTGTGCTCCCAGGTCCCGATTTTGGCGCAGGCCACGCCTTTCGCGGGCGCCCTCGGTGGGGTGGCGACTCTCTCCGCTGACGCGCGGTCGTTGCCCACATCTCAAGGCTTAAATGTATCGTTGTACAAGCCGGAAAATGGCCCCGCCCTGAATATTGTTGGCGGCGTTCATCTCAACCGGTACCTCAGCGTTCAAGCGAGCTACGTGTGGAACCGCAATACTTTGACATTGAGCTCCAGTTCTTCAGGTTCCAATTCCTTCTATGAGGAACGACGAAAAAGCTCGCAACAAGCGATTCTGTTCGACTTGTTGGTCTATTTCAGACGACGGGACGATCGTTTGCGCCCCTATCTCTCAGCAGGCACCGGGGTTGTCCATCTCTCGAGCACACGGCAGAACGAAGTAGCTATTGGTGGCAATCCTGCCCTTCCGCCGACCCGCTTCGCGTCGACCCGGCCCGCGCTTCGCGTCGCCGTGGGAATGGATGTAGCGCTCACTCATCGTCTTGCGCTGCGTTACAGTTTTGGCGAAACCATTCGGCACAACGACCTGAGCGCGCAACTGGCTCCTCCGGGGAAGCGAAACCTCGCGAATTTTCAAAACCTGTTTGGACTGTTGGTCCGCTTCTGAGCTTTGATCATCGGTTCTGGAAACTCACGTAAGGGCAATGCGTCCAGAAGATCGGTGCATTCTCCACGTTTTCCGCTAACAGACGTGCATGGCATGTCCAGCAGAAGAACGGCGACTTCGCCTTTTCTCCAACGGGAGCGATCTGCACGAGTGACTCGAAGATGCACAGCCCATGTCCGGCCGCCTGGGTTTCCGAAAGACTCTGCAGCGGGCCTGTCTCTTGCTGATCGCGGATGATGGCGGAATAAAGCCGTGCCTTCACACGTGAAGGGGCGCGTTCTTCGTATGCCGCTTCGTCAAACTCGCACAGCATGCGAAACAATTCGTCGTCCCGTTCATGTCCCGGCATGATTCCACCTCCGCTTGAAATGTTCACGGGCCCGCGCAAGAAGCCGTTCGATAGCCTTTTCCGTCTTGCCGGTGAGCTGTGCCATCTCCCGGGCGCTTCGGTCTTCCTGATAACGCCAGAGAAGCACGAGGCAATAGGCTTCCGGAAGCGTGGCCAAGACGCGACGGGTCTTTTTTTGCAGCAACGCCCGGTCGATTTGTTCCTCATAGGTAGGGATAACTGACGGTTCCGCAACGGACTCGTCCTCTGAGTCCGGCCAATCGAATGTGCGCAAACGCTTGCGGTAGTGGTCTTCAACCTTATGACGAGCAATACCCAGCAGCCAATGGCGCAGACTGGCATCTCCACGGTAGTTCTTCAGGCTTTGCCAAGCGGCGACAAAAACCTCCTGTATCAGATCCTCCGCCACCTCAGTCCGCGGAATCACGCGACGGCGCACATAGGAAAACACGCAGTCGCTGTAGCGCGACACGAATTCAGCCGTGGCCTTGCGGTCCCTGCGCAGGACCTCAGCAACCAGCCTCATATCCTCTGTTGTGTCCGGCCGGAGTTCTGTCACGGTCTGCGCTGAGTGCCCCATTTTCTCTCGAGCCAATTTCCCTCAAATAGAAAGTCGCGAAAATCCACCGGTCCCCCCTCCTCGATGCCCCGTAGGCAAACGGCTGAACAAATGCATACGTCCGTAGAAGTCCTAAGCCGAACAATGAGGAGAGCGACCAAATTCGCAAGACCGGAATCGCGCTCTAACTAGCGAAGATATTGGATGATGGATGCGGTGGTGAGGATTTCCCCATTTCAACGAGCAGGAAACGCATCCTAAGACTCGAAGGCACGACTCTCTGGTTCACAGCTACTCATGTTCACGCCCCTCCGCGTCATCCTGGTCGCACTGTCCTAGCGAGCCAACGACGGAGCAGTCGAAGTGAGGCCCTTGCCTACCGTGTTGCAAAACATAAGACACATCCCTCTTAAGAGTCATCGTCAAAATCATACCATTAGGGAGTGAGCAGCCGAGCCGATCAAATTGTCGGCTTTGCGAGGGGGAAATCCGATCTCAGTCCGACTCTCATCTGCGAAGGGGTCGCGCTAATTCTTCGCGGTCTCCTGAGAACACCCAATGTTGAACCGAGCCAACGCTGAAACTCGCTCGTCGGCAAGTTGGGACGGGTACAGGTTCGCGTGCGCCGAAAAATCCAGGAAAGGACAAAGATGAAGTCGCAAAGAAAACCGATTCGATCTGCAGTCTCCGTGCTCATCGGGCTGTGCCTGTGGGCGCTGATTCCACTTCCGACTGTTGCGCAGGGCCAAAGGGATGACGACGACCATCCTTCCTTCGTCAATCGAAGGGATATTCGCCATCTCCCCAAGCCTCTCAAGGACCGGCTGGAAGAACTCGCCGACCGCCCGCACAGCTTCTTGCCGACACAAGCCTTAAACGAAGCGGACAAGCCGAGCCAGCTCTTTCAATACTACCTGCTTGACACCGCTGGTTTCGAGCCCAACGTCTTCACGACGATCGTGCCTGGTATCAATGACGGCACCAAACCAACCGCCACGGGGCCCAACGGGCAGCTGCCCACGATTGGTTCGGTGCGCGTGGTTTTGGAGCCCAAGGCACGTCTACCGACAAATCCCGCGGATGTGCGGGCGGCCATTGACGTGTTCACAGACATCTCCGGCCTGTTTGTGATCAACAATGAGTCCGGATGGTACGAGGGATGGATGATCCACGACTTGAAGGTACTGCGTGTCGCTCCGCCTAGGTCCAGTGGCCGCGCGCAGTACGGAACCATCACTCCGGAAGATGCCGCGGCAATTCGCGCGAGAGGCGCTCATAACAATGTGTCCGGCAACTTCTTTACGGTGGACGGCAACGCGCCGCACCTCCCCAGCGCCACCGACCACTTCCCGGACAAGCAGACCAATCTTGTTTCCTTTCCTGTGAGTATTGGCACGTTCAACGCTCAGCAGCAGAGCGATATTCACGCATATTGGGAGTTCAATCCCGGGACCGACTGGACCTTTCCGCATTACGAACTGCCTTTCACCGGCGGGGTTCCTGGAACCTTTGAAGCGGGGAAGATAGGTGCCCTGCAGTCCATCGTTCCAGGTTCCGGGCCATCGGGCGTGAAGAATGATCCAGTGCAGCTCGGAGATAATCCCTCTAATCCGCGTGATCCGGACAGAGCCGATGTCAGCACCGTTTCAGACATCGACCGGCCGACACCAGGCAATCCAGCGCATCTGGAGAAGCGCCTGCGTTTCATTCCCAGCGGTCTGACCGATGAAGTCATCCAAGACGTGTTTACGCGCGTGAAGTCCTTTGAACCGGATGTCACGGACGTGGGGCAACGCTTGTTTGACGCCTACGCCTACGAGGTTTCATTGGTGGACCAGAACGGCGATGGTGTGATTTCGTTCGAGGAGGCCAATGTGAATGGCCAATCGGACGGGCTCCCCAACACCCGTTTGTACCTTCCGGCTACGGCTTTCGATCGTTTCGCGGTAACCCGAGAGATTGACGATGGCCTGTTGGCACCTAGGTTTGCTCCCAGCCAGAGGGGTTATGTCCTGAGTGGCCTCCTAACGCCGGTCCACCCTGCTGTGCCTGCGTCCGCAGGACAGGATGCGGACAATCGCTAGCAACGCAACAACCTGTGCTGCATAACGACGGGCCCCAGGGGATGCGGTACCTTGGGGCCCAATTTTACTTCGTGCGCTGGTTGATGCCATTTAATGCGGGAAGCAGATCTCTAGCAACGCTCGGAGGCAAACAGGAGCAAGGGCCCCGGCAAGGATTCGATGTAACTCTCTTGTCACACTTACGAATGCGGTTCGGTCTAAACAAAAGGCATGGCTATGGAGGCGCGCAGTGAATACTTTCCGAGTAGAATCCGTACAAATTAAGGCGGCTTTCGATAAAGTCTTTGCATACATAGCTGCTTCAGAAACCTTGCCGATGTGGACGCATGCATTCAAGTCGGTTCGTGACGGAACGGCAATTCTAGCCACGCCGGCGGGAACGGTAGAAATCGGTCTCAGGGTCAACCCTTGCCGCGACCAAGGCACCATCGATTGGTTCATGAAGTTCCCGAATGGGAGCGAGGCCGATTGGTTCATGAAGTTCCCGAATGGGAGCGAGGCCGCTTACTCCCGTTTGGTACCGGAGGCGCAAGAAACATGCGTCTACAGCTTTGTTCTACTTGGCCCTCCCGTTCCTTTGGCACAACTGGAATGTGCGCTGGATCAGCAGGCAAAAATCTTGAGGGAAGAACTGAAAAGACTGCAACAAATCCTTGAAGCACCCAGCCGTTCGGTCGGCTACGATGGAAGAAATCGTGAAGAGAGCGCAGCGGGGTGAATCCGCGGCACTGGAAGACTTAATTACCACACTCCAGCCCAAGATGTATGGGCTCGCGTTGCGAATGTTGTGGCATCCCGAAGATGCCAGGGACGCGATGCAAGAGATCTTGCTGCGGATTGTAACGCATCTGGCTACGTTCCGGGGAAACAGCAGCTTGTTCACGTGGGCCTACCGGGTCGGGACAAATCATCTTCTCACCTAGCGGAAAAGCAGGCTGGAAGCACAGGGCTTCACGTTTGAGAGTCTCGGAAAGGATCTTCAAGAAGGGCTGGAGGACAAATCACCGAGACCTGAGGACACGCTGCTTTTTCAAGAAATCCGGGTGGGCTGTACGCTAGCGATGTTGCTTTGCTTGGATCGGGCCCACAGGATCACCTACATTTTGGGAGAGATTCTCGAAATCGACAGCAGCGATGGGGCATCCATTTTGAGGATAAGGCGAGAGACTTTTCGCAAACGACTGGAACGCGCTCGCGAAGAAATTGTTCGCTTTATGAGGACGCATTGTGGGCTCGCGAACCCAGAAAATCGCTGCCGGTGTCACCGAAGAGTACAACGAGCCACAGAATTGAAGCGCATTGACCACAAACGGCTCTTGTTTGCGCACGATGCGGTCGGAGCCAATGAGTTTCCAAACGTCCTGGTCAGTATTCGCAGGCTTGAGGACGCGCAGAGGACTGTTGCTATCTACCGCTCGCATCCTGAGTACGCGGTGCCAGACTTCGTCACTGCAGTCCGACGTCTTTTGACTCTGGAGGGGTAACGGCGAGGTCAGGGAGGCGGCAAGACACCGGAGCACAATAGCGCTTTCCCGCCGGCCAAGTTCCTTGTCTGGCATTACTCGTTTGCATTGGAACTCTCAGCGGCCACTGGGAATTGTTTGCACACAGCTAAGAACGCTCCTCAGGCAACACTTACCCGGTGGATTTTTCGCATCGCAAGCGCAACTGCCGGCTCTTGTTTCCGGCGAAATCCGCTTTGCGACAGAGCTAAGGCGTCACCGTAACACCTCGCGAGGGCCGGGCCCCGATGCTGTGGCCAACGAAGCTCCGTCCGCACCCGTTTGCCGCCGCCACATTTTGTCCCCGATAGCAGCGTAACCCGCCCACACGAAAATTAAGCCGAGCACCGGCGGGGCAAGAATGTCTCGCCGAAAAAAATTCTATGGGCGTCGCCAACTATCACATCCCATCATGCCGATCGTTGGCGGACGTACAAGTCAAAGCAACGCGGCCATCTCAGAACTCCTCCACCCGAGGCAGCATCGAGTAACTACGATGAGCGGCAGTCAACGCTTGTAGTCTGGCCGTGCGACGCCGCAAAAATAATACGACCCCGATTTCGGAAATCGAGCCAGGTACCCCGTTTGCATCCTCTCAACTCGGAACCCTCCCTGCTTGATGAGTGCGGGAATATCGCGAGTTACGTGGCAGCCTTCGAAGGCCCATTGAAAAAGAGGCTCCGTGCGTTCTTGCCAGCGACGCACGCGGACATCAGGCGAGAGGCCATGTTCCAAAAACAGGAACTGGCCTCCTGGTCGCAAGACGCGGCCAATCCCTAGAATGGCGTCTGCCACGCCGGGGATCGTGCACAACGTGAACGTGCTGACAACCGTATCTACGCTGGCCTCAGGCAGCGGGATTCGTTCGCCGGGGAGGTCCAGAAATTCGACATCCAGTTTCGTCTGTCGACGCTCGTTCTCGGCCCGCGCCACCATCCCTGGATTGGGTTCGAGCGCATAGACTTTGCGCACCTTTGTAGGGTCGTAGTATGGGAAGTTCACACCGGGGCCGACGCCGACCTCAAGGACCGTCCCTTGTGCCAAGGGGATGATCTGCTGACGAATCTTTTGGATGGGCTTGGGGTTTCCGAGTACGGTTACGATGTGTGGATAGACCCGGTTTTTGTAGAAGGACATGACGCCTCGCCTTCCTTCCTAACGGACCAGACAGAATTCATGCCCGCTGGCTTCTAGCCGGCTTATGATTAGCAAGAGTCTATCAAGGCAGAGGGCTTCGCTCGCCATGAATGTACAGACGCATTGGGAGAAAATTTACCGCGAGAAATCGCCGGATGCGGTTAGTTGGTACAGTCCGCACCTGGAGACATCCCTCGCACTGATCGAAAGGGCAGCGCCGGAGCGGATGGTTTCCATCATTGATGTTGGCGGCGGTGAGTCAACGCTCGTGGACGATCTCCTTGCTCACGGATATCAGAACATCACCGTCCTCGATGTTTCGCAAACTGCCATCGACGTGACCAAAAAGCGTCTGGGTTCTGCTTCGGAACGAGTTCAGTGGGTCACGGCGGACATTGTCAACGGCGAACTCGCGCCCAAGGCCTACGATGTGTGGCACGACCGCGCCGTGTTTCATTTCCTTACGGCGATGGAACAACGTGTCGCGTACGTTCGCCAAGTAGCGCGTGCGGTGAAGCCGGGTGGTCATGTGCTTGTCAGCACGTTCGGACCCGAGGGTCCCACGAAATGCAGCGGCCTTGAGGTTGTTCGTTACGACGCGGAATCACTGCACGCAGAGTTCGGCGTGCGCTTTCGCCTGTTGGATAGCGTCAAGGAATTGCACGACAGTCCGTTCGGCCCGACGCAGCAGTTTCTCTATTGTCTCTGCCGCGTCGAATGAACTAATCCTCCCTGCAGGCCTTCAAGATATGAGCGAAACCGCGGTTCTCGATCGCATGACTTTGGTTCGTCAAGGACGAAGGCTGGAACACTTCACTGCCTTCTGGAGCATTGGTTTCGATTGGACAAGCAGCGAGGGAGCAGACTAATTTCTGTTCTCAAGCAAGCCCGCCATCACTTGTGGATCGGAGGTGGGCAGCTTGCAAACGTAGTTTTCGCAAACATAGGCTGTGGCCCGATCTTTCATGCGATGGGCTCCCGCTACAAACGGCAACCAGCGAGCAAGCTGCTGTTGTCCGGGTCCACCATCGGCGAGAAGGAGAATTTTGTTTGGAAGGAACCTGGTGTTGACCTGCCGCAACAATTCACGAGTGTCATGGGACCTTGGGTCACCGGCAATGAGGATTTGCTTCGTTTGGGCGAGTCGAAAATCGAGAGCGGACGACATCGCCGGTACCGCCTCGGGGGTTGACTGGAGAGGAGCAGCGAAAGCAGACAACGTTTTTTGAGCTGCATTACGCCATTCGACGCGGTCTGTGAATTGTGCGAGGCGGAGAAGATTCATGGCGGCTGTCGAATTGGGAGAAGGCTCGGCGCCATCGTATGAATCGCGCGTACGGCTCAGAAGGGAAGGATCTGAGGAACCTGCATCAAAATAGCCGCCGTCTGTGGGATCTCCGAAGAGTTGGTCCTGCCTTTCTTGTAGAGAAACGGCCCATCTCAGCCAGTGGACGTCGAAGCCAGCCTGGTACAGGTCCAGCAGTCCGCCGATGAGATCTGTGTAATCGTCGAGGAAACCGTCCACGCTCGGACTGCCGGCGCGATAGCTGCGCCAAAGCTTGCCCGTCTTCGAATCGTAGAGATACATTTCGAGAAACTTTGCCGTGGCTTGTGCGCGTTCCAGGTAGCGACGCTCGTCGAGGGCTTGGCTGGCCCGCGCCAGAGCGGAGATCATCATGCCATTCCAGGCTGTAACGATTTTGTCGTCGAGAGGTGGCTGCGGGCGGCGAGCGCGCGCATCGAACAGGGCCTTTCGTCCGGCAGTCAGTTTCTCGGCGGTTTGTTCAGCGGTCAGACCGAATTTCCTTGCTGCCTCATCCGTGGAGTGAGCTTCATACAGGACGTTCTTGCCTTTCAGTTCTCCACGCACGTCTTGGTGCGGCGGTATATTGCCATCGGGTTCGACTCCATAGGCGTATTGGAAGGCTTGTGCATCCTGCTTGCCTAGGGCTTCCTCAATTTCGTTCGCCGTCCATATATAAAAGACCCCTTCACTGGTTTCGGGCTTCCCAGACGAAATTCGGCTATCGGCATCCTCGGCAGATGCAAAGCCGCCGCGAGGCTGTCGCAACTCACGGAGCGCAAAGTCAAGAATGTTTCGAGTGGTGTCTGCATAGAAGCCGTCGTGAGTGATTTGGTAAGCCTCCGTGTAAACGATGGCAAGTTGTGCCTGGTCGTAGAGCATTTTCTCGAAATGAGGAACGAGCCAGGTTGCTCCTGTCGAATACCGGTGAAAGCCTCCGCCGAGTTGATCGTGAATGCCGCCGCGTTCCATCGAGCGGAGCGTGTTCAGTGTCATTTCGAGGGCCTCGCGCTGACCGGTGCGAGCGTAATAGCGAAGCAAAAAACACAGCGCGACTGGCCTCGGAAATTTCGGTGCTCCGCCAAAGCCGCCGTTCGTGGCGTCGTAGGTCGATGAAATCTGTTTGTAGGCTTGGTCAAGAATGGCGTGCTGCAAATCACCGTTGGCTGGAGGCTGCTTGCTGACAATCTCAACGAGTTGCTGAGCGGCGCGCCCTGCGGTTTGAGTGATTGAATCGTGTTGTTTGCTCCAAGCGTCGGCGACCTTTTGTAAGAGCGACTTGAGTTGGTCCGGGGGAAAGTACGTGCCGCCGAAAAAGGGTTTGCGGTCGGGCGTAAGCAGCACATTGAGCGGCCACCCTGCGCTTCCAGTCGTGGCTTCGACATACGCGATATACAGGCGGTCGATGTCGGGCCGTTCTTCGCGGTCGACTTTGATGGCAACGAAATAGTGATTCAGGATGGCAGCGACGCCTGGATCGGAATACGACTCCTTCTCCATGACGTGACACCAATGGCAGGTAAAGTAGCCAATAGAGAGAAAGATCGGTTTGTTCTCCTTGCGGGCCTTTTCAAAGGCTTCAATGCCCCACGGATACCAATCAACTGGATTGTGGGCGTGCAAGAGCAGATACGGACTCTTGGCGCGGACAAGCCGGTTGGTGAAGCGATACTTTCCGGTCTTGGATTGGACGGAGACATCGGCGGCATCACGAGATTGTCCGGTAGCATTCAACGGAGCTATGAACGCTAACAGCAGTAGCCCGGCGAGAAGCGGCTTGAATTGTTGATGCCGTCTGAGCACTCTAACGCCTTCTCTCCTCAATCGTCGTCACAGGTAAACTCGAAGCTTCGCTACTGGCGAAACTTCTCAAAGCAATTCGTACCCACTCACCGCAATCGAGCCTGCTTTGCGAAAAATGCGACCCTGGATCTTCACCCTTCGTCCTAACAGCGATGAATTGTGAATGAGTTGCTCAGAAGCATTCCCTTCGAGGATACCCCAGAGCCGTCCATCGCTGGTCTGAAGCCAACCGTGGTGTCCCGTCAGCGCACACATAGCGTGATAGCCATACTCTTTTTCCAGTTGGCAGTCCCGGCAGATCACCTTTCCTTCCAGGACGACTTGCCGGGAGTCGTCGAGCTTCAACGACAAAAAGTCCAGTGCGGTCGCAGCAGCCGCCCGAACGCTCGGGACGAAAAGCGTCAACACTCCCGCCAGAACCAAAGTGGCCGCGATAGCTTGAATGGCGACGGCCCGGGGCCATCGAGGCGAGAACGAGCCTCGAACGCTGGCAAGGAGTTGCTGGGGAACTTCCGGTTTTCCGGCTGCGGTTCTGACCGCTTCACGAAGTCTGGTCAAACCTTCGACCGCACGGCGGCAGGAGCTACACTCGGCGATATGCCCTTCGGCTTGCGAGGCAGCATCTGCCGATAGTTCACGGTCCACGTAAGCATCCAGCATTTCTCTCAGCTTTGTGCAGTCCATCATAGTTTTCTCCGGACGATCTGCTCCGGCAAAGGAGCAGTCTTTTGAACGAGGCCTTCTTCACGCTGGGCCTTGATCAGCCGTACCAGCATTCGGCGAGCGCGGTTTAGGCGCGACATTACTGTGCCGATCGGACATTCCATGATCCGTGCGATTTCCTCGTAGGTGAATTCTTCAACATCGGCGAGAAGGACGGCCATCCGGTAGTCTGTCGGCAAGGCCAACAATGCGCGCTTCATGCCTGCCGAGTATTCGT
>WNFA01003683.1_pt1 | contig 15982 bp, 18 predicted proteins | sample 5400481 | NCBI WGS metagenome assembly WNFA01 (sample SAMN13153340, study PRJNA577476) | soil metagenome | isolation source: 120 cm saprolite under Douglas fir tree site 2 hole 1 replicate 2 | place: USA:California | collected 2015-04-18
TGGCGGCCGGCGAACGGGCCTTGGCCGTCGCGGCGGCAGTCGGCGGCGTCGCCCTCGCCATCGATGCGACGGACGCAAAGGCGAAAAAATGGTATGAGCGGTTCGGCGCGCTGGCGTTGCTGGACGATCCGCTCAAGCTGATCCTTCCGCTCGGCGTCATCGCCGCTGCGATCGCGACGGCGGGAAAACGCCGGAGATGATCGGGGAAGCGACCATGACGCGGAAGCTGGGCGATCTCGCCCTCCGCCTTCGCAGGACACGCCGCGCATGGCATGATCGTCATGCGGGGATCGGAGGCAGCCATGGGCGCATTGGAAGTCCCGGTCGTTGGCGTCGGCGCCGAGGCTCTCGAGGCGTATCTGAGTTCCGACCGCTCGCCGCCGGACAGCATGGGCCTGTCCGATCTCGACGGCTTCCTCACCGCCGTCGCGATCGGGCCGGAGCTCGTCATGCCGAGCGAGTGGCTGCCCATCGTCTGGGGCGGCGAAGAGCCCGTCTTCGCCGATGACGGCGAAGCGCAAGCCGTAATCGGCGGGATCATGAGCCGCTACAACGCGATCCTCCGCGACGTCGCGGACGGAAACTTCGAGCCGATCTTGTGGATCACGGCGGACGACATCGTGATCGCGACGGATTGGGCGGAAGGCTTCATGCAGGGTATCGGCCTCCGCGCGAAAGCCTGGGAGCCGCTGCTCCACTCGAAGCGACACGCGCTGCTCCTCTTCCCGATCTTCGCGCTCTGCGGCGACGAGCATGGCGAGTCCCTGCTCGGCCTCGACCCGGAGGATGAGGATCGGATCATGGCTGACGACCGCGGCAAGGCGCGACGCCGGACGCTCGATCCATGCCCAAACCCGGAAGGAACGAGCCCTGCCCCTGCGGCTCGGGCAAGAAATTCAAGAAATGCTGCGGCCGGCATGCCTGACCGCTTACTGCTGCGGCCCGCACCGGGTGGAAATCGCGGTCATCGTTGCTCTGACCCCGATTTCCCCTCGTGATCCTAAGACCGGAAAGGGCGAAAACCAAAGGGTCACCGTTGACAATTAGAGTATTTGTATATATATTTGTATGACGGATGCTGATTTGGACCTTTTCGAATTCGACCCGAAAAAGAACCGGGCCAATGTCGCAAAGCACCGCGTCGATTTCGCCACGGCGGCGCGGATTTGGGAAGATTGCGTGTTTGAGCGCGAAGACGCGCGCCGCGACTATGGCGAGAAGCGCTTCATCGCGCTCGGCGCGGTCGAGGGACGCGCGATGGTGGTGGTCTATACTTGGCGCGGATCGAGGCGACGGCTGATCTCGGCAAGGAAGGCAAATGGCGATGAAAGCAAAATCTACCGAGCGGCGCGCGCGCACCGCGGGGCCGGCGAGGAAAACTGACTGGCGCCGGTTCGACGCGATGAGCGATCGAGAGATCGCGGCGGCGACCAAGGCTGATCCCGACGCAGCACCGCTCCTCACGCCTGCCTGGATCAAAAAGGCGCGGCTCGTCGTCCCGCCGGAGAAAGAGCTCATCAGCATCCGCGTGGACAAGGACGTGCTTGACCACTTCCGGTCGCGGCCACGCTACCAGACGCGCATCAACGCGATCCTGCGGATGGTGATGGAAGCAGAGAAGGCGGGCCGCTGATCACCGCGGATTTCCGGGGACACGATACTTGATTGGCGCTCGCGGCTCGCTGTCGCGCCATGGCGCGATGGGCACGGGTGGTGCGGCCGGCCTGCCGCATCATGTGACCCGGCGGGGCAATCGCCGCCGGCCGGTCTTCTTCGGCGACGTCGATTGCGGCGCCGACCGCAGGCTGCTGGCCGCTCGCGTGTGGCGTGTCAGAGATCATCAACCGTGGCGTACTGAAGACCTGTCCCTTGCACATTCCATGGCGGAGCAAAACGGCGGATCAACCCGGCTTCGAGCCCGGCGACTTGATCAATCGGCAATCCGTTCCATTCTCCGCCGAGTGGCTTGGCAACCAAAATCTCGACCTCGCTCCCTTGCTCCAGCGCGGTCCGGATCAGGGGCCGAACTCTGACATTGGTTTTCTGAGTGGGACCGGGCACCTTGTAGCCGTAGAGCCGCCGCTTGATGTCCAGCTTTGCGACGCCGACGTACTTTACAATTCCTGCCACGGCAAATGCATAGACCGCTTGCCCGGACGGTACCGCTCGATCCAATTTAATCCCTTTGTCGTCCAGTACCCATTTCGCTGCAGCCTCAAAGCCAGCCGCGCACAGATGAGCCGATGTGAGTTCAACATGCGCCTTCCGTTTGGTACTGTTTGATCCCGATTTGCTCCCCGCCTCTTTGGAATCGGACGCCTTCGGCAGTTTGGCCAGCACGTTATAGACGTGTTGGTACGTGATCCCGAGATACTTGGCGATTTCAGTACGTCCGAACCCAGCACCGCTGAGCGCCCTGATCTTTTCTGACTTAGTGCAATTTCGCTACAGAAAATGCTATAACGCATCTTTTTCGTGGAACTTCTTACCTTTTTCGAAGTCGGCGCGCAGCGGCTTATGTTCGAAGATAATTCGGTATGATCCGTCGGAAGTGCTTGACGCCCCGATGATTAGCTGCACGTGGATTGTGGGAGTCGCGAAATCCGTACCCGAGAGCACGACTAGCACAATGAGACCCATCGAAAGGGTTGAGCTCTTCACCGCCGTCTCCCTGTGCCTACCTGGCCATTTCTCGCGCGCCGGTTGTAGCCTTTTTTACGCCCGAGAGGAGAGTGCCACAAGAGGAGAGGGTCGGGTCGGGGTGAGGTGGGGCTGCGGTGCCGCGGCGATCGAGGACAATCATCGCGCGCCGGCTGCGGCGCGACGCCACGGACGCCGAGCGGCTGCTCTGGCGCGCACTCCGCGAAAGCGGCATGACATGGAAGTTCCGTCGCCAACACCCCATCGGGCGTCACGTCGCCGATTTCGCTTGTCCGGCGCGAAAGCTGGCGATCGAACTCGATGGCGGCAAGATGAAGGGCTTGCGGTGCATCTTTGGCGGCCGAACCGCGGTCCGCCGTGTGCTCTTCATAGCCGCCCAGGCCGCAGCAATGTGGAACCCAACTTTGAAAGCCTTCAAGCAGCGGCTGCTGGCCTCCGGCAAGAAGCCAAAAGTCGCCATCATCGCCGTCATGCGCAAACTCGTTGTCACGCTCAATGCCATGGTCCGCGACAATCGGACTTGGCAGGCCCAACCCGCATGAACTGGAAAAAGACAGTTGCTCAACCCCGGCCTTCTCCGCCCCCGCGGGGCGGAGAGGGAGCTAGGGCGGCGCTGGCATCGCCGCGTCGCAGCCCTTATCTTAGCCCCATGCCGTCCCTGCCCTTGCTTGGCGTCGCGTCACGGCCGCAGGCCGATAGCGGCCGGCGCTTCGCCATCGAGTCCGAGTTCAAGCCGGCGGGCGACCAGCCGCAGGCGATCGACGCGCTCGCCGCCGGGATCGCGCGCGGCGAGCACGACCAGGTGCTGCTGGGCGTCACCGCCAGCCGGAAGCCTATGTGCCGCGCTCGGACACCTATATCGAGAAGGAATCCTCGATCAACGAGCAGATCGACCGCATGCGCCACTCGGCGACGCGCGCCATCCTCGAGCGCCGCGACACGGTGATCGTCGCCTCGGTCTCCTGCATCTACGGCATCGGCTCGGTCGAGACCTATTCCGAGATGACCTTCACCTTGCGGGCCGGCGAGCGCGTCAGCCGCAGCCCGCTCCTGGCGCGGCTGGTCGAGCTGCAATACAAGCGCAACGACCAGAATTTCGTGCGCGGCACCTTCCGCGCGCGCGGCGACACCATCGAGATCTTCCCGGCGCACCACGAGGACCGCGCCTGGCGCCTCTCGCTGTTCGGCGAGGAGCTCGAGGCGATCCACGAATTCGATCCGCTGACCGGCGAGAAGACGGCCGCGCTGGACGAGATCACCGTCTATCCCAACAGCCACTACGTCACGCCCAAGCCGACGCTGATGCAGGCGATCGAGCAGATCAAGATCGACCTGAAGCTTCGCCTCGAGGAGTTCCACGCCCAGGGCAAGCTGCTGGAGGCGCAGCGGCTGGAGCAGCGCACCCTCTTCGACATCGAGATGATGGCGGCGACCGGGAGCTGCGCCGGCATCGAGAACTATTCGCGCTATTTGACCGGGCGCAAGCCCGGCGAGCCGCCGCCGACGCTGTTCGAATACCTGCCCGACGACTGTCTCGTCTTCGTCGACGAGAGCCATGTCACCGTGCCGCAGCTCGGCGGCATGTTCCGCGGCGACTATGCGCGGAAATCGATCCTCGCCGAGTACGGCTTCCGCCTGCCCTCCTGCATCGACAACCGGCCGCTGAAGTTCGAGGAGTGGGACAATTTTCGCGGCCAGACGACCTGCGTCTCGGCGACGCCGGGGCCGTGGGAGATGGAGCGCACCGGCGGCGTCTTCGCCGAGCAGGTGGTGCGCCCGACCGGCCTGGTCGACCCGGTCTCGATCATCCGCCCGGTCGAGCACCAGGTCGACGACCTCATGGCGGAATGCCGCGACTGCGCGCAGAAGGGCCAGCGCGTGCTGGTGACGACGCTGACCAAGAAGATGGCGGAGGCGCTGACCGAGTATTTCCACGAGAACGGCATCCGCGTGCGCTACCTGCATTCCGACGTCGACACGCTGGAGCGCATCGAGATCATCCGCGACCTGCGCCTGGGCGTGTTCGACGTGCTCGTCGGCATCAACCTCTTGCGCGAGGGGCTCGACATCCCCGAATGCGCGCTGGTCGCCATTCTCGACGCCGACAAGGAAGGCTATCTGCGCTCGCGCACCGCGCTCATCCAGACCATCGGCCGCGCCGCGCGCCACATCGAGGGCCGCGCCATCCTCTATGCCGACCGCATGACCCAGAGCATGATTGCGGCGATCGAGGAGACCAACCGGCGCCGCGAGAAGCAGCAGGCCTACAACGCCGCGCACGGCATCACGCCCGAGAGCATCCGGCGCGGCATCTCCGACATCCTCGAGAGCGTCTACGAGCAGGACCATGTCACGATCGGCCTCGGCGAGAGCGACGCGGTGCATTACCAGGGCGCCAACATCAAGGCGGTGCTGGCCGATCTCGAGAAGCGCATGCGCGCCGCGGCATCCGACCTCGAATTCGAGGAGGCGGCGCGGCTCAGGGACGAGATCCGCCGCCTCGAGCAGCTCGATCTCGGCCTCCCCGCCGCGGAGACGGCGCGCGAAGCGGCGCTCGGGCCGCGCCCCTCCGGCCGCTCGCAAGGGGGACGCGCGGGCACCTCGGGCCGCGCCCTCGCCAAGGCCAAGGTGCGCGCCCGCCGCCAGCGCCGGGGGCGGTGACTAATGGGTCATTGCAAACATTTCGGCGTCGCGTCTACCAGCCCCCTCACCCCGACCCTCTCCCGCAAGGGGAGAGGGGGAAGAACGGCACCCTTGGCCCCTCTCCCCTTGCGGGAGAGGGAGGGACCCATCGCGAAGCGATGGGAGGGTGAGGGGTGACGGTGCCCAACTCTCCCCGGGCGGCGCTCGTCACCGGCGCCGGCAAGCGCATCGGGCGGGCGATCGCGCTCATGCTCGGCGCCGAGGGCTGGGCGGTCGCGGTGCATCACCACCGCTCGCGCGAGGAGGCCGAAGCGGTGGTGCGCGAGATCGCCGCCGGCGGCGGACGGGCGGTGGCGGTCGCCGCCGACCTCGCGCGCGAGGCCGAGGTGAAGAAGCTGGTGCCGCGCGCGGTCGAGGCGCTGGGGCCGCTCGGCTGCCTCGTCAACAACGCCGCGGTGTTCGAGAACGACCTCGCGCTGTCGGCGACGCGGGAGAGCTGGGACCGCCATCTCGAGACCAATTTGCGCGCCCCCTTCGTGCTGATGCAGGAATTCGCCCGCCAGCTCCCGGCGACGGCCGAGGGCGCCGTCGTCAACCTGCTCGACGAGCGGGTGTGGAGCCTCACGCCCTATTTCGTCTCCTACACGGTGAGCAAGGCGGCGCTATGGGCGCTGACGCGGAGCATGGCGCTGGCGCTGGCGCCGCGCATCCGCGTCAACGGCATCGGCCCCGGCCCCACTTTGCCGAGCCCGCGCCAGAGCGAGGAGCAGTTCCGCCGCCAGAGCGAGGCCATGCCCTTGAAGCACGGCACCAGCCCGGAGGAGATCGCCCAGGCGGTGCGCTTCATCCTGGCGGCGCCGGCGATGACGGGGCAGATGATCGCGCTCGATGGCGGCCAGCATCTCGGCTGGGCCCAGCCCGCCGGGCCGTCGCCCTGGCCGGAATGAAGGGGGCTCCGCCTTGGCCGCGACCGGCGGCGAACGCGACAGGACGCTTTAACCGGCTCGCCTAAACGACGGAAAGAGCCGCGCTATTTTCGCCCGGAGTCAACGGGCGGTGGTGCCGCAACCCAGTTTTACACAGGATGGGAGCGGTCGCCGCCTCCACCATCAAGACGAGTCCCGCCTCTGCTTTGTTACCGTCGATTTACACTTGACAAGAAAAAAACGTAGATATTTCAATACACTGACAATTTTGCGCAAATTTTAGGCAAAGCGCTGAAACCGCCGATTTGACGCGCATGGGACTGCCGCCACGGGAGGTTTTCAACACATTTGTCCACAGCCTCCGTGGATATCCAACCGGAGGGCGACAAGCGCAGCCCTTTTGAGCCAGGGAGGCCGCCCCGGCGACATTGACGTTGCCGCAGGCTTGCGCCAAGTGATGCGAATGACGGAGCGCGACGACAACGCGATCGAGGCGGAAAGAGTGCCGGCGGGCGGCGGGCTGGCGCGCGGCGCCGAGCTGATCCGCGCGGTCGCGCGCACCCTGCCGCAGAGCCCGGGCGTCTACCGCATGCTCGACGCCAAGGGCGACGCCCTCTATGTCGGCAAGGCGCGCAGCCTCAGGAGCCGCGTCACCAACTACACCCATCCCGCCAACCTCTCGAACCGGCTGCGCCGCATGGTGGCGGAGACGCGCGCGATGGAGGTGGTGGTGACCCACACCGAGGTCGAGGCGCTGCTGCTCGAGAACAACCTGATCAAGCGCCTGACGCCGCGCTACAACGTGTCGCTCAGGGACGACAAGTCGTTTCCCTACATCCATCTCACCGGCGACCACGCCTTCCCGAAGATCACCAAGCATCGCGGCGCGCGCGGCGCGCCCGGCGACTATTTCGGCCCCTTCGCCTCGGCCGGCGCGGTCAACCGCACGCTGATCGCCCTGCAGCGCGCCTTCCTGCTGCGCTCGTGCAGCGACAGCGTGTTCCAGAGCCGGACGCGGCCCTGCCTGCTCTACCAGATCAAGCGCTGCAGCGCCCCCTGCGTCGGCCGCATCGACAAGGAAGGCTATGACCGGCTGGTCGCGGAGGCGCGGGGGTTCCTCTCCGGCCAAAGCAAGGAGGTGCAGGAGCGCTTCGCCCGGCGCATGCAGGAGCTGTCCGACCAGATGCAGTTCGAGAGCGCCGCCTTCGTGCGCGACCGCATCCGCGCGCTGACCCAGGTGCAGGGGCGCCAGGACATCAGCATCGAGGGCGTCGCCGATGCCGACGTGGTCGCGGCGCACCAGGCGGGCGGCCACACCTGCGTCCAGGTCTTCTTCTTCCGCGCCGGGCAGAACTGGGGCAACCGCGCCTATTTCCCGAGCCATGACCGCCAGATGCCGGTCGAGGAGGTGCTCGGCTCGTTCCTCGGCCTGTTCTACGACAACAAGCCGCCGCCCCGGCTCATCCTGCTGAGCCACGAGCCGCCCGAGCGCGAGCTCCTGGAAGCGGCGCTCTCGACCCATGCCGGGGCCAAGGTCGAGCTCGCCGTGCCGCAGCGCGGCGACAAGCGCAAGCTCATCGAGCACGCGCTGATCAACGCCCGCGAGGCGCTCGGACGCCGCCTCGCCGAGAGCGCGACGCAGCTGAAGCTGCTCGAGGGCCTGGCGCAGGCGCTCGGCCTCGAGGCGCCGCCGCAGCGCATCGAGGTCTACGACAACAGCCACATCCAGGGCAGCCATCCGGTGGGGGCGATGATCGTCGCCGGCCCCGACGGCTTCCAGAAGAACGCCTACCGCAAGTTCAACATCCGCGGCGGCGACGGCGGCAAGCGTGCCGACGAGGGCGAGCTCGCCGCCGCCATCGATGCCTCGGCCGAGCCGGCGCCGGCGGCCGCCGCGCTCACGCCGGGCGACGATTACGGCATGATGCGCGAGGTCTTAAGCCGCCGCTTCGCCCGCGCGCTCAAGGAGGACCCGAGCCGCGAGGCCGGCACCTGGCCCGATCTGCTGCTCATCGACGGCGGCGCCGGCCAGCTTGCCTCCGCGTGCCAGGTGCTGGCGGATCTCGGCATCGCCGATATTTGCGTCGTGGCGATCGCCAAGGGGCCGGACCGCGACGCCGGGCGCGAGCGCTTCTTCCGCCCGGGCAAACCGCCCTTGAGCCTCGACCCCAAGGACCCCGTGCTCTACTTCCTGCAGCGCTTGCGCGACGAGGCGCACCGCTTCGCCATCGGCACGCATCGCGCGCGGCGCACCAAGGCGATCGGCACCTCGCCGCTCGACGAGATCGCCGGCATCGGCGCACGGCGCAAGCGGGCGCTGCTGCATCATTTCGGCTCGGCGCGCAGCGTCGCCCGCGCCGGCCTCGCCGATCTCGAGCGCGTCGACGGCATCAGCAAGGCCGTGGCGCAGAAGATCTATGATCATTTCCATGCCGAGGGCTAAACGCGTTAGACTGCACCCGGCGTCCCGCGCCGTCCTCGGGACGAGATGTGAGCCATGCTGACGACCCTGCCCAATCTGCTGACGTTCTCGCGAATCGTCGCCATCCCCCTGGTCATCGTCGCCTTCTACATACCTCCGCCCTACGGGCCGTGGATCGGCTGCGTGCTGTTCTCGCTGGCGGGCTTCACCGACTGGCTCGACGGCAAGCTGGCGCGTCTGTGGAAGCAGCAATCGGAGCTCGGCCGCTTCCTCGACCCGATCGCCGACAAGCTGCTGGTCGTCGCCGTCCTGTTCATGCTAGGCGCGCTGCAGTTGCGCCAGCAGCCGCCACCCGGCACCCTGGCGCTCACCATCCTCTACATCCTGCCGGCGCTGGTCATCATCAGCCGCGAGATCCTCGTGTCGGGCCTGCGCGAATATCTCGCGGGCTTGCGCGTGCGCCTGCCGGTCTCGCGCCTCGCCAAGTGGAAGACCGGCATCCAGATGGGCGCGATCGGCGTGCTGCTGGTGGGCGATGCCGGCCCGAGCTTCCTGCCGCTGATCCTGATCGGCGAGCTGATGCTGTGGGCGGCGGCGGTGCTGACCATCATTACCGGCTACGACTACCTGCGCGCCGGCCTCACCCACATCAATGACGAGGAGCCCTCGGTCAAGGCGGCGAAACCGAGCAGCGTCGCGTGAGCGGCCCGCGCATCTTCGGCCTCGCCGGCTGGAGCGGCAGCGGCAAGACGACGCTGGTGACGCGGCTGCTGCCGGAATTGACGCGGCGCGGCCTCGCCGTCTCGACGCTGAAGCATGCGCATCACGCCTTCGATGTCGACCAGCCCGGCAAGGACAGCTGGCGCCACCGTGCGGCCGGCGCCACCGAAGTGATGATCTCGTCGGCGCAGCGCTGGGCGCTCATGCACGAGCATCGCGGCGCGCCCGAAGCGACGCTGGCGGAACTGGTCCGCCACATGAGCCCGGTCGACCTGCTGCTCGTCGAGGGCTTCAAGGACCAGCCGCATGCCAAGCTCGAGGTGCACCGGCCGGCGCTGGGCAAGCCGCTGCTGTGCCGCGACGACAAGCACATCGTCGCCGTCGCCTGCGACACGGCGCTCGCCGGACTCGCCGTGCCGGTGCTGCCGCTCGACGACGCGGCGGCGATCGCGCGCTTTATCCTCGCGCATTTCCAGATCGAGGCGGCGTGACATGGCGCAGCTGAGCGACGATTGCTTCGCCTTCGGCGGCGACCTCCTGTCGATCTCAGCGGCACTGGCGCTGCTCGAGGCCCAGGTGACGCCGCAGGTCGAGACCGAGACGGTGCCGCTCAAGGAGGCGCGCGGCCGCATCCTCGCCGCGCCGCTGGTGGCGCCGCGCGACGTGCCGCCGCACGACAATGCCGCGGTCGACGGCTACGCCGTCTTTTTCGACGACCTCGCCGCGAGCGAGCCGACGACCCTGCCGGTCGGCGGGCGCGCCGCGGCGGGTCATGCGCTCGCCCGCGCGGCGCGGCGCGGCGAGGCGGTGCGCATCTTCACGGGCGCGCCGATGCCGGAGGGGCCGGACACCGTGCTCATGCAGGAGGATTGCAGCGAGGCCGAAGGGTTCGTGCGCATTCCCGCCGGCATCAAGCGCGGCGCCAACCGCCGCCGCGCCGGCGAGGACGCCAAGGCCGGCGCCACGGTGCTGACGCCGGGGCGGCGGCTGCGGCCGCAGGAGCTCGGCCTCGCCGCCGCGCTGGGCTGCACCGGCCTGCCCGTCTACCGGAGGCTGCGCGTCGCCATCTTCTCCACCGGCGACGAAGTGCGCGACCCCGGCGAGGACCTGCCGCCGGGCGCCATCTACGACGCCAACCGCTATCTGCTGCATGCGCTGCTGTCGGGTCTGGGCGCCGCCGTCACCGATGTCGGCATCCTGCCCGATCGCGCCGCGGCGATCCGCGCGGCGCTCGGCGCCGCCGCTGACGGCCACGACCTGATTCTCACATCGGGCGGCATGTCCACCGGCGAGGAGGACCATGTGAAGGCGGCGGTCGAGGTGCTGGGCCGGCTGCATTTCTGGCGCCTCGCCATCAAGCCCGGCCGTCCCGTCGCCATGGGGCAGATCGGCCGCGTGCCGTTCATGGGCCTCCCCGGCAATCCCGTCGCGGTGATGGTCACCTTCCTCATGCTGGCGCGCCCGCTGGTGCTGCGCCTCTCCGGCGCGGTGGCGGCGCCGCCGCTGCGCTTCCGCGTCACCGCCGGCTTCGACTACAAGAAGCGCGCCAATCGCTGCGAATATGTGCGGGCGCGGCTGGTGCGCGGCGCCGCGGGCGGCTGGACCGCCGAGAAATTCCCGCGCGACGGCGCCGGGATTCTCACATCCATGATCGAGTCCGACGGGCTGGTCGAGCTCGGCGAGGGCGTGAGCCGCGTCGCGGCCGGCTCTGCGGTCGAGTTCCTGCCGTTCAGCGAGGTGATCCCATGAGCGAAAGCCTCGATCTCGCCCACCCGCTCGCCGCCTTCCGCCTCGACGGCGAGGTCGCGCTCGTCACCGGCGGCGCCAGCGGCATCGGCCGCGCCATCGCCCTCGCCTTCGCCCGTGTCGGCGCCCGCGTCGCGGTGCTCGACCGCGACGCCGAGGCCGGCGCCGAGGTCGCCGCGGAAATCACCGCTTCCGCCGGCAAGGCCGAGGCGCATGCGCTCGACGTCACCGACGCGCCGGAAGTCGACCGCATCTTCGCCGACATCTTCGAGCATCACGGCCGCCTCGATGTGCTCGTCAACAGCGCCGGCATCGCCATCCGCAAGCCGGCGGTCGAGCTGCCGCTGGCGGATTGGGAGCGCGTCATGGCGGTCAACGCCACCGGCTCCTTCCTCTGCGCGCGCGCCGCCGCCCGCCACATGCTCGAGGGCGATGGCGGCCGCATCGTCAACATCGCCTCGATCATGGGCTTCTCGGGCGGCATCTATCCCAACGTCTCCTACCAGACCTCGAAGGGCGCGGTGGTGAATTTGACGCGGGCGCTCGCCGTCGAATGGGCGCGCCGCGGCATCCGCGTCAACGCGGTGGCGCCGACCTACATCCGCACGCCCTTGACCCAGGCGCTGTTCGATAACCCGGAAGCATTGGCGGAGATCGAGCGGCGCACGCCCATGGGCCGCGTCGGCGAGCCCGAGGATGTCGTCGGCGCGGTGCTCTATCTGGCGAGCCGCGCCTCGGCGCTGGTCACCGGCCACACCCTCGCCGTCGATGGCGGCTTCCTCGCGCAGTAGCCCGGCTGCGCAATTAAAGAGTTGAAACGATCGCCGCGAAGCCATAGGTCATGGTGGCATGAAGCTGCTCTATTTCGCCTGGCTGCGCGCCAAGATCGGCACCGCCGAGGAGCGGGTCGAGCTGCCCGCGGGTGTCACCACCGTGGCGGCGCTGCTCGACTGGCTCAGGGGGCGCGGACCCGGCTTCGCCGAGGCCCTCAAGGACACGCGCATCGTGCGCGTCGCCGTCAACCAGCGCTATGTCGCCGGCGACCATCCGGTGAAGCCGGGCGACGAGGTGGCGCTGTTCCCGCCGGTAACGGGAGGCTGAGCCCCGTGATCCGCGTGCAGCGCGAGGATTTCGACGTCGGCGCCGAACTCGAGGCGCTCACCCGCGGCAACACCGCGATCGGCGGCGTGACCAGCTTCGTCGGGCTGGTGCGCGATGTCGCCGGCGACCAGCGCATCGCGGCGATGACGCTCGAGCATTACCCCGGCATGACCGAGCGCGAGCTCGCGGCGATCGAGAACGAGGCGCGCCGGCGCTGGCCGCTCGACGCCGTGCTGATCATCCACCGCTACGGGCGGCTCGAGCCCGGCGCGCGCATCGTGCTCGTCGCCACCGCCTCGGCGCATCGCGAGGCGGCCTTCGCCAGCTGCCATTTCCTCATCGACTGGCTCAAGACCAAGGCGCCGTTCTGGAAGCTCGAGGAGACGCCCGAGGGCGCGCGCTGGGTCGAGGCCCAGACGAGCGACGCTGCCGCCGCGAAACGCTGGATAGCGGAGTAGACCTCCCTAGTTTCGCTGGCCGAGCCGGGCCGCCGCCCGTTATGATCGGTCGCGGGAACGTCCCCGGCGTCACAATTTTCCGGAGCATTGGTGCAGACTCTTGCGGTGCAGAGCCGGGCCGGAACGCCGCGGCCGCTCAAGCTCCTCCTTGCGGCCGTCATCATCTTGCCGCTGGTCCTGTTCGCTGCCGCCGCCTGGCTCAATTACCAGTGGAGCTTCGAGGAGGCGCAGGCGCAGCTGACGCGCACCACCGACGCCGTCCACGAGCATGCCCTCAAGATCTTCCAGACCAACGAGCTGGTGCTCGATCGCATCGCCGAGCGCTTCGGCGGCCGCGATTGGCAGGAGATAGCCGCGGACAAGGCCGTCCATGCCTATCTCAAGCACCTCGCCGAGGATGTCCCGCACGTGGCGGTGCTCGGCTTCATTGCGCCCGATCGTCGCCTTGTCGCCTCGAATCTCGACTTGCCGCCCCTCCTCGCCGGGCAGCACGATTTCCTGCCGGTCCCGCGCGAGGGCGACGAGGATCTGTTCATCAGCGAGCTGAGCCTCGGCAACTACACCAAACAGCCGCAATTCTTCTTCACCCGCTACAAGCCGAATTCGGAGCGCACGCCGGACGGCGGGTACATCTTCGCGTCGATGCGGCCGGAATATTTCTGCGCCTATTACGACGCCGCCTTCGGCAAGGATTACGCCATCTCGATCATCCGTGCCGACGGCGCGATGCTCGCGCGCTATCCGGACGTGCAGCCCGGCATCGTGCTGTCGCCGGAAACCGGCTTCCGGCGGGCCATCGCGGCGAATCCCGCGCGCGGCGGCTACACCACCGTCTCCGCCATCGACGGCAACGAACGCCTCTTCAGCTACAGCAAGCTCGGCTACTACCCGGTCTATGTCGCCGTCGGCATCGACTCCGCGACGGTGACACGGCGCTGGTTGCAGAAAATGTCGAGCCATCTCGTGTTCGGCCTTCCCGCCACGCTGTGCCTCATCATCCTCACCGTCGTCGCCCTGCAGGGCACCGCGCGCGAGCGCGCGGCGCTGCTCCAGGCGAATGCCGAGGCGCGCCGGCGCGAGGAGCTCGAGGCCTCGCTCTACCAGGCGCAGAAGATGGAGGCGGTGGGCCAGCTCACCGGCGGCGTCGCCCATGATTTCAACAATCTGCTCACCGCCATCATGGGCGGCCTCGAGACCGTGCTCCACGCCGGCAAGCTCGCCGACCCGTTGCGCAAGCACGTGACCACGGCGATGCGCGCCGCCGAGCGCGGCGCGCGGCTGACGCAACAGCTCCTCGCCTTCTCGCGGCAGCAGATGCTGCACCCGGAAGTGGTCGACGTGAACCGCCTGTTGCGTGAATTCGAGACGCTGATGCGGCGCGCCGTCGGCGAGAGCATCGACTTCGTGTACGCGCTGGATCGCGACATCGGCGCGTGCCGCATGGACCCGGCACAGTTCCAATCGGCGATACTGAACCTCGTCGTCAACGCGCGCGATGCGACGCCGGCCGGCGGCCGCATTACGCTGGCGACGCGTGACGCCGTCTTGCCGCAGGACGCGGCGCCGCCCGATCCCGAGATGGCGCCCGGGCGCTATGTCCTCGTCAGCGTCAGCGACACCGGCACGGGCATGACCCCGGAAGTGCGGGCGCAGGCCTTCAACCCGTTCTTCACCACCAAGGAGGTCGGCAAGGGCTCGGGCCTCGGCCTCTCGCAGATCTATGGCTTCACCAAGCAGTCCGGCGGTCATGTCACGATCGAAAGCACACCCGGCCACGGCACGACGGTGCGGCTTTACATGCCCTGCGCCGACGCATCCGCCGAGCGAAGCACGGCGCCGGCGGCCGGGAGGTCGGCGCCAGCGCCGCCGGCGGGAACCGTGCTGGTGGTCGAGGATGACGAGGCCGTGCGCGAGACCGCCAAGAGCGCGCTCGCGGCGCTCGGCTATCGCACGCTGACCGCGGCCGACGCGGCAGGCGCGTTGGCGATCCTGCGCCGCGGCGAGCCGATCGATCTCCTGTTCACCGACATCGTCATGCCCGGCGCGATCAACGGCGTCGATCTGGCGCGCGAGGCGCGGCAGCTGCGCGGCGGTCTCAAGGTCCTGCTCACTTCGGGCTACGCCGCCGTGGCCGAGAACCGCGCGGAGGAAGGCTTCGCCGTGCTGAGCAAGCCCTACCGGCAGAACGAGCTCGCCGAACGCATCGCCGGCATGCTGCGCGGCGGATAGGGCGTTATCCGATCAGGTGCAAACCACGCTTCCCTCGTCCCCGCGCGAGCGCGGACCCCGGCCCCCGACTTGATCGGGGGCAGGGCCACTGGATTTCCCGCTTTCCGCGGGAATGACGACGAAAGAGGCGTGCCAATCCATTTGAGCGGATTGCATCGCGGCACCGGTCATCTGGCGGATGTGGCGCCGGGGCCAAGCTGGCAATGAGCCAACAGGGAAATTGACCGATCATTCTCGCCGATGGTCGCCTTCTGCGGCTCCGAAGGATCGCTCTTGATCGGCGCGGCAGTGCCGCGCGTCATTTGCGGCTGCATCGGCCCGGGCTGCGCAAATTCTTGAAAATAGTATCCCGGCGGATCGGCTAGCGCCGTCTGGGCGCCGCCAGCGAGCAGCGCCATTGAAAGCCACGCCGCACGCCGCAGCTTGCCGATGTGTCGATTGTAGGTCATCTGTCGTGTCTCCTTCTGATTCCGACGCTGTCATTTGCCGCCCGAGTGCCGGGCGATCGGCAATGCGGCCCGGATTACCAATCGGTGCCGGTGCCGGGGTGATAGATCTCGCGGGCGAGCTCGTCCTGCTGGCCGCCCTGGCCAACAAGATCACCGAGTCCGCGCGCGATCGGCGCGTCCGCACCAATGCCCGCCGCGTTCGACGCCAGCGGCGAGGCGCGCAGCTTCGCCTGCGCGGTCGCCATCGACAGCGGCGTACCCGCAGGATTGCTGTACCGGCCGGACCGAGCGGAATTGAGAACCAGAGATTCATCTCCGCCGAACGGGTCAAAGGCATAAGCCGCGGTGGAAACGGCCGGAGCGGCGAGGATCAGCGCCAGAGCTGCGGCACGACCGGTGCGTCCGATCGCCAACAAGGGGGTCATCGAGGTTTCTCCTTAAAAGCTTGCGGCGGCGTCGTTGCCGCCATGCAGATCAGGACCGTCCGATGCCGCGCGATATTTCGTGCGATCAGATCACGCTCTCGTGTGGTGGCGATCCGGTCAGCGCGTCGCGATTGCGCACTCGCTTCCCGTGCGTGCCCGCCTCCTCACGTTTCCGCGATGCAGGGCCGTTCGCCGGAACAAA
>WNFA01003596.1_pt1 | contig 15979 bp, 20 predicted proteins | sample 5400481 | NCBI WGS metagenome assembly WNFA01 (sample SAMN13153340, study PRJNA577476) | soil metagenome | isolation source: 120 cm saprolite under Douglas fir tree site 2 hole 1 replicate 2 | place: USA:California | collected 2015-04-18
ACTGCGCCAGCACAGCGGGATCATGCGCGAGAATTTCAAGTGCCTGCGCAACGCTCGCGACATCGAAAATGCCCAGTCCACCCTGATTGTCCAGAAAAGGACCGCCCATGATGAGTCGCTTGTCAGCAAAAAACAACTGTTGCATAAACCTGCCATGTTCCCGATAAAAAGGCTGCTCAGAAACCGACTTCCCTGGAAGCCAGGCTGGGCCAGGGGTGTAGATGACGACGAACATCAATAGCTCTCCTTTTCAAACCAGCGTTGCGCCAGCTGGTACAAAGCTCTCAGGTCCTCACCCTGGATGGGGGGGATGATGTGCTGGCTGCCCACCAGGGGCGTCCCTCCTGGCCTTGTCAGATTATTGGGCAGCAGAGGCCAGAAGCTCCGCCATTGCCGCTCCAAGGGCTTGCAGTCCGTTGGCGGGCCTCACCATCACCTCAAACTCGCTGATCTGGCCGGCATCGTTAAACTGGATAATATCCACCCCTTTCACGCTCATAGAACCAACATGGGCGCTGAATTCAAGAACAACTGCATTGCCGCCCACAAACTGCCGGTGATAGGTGAAATCCTCCAGGACACGCACGGCGCTGCTCATATGCAGCATTGCCGTGGCTTTGCCCTCTTTTGGCTTCCAAAGGACGGGCGAGCGGAAGAGCACATCCTCGGCCAGCGCCTCCGACAGCGCTTGCATATCTTGCTCGCTGACAAATGTGTGCCACTTCGCGAGCCCTTCGGGTAATGAATTCATCATCATGCGCTTTCTCCTTCTGAATTGTATCGACCAAATACGGCAATGGCGTGGCCCTATCCCTTGTTCCTAGATGGTGTCCTAGCTCCACCAGGATGCTCTCACATCCAGGCAAAGACATTCCATTTCCTTTCGTGTTTCTCTGTACTTAGCATGCCTCTCTCTCAGAGGCTCGTACAAGAGACGAGAGAGCACCGGCAAATGTGACACCCCTCTGGTTGGTCTCTATCCTGCTATGGGCTTCCAATATATCAATCCCGGAAGGAAAAATGAGACACACAGTGGGGTTTTTCAAATTGTAAATTGTTTAATTCAATGGCAGCAAATTTTTACAATTATCTGACGTAATGGCGGCATTGCCTTTCTCTTTCGGCAACTACGCGAAGAGCTTCGCAGGCCGCTTCAAAGACTTTCACTTGGGGAAAGCATACCGGGATGTATGTCAGATAATTATCAAAAAAGTACCTCATCGAATTAAACAATTTACACAAATGGGTCTTTCATTGTCAAATCGCGGGCGGTTATTTATACCATTGCATGCCGATACTCCAGATGTGGAGCGGTTTGCCCAGGCACATTCGTACCAGTGCTCATGATTGGGGGCAAGTGCTCACGTTTCAGGGCAAAAGCTGCTCACTTTCCAAGGCATTTACCACCAGGCGAATATTAGGGCTAAGTGGGTATGTTACACAACTAAAGTTCGTGGAGGGCAAAATACCAGATCAATTGGAAAAGAGGTTAGGATTACGGAAAGGCGAACTCGGTAATGGAGCTATCATTGAAAGGCTTGATCAAATCCCGAAGGAGGGGCATTTTGAACTACGAAGTTATACACAGCGACCAGATGGACGAGCATACGAACCAGGAGAAAAATATCCACCGGGTACAGGTGCCCCGCAGTGGCAGATTGATAAAAATCAACCTATACGGGCCACAATGATTGGTGAGGTCAAGCCAGGTGAAGTTCTCCGTTCTGATCGGACAAAGACATAGTTCCTCAACGCTAGAGAAAACCAATGCCAAGGCCAGAGCATATTGTCTAACAAGAAAGCAATATCACGCTATTTTCTCTTCTCACAGCTTCAGCATCGTTGTTTATGTGAACGAGCATGATGTCGCTTATGCATGTAATACGTATACCGCCACTACCTTTCTTGCCCAAATGGTAAATTCACTCAAGGGCGGTCAGATTTTGCACCGAAGGATGGGAAATTGGCGCGAAGGGTTGGAATCATGGCTACCTCTTACTTGGCAATCCGCTCAAGACCCGGTCTGTTGTTCTGGGGATCTGTACATTCGTTACATGGACCCTGTGGCACTGGGCGATGGAAAAGGAGCTCCGCTCCCTGCTGGATGCACAACGGAACTGACAGCAGGAGGTCTTCTCATGAGCGATCCGCGCGGACCATCTCATGCTCGGGAGTTCGCAGCACGGACATCGGTCCGCGCTGCACCTCGGCTAGGGCCATCCGGCGTGCGGTGCCGGCGCTCGAACAGTGAGTATCTGGCCTGTTCGTAACCCATCGGTCATATTCTCCTCGGCACCTTTCCACTCGGTCGCTACCATGAACAGCGTCTTTCTGTCAGCTCCGCCGAGCATACAAGCGAAGCATCCACGATCCAGCTCGATCGTGTGGAGCACCTCTCCCCCTTCACGGACGCGCACACAACGCTTGCTTCCAACCTCGGCGTACCAGAGAGCCCCTTCAACATCCAGGCAAATCCCGTCCGGATGATCTTTGCCAGTATCGGCCCATACTCGCCGATGTGAGAGGCTGCCGGAAGCTGCAATAGCAAAGGCCGTGAGCTGATTGCCGTAGGATTCAGCCACGATAAGCGTTGAGTTGTCAGGTGTGACAGCCATGCCGTTGGGGAAGGCGATGCCATCGGCAACAAGGCTCGCTGCCCCGTCGGGTGTGAGGAGAGCGATCGTCCCGGGAGCGAACTCGCCGCCAGGAAAGTCAAAGCCCTGGTTGTTGATGTAGGCGTTGCCTCGACCGTCTATGACTATCTCGTTCCAAGGGTGCCCGTTCTCGGAGAGTCTGCTCAAGTCGGCATGGGTCAGAAGTTCGCCGCCGGACTCCATGCGCAGCAGAAGCCCATGGCGTGATGAGACGAGAAGTAATGGTCCATCTGGCAGCCAGTCGAAGCACATGGGGAATGACGGAAAACTCACCTTGACGATGACTTCACTCTTGCCCTCAAGGTTGACAGCACTAATCTCTTGCGCTCCCCAATCGGCAAACCACAGACGGCCCTCGTGCCACCGCGGCGACTCACCGAAAGCGAGACCGGTCAACAGGGTTTGCACTTTAGGCATGTGAAGACTCCTTTCACTCAAAAGACGGAACGCGTGGTGCCGAATGTACAGCCTCTCAGGAGAAGTATACCCGATGGGTGCGGATTTTCCAGGTGATGACTGCGTGATTCCAACCCTTCGCATCAATTTCCCACCCTTGAGTCCAAAATCTGCTTACCCTTCAGTCAAATTACCAGCCTGAAAGCATGGGGACATTCGCGGTGGACGGCACTCGACGGTTGTAAATTCACCGTGGAACTCTGCGCCCGTGCTGGCTGGAAAGTGATTGAAGGATCGAACAAAGATGCTCAGTCGAGAACCACGGTGCTCGAACCTTCAACCTGTTTTCCCTCGTAGTATAGTGCATACGGAAAAGACCTTGCCACAAGAGACAGAAGTTGCCAATCTGCTTGCTTTACTGCCCTACCGCTTGATGAAGTACGCGCATGGAGGTATTTCTGAGGCCATTCACGAGCATCTTTCACATACGCCAAGCGATTCACTTTCCGGATGCTCGCATAGCATCGCTCATCGCCTGGGCCTACCAGAATCGATTGTCTTTGGAGCACTCTGCCATCTGCTCTGGAAAGAGGAAATCCTTGCAGATCTTCGCTCACGGCTTCTTATCATTGACTGCATGTTCAATCCGGCAGGAAAGATCTGGCTGCCCGAAAGGGAGGGAAAGAACGGTGATACAACCAACGACTCACAAGAAGAGGCCCCTGTCTCCGGGGCACATGAGCAACATTGACTCTGCTTTGGCGCAGGTCGAGGAAATAACAGCCGAGATGAGGCGTCACGCGAACTCTTATGGACAGAGATCTATCGCCTTGGCGAATCGGCCTTGGAGTATCGTACACAAAAACACTGGTTGGATCCCAGCAAGTGTGTGGGACCAATCCCTGCTGACCTGGTAGATGAACTGACCAAAGTCCTCAAAAGAGAGCTACCGATGCAGGCGCTTCTGCAGAATACGAACAAGAAGGATCTCCTGACGCCGATCGAGATGCCCGCACGTGGCCTGTTTTACAATTACAATCACTGGTTTCTCGCACGACCAGATAAGGGAAAAAAGGTATTGAACGATCGCTACGGGGAAGGAACGTGGGAGAGTTTCTTCGCGATCTTCGACACCTTTGCCCATCGAGCCACATTTCCACTGCAATACGTCTTTGCCGACCATTATCTGCTGGACATTTTTACGGTTGACAAGGCCACCAGGAACAAACTCGATCGACTCTGGTTAACGGTCCTCATCGATGCCTATACCCGTTGTATTCTCGGGGCGGTTCTTCTCTACGAGGAACCTTGCATTGATTCTATTCAAAGCGCTCTCCTCCACGCCATCTGGCCGGAAACCTCCCATACCCGGTACGGCATAGATAAAGCATGGGTGTGTGTTGGCATTCCCCAACAGCTGTACCTCGACAACGCTTTGGCACATCACTCCCACAGGCTGGAGAACCTGGCACGCCAGATTGGTTTTCGAGGTAAGTACCACACCATCGATCTGGTATTTCGTCCGCCTTACATGGCACGTTACGGAGCCTTGATTGAAAGCTTCTTCGGGCACCTCTCCGGTAGAATCAAGCAGGATCTTTCTGGGGCAATAAAGTCCAGCGCACCTAAGGACCTGAGAAAAGCCGCAAAAGAAGCATGCCTGCTCTACGAGGACGTCGATCGCTAAATCCAGCAATTTATTGTCCGGTATCAGCATACTCCACATAGGGCACTTGGAGGAATATCACCGCACGATAAATGGATGGAGTCAGTAGAGCGTATCGGCTTGCCCGATTTCCCTACACTCACTCCAATGGTGCGGCGGTTTTCTTGCGCGAGTCTCACGCCACTAGAAAGATTACAGGCAAAGGTATTTGTTTCTTGGGTATGCACTATACCTCAGATACGTTATCTGAACAAGAAATGCAATCGGCTGTTCTTCGAACAGCCGATATCGAGTATCTTCTATCGTCCTTTCAGAGCGAGGAGCAAGACGACATCGCCAGGCAAGTAGGATTTCAATTCGCAATACTACGAAGAAAAAAAGGCCTTTCTACCCAGCAGGTCGCCGATCAACTAGCATATCCTTCCAGACGAGGAAGAAATGGACCGTTATCAACTCCGCATCTCCTTTCACAACGTTGTAAGAGTGTGTAAGATACAAAGACATAGCGAACGCCCTCGTTTTCTAGACACCGCACAAAAAACTGTGCAGCGGTCATTGAGGTGGAGAAACACATGTGGATAGGAAAACAAGTATGTTCTGATGAAGAACTGTTCATCCACTAGTCATCTACGGCGGCTCCCGATGGCCACCTTGCGTCCTTGAACCGCGTGGTGGAATGGGCAGAGGCAGCCGTTCCTCCCACACCCATGTATGAGGGCGATGTCGGAAAGGGAGCACATCAGAACCAGAATGAGCAACAAGGCCCTGGTGCTGTCCCATAAAGGTGCGAAATGTCAATTGTATCCTTTTCCGACTTCTCGGTGAAACCTTGAGACCGCCCTCGGATTTTTTCCGAGAGAGCGATGGACGATTCCTCTGAAAAAATCCAACCTGTTGCCCTTTACTTCGGACTTTTTCCGAGATTACAATGGAAAGTGATTCTTTTCCGAGGTAGCGATGGAAATCCCAAACCCTGGGATAGATTTTGTGAATGAGGAAATTTTTAAATGGACCCAAACATCAAAAGACAGGTACTACGTACCTTTACCTATGGGCTGTATGCCGTTTCTTGTGCTGATGAGGGCGAGGTCAACGCCTTCACGGCCAACTGGCTTTCTCAGGCCTCATTTGATCCCCCTCTGCTCATGATATCCGTCGAAAATGCCTCCAAGTCGCTGCCGATGATCCTGCGCAGCCGTGTGTTTACAGTGAATGTGCTGCGCTCTGGCAGCCGCGTGCTGGCAGGGAGGCTAGGTAAATCAGCGCTAAGAGACCCAGGAAAAATGGTAGGCATTGAATATGAGCCTGGGGCAAACGGCTGTCCTATCCTGCACGACGCGCTGGCCTGGGTCGCTTGCGAAGTGCGTCACACTGCTCCGGCAGGAGACTCTACGCTTATCGTCGCTGAGGTTGTGGACACCGGTACGTTAGCCGAGGGACCAGCGCTTACCATGGCTGAGGCGGGATTTCGTCACGCGGGGTAGTTCTTGCCAAAAGTGAGAATTCTGGGCTATACTCAAGGCGGTTTCGCGTATCTATGGAAGGAGACGTCTGCATGCAGAATGGGAGCTACAGCCCCCTCGATGCTGAGTTCAACAGTACCTACTGCGCATTTTGCCAGTACAGTGATATCGCCCGCTATGTGCTCAAGGAGACCCCAAATTTTCTCATCGTCACCGATCATGCTCCTCTGGTCGAGGGTCATCTGCTGATCATTCCCAGGCGCCACTATACATGCTATGGTGATGTGCCTGCTGAACTTGATGCGGAGTTATTCACCTTAAAGCAAGAAATACAACAGTTCCTGGCACAATACTATGCTCCTGTAGTCTTCTGGGAACATGGTATTTTCCGGCAGACCGTCTTTCACGCCCACCTCCACTGCTTTCCCTTTGGGACAATAGAGTACGATCACCCACAGGAGCTGCATGGCGCTGTTGTTCATACGCAAGAAGACATACGCACATGGTATGCCGCGTGCGGGCAGTATTTCTATATGGAACAGGCGGATACCGCTCTCCTCTTCGTCCCGGAGATGGATCGTTACCTGCGAATAATCAAAGGCATCTTTGCGCAGGCGGTGGCACGCAGCGGATATAGTGGGTGGCGTTCTCCCCAGCTACGGCAGGTAGAAGGCATACCGCTGATTGAAGCGACGTGCCGCAGGTGGCGCGCGTTTCAACACAAAGGAGTACACTATGGTCCTGAACCCAGTACGAGATGAATTTATTACCGCAGGATCCCTCACTTTTCATTATGTGCAGTGGGGTGAGCGAGGATCACCGATTGTCTGCATGCATGGCCTCACCGCCAATGCCTTTTGTTTTCAAGCCCTGGCTGATGACCTGGCGCGTGACCATCGCGTCTACGCCTATGATCTTCGTGGGCGTGGCGACAGTGATAAGCCTGAACATGGCTACAGTGTTCCTATTCACGCAGACGACCTGCTTAAGCTGCTTGATGCGCTCCATCTCGAGCGTCCCATCTTGTTAGGGCATTCGCTAGGAGCACTGATCTCCCTCTACTTCGCTGCACATTACCCACAGCAGCTCAGCAAGCTCATCCTGATTGATGCTGGCGCACCACTGCCCTGGAAAACGCCGGAGGAGCAGCCTGCGTGGCTTACAACCTCCATCAGTCGTCTGGGAACATCTGTGCCTTCTTTTGAAGAATATGCGCAACGCCTGAAGTTGGCGCCATTCTTGGGGTCCTACTGGAATGAGTACACAGACATCTATTTCGAACACGACGTACATCGCAACAGCGACGGTTCAGTCAAGTCTAAGTGCTACCGTGAAGGAGTAATTGAGGAAGGGCAGAATTACAGTGAGGCAGCGCTTGAGCAACAGTGGGCAAAGGTCCAGGTGCCTACCCTGCTATTGCGAGCAGGCCAGGGTCTCTTTACCGACAACGACCAACTGCTGCCCGAAGAGTCGGTGATTGCTGTTCAGCGTGAGATAAAAGACTGTCGTTATGTCAATTTTCCAACGCTGAACCACTACACAATTATTTTTGGTGTCGAGGGTGGACCAGCGCGGGAAATACGTTCATTTGTGGATAAGGAGTAAGTATCCTATGTCTATAAGAAAGGCTGGTGTAGTCGGCTGCGGATTGATGGGCAGCGGCATCGCCCAAACGTGCGCGCAGTCAGGATATGAGACTATCGTTTTGGAGGTCAATCAACAGCTACTCGAGAAAGGTTTGACGCGTATTCAGGGGGCATGGGACATGCTTGCGGGTAAGGGAAAACTCTCCCAGGGACAGGTAGACGAATACCGGGGACGCCTGCACGGGACGCTCAATATGGCAGATTTTGCCGATTGCGACCTGGTGATCGAAGCCGCTATTGAGAATATGGAGGAGAAAATTCGCCTCTTCCCCGCGCTCGATCACATTGTGAAGCCGGGCGCATTGCTTGTTTCCAATACCTCTTCGCTGAATGTGACCCAGATGGGCGCCGTCACGAAACGCCCTGACAAGGTATGCGGGCTGCACTTCTTCAACCCGGCACCGGTGATGAAGCTGGTGGAGATAGTGCGCACGATTTCGACTTCCGAGGAAACGATTGAGACCATCAGGCAATTTGCTATTTCCCTGGGAAAAACTCCCGTGTTAGCCAAAGATACTGCCGGTTTCATTGTCAACTTCCTGCTGATCCCCTACCTGCTGGCAGCAATACGCATGCTGGAGAATAGTAGGGCAACACGCGATGACATTGATACCGCTATGAAGCTAGGCTGTGGCTACCCAATGGGGCCATTCACGCTGCTCGACTACGTTGGACTCGATACGACCCTGTGGGCGGCGGAAGCGATCTACGAGGAGTATAAAGATCCACTTTACGCGCCACCTCCGCTGCTGCGCCGCATGGTACTATCAGGCATGTTAGGCAAGAAGAGCGGCAAGGGATTCTACGATTATCAGTAGTAGCTATCCATTGCTCTCTTCCATGGTGGCGTAAGGTTAGTTCAATGGTCGTCGTGCTCTCCGGGCAGCGAAAGTGGATTGCTCATACCATTGAGAGATGTTGGATGAGTATGACTACTGGGATGAGCGCGTTCAAGCGGTAATTGCTGGTGATGGTACAGGCGGTTGGAGAGGAGAGCGTGATTGGTCGTCATGACCACCTGCATCGACTCAACGATTTGCTCGAGCTGCTCTATACCACGCAGGATCTCGTTTGAGTGTGTCACGGAAGCCATGTCTCCCCTATAAGGTTGAACCTGTCCGCGCATGTTGTGGAGTTGAACTGAGAAGTGTTGCTCCCAGCTCCTCATTATAGCCTGGATCGACTCGTTCAGTGCAGTAAAGCGCGCATCCAATAGCTTGCCAAAGATATCAGCCAGGTCTTCCCAGGGAAGGTCAGTTTGAACCTCGATGGCCTCTATATGAGGAGGTGGGGTATGTTCACCGCCGCCGGTATGTGCCGCACCCTCACCGGTAGATGGTAGAGCAAAGCGCTGGTCAATCAACTGCTCAATCCCCAATAGTTGTGTGCCCTGTACACGACCCAGGAGTTCCTCGGTTTGCTGCTGGCCGCGCTCCGCCTGCTGACCTATCGTCTGGCTAACATACTTTTGTTGCATATCGAATTTCTGGTTGAGCGTGGCGTTCAAACCATTTTGCTGGTTGGCGAGCTGCCAGGCCAATGAACGTAGAATTTCTTGCTGGGCAGCAGCAAGAAGCTGACCAAAGTCGCGGCGAAGCGCATTTATTCGTCGATCAAAGGCTTGTTCCACTTCACGGTCGTGCGCGGCAAGCCGTCGTTCGAGGATAGTATTGAAGGCTTGAAGTTCATCTTGGGTAAATGACATAGGGATGTACCTTCTTCTTAGGATTGGGTCCCTGACGCTCAGTATAGAAGTAGAGTCAATTTTGAATCCTTTTCGGATCCATAGTGGAGGTTATACAGCAAATTCAACAGACTGTCAACAACAATGGCAAGGGCTAAAGCCTGCTGATTACCTGCCTATCCGCCTGGGTTAAAACCACAGCGCTTTGCGGCTGGTTCTTTTGCTGTCAAAGTATTCCTTCCACCCCTTGCCTGCAATGCGAGTGCTTCTCGCCCTGAACGGACGAACCTGAAGTGCCGATGGAGGGAGGAGAAGATCACTCAGTAAAAGGACTTTCAATAACCTGCTATGCTATACTCTCAGAAGGAATAACCTGAATATGTTTGGTACATTCATGTAGGTGAGGTATTGCGTATGCTATTGGCGATCCGAGTGTAAGGGGAGAGCTGCCATGAAGTGCCATATGAAGGATTGCAAGCGTGAGACGGGCACGAGGTGCTGGAATTGCTTGTCACCTGTCTGTAATCAGCATAGTGATGATGTTCAACTCTGGTTTACTGGCAAGCCAGAGCGGATGTGTTATCCATGCTGGTTGAAAGTAGACTTGCTCACTATGCCCAGGAAAGGGTTGAAGCTAAACGAGATCCTCAAGAATTGCCTGTGGTCCCTTGATAAGAGGTATCCCAGGAGCATTGTAGCCATCAACGAAGCTGTGTACAGTCTCCAGATCTCCTGGGCAAATGCATGCAGCCCTATACAGATGTTTGAATTGCTGCACATCCATGCTCCACGGGTATTGGACGCACCAGCCTGCCTGGTGATCAATGCACAAGAGAGCGCGATCTATCTCCTGGAAGAGTCTCAGGAAATCCCCGCGTTTTGGATTTCTTGTGGCCGATGCACCCCATCGCAACGGGAAAACCAACGGCTGTTCAACCTCTCACCACTCCTGAAAGGCACATAAGTAGGCGAGCACTGTTACGATGAGAAATGCAGGGATGACGGTGCGGTGTCGTCTCTGACATAGTATACCCCCATCTTCTTCCGCCGGGTCGGACCCTGGACATTAGAGGTCCAGGCGAGACTATAATAGAGTACCGCAGTCACAAAGCTGTACGCAAGTCCCTATTTGGAGGACCCTGCTATGCCACGTGCCATTGATTTTCATGTCCACCTGCCGACAACGGAGTTTATGCAGGTCACACTTGGTCACTATGCCAAGGCCGCCGAGCGCTTCTTCCGCACAGAGGTGAAACTGAAGGATATCGAGCAGATCGCTGCCGATTACGCGGAACTCGATATGGTCGGTGTCCTGCTGGCTTGGGACGCGGAAAGTGCTACCGGACTGCCACCCTTGGGAAACGATTATATTGCGGCCATCGTGCAGCACTATCCCCAGCAATTTGTCGGCTTTGCCAGCGTTGACCCGCACAAGGGGAAAGCCGCCGTCAAGGAAATCGAACGCGCCGTGAAAGACCTGGGGCTGGCAGGGACGAAATTCCATCCAGGTGTCCAGGCCTTCTATCCCAATGATCCTGCGTTTTACCCTCTGATGGGAAAAATTCAAGAACTGGGCGTGCCCGCGCTTTTCCATACGGGTACAAACGGTCTGGGAGCCGGAACGCCAGGGGGGATGGGCATCAAACTCGACTACACGCGCCCCATCTATCTTGACTCCCTGGCTGCCGATTTTCCTGGTTTAACGATTATCGGGGCGCATCCTTCCTGGCCCTGGCACGAGGAGATGATCGCAGTGATGGGGCATAAGGCCAATGTCTTCAATGACCTCTCTGGGTGGGTCCCAAAGCGCATTCCGGAATCGCTGCTGCGTGAAGCTGCCACCCGTTTGCAAGATCGCTTCCTGTTTGGCTCCGATTATCCCTTTATCACTCCTCAGCGCTGGCTGAAAGACTTTGAACCTCTCACCTACTTTACGCCAGAGGTGCGGGATAAACTCATGTGGCGCAATGCCCAGAAGCTGCTGGCTCATACCCCAGTTGGGCACATGCATTTCTCATCGTAACGGTGCTCCCCTACTTATGTGCCTTTCGGCAGAGCGGAGGCAAGGAATGCCTCCGCTCTGTGTTTGTGCGTAGCCTCCACGCTCAATTTGTCCTGTTGAGAGCACTCCTCTTCAAACTGCTGGGTGAGAGCCAGCTCCACCAGTTGCTCGTCTTAGACAGTGGCCATGGCCCAACCGACGATAGCCCGCGAGAACAGATCGAGTACCGCAGCCAGGTACAGCCACCCCTGCTTCGTATTGATAAAGATCACGTCAGCGACCCACTTCCTGTTGGGGGCTGGAGCCTCAAAGTTGCGTGCCAAGAGATTGGGGGCAAAGTGAGCCGTTGCATCACTGTGGGTGGTCACGATACAACGACGGGGACGACGTGCTGACAAGTGAAGCTGCTGCATCAATCGCACGACCCGCTTGCGTCCGCAACGCGCGGTCTCGCTCTATGAGGAGTTCTGCCGTGCGAACTTACAACGTCTTCTCGTCCATCTCAGTCGGGAAGAACTGACTCAGTTACGTGTGGCCCTTCCTATTCTTCGCCATATGAGCGAATTAGAACCATGATCATCTTCGAGAAACGATCGCATCCCTTGCAGGGGAAGATTTCCCCACAGCAGCGAAATAATCCTGCTCGTATGGGTATTCTCTGGAGTGGACTCTTATGCAACCAATTGATTCCGAAAGCCCGGAACAGGCGATTCCTGAAGTCGTCATCGGACAGGAGCAGCAGGCCTTTGACTTGCGCACTGGCCTGCTGCGAACGTTTATCGCCTTGCGACACCGTAACTACCGGCTGTTCTTTTTTGGTCAAATGATTTCATTGATCGGTACCTGGATGCAGACAACCGCGCAGGCATGGCTAGTCTTGGAACTGACACATAGTGCATTGCTGCTAGGACTGGTGGGCGCGCTGCAATTCTTGCCAGTGATGGTGTTCTCACTCTTTGGCGGTGTGCTGGCTGATCGGGTGCCCAAACGCACCCTGTTGCTCGTGACACAGTCCGTTGCGCTTGTTCAGGCGACCATCATGTGGCTCCTGGTGGTGACGGGAACGGTACACATCTGGCATATCATGCTCCTGGCGGCGCTGCTGGGCCTGACTCAAGCACTTGATACGCCCACACGGCAGGCATTCGTGGGTGAGATGGTGGGCCGCGAAGATATGCCGAATGCGATCGCGCTCAACTCGTCGCTCGTCAATATGGCTCGTGTGCTGGGGCCAGGTCTCGGTGGTCTGCTCATTGCCTGGCTCGGCATCGCGCCGCTTTTTCTGCTGAACACCATCAGTTTTATCGCCGTCATCATCGGACTGGTCATGATCGATCAACGAACGTTGCACGCCTTGCCCAGTAGACGAACGGACGATAAAAAGCTCAGCACGTTCCAGAGCTTGCGCGAGGGTCTGTTCTACGTCTGGCACATGCCAACCGTCCTCCTGGTTATAGGAGTCGTTGGTGTGATCGCGTTGTTCGGGATCAATTTCAATGTGATGCTGCCTCTGTTCGCCACCGATGTATTCCATGCAGGGCCGGTGGGTTACGGCTTCATCTCAGCGGCCTATGGGCTTGGCGCTCTGTTCTCAGCGCTGTGGGTCGCCTGGGGGAATCGCAAACCGAGCATTCGCTCTCTCCTGATCGCAGCGTTCGCGTTCAGCGTGCTTGAGATCGCTTTTGCGCTCTCCCATTTTTACATCCTCTCGTTCCCCTTGCTCGTTGGTGTGGGATTCGCGCAGATCGTGATGACGGCCACAGCCAACACCACCATCCAAATGGTCACGCCCAATTCTCTGCGCGGCAGGGTGATAAGTGTGTATCTGCTGGTGTACGCAGGCGGCATGCCACTGGGGAACCTCCTCGCGGGGGGCCTGACGACGCTCTTCGGCGCACCAATGTCGCCATTGTCGAGGTACCCGAGGCGATATTCATGATCAGTACTGCGCGCATACTGTGACTCCTTCTCCAGGAATAGAGAGGGTAGCTTCATTTCTTCACACACGGTCGAGTCTTCATGCAATGCGGACATAGGGAACGGTGGAAGATGAGCAGACACGGAGAGAAAGGCCCGGTCGACCAGGATTTCAAACGCTCCTTGATCGCCGACGTGCGCTCGTTGGACTAGAACGTCATCCACCAGGTCTGAAGGCCGCTTGGTTGACACGAGGTGCGTTTGCATAAGGCTACTCTCCAAACCTCATATAATGAGGATGTCTCACGGTCGCTACCCATGTTCCGAACAGACTCACCAGTCCCCCACCAATGCTCCACAGACAGAGCAGCAGGAACGAGATCACCAGACTCCCAGTCGTCAAGGTCGTACCGTTCACCACAAGGTTGCCCGGATAGCTGGAGATGAGGCTCACCAGGAAGGTAATCAGGTAGAAGACGGCTCCTGCAAGAGCGCCTGCCAGGAAGCCGAGCCGTCGACGGACGGCTATTCTGCCAACGATCAAACCGACAAAAAGCCAATGAGCAGGCTCAGTGTGACATTGAGGAGTTCTCATGCTGCCAGGGCAAGAGCCGTCTTGACGGTCAACCGATCCACCGCAATTTGCTGGCCCGCTGCATGAAAGGTCCCCGCATTGATGAGTGTGACTACCATCGTCAGCAGGGCAGTGACTACACCTGCAATACTACCTGCAAGTAGTGCATAGTAGAGCCCCCTTTGAGGAAGGAAAGCATGGTGTTGAGAACCTGTACCACCCGGTGGTAGAGGAGACCGCGCTCCTCCCACCGGAGGTTCGCCTTTGAGCGTCCCAGTTGGTTCATCATGTTCTGCCGACTTGTTGGCAAGCGGTTCTGTTGGCTCACTAGTGATGGGTGGGAGATCTCCACTGCTGTGGAGGGAATGCAGTTCGCTCTGCGTCGTTGCGTCTTGCATTATAGTGCTCCTTAGATTGATGAATCTCCCTTTGAAATGCGATTGTTTCATCAATCGCATTTCAAACGAGAGGCCTCCGAGGAAGCCGCGTCCCCAGCTCACTCTCCCCGAGGTTAGGCATTACGGCTGCGGCCACGCCCCAGACCGGACGTCAGGAGTTGCCAGATGGCCACCAGGATGATCGCGCCAACCAGCGCTCTGAAAATGAGGACACCATACACGTTGATATCACCAATCCCATTGATGATGATGACCTTTGTGAGCAACCAGGCACCAACCAGCGCCGCGATGATGGCACCGACGAAGCCGAATGGAAGCCGCCTGCCAACAAGGGACTCGGCGACTAAGCCAACCACCGCCGCAACAATCAGGTAAATGATAAAGTTGAGACCGAACGTCCAGACATTGTCACCCAGTTTGATGGTGACACCATCTGCCAGGATAAACGGTAGAGCAAGCATTCTGTCCTCCTTCTTTCTAAGGAAGTGATGTCAAAGTGGGTGTGTCACCGCATGGTGAGAAGTGACCAGCCGCTTCGATGTGCGGTAACACCACACAAGAGAGAGATCGAGGGACAGGGAGAGACCATTCCTTCTCACCTCTGTCCTGTCGATCAGTAGAACTAGAACCAGCGGCGCCGTGGTCGGCGAGCGTAGCCTCCACGCCGATAGTAACCCGCATAGTAGGGTTGGACACGACGGTACGCAAAACCGCTCCAGACGGCCACAAGGATTGCTGCGACGATGATCGAGCTGATTAAAGGGACATTGTCCAGCTTTGGTTCACCAGTGATTTGAAAGTGGAAGACCCCCACAATCAGAAAAATGGCGAGCAGCCCTACCATGATCGCACCCACGATGCCGTCGGGTGTGCGCCGGCGAGCGAGCAGTTCACCAACAACACCGACCACGGCTGCAATAAGAATCCAAACGAGCACTTGTGTGAACGAGATTGACATGGATACCTCCCTGCCGAAAGACAATAGAGTCGAAGTAGTATTCACTCAGGCCATTTCGCCTGCACATCCATGCACCTGTATCGCCTTTATCATCACCCATGCTCACTTCGACCACTACTCTGGCGTCACAACTCAGCGCGATGGACACTACATACCTGCATTTCCCAACGCGCACTGTTTCCTCGGCAGGGCAGACTGGGAAAACCCCGAGACACAACAGGCTCTCCAGGACCCCGACTCCGAGGACAGCCATACCCTCGGTGTGCTTCATCGCCTGGGCTTACTGGAGCTGGTTGAGGGAGACCGCGAGCTGCTCCCTGGAGTTCGTATCATCGCCGCACCCGGTGAATCGGCCGGTCACCAGATCGTCCGCGTCCACTCAGAAGGTCAGACACTCTACTGCTTGGGCGACCTCTACCACCACGCGGTCGAAGTAGAACAGCCCGCGTGGATGGCTCAGTGGGCAAATCCTGACACCACTATTCCAGCCGCCATTCCCTCGCAGAGGCAGCTCTAGCTGAGAACGCTCTCCTGGTCGCTGCCCATATGCCCGTTGGTCGCCTGGAGCGTACCGGGTCGGGCATAAAGTGGGTGGACGTATAAAGCAGGCTGCCCTCTGGT
>WNFA01003572.1_pt1 | contig 15978 bp, 17 predicted proteins | sample 5400481 | NCBI WGS metagenome assembly WNFA01 (sample SAMN13153340, study PRJNA577476) | soil metagenome | isolation source: 120 cm saprolite under Douglas fir tree site 2 hole 1 replicate 2 | place: USA:California | collected 2015-04-18
AGAGCCCGCTCACCTTGAGCCAATCGTCGCCGGCGCCGGGCTCGGCGAGCCCGCCGGCCCAGGCTCCGAGCAGCGGTCCGACGCGGGCGCCGGCCGGGGCCGTCCAGCTCGGGCTGATCGCGAGCGTCGCCCGCATCGTGAGCGCGCCGGCGCGGTGAACTTGCCTGTACGCGTTCAAGACCTCGGCCGCGATGCCGTGGCCCTCGTACACGCTGGTCGTCCCGAAGCCATGGTACATGCGCGCCGACTGCGGCAGCGCACGCACGCGGTCGGCGTGCGAAAAGCGCGTCGCGTCGCGAAACCAGATGAGCTCGGCGATCGGCTGAAATTCCCGCTCGATGAATACGCCCGTGGGATCGCCGGAGCCGTCCTTCACGATCGTGAGCGTCTCCACCGGCGAAACGGTGTCCCGCGTGATGCCGGCGCGCTTGAGCGCCTCGCTGTTGGCGCATGAGACCAGCGGAAAGGTCCCGCGCCAAAAACCCCAGATCGCGCGGATGTAGACCGGATTGTTCGGCGCGGCGGCGTCGAGCTCCTGTCGCGTCGGCCAGCGCTTCTCGGCCAGGATATCGGGCACGTCCAGGTAAAAAGGCGGATCGCCGATCGGCATGGTCACGATCCATTCGCCGGGTTGCTTGCCCCGCGCAAGCTCGGCGACCCGGTCCTTGATGTCGGCGATCGAACGCACGCGTCCGAGCGAGGGGAAGACAGTGCGCAACGCTTCGCGGTCCATGTGGGCGTGACCGTCGATGAGACCGGGCACGACCGTCTTGCCCTTCAGATCGATGACGCGCGTCCCTGCCCCTGTGTGCGAGGCCATCGCGTCATCCGGTCCGACTGCGATGATGCGGTCTGCCGCGATGGCGATCGATTGAGCGATCGTGAAGGCCGCATCAACCGTGACGATCTTGCCGTTCTTGAAGATCGTGTCGGCGGGGCGGACGAGCGGGGTTGCCGGCGAGCGCGGTCAGCGATCGGCCCTCCGCGGCTTCGCCTTTCGTCTTTTGCGCGCGGCAACACGAACTCGCTGCGGCGAGCGACGCGATTTCCGCGCCGCTGACTTCATCTTGCGGTACCGTGTATCAATTCTCGCCTGCCGCTCGGGCGGCAGAGCGGAAATGATCTTTGTCAAATCGCGGCCCATCTCATTGTCCCTTCGTCGCGACTTCCACCAGCCTAGACCAACTCGAGGCGGAGCTTTCGCCCGACGATCCTTGCGGCGCGCTGGAGCGTCGCGAGGGTGACGTTTCCATCTCTCGGATCGAGAAGGCGGCCGATTTGGCTTCGACTCGTGTTCATGCGCTCGGCCAACTGCTTGCGCGACAGTTTCTGCGCTCGCATGGCCTCGGCGATCTGCCAAGCCAGAATTTCCTTGATGGCGACCGCCTCGAATTCCTCCAGCTTTCCTTCGCCCTTCAGGAATTCATCCAGCGTGGTCAGCTTTTTCGTCGAACGCGGAGGCTTTTTCTTTTTCATATCTCATCCTCACGCAACGAACCGCGTTTCGACTTCGAGCTACGGACTTCGTAGGGGTGTACCATATAATGTCCACAGTTACATTCAAATCAGCTTCAGTCCCTTCAGGCTCGCGTGGCCGTCGCGGCCGACGATGATGTGGTCGTGCACCGCGATGCCGAGCGGCTTCGCCACGTCGATGATCGCCTGCGTCATCTGGATGTCGGCGCGCGAGGGCGTCGGATCGCCGGAGGGACCGTGCCCTTCTGCAGCACCTCGTCGGCGATGAGCTGGTTGCGCTTGTCGAGAAACAGGATGCGGAACTGCTCGATGTCGGCGAAGGCCTGCGCGGCGCGGCAATAGTCGAGCACGGCCGACCAGGAGGAGAGCACCGGCCGGCGCGTGACCTCGGCGCGCATGAGGCGGGCGGCCGCCGCCTGGATGAGCTTGAACTCGGCGATCACCGCGTCGCCGACGCCTTCGATCTTTCGCAAGAGCTCCGGCGGCGCCGCGATCACCTCGGGGAACGAGCCGAAGCGGCGCAAGAGCTGCTTGGCCAAAGGCTTCATGTCGCCGCGCGGCCGGGCGCCGAACAGGATCATCTCCAAGAGCTCGTAATCCGCCAAAGCATCGGCGCCGGCGGCGAGAAAGCGATCTCGCAGCCGTTTGCGGTGGCCGAGATAATGCGCCGACGGCTCCGATAGGCCGCCCTCGTCCTCCGTACCCGCCATGCTCGTCCCTGCAGGAGCTCTCCCAGCCGATGGATCGGACGGACAGCCGGCGGAATTTCGCGGGCCAACTGCGGCCGCAAAAGAATGTTTTCGAGGCTGTCGGACCGGCTGGCCCTCGTTCGTCCTTCGAGGGCAGACCCCTAATCCCCGAGGAAAACTCGATGGCGAACGTGCAAAAGATCACCCCGTTCCTCTGGTTCGACAAGGAGGCCGAGGAGGCGGCGAAGCTCTACGTCTCGATCTTCCAGAATTCGAAGGTCGGCAAGGTGCTGCGCTACGGCGACACCGGGCCGGGGCCGAAGGGCAGCGTGATGACTGTCTCGTTCGAGCTGGAGGGCCAGCAGTTCACGGCCCTCAATGGCGGGCCGCAATTCAAGTTCACCGAAGCCGTCTCGTTCGTCGTGCACTGCGAGACGCAGGCCGAGGTGGATCACTTCTGGGAAAAGCTCACCGCCGGCGGACGGCCCGTGCAGTGCGGCTGGCTCAAGGACAAGTTCGGCCTGTCATGGCAGATCGTGCCGAACGCCCTGATCGAGCTGTTGAGCGATCCGGACCCGAAGAAATCCCAGCGCGTGATGGCGGCGATGATGCAGATGGTCAAGATCGACATCGCCAAGCTGAAGGAGGCGTCTGCGGGGTGATGCCTCGTAGCCCGGATGGAGGCGCGAAGCGCCGAAATCCGGGGACGGTGTCCCCGCATTCCGCTTCGCTCCATGCGGGCTACGATCAGACAGCCGCATACGGCGGCTTATCGAGCCCCTTCGGGGAGAGCGTGAAGATCTCCACGCCCGTGTCGGTCACGCCGACGGTGTGCTCGAACTGGGCGGAGAGCGAGCGGTCGCGCGTCACCGCGGTCCAGCCGTCGGACAGCACTTTGACGTGCGGGCGGCCGAGATTGATCATCGGCTCGACCGTGAACAGCATGCCGGGCTTGAGCACCACGCCCTCGCCGGGCCGGCCCACATGGACGATGTTGGGCTCGTCGTGAAAGAGGCGGCCGAGGCCGTGGCCGCAGAAGTCGCGCACCACGCTCATGTGCTGGCCCTCGACATAGGTCTGGATGGCGTGGCCGATGTCGCCGGTGGTGCCGCCCGGGCGGATCACCGAGATGCCGCGCATCATCGCCTCGTAGGTCACCTCGATCAGCCGCTCGGCGCGGCGCGGCAGTTCGCCGACGCCGTACATGCGGCTCGAATCGCCGTGCCAGCCGTCGAGGATCAGCGTCACGTCGACATTGACGATGTCGCCGTCCTTGAGCGGCTTCTCGTTCGGGATGCCGTGGCAGACCACGTGGTTGATCGAGGTGCAGGTCGACTTGGTGTAGCCGCGATACATCAGCGTCGCGGGCAGCGCGCCGTGATCCATGGCGAAATCGAACACCAGCTTGTCGACGCGCTCGGTGGCGACGCCGGGCGTGATCTCGGGAACCAGCATGTCGAGGCACTCGGCGACCAGCCGGCCGGCCTTGCGCATGCCGGCGAAGGCGTCGGCACGGTAGAGCTTGATCTGCCCGGTCTTGCGCAGCGGCGCGCTCGCCGCCTCGACGTAGTTCATCATCGCGGTATCGCTGATCCTGCGGTGCCCGACCGCTTAGCTAATATTTCTGGCGCCATTTCTCAACCGGAATCCTGCGCACCGCCCCGCAGGGCGTGGAGCGCGCGCACCCAGTATCTGCGAAACGTCCGCCGGCGCCATTTGGTCCAGCGGTGCCGTGCGACATTGTAGAGCCGGCTGTGCTTTTGGCGGATCGAGTCGAGCTCGGAATCGAACAATCCGACCACGCTGCCCTGCTCGACCACCGCCTCGGGCAGCCAATATTGCGCGATGTTCTCGTTTCGATCGATGTGGGCGATGAGCTGATCGGCCGGAAGGGCGATCTTGTTGCGCTCGCACCAGGCGACCCGGCGGCGGCAGGCCTCGAGGTCGCTGACATAGCCGTCCGCGGTCGCGCTCGGCAGCGGCACCAGCGGGCCGGGCTGGAGGAAGAAGGTGTCCGGAACCCGTGCGTCGGCGCCGCCGAGGAAAATATGCCAGCCGGGCGCGAGCGCGTCGGCGGCACGCAGCGTCGCCGCCATGCGGGCGCGGAATTTTGGGTGCAGGATGACGTCGTCCTCGAATACCAGGATGCGGCGCTGTCCGCGTGCGGCGGCGAGCCGCCAGGCCTGCAGGTGCTTGAGGGTCAGCGAGGCCTGTTTCTTCATCGGCGGGCCGTCGCCGAAATGCTTGCGTAGCGTGGCGTCGTCGATCTCGGCCGCGTCGAAATCGAAGATGAAGTCGAACCCGATGCGGTGGCGGCCGAGTTCGCGCCTCACATGAGCGATACGATCGGAAAACGTCTTGACCGACAGCACATAGACGGCGTCGACCGCGAGGTCGGAGCCGTGGGTCGCCGGCGCGTCGGCCGCCATCATGCGCTCCGGCGCAGCCGCCGCGGCGACGGCTCCAGGATCGGCACGGCCCATTCGCCGAGCCTCACCGGATGCGCGAGGTCGATGCCTTCGGCCGTGATGGCGCAGCGATAGGCGAACGCCTCGACGCCGGCGGCGCGCGCCCGCTCGAAGGCGCGCGCGTAGGTGGGGTCGATGTCGGCGGCGAGCGCGAAGCGCTCCGCGGAGCCGATCTGGATCAGAAAGAGCATCACGGCGCGGCAGCCGGCCGCCGCCATGGCGGCAAGCTCGTCGAGATGCTTTGCGCCGCGCGCCGTCACCGCGTCGGGAAATTCCGCGAGGCCGCGCGCGCGCATGAGGTGCACGTTCTTGATCTCGACGTAGCAGGCCGGGCGCGTCGCGTGCTCGAGCAGCAAGTCGACGCGCGAGTTCCTGCCGTATCTCACCTCGCGCCGCGCCGCGCCGTAGCCGACAAGCTCCGGGATCAACCCAGCCGCGAGCGCCTCGGCGACGAGCGCATTGGGATGGCCGGTATTGACGCCGACGAGCTCGGCGCCGCCGCCGAAATCGACCTCCACCAGCTCCCAGCTGTAGGCGAGCTTGCGCTTGGGACTGTCCGACTTCGACAGCCACACGCGCGCGCCCGGCGCGGCGAGTCCCGTCATCGCGCCCGGATTGGCCACGTGCGCGGTCAGCTCCTCGCCGCTCGCGAGCCGCACGTCGGCGAGGAAGCGCTTATAGCGGCGGATCAAAGTGGCCGGGATCAGGGGTGCGGCGAAGCGCATCAGGCGGCCACCTGCCCGTTGAGCTCCTCGTCGATATGGATTTTGACGATCTCGTCGAAGGAGCCTTCGGCCTTGAAGCCGAGCGCGAGCGCGCGGCGCGCCTCGATGCGCTCGGGCCAGCCGCCGACGATGCGCATGATCAGCTCGTCGGGCTCGCGCCGGATGCGCGCCGCGACTTCTGAGCCGGCGACGCGCGCGAGCGCCGCGATCTGCTCGGCGACGGTGCAGCACACGCCCGGCATCGCGAGGTTGATGCGGGCCCCGAGCTGCTCGCGCGTCAGGCCGGCGGCGTGGATCAGGAATCCGACCGCGGCGCGCGGGCTCGCATGGGTGTGGCGAACGGTGTCTGCGACCGGCAGCACCGCCTCCTGGCCGGCGAGCGGCTCGCGGATGATGCCGGAGAAGAAGCCCGACGCCGCCTTGTTGGGCTTGCCGGGCCGCACGCAAATCGTCGGCAGCCGGATGCCGACGCCATCGATAAAGTTGCGGCGGTGGTAATCGGCCAGCAGCAGCTCGCAGATCGCCTTTTGCGTACCGTACGAGGTGAGCGGCGTGAGATGGAAGTCGTCCGGGATCGCGGGCGGGAATGGCGCGCCGTAGACCGCGATCGACGACGAGAACACGACCTTGGGATGGTGGCCGGCCTTGCGGATCGCCTCGAGCAGCGCGCGCGTGCCGTCCAGATTGACGCGGTACCCTTTGTCGAAGTCCAGCTCGGCCTCGCCCGAGACCACGCCGGCGAGATGGAAGATCACGTCGGGACGGACGGCCGCGAGCTTGTCTGCTTCCCCCGCGGCCGGGAGGTCGCCGACGAGCACGTCGCATTTCGACACTCCCGACGCCTTCAGCGCCTCAGCCGGAAACGGGACCACGTCATGCAGCGACAGGCGATCGATCGGCCGGCCGTGCAGCGCCCGCTCTTTGACCAGACGCTCGGTCAGCTTGCGCCCGATCATTCCCGCCGCGCCCGTAATGAGGATGTGCAAGGCGTGTCTCCTGTTGCCGCTTGTTTTTTATACGTCCTCGTAGGTTGGGTCGAGCGTCAGCGAGACCCAACATGGCGACGCACTGCGCGTGATTGTTGGGTCTCGCAAGGGCTCGACCCAACCTACGGCTCTGCCGTCAGCCCGCGCTATTCAACTCGCGCAAGCTGATACGCTGCCGCCCGGCGGCATCGAAATTGTCCGGCGCGAGCCAGCGCTCGAACGCGGCTTTGCGGGCCGGCCATTCCGACTCGATGATGGCAAACCAGGCGGTGTCGCGGTTGCGCCCCTTGACGATCACGTGGTTGCGAAAGATGCCCTCGAACGTGAAGCCGAAACGGAGCGCCGCGCGCCGCGAGGCGGCATTGAGCGCGTTGCATTTCCACTCGTAGCGCCGGTAGCGCAGCGTCTCGAACGCGTAGCGCGCGAGGAGATACTGCGCCTCGGTGGCGAGCGGGGTCTTTTGCAGGGCCGGGCTCAGCACGACGTTGCCGACTTCGACCACGCGCATGTCGGGCCGGATCGCCATCAGCGCCAAAACGCCGACGGCGCGGCGCGATGGATCGAGCACGGTGTAGTAGAACGGATCGGCAAGCGCTTCCCGTTCGCCGAGCCAGTCCAAAAACTCGCTGCGGCCGGCGAACGGGCCGTAGGCCATGTAGGTCCACAGCCGGTCATGGCCGCGGACCGCATCCCACAAGGCCTCGCCGTGCCGCGCGGCGTCGAGCCGCTCGACCGATCCGAAACGGCCCGCCAGCGCGATCGCCTCCGGCAGGCGGGCCGGATTCGCGTCGACCAACGGGCCGATCGGCGGCTCGCCGGCGGCCTCGGAGTCCGAGGCGCGGCTCACGACCGCTTCTTCATGTCTTCACGAAACAGCGCGTTGAGCTCGGGATTCGGCACGGCGCCCGCGAAGGCGTCGAAGCGTCCCTGCTCGGCGATCTCCTTCGCGGCGCGCATGAAGGCGCCCCAGGCGATGCGCGACAGCCCGCTGCCGATGCTGATGCGCCGGGTGCCGAGCGCCGCCAGATCGGCGACGGTGAGGCCGAGCGGCGCCGACATGATCACGTTGACCGGCTTCGGCGCCACCGCCTTGATGACGGCATCGATCAGCTCGCGCGTGCGCAGCCCCGGCGCGTAGAGGCAGTCGGCCCCGGCCGCCGCATAGGCCTTGAGCCGGCGGATGGTTTCGTCGATATCCGGCCGGCCGGCGATGAATCCTTCCGAGCGGCCGGTGAGCACGACGTCGCCGCCCGCCTTGTCGATGGCGGCGCGCGCCGCGCGCATGCGCGCGACCGCGAGATCGAGATCGTACAGCGGCTTGTCCTTGTCGCCGGTCGAATCCTCGATGGACAGGCCGGCGACGCCGGTCGCGACGCACAGGGTCACGCTTTCGGCGACGCCGTCCGGATCGTCGGCATAGCCGCCTTCGAAATCCGCATTGATGGGAACGTCGGTGACCGACACGAGCTCGCGCAGATGCGCCAGCATCATGTCGCGCGGGACCGCGCTGTCGGGCAGCCCCTGGCCATGGGCAAAGCCCGCGCTGGTCGAGGCGAGCGCCTTGAAGCCGAGATGCTGGAGATAGCGCGCCGAGCCGATATCCCACGGGTTGGGGAGCACGAAGCAGCCCCGCTGGTGCATCTCGCGATAGGTGCGGCGCTTCTCGGCAATGCTCGGCATCGGCGCATACCTCCCCTTCGTGATCGCGCGCGCGATGGCGCGCCGCTACGGCGATTTTATGCCGCGGCGGACGCGCAACGAGCCGCGTTAACGATTGGGGCACATGATTTTTTCTGATGGCTGCGCGGTTTATTTGCGATGGCCGGAGGCCTCCTCCCCAACATACCTCCCCGCCCCCCGGCGGAATCAAGCCGGCGCATAAAAATCACATTAAACATTTGATTCTAAACACTTTTTTGTGATCCTGCGGGTTCTTGTGCAGTGCGCAATTCCCGGCCAATTGCAGCGCAGGGGGACGACCAGAGGAAAACGAGGATCCTATGAAGACCAAGATGGTGTTGACGGCTTTCGGCATTGCGACGCTGCTCGCGAGCCCGGCCTTCGCGCAGAAGCCCAGGGCTCATGTTTCGGCCCCGTTTGCGAGCGCCGCCACATCCGTGTGGTACGAAGGCCGCGTGATCGGCGCCGATCCCGATGCGCGCGTGCGCTTCGAGCTTCAGCGCGATGCGACGATCTACAACGGAAATAACTGAGCATCCGCTGTTCCACGATCGAGAGCCCCGGCCTGTGCCGGGGCTCTTTTTTTGCGTCCCCGCAGGTTTGATTTTCACCGCCCGATCGGGTGAACTGCCGCCCGATATCGGCTTCGGCCGCACGACAAGAGTGTCCGGGGAGAGGAACGCCCAATGCTGCACACCATCGCGGCTTTCGACCGCATCGGCGAGGAAAATGCTTTCGCGGTGCTCGCCCGCGCGACCGCGCTCGCCGCGCAGGGCCGCGACATCATCAATCTCGGCATCGGCCAGCCCGATTTCCGCACGCCCGAGCACATCGTCGAGGCGGCCGTGAAGGCGCTGCGCGACGGCCATCACGGCTACACGCCCGCGGTCGGCATCCTGCCGCTGCGCGAAGCGGTCGCCGCCGACCTGCACAAGCGCTTCCGCGTCAAGGTCTCGCCCGACGAGGTGATGATCATGCCGGGCGGCAAGCCGACCATGTTCATGTCGATCCTGATGTTCGGCGAGCCGGGCGCGGACATTCTCTATCCGGATCCCGGCTTCCCGATCTATCGCTCGATGATCGAGTACACCGGCGCGCGCCCGATCCCCGTACCGGTCCGCGAGGAGAACGGGTTCGCGTTCTCCGCCGAGGAGACGCTCAAGCTGATCACGCCGAAGACGCGGCTCCTCATCATCAACTCGCCCGCCAACCCGACCGGCGGCGTCACCGGCAAAGCTGAAGTCGACCAGCTCGTCGCGGGCCTCGAAAAATTCCCCGACGTCGCCGTCATGTCGGACGAGATCTACGACCACATGGTCTATGACGGCGAGACGCATGTGTGCCTGCTCTCCTACCCGTCGCTGCGCGACCGGCTGATCCTGCTCAACGGCTGGTCGAAGACCTACGCGATGACGGGCTGGCGGCTCGGGTACGCGGTGTGGCCCGGCAAGCTCTACGACATGGCGCGCAAGCTCGCGGTCAACCTGCACTCCTGCGTCAACGCCTCGGCGCAATATGCCGGGCTCGCCGCGCTCACCGGGCCGCAGGACGCGGTGCACAAGATGGTCGCGGAGTTCGACCGGCGGCGCGCCGTCGTGGTCGCCGGCCTCAACCGGCTGCCCGGCGTCTCCTGCGCCACGCCGAAGGGCGCGTTCTACGCCTTCCCCAACGTCAAGCGCACCGGCTGGAAAGCGAAGGCGCTCGCCTCCTCGCTGCTCGAGGACGCCGGCGTCGCCATCATCGGCGGGCCCGATTTCGGCGTGCTCGGCGAAGGCTATGTGCGGCTCTCCTACGCCAATTCGACCGAGAACATTTTGAAGGCGCTCGACCGCATGGGCGAGTTCCTGACGAGCCGCAAGGCGGCGTAGGTAGCGACAATCCGTCATGGCCGGGCTCGTCCCGGCCATCCACGCCTTGGCCCTAGGCCAAAGTAAGACGTGGATGCCCGCGACAAGCGCGGGCATGACGCAAATGAGGTCTCGGTGATGCACGGCAATCTCTCCGAAGAACAGCGCATGATGCGGCAGTCGTGCCGCGATTTCGTCGACGACGTCGTGCTGCCCTTCATCCGGCACAACTGGCAACGCGAATGGCTGATGACGCCGCAGGACCGGCTTCCCAAGGAGATCCTCGAAGGCGCCGAGAAGGTCGGCATCCGCACGCTCGGCGTGCCGGAAGAATTCGGCGGTCTCGAGCTCGACAAGGCGAGCGAGGTGCAGACCTTCGCGATCATCTCGGAAGAGATCGCGCGCGGCGATTCCGGGCTCGCCGACAAGCTGGTGCAGAACTGGAAGGTCTCGGTGCTGCTGCGCAACCTCGCGCCGCCGCACCTGCAGGAGAAGTGGTTCAAGCGGCTGATCGAGGATCCGCAATTCCTGCTCGCGCACTGCCTGACCGAGCCGCGCGGCGCGTCCGACCGCTGGCTGCCCTACAACGTGCCGGAAGCTGCCATGCAGACGCGCGCCGTCAAGCAGGGCAAGGACTGGGTCATCAACGGCCGCAAGCAGTTCATCTCCAACGGCTACGACGCCGGGCTCTACGTCGTCTACGCCAACACCAACCCGAAGGTCGGCATGCTGCAGGGGACCTCGTCGTTCCTCGTGCCGCGCGACACGCCGGGGCTCACGGTGGCGCGGTGCAACGAGACGCTCGGTTGCCGCTTCATGAACAACGGCGAGCTCGTGTTCGAGGACATGCGCGTCCCCGAAGACCACCTGCTGGTCGAGAACGACGCGCTCGGCAAGGCGGCGGTCTATTTCCGGCCCGGCAAGATCATCCAGGCCTCGAAGAATCTCGGCGTCGGCGTGCGCGCCTTCGAGGTCACCTCGGACTACGTGCAGAACTACGTGCAGGGCGGCCGCATCCTCATCAAGCACCAGGCGGTGGCGCTGCGCATCGCCGACATGGCGACGCGCATCGAGGCCGTGCGCGCCCTGCTCGGCCGCGCCGCGAGCGCGGTCGACGAGAGCGCGGCGGACGCCGACACGCTCTGCAACATGGTGAAGCTCTTCGCATCCGAGGAAATCATGAAGGTCGCGCAGCACGCGGTCGAGCTGCATGGCGGCAACGGCATGATGCTCGATTTCGGCGTCGAGAAGCTGTTTCGCGACGCCGCGATCTTTTTGCACATGGACGCCACCACCGACATCTCGCGCATGAAGATCGTGAAATCGATGTTTCCGGACACGGCGGGCAAATACGCCGGGCCGGAGGCGTAGCGAACGTAGCCCGCATGGAGCGAAGCGCAATGCGGGGACCCGGGTCCCCGGATTACGGCGCTTCGCGCCTTCATCCGGGCTACATTCTCAGCCCGGGCGCTGCGTCATGCGGAAGCCCGCGAGCACGATGACCAGCCCCGCGAGCTGCGCGAGGCTCGGCACCTCGCCGAGGAAGAGGAATCCGATGACCAGCGTGAAGGCTGGAACGAGCGAGGTGAACACCGCCGCACGCGCCGCTCCGAGCAGCATCACGGCGCGCGCGAAGAGGTAGATCGCGCCGGCGCCCGCGAGCGCGCCCTGCGCGATCGCCTGCATCACGTTCTCCCAGAGCCCGAACGAGAGCATGCGCTCGAAGCCGAAAAGGAAGCCGTGAATCGGAATATCGGCGAGCGAGATCACGCTCACGATCACGGTCGCGCGCGTCGGCGGGATGTGCCAGAGCTTGACCAGCATCGCGAAGGTGGCGAAGCAGCAGCCCGCCGTCACGAAGGCAAAATCTCCCAGCAAGCCGTGCTGGCCGATCGTGGCGAGCGCCTCGAAGCCGATCACGCACAGCCCGGCGACGATCACGGCGGCGCCGACCAGGCGCTCGCGCGGCACGCGTTCGCCGAGCACCGCGCTCGCATAGAAGAGCCCGAACAGCGCCGCGCTCGAGGGCTGGATCACGCCGCCATGGCCGAGCGGCACCACCAGGAAGCCCGCATAGCTGATGATGGCGAGCGGCGGCCCGCCGAACAGGGTGAGCAGGATGCCGCGGCCCCAGCCGGCGCCGCCGAGGTCGCGGACGCCGTCGCGCCAGAGGACCGGCAGCAGGAAAAAGCCGGCCCAGGCGAAGCGATGCAGCGCGAGATCAGCCGGCGAATAGCCGATGGCGGTGCCGTGGCGCGCGGCGGCGAAGCCGGCCGCCCAAAACAGGGCCGCGCCGGCGCCGCACAGAATTCCGACGGTCGCCGGCGATGCCATGGGCGTGCGCGCATGCCAGGGATCGGTCATCAGCGATCAGGTATCAGAAACCGGGCCCAAAACCATCTGATCCCTGATGACTGATTCCTGATCCCTGCTATGGTGCGGCCATGGCCCAGCAGCGATCCCGCGTGATCTCGATCGGCGAGGTGATGATCGAGCTTGCCCGCGGCGGCGACGGGCGCTTCGGCATCGGCTGCGGCGGCGACACCTTCAACACCGCGGTCTATCTCGCGCGCGCGGGCGTCGACGTCGGCTATGCGACCGCGCTCGGCGACGACCCGTATTCGGAGGGCATCCTGGCGCTCGCGTCGGCCGAAAACGTCGCGCGCGATCTGGTGCTGCGCGTGCCCGGCCGCATGCCGGGCCTCTACCTCATCGACAGCGACGCAAGCGGCGCCCGCCGCTTCTATCACTGGCGCGACGCCGCGCCGGCGCGCGACCTGTTCGAGCTCGACCGGTGGCCGCACATCGCGGAGAGCCTGGTCGGCGCGCGGCTGATCTATTTCTCCGGCATCACGCTCTCGCTCTATTCGAACGTCGGGCTCGGCCGCTTCCTCGCGGCGATCGAGATCGCCCGCAAGGCCGGCGCCCGGGTCGCGTTCGACGGCAACTTCCGGCCGCACGGCTGGAAGGGCGATCTCGGCCGCGCGCGCGCCGTCTTCATCGAGGCGCTCAAGCGCGTCGACGTGGCGCTGCCCACGTTCGATGACGAGGCGGTGCTGTGGGGCGACCCGAGCCCGGAATCGACCGTGGAGCGCCTGCAGGCCTTCGGCATCGCCGAGGTGGTGGTGAAGAACGGGCCGAACAGCGCGCTCATCGCGGCCGGGCAGACGCGCGAGCACGTGCCGGTGCCGGAAGTGGTCGACCCGATCGACACGCTCGCGGCGGGCGACGGCTTCAATGCCGGCTATCTCGCCGCCCGCCTCGGCGGCGCAAAGCCGCCCGACGCGGTCCTCGCCGCGCATCGGCTGGCCGCCCAGGTGATCCGCCATCGCGGCGCGATCATGCCGCGGGTGGGAGCGGCGGTGCACTGACCCCGCCTGTCGTCTGTAGCCCGGATGGAGGCGCGTTGCGCCGAAATCCGGGGACCCGCTGTCCCCGCATTCCGCTTCGCTCCATGCGGGCTACGGCGGCCGCGACAGCGTGGATCGATCCTCACCCTTGCGCCCCACGCCGGGCCGGTCCAAAAATGCCACGGGGTGGGACTGCTGCGACGCGCCGGCCTGAAACCACAGCGACAATGTGGGCGGCGCCAGGGGGCAACGACAACATGCTGCTGCGCATCCTCGATCGGCTCGAGGAAATCCTGATCGCGACGCTGATCGCGGCCGCGACGGTCATCATCTTCGTCGCGGTCGTGCATCGCTACGGCACGGGCGTACCGTTCCTCTACCCGTATTTCATCCAGATCCACCTCTCCTGGGCGCAGGAGCTGTGCATCTACATGTTCATCTGGATGGCGAAGTTCGGCGCCGCCTACGGCGTGCGCACCGGCATCCATGTCGGCGTCGACGTGCTGGTCAACCAGCTCAACGACACGCTGCGCCGCTCGGTGGTCCTGTTCAGCCTGTTCTGCGGCGCGCTGTTCACCGGCATCGTCGGCACCATGGGCGCGAAGTTCGTCTACGAGCTGATGGGGACCGACCAGGTCTCGCCCGACCTCGAGCTGCCGAGCTGGTTCGTCTACTCGTGCATCCCGCTCGGCTCGTATCTGATGTGCTTCCGCTTCCTGCAGGTCGCCTGGACGTTCTGGCGGACCGGCGAGCTGCCGCACACCGACGAGACGAAAGTCGAGGGCATCGAGATCGAAACGCCCGCCGAGAGGCCGGCGCGATGACCTCCATCTTCATCTTCGGCCTGCTGATCGCGCTCATGCTCACCGGCATGCCGATCTCGATCGCGCTCGGCCTCACCGTTCTCACCTTTCTCTACACGATGACGCAGGTGCCGATCGAGGCGGTGGCGCTCAAGCTGTTCACCGGGATCGAGAGCTTCGAGATCATGGCGATCCCGTTCTTCATCCTGGCCGGCAATTTCCTCACCCACGGTGGCGTGGCGCGGCGGATGATCAACTTCGCCACGTCGATGATCGGCCACTGGTACGGCGGCCTCGGCCTCGCCGGCGTCATGGCCTGCGCGCTGTTCGCCGCCATCTCGGGCTCGTCGCCCGCGACCGTGGTCGCCATCGGCTCGATCGTGCTTCCCGCCATGGTGCGCCAGGGCTTCCCCAAGCGCTTCGGCGCCGGCGTCATCACGACCTCGGGCGCGCTCGGCATCCTGACGGTGGCGACCGGCGGCAGCGTGGCGCTCGACCCCGAGGGCAAGCGCGTGCTCTCCGCCTCGGTCGGCCAGCTGTTCATGGCGGGCGTGGTGCCCGGCATGATCCTCGCCTCGATGCTGGGCATGACCACGTTCTACCGCGCCTGGAAGAACGACTATCCACGCATGAAGAAGGCGACGTGGGGGGAGACCTGGCAGGCCTTCCGCAAATCGATCTGGGGCCTCCTGCTGATCATCATTGTGCTCGGCGGCATCTACACGGGCGCCTTCACGCCGACCGAGGCCGCCGCCATGGCGGCGGTCTACGCCTTCGTGATCGCGGTCTTCGTCTACAAGGACTTGAAGCTCAGGGAGGTGCCGAGGGTTCTGCTCGCCTCGGCCAACGTGAGCGCCATGATCCTCTACATCGTCACCAACGCGGTGATGTTCTCGTTCCTGATGACGCACGAGCAGATCCCGCAGGCGATGACGAGCTGGATCAGCGGCTCCGGCATCACCTGGGTCGAGTTCCTGCTGTTCGTGAACCTGCTGCTGCTGGTCGCCGGCAACGTGATGGAGCCCTCGTCGATCGTGCTGATCACCGCGCCGATCCTGTTTCCGGTGGCGGTGCGGCTCGGCATCCACCCGGTTCATCTCGGCATCCTGATGACGGTGAACATGGAGGTCGGCCTCTGCCATCCGCCGGTCGGGCCCAATCTCTACGTCGCCTCCAACATCGCCCGGATGGGCATCACCGAGCTGACCATCGCGGTGTGGCCATGGCTGCTCACCATGCTGGTCTTCCTCGTCATGGTGACCTACATCCCGGAAATGTCGCTGTGGCTGCCGCGCACGCTGGGGATGCTTCGCTGACCGCGCGGGCCGCGCGGCCGCATCACTCCATCGGCACGAGGCCGAGCTTGTCCATCAGCGCGCGATCGCGGTCGCGGCCCGGATTGGGCGTGGTCAGAAGTTTCGGCCCGTAGAAGATCGAGTTCGCGCCGGCGACGAAGCAGAGCGCCTGCGTCTCCTCGCTCATGTCCTCGCGGCCGGCCGAGAGCCGCACCACCGAGGCCGGCATGGCGATGCGCGCGACCGCGATGGTGCGCACGAATTCGATTGCGTCGAGCGCCGCGCCGGTCGCGAGCGGCGTGCCCTCGACCTGCACCAGCATGTTGATCGGCACCGACTCCGGATGCGCCGGCAGCGTGGCGAGCGCCGCGATCATGCCGACGCGGTCCTCGCGGCTCTCGCCCATGCCGACGATACCGCCGCAGCACACATGGATCCCGGCCGCGCGCACGTGGCCGAGCGTGTCGAGCCGGTCCTGATAGGTGCGCGTCGTGATGATCTTTCCGTAGAACTCCGGCGAGCTGTCGAGATTGTGGTTGTAGTAGTCGAGCCCGGCGCTCTTGAGCCGCTGCGCCTGTGCGCCGGTCAGCATGCCGAGCGTCGCGCAGGTCTCCAGCCCGAGCGCCTTGACGCCCTCGACCATGGCGCAGACAGAATCG
>WNFA01002213.1_pt1 | contig 15977 bp, 14 predicted proteins | sample 5400481 | NCBI WGS metagenome assembly WNFA01 (sample SAMN13153340, study PRJNA577476) | soil metagenome | isolation source: 120 cm saprolite under Douglas fir tree site 2 hole 1 replicate 2 | place: USA:California | collected 2015-04-18
TCTCCGGGCTTCATGTAATAGCTGTGCCTTTTAATCTCCTTGATGATGTCTTCCTGCTGCACCTTGCGCTTGAAGCGGCGCAGCGCGTTCTCCAAGGATTCGCCTTCCTGAATCGTTACTTCAGCCAAGCAAACCTCACCCCCGTTTCCCGTATAGAGCCATGTTTCGTTCGTTGACCTGTTGAATAGGGATAGCTTAACACTATATTGATTGCTTCTTCTAGCGAAGCTGCCGGGGGATGTCAAGGGTTCTTTGCAATAAGCACCGGGAAGCGAGTGGGAGGTGCCGTTCGGTCCATATTCTCTGTGTTAACTCGCGAGTAATTAAATCGCCGGAACCGGAAATCCGGCGCTTTTGTTACGCTCTTGTTTTGGAGGCGCGGACTGGTTTGCCGAGACGGAAAGGAGCGCCCACGTTTTCGCGCAGCTCGATCCACAGCGATTCCGGCAGCGAGAGAAACACCTCCACCACGCCGGGATCGAATTGCGTGCCGCTGCACCGGCGGATTTCATTGCGCGCGTGGGAAAGCGGCAGCGCCCGGCGATACGGCTTGTCGGAAATCATCGCATCGAGCGCCTCCGCCACGGCAAAAATTCGCGCCCCCAGAGGAATCTCTTCGCCTTTCAATCCACGCGGATAGCCGGTTCCATCGAAGAATTCCTGGTGCGAGAGAACAATTTCGGCGGCATCGCGCAGGAAAGGAATTCGCGTGACCATGTTGAAACCGATTTCGCAGTGCCGCCGCATGACCTGCTTTTCGTCATCGGTCAGCGGCCCGGGCTTTCGCAGGATGCTGTCCGGGATTGCCATTTTGCCGATATCGTGCAGAAACGCCGCGCGCGCAATGGAAGGCATGATTTCCTGGGGCACTCCCATCGCCCGCGCAATGGAAATAGTGAACGCCGTTACGCGCTGGCAGTGGCCTTCCGTCTCGGCGTCCTTCAAGTCCAGCGCACCGCCCAGTGCTTCCAGGGTGTCGTCATAAGATTGTTCGAGTTGTTCCAGTGTTTCGGAGAGTTTTGCGGTCCGTTCTTCGACCGCCTCCTCGAGGTTGCGCTGATAATTGCGATTCTCCATCACCAGCCGGCGGTGCTGCAAGGCCCGCCGCACTCCAAGAAAGAGCTGGTCTTTCTCAAATGGCTTCAAGATGTAATCGTATGCACCGCGACGGATGGCCTCGAGAGCGGTGGAAAGGTCGTGCATGGCCGTAACCATAATCACAGGGACATCGGGGTCGTGCGTCCGCAGCCATTCCAGGAGTTTCAGCCCATCCATTTCCGGCATGACCATGTCGCTGAGGACCAGATCAATCGAGTTCTTCTGCAAATAGTCCAGGGCAATGCGCCCGTTTCCCACGGCGGCGCACTCGAATCCCTGCGCTTGCAACATGGTGGAGACAACCTCTCGAATCGCTTCTTCGTCGTCCACAACCAGGATTTTCTCAGGAGACAATGGTTCACCCCGGAATCTCCCATTATATGCCAAGACACAGGGGCGCCAGGCCCTCGTTGCCCAGTTAGGAACGGTCGTGCTAGCTTGAATTTGGGTCTGCTTCTCTCGAATCCGGAACCCCTCCCGGGCGCTGCCGGGGTGTCCGCTCATACGGAGGCTCATGGAGGATTTTGCCAATCAAGGCCTGCTCGGGATCGCGTTCTTCGAAGCAACCGCGCTGTTTATCCTGCTGGTGCTCTTTTTCCTCTTAAACCGCGATCTGCCCGCGCGTTTCTTCCGCCTTTGGCTAATGGGTTGGGCCGCTTTCACTTTTGCCAGCGGCCTTGAAGTTCTCACCCTGCTTCCTCATGGTCCCAGCGTGCGGTTGTTGCTGCTGGCAAGCCATATGACCGGTATTTTGTTGTTCCTGGCAGCGGTGACGGAGTACGGCGCTGGAAAAGTCTGGCGCGTCGCGCAAATGGGGCCCTTGGCTGTTATTTGCCTGTTGGGAACGATCTATGCTGAGCGCCATGGCGCTGCCCCGTACGGAGCGGTCGGCTGGCAAACAGCGATTCTGGAGAGCGCGATCCTGATGATAACTGGGTCAGTGCTGTGGCGTGCCGTGCGTGCGCGGCGTGGCCACGGGAGCCAGCTCCTGGCCGGCGCTTTCTGGTTGAGTGGCCTGCATGGCATTGACCGCCCCCATTGGCCTGAGCACCCCTTTTTCCTGTTGCGAGTGGCCTTCGACCACTTGCTGGGGGTCTTCATTGGAATCGCCATGGTTGTGATGGTGTTGGAAGCAGCGCGAAGCAGAACCGAAGATCTAAACGAAAAGTTGCGCCGCCTCACATTGATCACCACAGCCAGCACGCAGTCGCTGAAGGTAAGCGATGTTCTGGACCAAGTTCTGACGCATCTGGTGCAAAGCCTGAATGCGAGCCATGGCTTGGTTCGACTGACCGAGGGCGCGGGCGAATCGGCGACCCTGGTGCTCCGGGCTTCGGTGGGTTTCACGGATTTGTTTAAGAAAAAATTCAAAGCCGTTTCCGTCCAGGAGAACTGGGTCCGGAGAGTTCTGAATCAAGAGTGCTCGTTTCTTACGCTGGAGTCTGAACAGGATCCAGGAGTTCGCGAGAAAATGGCCCAAGACGGAATCACGGCTATGGTTGTGGTGCCGTTGCCGGGCAAGGAAGGGTCACTCGGGATGCTGGCTGTCGGGGTTTCAAGCCGAAGCCACTTCGAGCAAGACGAAGTCAACTTCATCATCAACGTCGCCAACCTGCTGGGGTTGACGATCCAGAACGTCTCGTTATTCGAGAAGGCCGCCACGGCGCAGCAGCAGTGGGCTTACACGTTTGATTCGATTCAGGACCCGATTTTGGTTCACGACTGCTCGGGCAAAATCCTGCGCGTCAATCAACGCCTGGCCAAGTACTTGGACCGCGGCCCTAAGTCTCTGGTTGGGCGGCCGGTCGCTGAGATTTTGGATCGTAAAGGGCTTTCCTGGCACACCTGTCCTTATTGCGAAGGTATTGCGGGCCAAGGAGATGAGCCCGATCCATGGCTCAAAGGGTTTTTCTTGCCTTCGAATTCCGACTTCAGCGATCCTTCCGGAAATCGTCTCGGGACGGTACATGTGCTGAAGGATATTACCGACCGAAAGCGCGCCGAAGAAAAATACCGAACGCTGGTCGGCAACCTCCAGGAAGGCGTGTTCATCTCCACACCGAGTGGTCGCTTTGTGGATTTTAACGACGCCTTCATGCGCATGTTTGGCTACGATAACCGCGAAGAGCTGCTTTCCGTGGACATCCCCGCCGCCTTTTACGTCAATCCATCGGACCGCGACCGTATGCAAAAACTGATTCAGGAACACGGAGCTCTGGAGGACTTCGAGGTACAGCTCCGCCGAAAAGACGGGGAAATCCTGACCGTGCTGGAGTCCAGCGTGGGAGCACGGGACGCCTCGGGAGCGGTTACTGCCTACCAAGGCTTCATGTTGGACATCACGGAGCGTAAGCGGGCCGAGCAGGAAGTGAGGCGCCGCAACCGCGAGTTGATGGTGTTGAACTCCATAGGCCAGATTTTGAGCCAGGCATTGGAGCTCCCCGATTTGTTGTCGCGGTCGCTGCGGCAGATCACCGACCTGTTTGGCCTGGATCAGGCAGCCGTTTATTTGCTTGATGAAGAGACCTGTGTGATCCGGCGCGCGGCCGCCGTCGGGCATCGCTCGGAGTACGTCCGCCACTTCCCGCAGACAGAGATCCACCGGGAGCTGATTAATCACATCCGCGCAGTGCATGCCTCGGTTCTTCCGGTCCAGAGTCTGCCGCTTCCAGCGGTCTTCCGGGATGTCCACCAAAAGGAAGGAATTCAAGTCGCTCACGTCGTGGTCCTGTGGTCCAAGGGCCGCATCCTCGGATGCCTGGTGGTGGGAAGCCGGACGCTCATTGAATTCACTCCCGCCGATTTGAACCTGCTGGCCGCGACAGGCACGCAGTTTGCCGCCGCCATCGAGAAATCGCTCTTGTACCAAGAAGCGCGGCAGGCCTATGAAAATCTCCGCCGGGCGCAGGAACAACTGGTCCAGAGCGAGAAGATGGCTGCCATCGGACAACTGATTTCGGGCGTAGCGCATGAGTTGAATAACCCGCTCACGGCTATCCTCGGCTATAGCCAATTGCTGGCCTCGAGTGACGACATCGGCCCGACCGGCATCGAGTACGTCGAGAAGCTTCACAAGCAGGCCCAGCGCACGCATCGAATTGTGCAAAACCTTCTGAGCTTCTCCCGCCAGCAGAAACCGGAACGCCTGACCATCAATCTGAACCAGATTCTGGAGGACACACTGGCGCTGCGCGAGTACGACCTTCGCGTGAACAACATTCAGATTCACCGGGACTTTGCGCCCGATCTCCCGCCGACGGGCGCAGACCCTTATCAACTCCAGCAGGTCTTCCTGAATATTCTCAATAACGCCGTGGACGCAATTCTAGACAAAGGTCAGCGCGGAGAGATCTGGTTGCGATCCTGGATAGAAAGCAGTCAGCTTCTGGTGGAATTCACCGACAGCGGGCCGGGCGTGCAGGATCCTTCAAAGGTTTTCGACCCATTTTACACGACGAAGCCTGTAGGGAAAGGAACTGGGCTGGGCCTGAGCATCTGCTACGGAATCGTTACCGAGCATGGCGGAACAGTTCAGGTGCGGAATTCTCCGCCGCGGGGCGCCACATTTACGGTAACTCTGCCGCTGCAGCCCGCAACGGTGGAGCCGGGAACGAAACCAACGGAAGTTACACAAACGGCCTCCGGGGGCCGCGTGCTGCTGGTGGACGATGAAGAAGCCGTGCTAGAGCTGGAACGAGAGATTCTCGAAGCGCGCGGCTTTTCCGTGCGAATGGCCCGGAATGGACGCGACGCCCAGCAGATTCTGTCTCGGGAAGCGGTGGACCTCGTTGTGACCGACCTAAAGATGCCCGGCGAGGTCACCGGGCGAGAACTTTATGAGTGGATTTCCAAGCGCGACCCGGATCTGGCAAGTCGCGTGGTGTTTACAACGTCCGACGCGAGGAGCGATGAAGTCAAAGCCCTGGCCGAGGAAAAAGGGCGCCAGGTGGTCCAGAAGCCCTTCGATATGGAGAGTTTCTCAAAAGCAATCCAGCAGGCGCTACGCCAGGTGAGTGCCCCCGCCCTGCGTCGTTGACCCGAATCCACCGGCCTGCGCGGAGATCTGCTCCAATCCAGCGGCCACCGCATCCGCACGCGATGCCAGGTAGGCAACAACATTCGTGAGGCGCTCCAAGGACTCCCGGCAGTTCAGCCCCGTTTGGAGCCGCAGCCACGCGAGCCCGTAGAGACTCCGAAATTGCAGCCCGAGCCAAACCCTTTCCCACTCAAGACTGCGGCTGACTTTAGGAGATAAGGCCGCCAAGGTTCGCGACAGCCGTTCCACATGGACAAAGTCTTCCCGGAGCCCTGCGAGGTACTCGCGCGTCACATGGTGCCGCTCGGCGCGGGCGCGCCTGCGACTCGCCGGCCCGACTTTTCTGGACAGATACGCCACATCGTCCTCCGATATCGCCCGGCGGATCGGCGCGAAATACCGGGCATGCCGGGGAAACCATTCTTCAACTGGAAGGAGCGACTTCTGCGGGGCCGTCTCCAGAGGCTCGCGGTGTTCACGAGCAAGAAAAAGGAGCGCGATAAGAAGCGCCACGCCGATGCCAACAAAGATAATCATTTCGATCATGATTTCAGCATTCCCATGAGTCTATCGTTTAACAAGCGCAGGCGATAGTTGAACCGGGGAGCGAGCTCTTGGTACAGGGTCTGTGGAATTAGGACCGGAACAGGGGACTGGACCGGAACGAGTTTATAAAACGCCTGCAACCACGCAACGAGAACAACCAAATAGGCGGACATCTGTATTCCATTCCATACAGCAGCGTACCGCTTAAGAAACACCGAAAGGATCGTGTCGTTCAGAACAAATACGCAGGAAAAGAAGCAGAAGCCGACGGCGAGCGCTTTGTGCGTGCGGTTCAGCGCAACCCCGTAGTAGCGGACAAAAATCAGAAGCGAGAGAAGAACGGCAACCAGGGCTAGTTCGAGCCCACGGTCTGCGGCTAATACCATCGCGGCCACGCCCACCCAGAAAGTCTTCTTGCTGACCGCCAGAGGCGCGAGAGCAGCATACAGCACTACCACGGCGCCCACGCCCGCGAGGATGCGCCATCCGAGAGCCCAGATCCCCTCATATGCCAGCAAGCAGTTCTTACAGAGTTCGGCGACAGCCAGCCCCCGGGCCACCACTACGACCGCTTGAGTGGACCAGACAACGATGTAACTTGTCCACGAAGCGAAGCCCCAGAGACGGTAACTCTCAAATATCATCCCGGACCTTGCAAGATCCGAAACCAGATAGATGATAAAGAAATGTAGGTGTTTGTACGCACTGCGGCGGATAATGAGATAGCAAAGACTAATCTGAACGCAAATCTGCAGCGCCCACAGCCACTGTTGCCAGTTTGCCAAGCCTGACATGACTAGGCGCATCTTAGCAGTTTATTACGTACCGTGTAAATGACTAAGATGCGCCCAGTCTCGGCAACCTAAGAGAGACTCTGTTCCGACCTAGCAGCAACCGGGGGGCAAGGGCGGCATCGGTCCGCCGTCGGTCCTCGGGCTCGACGACTGAATGTTACTTCGTTGGGTGTTGACTTGGGAACTAACTGGTTGTAGAGTGAGCCCCGCCAAAACAAAAAGGAGCAGCAGCGTACAAAGCTTTTTCACCGGGTGATACCTCCTGACCGTGATTCTGCGCAGACGAGAGTCAGAGGCTTCGCTCGAGACGAGAACGTTCCGGAAACAGAACGAGGGAAACCCGTGGAGACTCTGGACCGATTTCAACAAAACCGCCGAATCATCGAGGACTTCACATCCAACACGTTGGCGGCAATGCCGAGCGAATTCGGCAAACTGGTTTACTTGGCTTCTTTGCGGGATCTATCGGCGGGTAGTTATGAGCACGCGGGATTAGAGGCGCTTTATCCGAGGGAGGCCGTGCAGCAGGCTCTTTCCCGCTGCCACGAAGAAATCTTCATTCGCATCCTCGAAATGCCTCTCGAAAAGCAGGACGAGGACCTCCGCATCTGCCTGGAGGCCCAATCGAGAACTCCCGGCGAAGCCGCACAGCGTTGGCAAATCCTTCAAGCGTATCGTACGCTGCTTCCGACAGACGTTCCGGCGTATTTGCGGGATCTCTTCTGTTCAAATCTGCGCGTTCTTCTGGAAATGATTGTTTCCGGCGAAGTTATGGTTCCGTCAGGCGCATCGCAACGCCCACGACCTGGCCAATGACTTCCGCGTGTTCCGGGGTCCGCCAGACCTCCGGCAAGCACTGGGAAAGCGGATGGGGCTGTAGGATGAGGCGATCCGCATCCGTCTGAAACCAACCGCACCGATAGCCAAAACGGACGTCCACAAAGTAGATGGGGCGCTCGAATTCATTGTTCCAGCCCGAGTTGTGCACGATATGCAAAGCCGGGTCAACCTGGACTACGCTCCCCGGCCGCAGGAACGGTGCCATACGGCGGTCGTCGAGCCCGATGTAGCCGTACCTATACCGGCTCTGGCTGTTGAAGAGGGATCCCTCCAATTGTCCCCATTGTTCGACCATTCGAGAGAGGTAGGCGGTCCGACGCGGGTCAAATCCCGGATCAAACCGAACGGGAAGCCGGAAAGAAGTTGGAGATGCCGCGAGGTGCGTCCTTGGCGCGCTTACGGGTCCGCCATCACTGAAATGACTTTGGAACGGGACGTCATACCAGGAGCACACCTCGAGAGGGTCCAGATGATAGATTGCGGCCAGGGAGTAGAGTTTGTGCAAGGTCGGCGTGACGCCGCGGTTTTCGAAATCCGCAAGCCGACTGATGTGTATGACGAATTCGGAGCGGCCGCGATGAGCAGCCAAATCGTAACTGGCGCGCTCGACGTCGCGGTAGGTCAGTCCGAGACGGTCGCGCGCCTGACGAAGCCGCAGGCCGGCTGGTAAAGATGATTTTACGAGCGGCAGCATGAAAAGGAGTGTTTAATATTTATAGTATAGCAGAATCACTTTCTGTTAAGCATTCGGAACAGGTTTCCCGCCGAAGGGCTTAACTTCCGGCGAAACCTGCGCCGTTCCGCTGCTCTATTACACACAGAATTAACATCATAGTACTGCTCCCGCGTGCCCCTGGGAACGCTGATTGCAGTTCCGCCTCCCGGAGATTACAGTAGGCATCTTTATGAGATGCGAATCAAGGTCTGTAAGCCTGACTCGCAGCCAGGCGCTTCGCGCTTATATCCTACCCCTGTTTGTGCTCGCCGCCTTGTGTGCAGCGCGGCTGGCGGCCGGCGTCCCAGCCGTTAAGCCCCTCACAAGCTCGACAGAAAACAAGCGGGCCGAAGAGTTCTCGCGGCTGGCAGCGCAACTTACGCTGAATAGACAGCGGGGAGCAGAAGAAAGCGAGAAGCAACAAGAGCAAGCCCTGGGCATGCTCGATGCGGTTGTGCTGGACGGCTTGAATGCCGGCAGCCGTCCGAATCCTGCATTGCTGAACGAGCAACTCGCGGAATTTGTCTCCCAGGCGCCTCTTGTGGGAGAGAACTACCGGATCTTACCTCTCGATTCTGGTTCCACTGTGTATGCGCTCGTGGCAAATCTGGGGGTCGGCGGCCCTTCCGCCGTGCGGCTTTATTCCAGACGGGGTGCCGCGGCTCGATACCAGCTCGCGGCGCGAATTGACCGCTATACGCAAAAGGACTTTTTCGACGAATACCTCGACCTGGTCCCGGTGGCCACACCCGCGGTTGTCTTTGTCACCGTTTCTGGACGAACCGACGAATTACAGACAGGCTCCTTTAATGCCTGGCAGTTCGACAGAGAGAAAGTCCGGCTGCTCTGGGCGTCGGACCTTCTTGCACTCTCGAGCTACGAAAACCGCCCGGATGGATTCTCGCTCAGCTTTTGCGCCGAGCCGGACGAAGAAAAGCCGCGGGAGTGCCGGAAAATGTCCCAGGATCGTTACCAGTGGGATGGCGCGGCCTGGAAACTCGTCGAGCACAAAGCCATTCCGGTTGCGGGTCATTGACGCGAAATCGCAGTTCTCTTGACTTCGTTAGGGGGCGATGAAAATATACGAGGCCGAATTGGTTGATTGCCCGGGCGGCCCCAGACAAGATGACCACATCCTACACCGTGCGTGACTTCATGACGGCCCCCGCAGTTTCCCTTCCGCACACGGCGCGCTTGGTGGATGCGGCTCTGGCCTTACGAAGCTCTTCCATCCGTCATTTGCCCATTGTGGAAGGGAACCGCCTCGTGGGAATTATCACCGATCGTGACATCCAACGATGTGCGCCTTCGCGCCTGGTGCCGATCACCGAAGAACAATACAACACCATCTTCGAAACCACCCCTTTGGCCCGCGTCATGACGCGCGATCCCCAAACCATTTCTCCGGACGCGCCGCTTTCCGAGGCCGCCTCTATTCTCCAGGGCGGAAAATTCGGCTGCCTGCCTGTCGTGGAGAAGGGCGAACTCGTGGGAATCCTCACGCGCGCAGATCTGATGGCCGTGCTGCTTCGTCTGTTGTCAGGCGAATCGCCGCTTCCAGGATCACGAACCGGACGGTAGCGTTCCCGCAGCTATGCAGGTTACGCGGCGCGCTGAAGTACGAGAATGGTCAAATCGTCGGTGCGCGCCGCGCCGGCAGAAAATCCCCGGGCATCGGCTAAATAACCAGCGAGAAGCTTTTCAGGCCCGAGTTGGTAATTCTTTCCGAGAAGCCCGTTGATCCGCTGCAGACCGTATTCCTCGCCTGCAGAATTACGCGACTCCGACAAACCATCGGTGTAAAGAACCAGACGATTGCCAGGCTCGAGCCGGGTCCTATGCGAGCAATAATGGCTGTTGCAAAACATTCCCAGCGGCACGCCCGTGGCATCAAGCTGTTCGACCGCTTGCCCGCGAGCCACCAGGACCGGGCAATGCCCCGCGCTGACCAACTCCACTTCGCCGGAAGCGCCTGCGCGTCCGAACACCAACGTTGCGTACTGCCCTGCCATGGTGCTTTCGCAGAAGACGCGATTGGCGGCGTCGAGCATTTTATCAAGCGAGAGACCTACGCCGATCAGGCTGCGAAACGTTGCGTGGAGATGGCTCATCAGCATGGAAGCGGCGACGCCTTTGCCGGCGACATCTCCCACGACAAAATTGAGCGCTCCGTCGGCTTCGATCAAATCGCAATAGTCGCCGCTGACCAGGCCGAGCGGCTCGTAGTGATACCGCGCTTCCCACCCCGCTGCGCGAATTTCTTGCCGAGGAAGCAAGCCGCGCTGGATGCGTGCCGCAAGCCCCAGGTCGCCTTCGAGCGCGCGCCGTTGTTCGCTGGTCAAATGGTCCAGGCAAAAGCGCACCAGGGGATCGGCCAGCAGCCGGTCGGCCTCGATAGTTTCGTGACACTCCTCGCACAGGCCGTAGGTCCCGTGGTCCATTTGATGCAGCGCCGAATCGACTTCACTCAAGAGCTGGGTGAGAGATGCATCCGCACCCGGCGAGGCTAGCGCCGACTGGAGCCTTTCAAGGCGTTTCACCAATTCGGAACGGAGATAGGTCTGCTCAACAGTGGCCATGATGTCTCCTTGTTCCTCCAGCTTCGTGTAAACACGTTCTGGAGACCATCCGCTTCTTGCGGGCAAATGCGGCGCGTTTGAGTCGCTGCTCATCCGGGACCCGGTTTCTGATTAGATTCAGTAGCCGCCGAGGAAGGTGCAGGAGAATTGGCGGACCGCAGAGGCTTGTGATTCCTGTGCATTTGGCGTGTCTCCAGACGCTCGAGACGCGTCAGGCGGCGGCGGAAGCGCGCTTCCAGGTTGTTGGCGCGCGACTTGTCGAAAGCGGCCCACCGGGAGCCTCTCGCACGAGCCAGAGACGCAAGGGCTTTGCGCGTCAACTCGGCGGCGCGATGCGGCTCTTTTTCGCGGTGTTCGAAATACATGGCCAGTTGCTCGTAGGCCCGGAAGGCTTCCTGCAGGTCCCCCTGGGGATTCTCGGCGAGTTCGCTCCAGAGCGTATTGGCGCGTTCGAAATCGCCTGCGCGTTTGGCCAGCAGGGCGAGTTCGCGGCGCGCGGCGCGGCCTGCATCCCGGGGCAGACCCGCGCCCAGAGCGGATTCGTAGAGGTGGCGCGCGCGGGAGGCCTCGCCGCGCCGTTGCACCAGGCGGGACAATCCGAAAATATCCAGCGGATCATCTGCAAGGCCCAGCGGTTCAGCGCTTTCCAGCAGCGCCAGGATTTTTCCGGCGAGTGCGGCGAGACCTCGCAAATCCATCTGATTGTGGCGGAACACACCCGCCAATGGTTCGGATGGGCCTCCGCGCAAATAGTCAAAATAGATTTGCGGGATGAGCGCGGAATCAATGTCGTGGTCCCGCCGCCAGCCCATCCGCGGCGCGTCAAGGACATGCCGCTCGAGCTCGGTGAGGCGCACCGAGCCCAGCCGCATCTTCCACAGGGCGCGCGCGGTGTGCAATAAATCCAGGTGCGTTTCCGGAAGATGCGGCCTCACGCTGCGCGTCATCGCATAGCGTGTTTCAAGCAGCGGCCAATCAAACGACTTCCCGTTGAAGGTGACCAGCACGCGCCGCGAGGCCATGCGCGCGGCCAACTCCACCAGCAGCGAATGCTCTTCGCCATAGTCGCGCATGAAAAGCTGCTCGACCTGCAATCCCCCGGACTCCCACCAGGCGAGGCCGATCAGAAACGCGTACGTTCCCGTGCCACCGGCCAGCCCGGTGGTTTCCGTGTCCAGGAAGAGCCATTGCGATGGGTCGGAGAGACGTTCGTTGAGCGAAGGCGGAACCCTCGGCGTCCGGGGTTTGACGGGAAGCAACAGACGGAGCGCTTCCGGATTCAGGCCGCAGGGCTCCGGCGAAGAAAACCACTGCTGCACGACAAGATGTTCGCCGAAACGATTTTTCCCGACAGCGGCGCCCAGCCGCCGCGCCAAAGCATCGGACTCATCCGCAGGGCGCGCCGCAAAGTCCTCTTCTGCAGCGGGCCGCCGCTTTGCCGGACGGAGCGCCGCGACCCGCGACAGTCGTTCAGGGAAAGTGGGCATCTCTAGCTGAGCAGCCTTTCCAGAATCGCCAGCGCCGCATCCTTAGCGCGCTCGCCGCGCTCTCCGGCGGGGCCCACGCACGATGGGCAGCCCTTCTCGCACGGACATGCGGCAATCAGCTCGCGAGTCTTCCGCACCAGCAAATCGTGAACGTGAAAGAGCGGCTCGGAGAAGCCGATTCCTCCGGGGTAAGCGTCGTAAAGATAAAGGCTCGGTTCGAAAAATTCTTTTTCCTGTTGCCCCGAGCGCGCGCCGGAAAAGTCTGCGGAGGAAAATCCTTCCCCTTCATCGCCCACATCGGGAGAAGAGGGGCGCTCGCCGATGGCAGTGCTCAGGTCGCGGCGGTCGCACATCAGGAGCAGCGTCGCGACCGACTCGAGCGCGTGCAGCAGACCGAACATGCCGCTCTGCCGGTCGCTGATGGAAAAGGGAAGCGATTCGACCAGCGGCCGCTCGAGCGTGAGCCAATAGGCCGTGGTGTGCATTTCATTTTCGGGGAGTTCGAGGTTGCCGGCGCCGACGTTTTCGTTGGTGAAGAATTTGATCTTCTTAAAACCGACCACCTGCGAGCGGACCAGGACGTCGCCATGCGAGCGCGCTGCGGGGATTTGCGGCCGCTGGTCCGAAGCGCGCGCCTGCTCCGCAATTTCCAATATGCGCACCTGCGTGTAGCGGACCGCATCGGTGTAATAATCGGCGTCCACGCGCTTGACGTAGGCCTTGCGCTCCGCGAAGTCGAGCTGCTCGACGTGATATTGCTGGCCGCCGTGCAAATAAATGGCCTTGGGATGGACCGTGGCAAGCGCGCTGGGAAAATCCACTTCGCCGATCACCTCCGGCCCCGCGGTGATGTCCACGATCACAAAATTGTCCGAAGAGACCGACCGGAGGCTCACCGTGTCCGCGGGATATGCTTCCTGCGTCCAGTGCCAGCGGCCGCCGGTTTCGTGGAGGAATCCCGCTTCAGCAAGCCGGGCGCACAGGGGAGGTAAATCCGCGCCGCCGAATTTTTCTTCCCGCGAAAGCGGAAGCTCGAACGCGGCGCACTTCAGGTGATTCACCAGAATTTCGAGATTGTCGGGCTGAATAAACGCATGCTCGGGAGAATTGCCGAAAAAGTAGTCCGGATGTTTGACAATGAATTGGTCAAGCGGCGCCGAAGAGGCCACCAGCACGGCGCAGGAGCTTCCGGCACGGCGCCCGGCGCGTCCGGCGCGCTGCCACGTGGAGGCAATCGTGCCGGGATAGCCCGCCATCACGGCGGCGTCAAGAGAACCCACATCGATGCCCAGTTCGAGGGCGCTCGTTGAGACGACGCCGCGGATCCGGCCGTCGCGCAATCCGCGCTCAATCTCGCGCCGTTCGCCGGGGAGATAACCGCCGCGGTAACCGCGGATGGCATCGGGCTGCCCGGGCTTCGCCGGGTTGGCCTGCTGCAAATAGGTGAGCAGGACTTCCGTGTGCAGGCGGCTGTTGGCGAAGACGATGGTTTGCAAATTGCGAGTCAGGAATTCCTGCGCGACGCGCGAGGCTTCGTTGATGTAGCTGCGGCGGATGCCCAGAGCGCGATTGACAACGGGAGGGTTGTAGAAAACAAATGTCTTCTCCGCCGCGGGTGCGCCGTTCAAATCCAGGACGAGGGCTTCCTCTTCGATCAGGCGCGTGGCGAGCTCGCCCGGGTTTGCAATGGTTGCCGAAGAGCAGATGAACTGCAGCTTGCTGCCGTAGAAGCTCGCGATGCGCCGCAGCCTGCGCAAGACGTTGCACAAGTGGCTGCCGAAAACGCCGCGGTAGGTGTGCAATTCATCGAGCACGACGTACCGCAAATTCTCGAACAACCGCGTCCACCGCGTGTGGTGCGGCAGGATGCCGGTGTGCAGCATGTCTGGATTGGTCAGGACAATGTGGCCCTGCTCGCGAATCGCTTTGCGGGCGTCCGAGGGGGTGTCCCCGTCGTAGGTGTAGACGCCGAAGCGGTTATCGAGCCGCTGGCAGAGATCGTGGAGTTCGGCAAGCTGGTCTTGCGCGAGCGCTTTGGTGGGGAACAGATACAAGGCGCGCGTGTCTGGGTTTTCAAGAATCGCGTTTACAACCGGCAGGTTGTAGCAGACCGTCTTGCCCGAGGCGGTTGGCGTAACCACAACAATGTTGTGTCCGCAGCGCACAGCTTCGGCCGCCGCGGCCTGATGCGAATAAAGTTTGCCGACGCCTTTGGCCTGATACGCAGCGGCCAGGTTGGGATGAATCCAGTCCGGCATAGCCGCCCACTGCGCTTCGCGCGCCGGGATGTGGCGCACGGCCGTCAGGATTTCGCCGGAAGTGTCTCGCGCGGCAAACCCGTCGAGGATTTCCTGCACGCGCGCCAGCGAAGATGCCGCGGCTGCGCGAACCGCCAGTGCATTGGGCATGCCAGAGCCTCCATTCGGCCAGCTTGTCGCTTTCGCCTTTTATTCGCTGGAAGGTAACACGCCGCGTACAGCGGCGCAAGAGTCTTTTTTGAGCCTGATTCTCCTACTTTCGCGAGCGGTAGAGGATCACGCGGACTTTTTCCAGTGTAATGAGGCCGCCATCCACCATTTCATCCAGGCGGGGAAGAATTTGCTCGATGCGTTCGGTGAATTCCACGATCTCGATGACGATGGGCAGGTCCTGCGAAAGCCGTAGGATCTTGTCGGTGTGGTAGATGCTCGACCCGCCGTACCCGCCGACGCCGCGCAACACCGTCGCGCCGGAGAAATGCTCCTGGCGCAACAGTTCGACGATGGCCTGATAGAGCGGCTTGCCGTGCCATTTGTCCGATTCGCCGATGTGAATCCGCATCAGCGTGCGCTCGCCTTCGAATTTTTGGTGTGTCATGGCGGCTCCTAGAAACGGCTGGCGATCCGAATCCCCAGAAATGTCAAGAGCAGGCCGAACACAACGCTGGTGAACACGTAGATTGCGGCCTTCAGCCACTCGCCATCTTCAACCATTTTGATAGTTTCCCAGCCGAAACTGGAAAACGTTGTGAAGCTTCCAAAGAAACCGATGGTGATGGCAGCGCGCCAGTCGGGTGAAACAACGAGATGGTTAAACATATACTGCGCGAGGATCCCGAGAAAGAAGCAGCCGCCCAGATTCACCGCCAATGTGCCCGTTGGAAAGGTTCCTGCCGCGCGGACCTGCACGATTCCCTGCAAGCCATAACGGGCCAGGGTCCCGATCGCTCCAAACAACATAATCAGCGCTATGCGCAACGCTCACTCCATTTTCTTGCCGCTTGAGTACGCTCAATAAAAAACTCCTGGGCGCGGAAAGCGGCCAGGAGTCATCAGTCCCGAGGAACTCAACCGGGACGGTTTCGGCGAACTCCATCGCCTTTGATTCAGGAGGGATTAGTCTAGCTCCGAGAGCCGCCGCTCGCAAGCAGCAGCCCTTCGCATCCTTCCCATGGAACAGATTCAGGGAAATCTAATTCTTCGCTAATTTACCCGGCGCGCCGGCCTTGGCGCCGCCGAAGCGGACTTCGTGTGCTTCCAAAGTATCGCCCACGGGCTTGGCGTGAATCGCCACGCGGTCGCCCACTTTCAAGTCCTTCCATGTGGCATCCTCGCCGCTCTTCACAAACTTCGTCTCAGCGACAATCTTCACTGTGACCGCCTCTTTGGTCTTCGTTTCGACAGTGATTTCCGTGGCCGAGATCTTTGTGACCGTACCGAGGACGTGCTTCTCATTTCCGTGGGCCAAAAGCAATGGCGCGAGCGAAACGATGAACAACAACGCTAGCAAGGTTTTCTTCATCGCGATCTTTCTCCTTTGCGGGCCGGAGCTTTCGCCTTCTGGGCAGGGGTGTTCAAGAACTCCTCCTCTTCTTTTTCCTCCGTCTGTTCCGCCTGAGTGCGC
>WNFA01002215.1_pt1 | contig 15971 bp, 15 predicted proteins | sample 5400481 | NCBI WGS metagenome assembly WNFA01 (sample SAMN13153340, study PRJNA577476) | soil metagenome | isolation source: 120 cm saprolite under Douglas fir tree site 2 hole 1 replicate 2 | place: USA:California | collected 2015-04-18
CCGCCGTTCGCCGGTTTCGCCGTCACGCCGCCCGGCAAGGCCAAGCGCCTGTTGATGTCGCCCGGTCCGATCTTCGAGCTGGAAGGCCACGGCAAGGATTGGTGGGGGGCGGCGCGCGCGCTCCATGCGGCCGGCTTCCGCGCCGGCGACATCGTGCACAACGCGTTCGCCTATCATCTCACGCCCGGCGGCTTCATCCTGGAGTCGGGCGCGCATGCGCTCGGCTGCGCGGTGATCCCGGCTGGCGTCGGCAACACCGAGCAGCAGGTCGACGCAATCGCGATCCTCAAGCCGAGCGGCTACACCGGCACGCCGGATTTTCTGAAGATCCTGCTCGATACCGCGCAAAAGCTCGGCAAGGATGCCGCCTCGCTCGAGCGCGGGCTCGTCTCCGGGGCGGCGCTGCCGCCGTCGCTGCGCCAGGAGCTCGCCTCGCGCGGCGTCGAGGTGCTGCAGTGCTATGCGACCGCGGACCTCGGCCTCATCGCCTACGAGAGCCAGGCGCGCGAAGGCATGATCGTCAACGAGACCGTCATCGTCGAGATCGTGCGGCCCGGCACCGGCGATCCGGTCGCCGACGGCGAAGTCGGCGAAGTGGTGGTGACCTCGTTCAATCGCGATTACCCGATGATCCGGCTCGCCACCGGCGATCTCTCCGCCGTGCTCGCCGGGCGTTCGCCGTGCGGCCGCACCAACCTGCGCATCAAGGGCTGGATGGGGCGTGCCGACCAGACCACCAAGGTCAAGGGCATGTTCGTGCATCCGGGCCAGGTCGCGGAGATCGTCAAGCGCCATCCCGAGCTCGGCCGGGTCCGGCTCGCGGTCACCCGCGAGGCGGAGCAGGACGTGATGACGCTCCTGGCCGAATGCGGCGGCGCGCGCGCAGGCCTCGACGACGCGCTCGCCGCAAGCCTGCAGGCCGTGACCAAGCTGCGCGGACGCGTGAAGCTCGTCGAGCCCGGCAGCCTCCCCAACGACGGCAAGATCATCGCCGATGAGCGCAGCTACGGGTAAATCGGCGAAACACTTACCTACCCCTATCTATCGAGCATAGACAAAACCAAAGATGAGGAACGAGTTCACGATCAAGGACGTGGTCGCGTATAACCAAGGGTACGGAATCCGTTCGGCACCCGTCTCGGCCGATTTGACGAGTGTCAATATTGTTGCAAAGAGGGCAATCACAACAGCCGCAAAGAATGGGCTGAGCAAGAAATTCGGAACACTTGGAGTGCCGAGATACATATTAGATAAGCCGTCGATATTTACCAGCACTAATGCGAGTATACAGCCTAAAACCAGATTCGAGGTCCACTTGGTTGAGAGGGTTTCGGTGTCCGGTACTTTTCCGAACGGCTTTGCGACATACTTAACTCCATATCTCAAGATGAAACCAATGATGCCAAATGCCGCCGCGATCAGAGAGTTGCTTATTGGATCAATCTCTTTTTGAAAGAATAGCGCTCTGGCCAGAAAAACGAGGACGGTCGCGAGCAAAATTCCCGGAGCATTCGCTTTCATGAGCTCGCTTTCGAAAATTGAGTCCGAGCATAAGGAAAATTCTCAACCCTATTGACCCGTGATAGTCCATGTTTGCTCAATTCTAACGGGGTGCCTCCTCCCGTTCGAGGCCCGTTGCTCCAGGTCATTAATCGCGATTGTGATTCTTTGTCCGCTCTGAACATCCAAAATCTGTAATCCGACGCAGCTCGACGTGGCCGTCGAGTAAGGAACGATCTGTGTTTCTAGTTGGCCATATTTCAAGTCTATGGCGGTGACTGCACTATATTGGTTGGCAGTCTGCTGTGCCGTATCGGCTACGCTCCCGAACCAATCTGCGAACGGAGCCGGCGCTCCTTTAGCGAGGGTTTTTGCAGCAACTGCTGCCCCGGACGCCACTCTCGCCCAAACAATCCTATTATCCCGCTCGCGGTCCGATCCATGCAAAAACTGCTCTCGATTACCATTGCGCTTATCATCAGTTCTCGTGCAAATGCCTTGAAGGTCTTTATAGTTTAAATGGAAATTGGCCAGAGTCTTTTGGGTATAATCGGATGTAGTTTTATGATAATAAATGTAATCCGAAAGGCTGACATGGTCGTCGACCGGCGCCCACGTGCCACCGAATCCCGCGTAATAAACCGCTCGGATATTCCCGAAGCCGCACACGTATTCATAAGGGCCGCGTTTGATGTGGACAGTGTTTGCGCCACCCCTGGATTGCGAACCGGAATTCAAATTTTCTCGTCCAATTTTTACAGCCAATATGCCCGGCCGCGGGGGAGATGAGGCGTTTGGTATAACGTAGGCTAGCGTTAACGTGCGAGGGAATTGACCGATCTGGATCACTGCATTTTGCGGCAATGGGTTAGCCGAATAGTACAGGATACCAGGATTCCTTGTTCCGTTCGGCGGCGGATTACAGGTAACATTTTGGCCAAGTGCAGGAAGCGGACCACAAAGAATTGCGAGAGCGAGGCCCGATAATACGGATCGATCGAACATGGCACGCCCCTTCGCGCGTGGTGTAGCTGCAACCTATAGTCCCTCGGGGCGGTACCGTCAAGTGAACTGGCTCACACAGACAACTACCGGAAGACAGCCAGGGTGCCGGCTCGTCGGACTTCAATGGGCTTGGGCGGTCAGTCGAGCCTTGAGCTTCGTCAAGCCCTGAACGAGCCTCCCATGAGCAGTTTTCCCGAGCATTCCTCTTTCGATAAGCCGGCGGCCGGGCGCATCGGCGTGCTGCTGGTCAATCTCGGCACCCCCGAGGCCACCGATTACTGGTCGATGCGGCGCTATCTCGCCGAGTTCCTCTCCGACCGGCGGGTGATCGAGGAGAACCGCATCAAATGGTGGCTCATCCTCAATCTGATCATTCTCTCGGTTCGGCCGCGTCGGAAAGGCCGCGACTACGACAAAATCTGGAACCGGGAGCTCGACGAATCCCCGCTGAAAACCATCACGCGCTCGCAAGCGGAAAAGCTCGCCGCAACGCCGGCGCTCGGGGACCGCGTCCGCGTCGACTGGGCGATGCGCTACGGCAATCCCTCGATCGCGTCGCGGCTCGAAGCGCTGCAAGAATCCGGTTGCGAGCGGATTCTTCTGATGCCGCTCTATCCGCAATACGCGGCGGCGACGACCGCGACCGTGTGCGACAAGGCGTTCGAGGCGCTGATGCAGATGCGCCGGCAGCCGGCGATCCGGGTGCTGCCGCCCTATTACGACGATCCGGTCTATGTCGACGCGGTCGCTTCCTTGCTGGAGGCGGAGCTCGTCAAGCTTGCGTTCAAGCCGGAGGTGATCCTGGTTTCCTTCCACGGCATGCCGAAGGAATATGTCCTCAAGGGCGATCCGTACCAGGACCATTGCGCCGCAACGGCCCGGCTGTTGCGCGCGCGGCTCGAGCTCGACGAAGAAAGGTTGCCGATGAGCTTCCAATCGCGGTTCGGCTCGGCGGAATGGCTCACGCCCTATACCGACGCGACGGTCGAAGCGCTCGCCGAGCGCGGCGTGAAGAATCTGGCGGTGGTGATGCCGGGCTTTGCGGCGGACTGCCTGGAGACGCTCGAGGAGATCGCCGGCGAGAATGCCGAGATCTTCCGCCACCATGGCGGAAAGAATTTCGCGGCGATTCCGTGCCTCAACGACAGTGGAGCCGGCATGGCGCTGCTGCGCCACCTCGCGTTGCGCGAGCTGCGCGGGTGGATTTGAGACTCTCCCGAGAACTCTTGACCAGTCATGGCCGGGCTTGTCCCGGCCATCCACGCTTTCAGTGTCGACAGGATCTCAGAACGTGGATGCCCGGCACAAGGCAGCACAAGGCCGGGCATGACGGATAGTGGTTCAGGCGACGCCGGCCCGCAGCAGATCGTGCAGGTGCACGATGCCGATCGGCTCGCCATCGTCGATCACGATCGCGGCGGTGATCTTCGAGGCATTGAACAGCTCCAGCGCCTCGCTCGCGAGCTGGTCGGCGCGCAGCGTCTTGGGCGCGCGGGTCATGATCTGCTCGACCCGCGCGTCGAGCAGGTCCGGCCGCATGTGGCGGCGCAGGTCGCCGTCGGTGATCACCCCGAGCAGGGTGCCGCCGCCCGGATCGGTGATGCCGACGCAGCCGAAGCTCTTGGTCGACATTTCGACCAAGGCCTCCGACATCCGCGTGCCGAGCACTACCAGCGGAACCGCCGCGCCGGTGTGCATGATGTCGCGCACGAACTTGAGCATGGCGCCGAGCCGTCCGCCCGGATGCAGCATCCGGTAATCGAGCGCGGTGAAGCCGCGGCTCTCCAAGAGCGCGATCGCCAGCACGTCGCCGAGCGCGAGCTGCATCAGCGAGGAGGTCGTGGGTGCGAGATTGTGCGGGCAAGCCTCGCGCGCCTGCGGCAGGACGAGAACGACGTCCGCCGCCTGGGCCAGCGCGCTGTCGGCCTGCGCCGTCACGGCGATCAGCCCGATCCGGAACCGCCGCGAATAGTCGATCAGATCTTTCAGCTCGACGGTTTCGCCCGACCACGACAGCGCCATGATCACGTCGTCCGCGGTGATCATGCCGAGATCGCCGTGGCTGGCTTCGCCGGGGTGAACGAAGAACGCGGGCGTGCCGGTGGACGCGAAGGTGGCGGCGATCTTGCGGCCGATGTGACCGGACTTGCCCATCCCGGTCACGATCAGCCGGCCCCGGGCGCGCTGGATCATCGCGACGGCGGCGGCCAGCGGCGCGCCGAGACCATCGCGGATCGCCGCGGCGAGCGCGCTGATCCCGCTCGCTTCGGCTTCCAGCGTGCGCAACGCCGACTCGATCTCGAGCCGCCGCTGCTGCCCACCCGATACTTTCGGCTCGGCCATGGTCCCTAGTCCCCGCCGCCCGCGCGGATTAGCACGGATCGCCCCGCCGCGCGATCATTCGGCCGCTCGCGCCGGCCCGGCTCGCTCGGCCACCCGCCCGGGTCGACCGGGCGCTGACCATAATCGCTTTGCATCCGTTGACCAAAACCGGCGTGCCGCTTCGCGAGGCCGCCAGCGCGGCCTGCGGTCCCGGCGGTGAGCCGCCCTGTTTGTTTGCGGCGTAGCCGCCGCCACACGGGTGCGCATCGCGCGCTCATTTCTCGCCCAGCAGCTTCTCCAATTCGGCGCGGAATTCGGCGCGGATATCCTCGCGCGCGAGCGCATAAGCGACGTTCGCGGCCAAAAAACCGATCTTCGAGCCGCAATCGAACGTCCGGCCCTCGAACTTGAAGCCGTAGAACGGCAGGTTCAGCGCCAGGCGCATCATCGCGTCGGTGATCTGGATCTCGCCGCCGGCGCCGCGCTCCTGCGTCCCCAGAATCTCGAAGATCTCCGGCTGCAGGATGTAGCGGCCGGTGATGATCAGATTGGACGGCGCGCTGCCGCGCGGCGGTTTTTCCACCATGCCGGTGATCGAGAACGCCTTGCCCCGCCGCTCGCCGACGCCGACCACGCCGTACATGTGGGTACGGTCGGGAGGCACTTCCTCGACCGCAACGACGTTGGCGCGCTCGCCGAGCTCGCGATAGGCGTCGATCATCTGTCGCAAGCACCCGCGCGGCGCCTGCACCAGCACGTCGGGCAGCAGCAGCGCGAACGGTTCGCGGCCGACCAGCTCGCGCGCGCACCACACCGCATGGCCAAGTCCGAGCGGGGTCTGCTGCCGCGTGAAGCTCGTCGTTCCGGCCCCCGGCAGCTCGCGGTTGAGCAGCTCGAGGTCGGCATGCTTGCCGCGCTCGTTGAGGGTGAACTCCAGCTCGAGCTGCCGGTCGAAATGGTCCTCGATGACGCCCTTGTTGCGGCCGGTCACGAAGATGAAATGCTCGATGCCGGCCTCGCGCGCCTCGTCGACGACGTGCTGGATGAGCGGCCGGTCGACCACCGTGAGCATCTCCTTCGGCACCGCCTTGGTGGCCGGCAGGAACCGGGTACCGAGACCGGCAACCGGAAATATCGCCTTGCGAATCGGGGACATGGCCGAGAGATTCCTGAAGAGCGGGGTGGTTGCGAACGGCAGGCGCTGCTTTGTCGGCAAAATCCCCGGGGATTTCAAGGAAACGAAATGCCGGATGAGGGCGGACACGGGCCAGCCGGGCGAGGATGCCGCGGCCGGGCCGGGTGGATTTGCCTGTGGCCCGTTGACGTGCCGCCCTGCTTTGGCCAGAAATTCGCTCCCAATAGGCATAGGCGCCGGCTCGGTTAAGCGGCCGGAAACGATCGCAGCCCTCAATAGAGGGGACGGCGCCGCGGAGAGCGCCGGGGAAGGGCGCGGGCACATGGGCAAGCGTGGAATCCAATTCGCCAAACCGGCGCGCGGCGTTCGCGGCGCGGCGCTAATGGCCGCCATCGTGGCTTGCGCCGTTACGGCGGCCCCGGTTCGGGCGCAGCTCCAGGAGGAACGCGCCGTGCTGGTCCGCGGCGAAGTCACCGGAACCCTGCCTGCCAGTCGGGGCTGGAGCGGGGAGGCCGGCGGGTCCGGGCACCCGCTGATGAGCCCGCAGGCGATCCTCGCCGCGGCCAGCAATTTCCAGAACTGCATCGCGCAGCTGTGGCCGCAGGCCGCCCGGCGCGGCGTGTCGTGGCAGACGTTCCAGGCCTACACGGGGGATCTCGAGCCCGATCTCCACATCATGGACCTGCTCGACGCCCAGCCGGAGTTCACGAAGTCGCTGTGGGACTATCTCGATCTTCTGGTGAACGACGCCCGCATCGCCGCCGGACGGGAGATTTTGGCGAAATACCAGCCGGTATTCGCGGCGGTGGAGAAAGCCTATGGGGTCGACCGCCACGTCATCGCGGCGATCTGGGGGATCGAATCGAATTTCGGCAGCGCGATCGGCGAGCGCCCGGTGCTGCAGTCGACCGCGACGCTCGCCTGCATCGGCCGGCGCCAGGATTATTTCCGGGAGGAATTCCTTTCGGCGCTCGAAATCGTTCATCGCGGCGACGTGCGGCCGGATCGGCTCAAGGGCTCGTGGGCGGGCGCGTTCGGTCCGACGCAATTCATGCCGACGGCATTCAAGCGTTATGCGGTCGATTTCGACGGCGACGGCCGGCGCGACGTGGTCGATTCCATTCCCGACGTCATCGCCTCGACCGCCAACAATCTGCGCATGGACGGCTGGATCGCCGGCCAGACCTGGGGCTACGAGGTCGTGGTCCCGCAGGGATTCAACTATTTGTTGGCGGACCGCTCGCGCCTGCTCAGCCTGCAGGAATGGCAGCGGCTCGGCGTCCAGCGCGTCGGCGGCAAGGTATTTCCGCGGCCGACGGATCGCGCCTATCTGCTGGTGCCGGCCGGTGCCCGCGGCCCGGCGTTCCTGATGCTCAACAATTTCCGGGTGATCATGCGCTACAACCCGGCGGAGGCCTATGCCCTCGCCATCGGCCACCTCGCCGATCGCTTGCGCGGCGAGGGACCGCTTGGGCAGCCCTGGCCGCGCGACGAGCGCGTGCTCAGCCTCGGCGAGCGTTACGAGATGCAGCAGCGGCTGGCGTTGCACGGCTTCGACGTCGGCGAGCCGGACGGACGGTTCGGAGCCAAGACCCGCGCAGCGATCCGCGAGTTCCAGTTGCGCACCGGCCTGATCCCGGACGGGTTCGCCTCCACGCAAGTGCTCGACCGGCTGCGCGCGCAGTGACTTTTGCCTCCCCTGAAGGGGAGGGAAAACCTCGAAGTTGACATTTTCCTCGGGCTATTGGCGGATGGCCCGTCGCTCTCGAAGGGAAGGCCGCGGGTTGGCCGGGCGCATCAGATGAAAACGGCAAGCGTTTCGGGCCGGCTCGCTGCCCTCATGTTGCTGCTCGCGGCGGAAATTTGGCTCGCGTGCGCGGCGTCCCTCCTCGTCAGCACGCCGGCAGCCGCGCAATTCTGGGATTACCCTTTCTGGGGGCAGCGACAGGCCCCGCAGCAGCGCCAATATCGGCCGTGGGGAGGCTGGCAGCAGGGTCCCGAGCAGCAGCAGCGGTGGTCGCAGCCGCCCGTCGACGCTTCCAAGGCGCCGCCGCCGCGCAAGCCGGAGAGTGCGCCGGCCAAGACCGTGGCGGTCCTGGGCGATTCCATGGCCGATTGGCTCGGCTTCGGCCTCGAAGATGCGTTCGCCGAGACGCCGGAGATCGGGGTTACCCGCAAGTACCGCACCTATAGCGGCTTGATCCGCGGAGAATCCCGCAAGGAATTCGATTGGCCGCAGTCCGCGAAGGAAATCCTCGCGGCCGAGAAACCCGATTTCATCGTCATGATGCTCGGGGCGAACGACCGGCAGTCGATCCGGGAACGGCCGCCCCGGGCCACTCCGAAGCCGCAGCCCGCGCCACAGACCAAGCTCGAAGGCGGCCAGCCGACGCAGATCAATCCGGCGGCGGGTCAGCAGTCCCCCGATGCGCAAGAGGGTGCCGCCGGGACAGAGCCGCAGAAATCCTCCGAGCCGCAGAAACCGGCCGCCGCCCCCGAGCCGCCGCCCGGTCCGATGATGACCTACGAGTTTCACTCCGAAAAATGGGGCGAGGCCTACGGCAGGCGCATCGACGAGATCATCTCCGTGCTCAAGAGCAAGGGCGTGCCGGTGCTTTGGGTCGGATTGCCGGCGCTCCGCGGCACCCGCGCTACCGCCGACGTCGCCTATCTCAACGAGCTCTATCGCGGTCATGCCGAAAAGGCCGGGATTACGTATGTCGACGTGTGGGACGGCTTCGTCGACGAGAGCGGCAATTTCGCCCCGCGCGGCCCGGATTTCGAAGGGCAGACCCGCCTGCTGCGGGCGGGCGACGGCGTGCATTTCACCAAGGCCGGCGCCCGCAAGCTCGCGCATTACGTCGAGCGTGAGATCCGGCACGTGATGCTCAGCCGCGGCGCGCCGATGGCGCTGCCTACGCCGGAGGAGCCGCAGCCGGACGCCTCCCGCCCCGGCTCGCCGGCGGTGCGTCCCGTGGCCGGGCCGGTGGTGCCGTTGACCACGCCGGCGAGCACGCCCGAGGGCCTGCTCGGTGCCGGCGCACAACGGCCCGCCGTGGCCGATCCCAATGCCAATCGCGTCCTGGTGAAGGGCGAGCCGCTGCCGGCGCTGAGCGGCAGGGCGGACGATTTCGCCTGGCCGCGCCCCGATGCGAAACTGCAACCGGCGCCCGAACCGAGTGCGGCGCCGGGTTCCGCGCCCGCGGCGAAGCCCGGCACCGCCGGCTCACCATCTGCGACGAAACCGGCAGCACCGGCTCCGGCGAAAAAGCATGCGCCCGCTGCTGCGGCGCCAGGCGAGGACGGCCGTCGACCGCTGTCGCTCACCGACGATCGGCGCCGGCGTGCGTCGCCCGACAACGGGCCGCGGCCGCCGGTGGCGGTGCCGCTCGCGCCGACCCGTGGAGGATGGTAGCTCCTTTGGCCGGGTGGGGAGCGCTGCGGGACGGCGGCGAAGCCGATCCGTTGAGGTTAGCACTCCCGTACTGACGTGAAGCTTAGCCCTGCGCGCCGCCGACGGTGTCCGCGATTGCGGCGGCGCGCCGTCCCATCGGTTTTGAGGCCGTCGCCGTCCCGTCGCGGACCGTTTGGCGCTCCATCGCGGCGTCGATCGTCGCTCCCACGAGGATCACGATCGTGGACAGCCAGATCCAGGTCATGAATGCGATGACCGCGCCGAGCGACCCGTAGGTCTTGTTGTAGCTGCCGAAGTTCGCCGCATACCAGGAGAACAGCAGCGAGATCGCGATCCAGAGCAAGGCCGCGATTACGCCGCCCCAGGTGATCCACCGCCGCCGTGGTTCGTCGCGGCCGGGGCCGTAGCGATACAGAACCGATAGCGCCAAGCTGACCGTCACGAACAGCAACGGCCATCGCGCAATCTTGAGGACCCGCTCGGTCGCGCTTTCCAGGCCGATATATTGCAGCGCCACCGGCACCACGGCGACCAAAGCAAGCGCCAGCAGCAGGAACACGATCGCCGCCAGCGTGAAGCCCAGCGATATCAAATTGAGGCGCACGAAGCCGCGCTTCTCCCTCTCGCCGTGAACGATGTTGAGCGCGTCGAACAGGGCCTTGATGCCGGCATTGGCGCTCCACAGGGAAACGCCAAGGCTGAGGACGAATGCCAGGCCCAGCGTTCGTGCGCCTTGCGCGGCTACGCGGTGCATTTCATCGCGAATGACCTCGATCGCGCCGCCGGGTACGAAGCTCGAAATGGAATCGAGATGGCTCGCCATGGTCGCGGGGTCGGCGAACAGCCCGTAAATGGAAATCAATGCGGCAATGGCCGGGAAAATCGCGAGCAGGGCATAGAAGCTTACCCCGGCGGCAACCGCGATGACCCGGCATTGCGTGATGCGGGCGTACACGCGCGGGAGCATGTCCTTCCATCCCCGCGCCGGAATTTCCGACGGCGTTTCGGCGAGCGGGCTGTGATCGGCTGCGAAGCCCCGCTCGCTTCGCCGCGTTCCCGCACCGGCGAATTGCTGCCGGCGCCATCCCGGGTCTCTCGTCATCCGATTGTTTCGTCTCCTGCAATGCGCCGAGCAATGATTGCGACCCACGTGGAATTCACGCGGTCAACCGCGATTCGGCGGAATGTGTTCCGGCGGGCAAGCGAAATACGTTTGCAGCTTCGGCCGGCGACGGGCTGCCGCTGCGCTGCACCGCGTCCGGGGAACGCGGTCAGCGGCCGGCCCGGTTCCAGCCGCGGCCGGTATCGCCGAACGCCTCGAAGCCGTTCTCGGTCACCGCCAATGTGTCCTCCAGCTTGATGAAGCCGCGGCGCGGATGCTTCATCGTGGTCTCGATCGACACCACCATGCCGCTTTGGAGCGCGCGGTCCGCATCGTAGCCGCTGTAGGCGCGGTTGGTGGCGAGCCGCGGCGCTTCGTGGCTGATCAGCCCCATGCCGTGGGCGATGAATTCCAAATAGCCGCGGTGCGGCGAGGCGTTCATCAGCTCTTCGGCGGCAACGAAGATGTCGCCGCCGCGCGCGCCGTGGCGGATCGGCTTGCGCGCGGCCTGCTGAACCGCATCGACGGCCGCGAGCAGGTCTTGCAGCTCGGAATCCGGCTCGCCCAGAATCCCCATCCGGCACAGATCGCCGATGTAGCCGCGATAATTCCCGCCGGAATCGAGCGAGATGATGTCGCCCGGCTCCAGCCGCTGATCCGACGGCGCGCGATTCAGGCTGGTGCCGGCCGTCATCAGGCAATATTCGAACGTAAGCCCGCGGCCGACCTCCTCGCGCCGCAATCGTTCGATCGCCTCGATCTTGGTCATTTCGGGCGCGCAGCTTGCGAACACCGCGAGCATCGACGCCACGACGCGCTCGGAAGCTTCCCGCAACAGCCGAAGCTCGGCGGCGGTTTTCCGCGCGCGCAGCCGCTCCAGCGGGAAATGCGCGTCGACGATCTCGCATTCCGGCAGGGCCTGGCGCAGCGCGGCATCGGCGTCGGCGGGCAGGAACGAGGCCTCGATCCCGATGCGCCGGATGCCCGGACCGAGCCCGCGGACGTGCTCGACCGCGAGCTTGATCGCGTCGACCGAGCCGGAGGCCGCGGTCTTGACCGCCGGCGTCCAGAACTTGCCGAGCTCGTTCTCGAACGCCTCGAGCCGATAGCCGATGTAGGCGGCCTGTTCCGGCCGGCCGCGCCGATAGACCAGCACCGGCAGATAACGGCTCACGCCGATGGCGTCCATGTAATCGAAGAAGAAGAAACGGTAGCCGCCGAGCAGATATTGCACGTTGTGCTTCGACGTGACGAGAAGCGCGTCGATGCCGGCGTCTTGCAAAAGCTCGTCGAGCCGGGCGGTATCGAACGGGATGGGCCTTGCGGCCGGTTTTGCCGCGCGGGCAAGCGTTGCGCTATCCATGACGTTTTCTCCGAATTCCGTTCCGATGCATGAGCTTGCCCGATCCCGCCGGGGCGTGTCACTACCCCGAACGGCCCTGGAAAGGGATTTCCCAATGGCCGCGACCGGGAACCTGTTTGCCGATATTTCGCCGAAGGGCGCCGACGAGGAGCTCACGGAATTGCTGCGCACGCCGGCCGTGCGCATCGAGCGCATCGTATCGCACGGGCACGCGAGCCCGCCGGGGTTCTGGTACGACCAGGATTTGGCCGAATGGGTGCTCCTGCTCGCGGGCGCGGCGATCCTCGCGTTCGAGGACGATCCCGAACCGGTCCGGCTCGAGCCGGGCGATTACGTCTTGATCCCGGCGCACGCGCGCCATCGGGTGGAATGGAGCGATCCGGACCGCCCCACCATATGGCTGGCGGTGCATTATGGGTGATGAGTGCAGCGCAAAGCACGGGAACCCGATGCCATGCCCCAACCCTTGATCGCGCTCACCGGCGGCACCGGCTTCATCGGCCGCTATCTAGTGCGCGGGCTCTCGCAACGCGGCTATCGCCTGCGGGTGCTGCTGCGCCGCCCGAGCGTGCTGCCGCCGGAATGCGCCGGCGCGGTCGTCGGCGATCTCGCGCGGCCGCAGAACATGGCGGCGGCGCTCGCCGGCGCCGACGCGGTGATCCATTCGGCCGGGGTCGCCCATGGCATGTCCGGGCTGCCCGAGGACGATCATCGGGCGCTCAACACCCAAGCGACGATCGGCCTGGCGCGCGCGGCGCAACGCGCCGGCGTCCGCCGCTTCGTATTTCTGTCGTCGATCCGCGCGCAATCCGGCCCGACCGCCGCGGGCGTCCTGACCGAGGATTTGGCGCCGCGGCCGACCGACGCCTACGGCCGCTCGAAACTCGCCGCCGAACGCGGCTTGGCCGAGCTCGAACTCGATTGGGTCGCGCTCCGCCCGGTGCTCGTCTACGGGGAGGGCGTCAAGGGCAACATGGCGCGGCTCATCGCGCTCGCGCGCTCGCCCTGGCCCCTGCCGCTCGCCGGCCTCGACGCCCGGCGCTCGCTGCTCTCGCTCGACCATCTCCTCGCGGCGATCGATTTGCTGCTCGCCACGCCGGCGCCGCTGCGGCGGCCGCTGATCGTCGCGGATCCCGGGGCGCTGACCATACCGGAGATGATCACGGCGATGCGGCGCGGCCTCGGGCGTAGGCCCGGGCTGTTTCGCGTGCCGACACCGCTGCTCGAAATGCCATTGCATGCACTGGGCCGCTCGGAAATTTACGAGCGCCTCGGCGGTCCGCTGGTCGCCGACGCCGGCGCGCTGGCGCGGCTCGGCTGGACGCCGGCAATCACGACCGCATCGGGACTGGAGCGGCTGATGCGGAGCGGCACGTGATTTGGTAGCTCGGTGGGTGAGATCAGGCGAGGCCGGCCCGCGGACGCGCTTCCCCTCACCCCTTGCGGGAGAGGGTGGCCGATCCGAGTGCAACGAGGATCGGTCGGGTGAGGGGTAATTTGTTTGATGCAGTAACCCCTCACCCGCCTCGCCGACTGCGTCGGCTCGTCACCCTCTCCCACAAGAAGGGGAGAGGGTTTCGGAGTGTGCCTCGGCACTGAGCGCTCACGCCGCCTTCCATTTGATGGAGCAGCCCATCGAGGCGAGCTGCGGGCTGGGCGCCTCGCCGCTCACAGCGATCGCGCGCATCGCCTCGACGAGCTCCCTGCGCGCGCCGGCGGGCGGCGCATTCATGCGGCCCTCGTCGAGGCGGCCGCGATATTTCAGCCTGCGGGCCGCGTCGTAGCCGAAGAAGTCGGGCGTGCACACAGCCCCATAGGCGCGTGCCGCCGCCTGGTCCTTGTCGTGCAGATATGGAAACGGGAAATCGTGCGTCTTCGCGAAGCGCTGCATGTTGGCAAACGAATCCTCCGGATAGGATTTCGCGTCGTTCGAGCAGATTGCCGCGAACCCAAAACCCTCGGCGAGCAGCGTGCGCGCATCGGCGACCATCCGGTCGATCAAAGCCTTCACGTAGGGGCAATGGTTGCAGATGAAGACGATCACCGTGCCGTGCTTGCCGGCGACGTCAGCGAACGTGTACGTGCGGCCATCGGTGGCCGGCAGCCGGAAATCCGGCGCGGACGCGCCGAGCGCGACCGGCGGGGCTGTGGCGGCCATGGGTCTCTCCTTCGCTGTTTTCGCCCAAATGGAGCGCATGCGCTCCTACCCGGGCCGAATGGCTGATCCGGGTTGAATCACGGCCCCTCGGGGAGCTGCGGCAGGTCATCGGTGATCGTGAACCACGGAGCCTTGCTGGCGACGTGCACGTGAAGCGTCGGCCGGATGCCCGGATCGTCATCCAAAGCGCCGAGCGGCAGACCGTAATAAGCGCGGTTCGCGTCGAACTTGCTGAGAATCGCCGAGCCGCACACGCGGCAAAAGCCTCTGCGGTTTCCCGGCGAGGATTCGTAGAAAGTGACGAGTTCCTCGCCCTCGACCCATTCGAAATCCGCGGCTCGCACGCTCGCGCGGCTGCGAAAGGCGCTGCCGTGGGCCTTGCGGCACATGGAGCAATGGCAATGGCGCGCGTCGAACAGCGGCCCGGCAATGCGATATCTCACGCCGCCGCACAGGCAACTTCCGCGAATCATGTGCGTCTCCATCCTAACCGACGGGCCACAGCCAGGCGGCGCCCAAATCGATCCCGATGCGCATTCGCAGATGCAATTCCGTAGCCCGGATGGAGTGGCGCGCAACGCCGCGTAATCCGGGAACGCAAACCCCGGATTCTGCTTCGCTCCATGCGGGCTACAGATTACAGGCGGTCACGCTGCGTTTGCCAGCGCGGATGCGGTCGGCGCGTCGTAGGGCAGGGTGGTTGGCGCCAGCGCCAGATCCTTGACGACGCGGACCAGCCTGGCATCCCTGGGCACGTCGGCCATGGCAAATCCGGCCTTGCGCGCCAGCGCCTGCATCGCCTCGTTGGTGCGCAGCACGTCGCCGACCAGGCGGCGCGCGCCGAGGCTCCTCGCCCGGGATTCGAGGTCGGCCAGCAGCAGCCCGCCGATGCCCTTGCCGTGCCAGCCGTCCGCGACCGAGAGCGCGAATTCGCAATCGATCCGATCGGGCGAAAGCGCATAGCGCGCCTCCCCGATCACGTCGTCGGCCCGCGTCTGCGCGATCAGCCCCAGCTGGTCGGGAGGATCGAGATGGGTCACGCGGTCGAGCTCGGCCGGTGGCAGCTCGCGCAGCGGGCCGAAGAACCGTTTGTAGCGGGCGTCCGGCGAGAGCGTGCGCACATAGGTCTGCAGCACGTCGGCATCCCGCGGGCAAACCGGCCGCACCGTCACGCCTTCGCCGCCCGGCAGGCTGAGCCCGTGGATGAGATGGGGTTCATCGCACTGCATGGCGATCACGCCGCGCGCCGAAGCTCACGGGGCGCGGCGATTCTCCCCGGCTGCACGACCAGCACGGTGGGACCGAGCAGCGCGGTCACCAGCGTCAGGCCGGGCCGGTCCAGCACGAAGGACTGGCCGCCTTCAATGATATGATCCTCGGGGTCCCCGGTTTGGGTGATCCAGAGATCGCCGCGCAGGGATTTCACCTCGAGGCCGGCGCCGTCCTCGATCGGGAGCAATTCGCGCGCTTTGAGATGGACCGGCATGTCGAGCGGACCAGCCATGGCCGCCTCCTCTTGCATGAGGGTGACGCATGCGATTTCATGGGTGCATGCGGTCGATTCGCTAAATCAAAGCGCAAATTGACGCGGAGTTCGCCGCGCCTCAAACGATCTTTTCTCAGTCGATGGATGAGTTTTGGGAATGGCAAGCAAGCGCTACGATCTGCCCCATCTGGCCTTCTTCCAGGGCTTCGAGGCCGCCGCGCGTACGCTGAGCTTCACCAAGGCGGCCGAGGAGCTGTTCATCACCCAATCGGCGGTGAGCCGGCAGATCAAGGCGCTCGAGGACCACCTCGGCCTGAAGCTGTTCGAGCGGCGGCCGCGGTCGCTGACGCTGACCGAGAACGGACAGGCGCTCTACCGGATCGCCACCGACGTGCTCGACCGCCTGCAGGCCGCGACCGACCGGCTGAAGGCCGAGACTCGCGCCCGCCAGCTCTCCATCACCACCACCACGGGGTTCGCCTCGC
>WNFA01002216.1_pt1 | contig 15959 bp, 6 predicted proteins | sample 5400481 | NCBI WGS metagenome assembly WNFA01 (sample SAMN13153340, study PRJNA577476) | soil metagenome | isolation source: 120 cm saprolite under Douglas fir tree site 2 hole 1 replicate 2 | place: USA:California | collected 2015-04-18
CTGAGACGCTTGAGATGTTGATGGACAAGACCAGCTTCTTTCGCTTTGCGCGAGAACATGGTCTGCCAGTGCCGGTTACGTTCTTCTTGCGCACCCGAGCCGAAGCGTTCGCCGCTTCAAAGCAGATTCCATTTCCTTGCATCATGAAGCCGGGGTTCAAGACCCCGAACTGGGAAAGAAATGCGGCGGGTGCGAAGGCCTATTTGCTCTCCTCTTCACAAGAGTTCCTGGCGGCCTACGACCGGTGCAGTTCCTGGGCGGAATCGATCGCGGCCCAGGAGTGGGTTCGGGGCAAGGACTCCGACTTGTACTCCTGTAATTGCTACTTCGACGCAAACTCGAGGCCCGTCACTACGTTTGTCGCCCGCAAACTTCGGCAGAATCCACCCATTCTCGGTGTGAGCGCTTCTGGCGAGGAGTGTCGGAATGACACTGTGCTGAAGCAAACCGTCAAGCTGTTCACGAGCGTGCGCCTGCGTGGTCTGGGCTATCTGGAAATGAAGCGGGACGCGAATTCCGGGCAGTACCGCATTATCGAACCCAACATCGGTCGTCCAACGGGCCGGTCTGCTATCGCCGAAGCTGGCGGGGTACCACTGATCTATTCGATGTACTGTGACCTTGCCGGGCTTCCACTTCCCGCCCACCGAGAACAGACATACCAGGGGGCAAAATGGATTTACTTCAAGAAGGATCTGGCGTCCTCATGGTACTACTGGCAAAAGGGCGAACTTACTCTCGGGCAGTGGGTGCGCTCGCTGCGGGGTCACAAGCGTGACGCCGTATTCTCCTGGAGCGATCCCATACCTTTTCTGCTGGACTGGTGGACGCCCCTTCGGGACCTGATGCTCCGCGGTTGGCGACTGTTAAGGCAAGGCGAGGTTCAGCCTCTTGTACGTGATTCCCAAACGCGGAGTCCGCTTCCGTGAAACAGGTTCTCGATTCCTGCAATTTAGGGTCCAGCGAAATCGAGATTCAAGGCCCGGTCCCCGCCGAAAAACCGAGCAACTCATCACTCGCGGACCAGAGTGTCCAACGAACTGAGGGGCTGCGTTATTTGTCGGGAGAAGAATACCGGCAATGGGACGAACTCGTCGAAGCTTCGCCTCAGGGCTCGCTGTTCTGTCGTTCCTGGTGGCTGAATGTGGCCGCTCCTGATATCCGCGTTTTGGGATATTTCGATCATGGCCGACTTATCGCGGGCATTCCCCTGTTTTTCAAGAAGCGATTGGGCGTCAAGTTTTGCGCGATGCCGAGCCTGACCCAAACGTGGGGCGTAGTGATCGAGCCGATAGAAGGCAAACCTGTGCACCAGATAACCCGGCAGCTGGAGATTCTTACAATCTTTGCTCGCCACCTCGCCGGGGAACAGGTTTTCTTGCAGCGTTTTCACCCTGCAATGGTCAACTTCCTGCCATTTCACTGGCAAGGCTTCCGGCAGGTCTCCCGGGTGACATACACGATCGAGTATTTATGCGACCTTGATCGCGTGTGGGCTGAGATGCGAGAGAACCAGCGTCGTGAGATAAGAAAGGCGGAAAAGCGCGGCATCGTCGTAGAACGTTGCGACCCCGAAATCGTGGCTCAGAACTTGGCGAAAACGTATGGCAGGCAAGGTCTTCAGTCTCCCGCGAACACTGATCTTTTGCGCCTCGTTCACCAGGCCGCACGACAGAACGACGCCGGGGAGTGTTTCGCAGCCCGTGATGCCAGCGGCAGAGTGCATGCCGCCGCAATGCTCGTGTGGGACCGAAAGAGAGCCTACTACCTGGCCGGAGGGGGCGATCCCACTCTGCGAACCAGCGGCGCAACCGCTCTGCTCCTGTGGAAAATGATGCAGTTTGCTTCCGGTCGCTCAGCGGTATTCGATTTCGAAGGTTCCCAGATTCCCGCCGTGGAAAGATTTTTTCGTGCCTTTGGCGCATCCCAAGTCTGGTATCACGAGATCTCGAAGATGCCGAACTGGCTCCGTGCGTGCTTAGTGCTGGCAGGGAAAGCGTAGCTCAGAATGACGTCGCCTCTCCTACAAACCTGCGAAGTAAAAACTGACTCCGGCAATACTGTGGATTTCGACATCCATGGACTCGTGGGCGTGCGCCTGGTTGCACCTTCCCCAACCAACGTCGCAGCTGTGAGCGCTCAGATCGGGCAGCCTTCCTCCCGCGTGCTGCTGCATCCTGACATCGTGGTCCGCTATGTGGATCGGCTTTCCGCCGGTCCGGTACGTTACGTGGACCTGGGCAAGACCGCATCTTCGAAAGCAGGTTTCATCGTGTTCCCCGAAGCAGACGGTGAGGGCAAGGTCAGCATCCCTTTCGAGCAGATTGGCTCGGACTGCGAAATCTTCTGCGAGCGCCGCGTGGGATGGATTCCGCTTCTGATTTCAATCATTAATCTTACCGCGCTCAAAAAGCATCGCTGCGTGCCGATCCACGCGTCAGCGTTCGTGCACGAAGGCACGGGCGTGCTTGTAACGGGCTGGGTGAAAAGCGGAAAGAGTGAAGCGCTGCTGGCATTCTCTCAGCATGGAGCCACGTATGTTGGCGGCGAGTGGGTGCTCCTCAGCTGCGATGGAAACACGATGTATGGACTGCCCGGCACGTTTCGCATGTGGGAATGGCAGCGCCGCCAGCTTTCTCACTTGCAAAACATTGGGGGCAACGCTGGAACATTTCGCCTTATTCGTTTTTTGGACGCCGTTCAACGGGCCATGCCCAAAGGGTTGTCCAGTTTCGGGCCTATGAAGCTTCTGTGCGAGGGCATGCCTGCGCTCCGCCGGCAACTCAATTTCCGGGTTGAACCCAAAGCAATCTTTGGCGACCGCTGCGGCCACCTCACCGGACATCCCGACAAGATTTTCATTGGGATGGTGCATTCCGACGAGCATGTTCTGATCGAACCTGCCGAACCTGCCACGGTAGCCGACCAACTGGCGTGCGCCATGGAGTTTGAACTCACGTCGCTCATGTCTCACTATCGCGCGTTCAAGTTCGCGTTTCCCGGAATGCGGAATGAGTTTCTAGAGAAGGTGCACGACGTGGTTCGCGATGCACTACGGCAAGCGCTCGCGGACAAAGAGACTTACACGCTCTATCACCCCTACCCTGTTTCATTTCGGGATCTGTTTCAAGCAATGCGGAACTTCTTAGAGAGTTCCCCTCCTGTCGAACGCGAGCTCACTATCCCAACAATTGTCCAAGGTTCACTCTGACATCTGAGGCGACGCATTCCACGGCTCCGACAAATTGAGCTGAGGTCAGCTTTATGTTGATACCTCTCTGGCCAGCTTCACACAAGTTTAGCCCATCTCTGTTTGCTTCAATTCTGCTGGTTGCCTCCGCGTTTGGCAGCAATACGATTCAGTTGGAGAACGCGAAACCGGGTACGACCGGCTGGCAACTCAGCAATGGTGCCACGAATCACCAGATCGAGGGATACGCTTCTGCCGCCACTGTGAACCGTGGCGGCAGCATTAGCCTCTTTACTAACACTGCGGACAGCACGTACGCCATAGACATCTTCCGTATGGGTTGGTACGGTGGTCTCGGTGGGCGCCGCATGCTTCCCACTATCCAGCTAAGCGGCACTGCGCAGACTGCGTGCCCTGTCGTCGATACCACCACTTCGCTGCTCGAGTGTAACTGGATTAACCCTTACGTCCTGAATGTACCTTATGATCCCAATGACCCGACCAACTGGGCTAGTGGTGTTTATATCGCCAAACTCACCGGCCTCACTAGCGGTTATCAATCCAGAATCATTTTCGTAGTGCGTGATGACTCGAGCACTTCCGCTTACGTGTTTCAGAGCAGCGTTAATACCTATCAAGCCTACAACGCTTGGGGCGGCAAGTCGCTTTATCCCTATAACAGCTCGGGAGGGATTGCCGCGACCAAGGTCTCTTTCAACCGTCCTTACGATGACGGGCGAGGCGCAGGGCAATTCTTCGCATATGAAATCAATATGCTCCGTTTCCTGGAGCGTGAAGGCTACGACGTCTCCTACATCAGTGATGTCGATCTGCATGAAAACCCCAGCGTGCTCTCGAATCACCAAGCGGCTCTGGCGGTAGGCCATTCGGAATATTGGTCTTACCAGATGCGCACCAGTTTTCAGAATGCGCGGGATTCGGGCAAGGGGCTTGGATTCATTTCGTCCAACAACATCTACTGGCAGGCGCGTTATGAGCCAAGCCTGGTGAATGGCTCCCCGGACCGGACTCTGGTCTGTTACAAGGACTACACGAAAGACCCCGTTTATCTAGCTGGTGATCCATCTCAGTACTATCTCGTTACAGTCCGATGGCGCGACTTTCCGGTGAACCTGCCTGAGAATACTCTCGTCGGGCTCATGTACCAGAACGACGGGGTTACCGGTGACATCGTAGTCTCCGGTGCCTCCAACCCTCTGTTTAATACCACTGGACTTCAGAATGGCACTCATCTCATCGGCTTACTCGGAAAAGAAGCCGATCACTTGTACGCTGGTGCGCCTCCCGGCATTCAACTGCTGGCACATTCGCCTTACACAGTCGGCGCTACGACTTACTTTGCTGATATGAGCGTGTACACCGCTTCCAGCGGCGCCAACGTATTTGACGCCGGAACATTCAAGCTGCCCTGGGGTCTCGACAGTTATGGCAACAACGCACCCGTCAACCCTGGCGTGCAACAGTTAGTACGCAATGTGCTGGCGAACCTGATTGGGGATCAACCGCCAATCGCCAATGCGGGGGGACCCTACAATGGCATCTCGAAACGAGCGATTCAGTTTGATGGTACTTCATCCTACGACCCGGACGGAGCGATCGTTGCTTATCAATGGGATTTCGGCGATGGCACAAAAAGTACGTTAGCGCAACCGACGCACCAGTACGCCGCGAATGGCAGTTACACGGTTACATTGACCGTCACGGACAATGCGGGCTCGCGCAATGTGGCAACGACCAGTGCCACAATTGCAGATCAGCCCATCGTGAACCTCTCACCCTCCTCTCTGACCTTTGCGGCCCAGCAAGTGAATACGACAAGTGCGCCACAGACGGTAACGCTGACCAACACCGGCACGGCGGCGCTGAGCATTACCAGCATCGCTATAACCAGTGATTATTCGCAGACCAATAATTGCAGCACGTCGCTTGCTGCGGGCGCCAGCTGCGCGATTAATGTCGTGTTCGCGCCTGTTGCCGCGGGCACACGCACGGGTGCGCTCGTGATAACCGATAATGCAATCGGAAGCCCGCACAACGTTCCATTGACCGGCACAGGACTGGCCGCAACCACCGTCAGTCTTTCTCCGAGTAGCCTCTCCTTTGGTAGTCAATCGGTCGGCACAACCAGTGCGCCTCAGCCCGTGACCCTTACCAACACTGGTACTGGGACGCTGAATGTGGCCAATATCGCGACCACGGGCGACTTTGCCCAGACTAACAATTGCGGCACCTCAATGACGGCCGGGGCCAGTTGCACGATCAATGTTACTTTTATTCCCACAGCTTCGGGTACCCGGACCGGAACGCTTTCAGTCACCGATAATGCGGACGCGAGTCCTCAGACTGTCTCTCTCACTGGCACTGGTATCGCCCCTGGCGTCAGCTTCGCGCCCACGAGTTTGAGTTTCCAGCCTCAGTTGGTGGGTAGCACCAGTGCGCCCCAAAACGTTTCGCTCACTAACATCGGCACCGACACACTGATGATCACAAGCATCAGCACGACGGGCGATTTCGCGCAGACAAGCAATTGCGGGAGTTCTCTGGCAGCCGGCGCCAGTTGCTCAATCACCGTGACCTTCAGCCCCACGGCGGCTGGGACTCGCACAGGCACCCTACTGGTGGCCGACAACGCCTCCGGCTCCCCGCAATCCGTTACGCTATCGGGCTCTGGGGCATATCCTGTCGTTGGGCTCTCGTCGACGCAGATGACATTTGCGAGTCAGCAGATGAACACGTTTAGCAGCCCGCAGAGCATCGTACTAAGTAATACCGGCGCCGTTCCGCTGACCATCAGCAACATATCCACGGCCGGAGACTTTAGCCAGACCAACAACTGCGGTACCGTGGTCGCTGCCGGAGCAAGTTGCACTCTCAGTGTCACCTATGGTCCAACCATCGTCGGGACGAGTAATGGAACGCTTTCCATCACCGATAACGCAGGTAACAGCCCACAGACCGTTTCGCTCACGGGTAGTGGAACAGCTCCCGCCGTTACAACTGGGAATCCTATCCAGATCGAGAATGCGAAGCCTGGCACGAGTGACTGGCACACTGTAAACGCCGCCTTGAACCATCAGATCGAGGGCTACTCATCCTCCACTAGCGTCAACCGGGGCGGCACTATCAGCCTGTATGTCAACACTGCCGACGGCAGCTACACGATCGACGTCTTCCGTATGGGCTGGTACTCGGGCTTGGGCGCGCGCCGCATGATGGCACCCGTACAGGTCAATGCTGCCCAACAACCCGCATGCCCGGTCGTGGACAGCAGCACCTATCTGCTCGAATGCAACTGGACGAATCCTTACACCCTGCAGGTTCCAGGCGATCCCAACGATCCTACTAACTGGCCGAGCGGAGTCTATCTAGCCCTGCTCACTGGTCAGCAAAGCGGTTACCAGGCGTACATTATTTTCACGGTGCGCGACGACGCCGGAGCATCCCCTTACGTGTTCCAGATAGCTATGAACACTTACCAGGCCTACAATGCCTGGGGAGGAAAGTCACTCTATCCGTACAACAGCAACGGACAAATTCGCGCTTACAAGGTGTCTTTCAATCGTCCCTATGACGACAATTATGGCGCGGGCCAATTCTTCACCTATGAGTACAACATGGTGCGGTTCTTAGAGAGCGAGGGGGACAACATCAGCTACGTTAGCGATGTTGACGTGCATGAGAATCCCAACTTGCTGCTGTCACACAATGGGGATCTGATGGTCGGCCACAGCGAGTATTGGTCGTACCAGATGCGCACCAATGTGCTGGCGGCCCGGGATGCAGGCGTTGGTCTAGGGTTCGTCTCGTCCAACAACATGTATCGTCAAGTTCGGTTCGAACCGAGCACGCAGGGAGGTGTCGCCGACCGTACCATGGTCTGCTACAAGGATTACACGATAGATCCTGTATATCTGGCTGGTGATCCCTCTATGTATTACCTCGTCACCGCCGATGCCTGGCGCAATTACCCGACGAATCTACCAGAAGATGCGGTCATCGGCATAATGTACCAGAACGACAACGTGGGCCCCGCAGACATCATTATCTACGACGCCTCCAGTTGGTTGTTCAACGGAACTGGACTGCAAAATGGCTCACACATCACTGGACTGCTCGGCAGGGAGGTGGATCACCTGTATAACGACGCGACTACGCCGCCCGGCATCGCGCTGATCGGGCACTCGCCCTACACGCTCACTGGTGATCCCACCGTATATTACGGCGACATGACGGTCTACACGGCTCCCAGCGGGGCTACAGTTTATGCGGCGGGAACCTTTTATCTCTCATGGGGTGTCGATAGCTATGGCGGACACACGGTCAGCCCCGCAGTTCAGCAGATGATGCGGAACCTGCTGGCGAATTTCGTCACTATAAAGCCGCCCGTTGTAACCTTCTCACCGACCAGTTTGGCCTATGCCAACCAACCGGTCGGCACCACTAGTAGCGCCCAGACTGTGACGTTGAGCAACACCGGGTCTGGCGCTCTGAATATCAGCAGTATCGCGACTACGGGTGATTACGCGCAGACCAACAATTGCGGCGCCAGCTTGGGTGCGGGTGCCAGTTGCAGTATCAACGTAAGCTTCACACCTACCGCCGCAGGCACGAGGCCCGGCGCCCTGTCAGTGACCGATAACGCCAGCGGCAGCCCGCAGACGGTGGCCCTGAGTGGCAGCGGGATCGCAGTTGGGCTGTCACCGGCGAGTCTCATATTCGCCAACCAACTGGTAGGCACGACCAGCCCCGCCCAAACCGTGACGTTGAGCAACCCCGGGTCTGCCCCCCTGAAGATCAGCAGTATCGCGACTACGGGCGATTACATGCAGACCAACAACTGCGGCGGCGGATTGGGGGCGGGTGCCAGTTGCAGTATCAACGTAAGCTTCAAGCCTACCGCTGCAGGCACACGTACCGGCACCCTGTCAGTGACCGATGATGCCAGCGGCAGCCCACAGACGGTGGCCCTGAGTGGCAGCGGGATCGCGGTTGGGCTGTCACCGGCGAGTCTCACATTCGCCAACCAACTGGTAGGTACGACCAGCCCGGCCCAAGGCGTGAAGTTGATCAACACCGGATCTGTCACTCTGAATATCAGCAGTATCGCGACTACGGGTGATTACACGCAGACCAACAACTGCGGCGCCAGTTTGGGTAAGGTCGCCAGTTGCAATATCAACGTAAACTTCACGCCCACCACTACCGGCACGCGGAGTGGCACCCTGTCAGTGACCGATGATGCCAGCGGCAGCCCGCAGACGGCGGCCCTAAGTGGTACCGGGGTCGCGCCCGCGGCTGGGCTGTCACCGGCGAGTCTCACATTCGCCAACCAACTGGTAGGCACGACCAGCCCCGCCCAAACCGTGACGTTGAGCAACGCCGGGTCTGCCCCTCTGAAGATCAGCAGTATCGCGACTACGGGTGATTACACACAGAGCAACAACTGCGGTGGCAGCTTGAACGCGGGTACCAGTTGCAGTATCAACGTAAGCTTCAAGCCTACCGCTACAGGCACACGAACCGGCACCCTGTCAGTGACCGATAATGCCAGCGGCAGCCCGCAGACGGTGGCCCTGGTTGGCAGCGGGATCGCACCCGCGGCTGCGCTGTCACCGGCGAGTCTCACATTCGCCAACCAGTTGGTAGGCACGACCAGTGCCGCCCAAAGCGTGACTTTGAGTAACCCCGGGTCTGCCCCTCTGAATATCAGCCAGATCGCGACAGCGGGTGATTACACGCAGACCAACAACTGCGGCGCCAGCCTGGACGCGGGTACCAGTTGCACTATCAACGTAAGCTTCAAGCCCACCAATACCGGCACGCGAAGCGGCACCCTGTCAGTGTCCGATAATGTCAGCGGTAGCCCCCAGAAGGCGGCATTGACTGGCACCGGAGTCATTCCTGCAGTGAATCTCGCGCCGACCAGTTTGAATTTCGGCAAAATTCCGGTGGGAACCACGAGTGCACCCATGAGCGTCACTTTGAGCAACACCGGCACGGGGACACTGCTGATTAGTAGCATGGCTCTTACGGGCCCAAACCCCGTCGACTACGCGCAAACGAATAACTGCGGTGGCTCGGTGGCTCCCGGCGCCAGTTGCACGATTACGATCACCTTCACACCTGGCGCAACCGGTAACCGGAACGCCACTCTAGCGATTACAGATAACGCGCCGAAGAGTCCGCAAAACGTACCTCTCACCGGATCAGGGACCTAAAGCGCCAGGCCACAATTCTCAAAACAAGTCGCCCGACATTCTAGCAATGGAGATTCCGGTCCGATTGCTTTGAATGGGGGTGGCGAAAGAATGATTGGCGAAAGAATGATTGATGAAAGAATGATCGAAATCGTACAAAACCACTTCGGTTTAACCGCAGAGGACTCCTTTCCTGCGCCGAAGTGGTATTTCCAACAGATGTCGTGGGTTCAGAGTCCCTGGCACCCGGAAAACTTCGCCTACAACTATCCGCTGGCGCTGCGCATGCGCGGTCCTTTAGACCGGAGCGCACTGGAAGGGAGTTTCCAGGAAATTGTGAGGCGGCATCAGCCTCTCCGGTCAGTGTTTCGCATCATGGAGGACCGGCTCATCCAGATCGTACTGCCGCCGCAACCTCTCCCGTTGCCAGTTGTGGATCTGAGTAACGTATGCGAGGCTGAACGTGAGGCAGAGATACTCCGGCTTGCCGTAGCAGATGCCAATCGGCCGTTCGACTTGAGTCAGGACCCCTTATTGCGGTCCAAGTTGTGGCGTCTCGGGCCTGAAGATCACTTGCTGCTGCTGACCACCCATCACATCGTCTCCGATAATTGGTCCATGGCAATTCTGCTTCGTGAACTCTCACTCCTTTATGGAGCTTTTTCAGCCGGACAACCATCTCCCCTCGCCGAGGTTTCTTGCCAATACGGAGACTTCGTGCGACGGGAGCAGCAACGGTTCGAGCATCGGGAGTCGGAATACGTTGCCTTCTGGAAGGAGCAGCTGGCCGGCAGAGACAGTTTCCACCACGTACCTCCGGACCATCCCCAACCGCAGAGTCCGGAATATCGCGGAGCGCACGAACGCCTGACTCTGGATCGGAACTTGACGGATTCCCTGAAGACCTTGAGCCCGAAAGAAAAAGTTAGTCCATTCATGGTGCTTCTCGCGGCTTTCCAATGCCTATTGTGCCGATATTCTGGCCAACACGACGTAGCCGTCGCATCCTGTGTTGCAAATCGGCAGTCCTCCCAAGTTGAGCGGATGGTCGGTCATTTCAGCAATCATGTGATCTTTCGCACGAGCCTAGCGGATAACTCAACCCTTCGTGACGTCCTTCGTCAGGTTCGCCAAACAGCCCTTACCGCCTACTCGTATCAGGATTTGCCATTTGGAAGTGTGGTAGAACAACTAGAAACTGATTCTGACTCCAGTCGAAATAACCTCTTCCAGGCGCTCTTGGTCCTAACTGAGGCTCCAAAAGACAAATGGGGCTTTCCCGGGCTGGATGTAAGGCCGCTTCCGCTTGATCTTGGAACAACGGCATTCGACTTAATCGTATGGCTAAAACTCGAGGAGAAACTCGAGATCGACCTGCAATACAACTCCGACCTGTTTGAATCGGATACTATACGTCAAATATTGGCAGACTACGGCACGGTATTGGGTATCATGTCACAAAACCCGGAAGCGCAGGTTAGCGACCTAGGAATTGCGATGCTGAAAGCAGAAAGACGTAAACATCAGCGGCTCGAACCCGCACCCCAAACCTACATGGGACCGCGAGACAGCATCGAATCGCGACTAGTTAAACTCTGGGAAGCGGTCTTAGACAAGCGGCCTGTCGGTATCGAGGACGATTTCTTCGAATTGGGCGGAACCTCTCTCCTTGCCGCACGCGTGTTTGCGCAGATCGAGGAAGACTTCAAGCTGAGGATTCCTTTGGTTACCTTAGTCCAGGCTCCGACAATAGAGAAATTAGCCAAGGTCATTCACCTGCCCGGCTCACCGGACGAATGGCATTCCCTGGTGACAATTCAGCCCGGCGGGGTCCGCCCGCCGCTCTTCTGCATCCACGGCGAATCGGGACACTTACTACTGTATCGTAGCCTGGCGCTGCACTTGGGGCCGGATCAGCCGATCTACGGGTTGCAGCCGCAAGGGCTCGACGGCAAGCAGGCTCCTCTGACACGAATCGAAGACATGGCAGCTCGCTATATTAGGGAAATACAAGTCATTCAGCCGGAGGGACCTTACTTCCTCGCGGGATACTGCATGGGTGGAACTATAGCCCTCGAGATGGCCCAGCAACTCGGCGGGCAGGGGCAAAGGGTGGATTTGTTAGCGTTGTTAGATACTTATAACTGGAACATGATGAAGCGGACATATCTGAGTGAACTTTATTTCAATATCCAGAGATTGTGGTTCAGTTGCCATCACTTCTTTTCGACAGACTCCAGGAATAAGTTGAACTCGTTGCAAGTAAGATTTCGCGAACTCTCTAATGAATCGGGACTCGCTGAATGTAATAGACGTGCCGCCTGCGCTTATGTTCCGAAGGTGTACTCGGGGCGAGTGTTACACGTCCGTCCCGCGCGGCAATACGCCAGATATAACAGGGCTGAAATGGCTTGGGATAACTTGGTTGCTGGCGGTCTGGAAGTTTTCTGTGTGCCCTCTTATCCCGCGCAACTTGTCGAAGAGCCGTTTGTTCGAGACTTGGCAATCAAATTGAGAGCCTGCATCAGCGAATCAACCGCAAGAGAGAACTCTATTGCAGACGCAGACGCCCGCGTGCGCGAACATCAATCCGTGAGTTTTCCTCCCCCATCAACAACTACGGCAAACCTGGAAGTGTGCCAGTAACAGCAGGCAGTCACCTCGTCACGCAATACACAACATCCTGTAAAAAGAGGCACACAAGTGTGCGGAATTTTTGGAGCGATTAACAGAACCGGATTCTTTGACGGACCGGATTTCGACCGTTTCGTCGCGCTTACCAACCTGGTAGCGTACCGCGGACCCGATGACTGCGGTCATCTTCCTCTCACGCTCAAACCGGTCGACTCGGGGCGCGAACGGCTATTCGACGCATTCCTCGGCAACCGCAGGTTGTCCATCATTGACCTGTCTTCGTCCGGACATATGCCGATGTCAGACGGTGCGGGATGCTGGATCACTTACAACGGCGAGATTTTCAACTACCTCGAATTGCGGCGCGAACTGGAATCTCGTGGGCATACATTCAGTACTGGAACTGACACCGAGGTCATCCTGCATGTTTACTCGGAATATGGTGAGCGCGGATTCGATCGCTTGAATGGCATGTGGGCATTTGCCATCGTGGATACCCGCGAGCGTAAGGTCGTCCTGAGCCGGGATCGTTTTTCGATCAAGCCGCTGTATCTCTTCAAGTCGAATGACGAACTTTATTTCGGCAGCGAGATCAAGCAACTATTGCCGCTCCTGCCCTCTCTCGAACTCAATTCGGGCGCCATGACAGCGTACTTGGCGCAAGGCTTACTCGATCATGATGTCGAGACATTCTTCCGCGGGGTTACCCGGGTTCCGTCAGGGACCAATGTGATCGTTTCGCTGGACTCGGGCAGTATCGAAGAAAGAAAGTACTGGCGCTTCGAATCGGCGGCCTCGACTTCCGCTTCCTCGAAAGATCTCATCGAACAATTCCGGGCCCTGTTCTTCGACAGTGTCCGCATCCGCCTCAGGAGTGACGTCAAGGTCGGGGTCCTGCTCAGCGGGGGGCTGGACTCTTCGGCTGTAACCACTGCCGTGAGACAAGTCGGCGGAGAACAGTTGCAAACCTATTCGATCGTTTCCGAGCACGAGGGCTACGATGAACGGCGTTTTATCGACGTAATGTGCCAAGCCGGAGTCCCCAATCGCAAGGTCACGTTTCGCGTGGATGATGTCCTGGATTGCCTCGAACAGGTGCTGTACTACAGTGATGAACCGGTTGCCGAATTCAGCGTCATCGCGCAGCACCAACTTTTCGCGGCTATCAAGAACGACAGCGATGTCACCGTCCTGCTAAGCGGGCAGGGGGGCGACGAAACGTTACTCGGATACCTTAAGTTCTTTTTCTTCCATGTCCAACTCTTGCTCAAAGCGGGGAAATATCTCGATGCCATGAAGCTCCTTGCTGGGAGCGCTCTGCACCGCACTGCTGTGATGCAATTCCGAATGTCCGAGGCGCGCCGGTATCTGCGGCACAATCGGAGGGGCATCTGGCAAGCGATGTTGCGCGACAGCCAGCGCGCGCCCGTCTGGCAATGCGACGACATTCGTTCGCGACAAATCGCCGACATATGCCACTACTCGGTGCCCGCGTTAACTCACTATGAAGACCGCAATTCCGGCGCCCATTCCCTGGAGGTTCGGCATCCGTTCCTGGACCACCGATTGGTCAACTTTGTCGTGAACCTGCCCACGGAATTGAAGATCCATCAGGGCTGGACCAAGTACATTCTGCGTGCCGCACTCCCCGAAATGCCTGCTGCGCTTCGCTGGCGGCGCGATAAGCAAGGCTTTCTGGTGCCCGAACAACTCTGGCTGAGGCGTGAACTTGTCCCGATAATCCGGCAAAGATTTCGCGGGAGTACATTGGCCGAGCTCGATATCCTGAACGACAAGAAGTTCCTCCAATATTACGACCGTTTCCTTAACGGGAACTCGATTGCGTCGTCCGACATCGCGCGAGTTCTGATCGCGGAGATTTGGGCTGGACAGGTCTTCCAGTCCGGCATGTCACGCATTCCAATAGGACACCAACCCACCAACTTTGTGGTGCAGCCAGCCGTGTGTTAGCGAGCTCTGCTGGGGCCGTAAAGAGCCGTAGCCGGCTCAAAGCGCGGGACGCGATAGAGATCGTGTGGTGACCGGGCTCCGCCCCGTCCTGGCGGGGCAAAGCCCCGCTACCACACGAAAGCCGCTTTGATTACGCAGGAAGGACTAAGCACCTTTCTGCGTCATCGAAGCGGCTTTTTCGCGCGATGAGCATCTGGATGACCAACGCCTCAAATCACCACCGCTTCCTTATACTCTCCATACACCTTCCGCATCGCGTCCGAAATCTCGCCCACCGTAGCATTCGCCTCCACTGCCGCCAATATCCGAGGCATCAGATTGTCTCCCGAGCGTGCTGTGTCTTCGACCGCCCGAATCGCGGCTTGCCAGGTCTCGGGATTGCGCTTTGCGCGAAGTGCTCGCAGGCGCTCCACTTGTTTCGGCTCCAGCGAAGGATCAATGCGCTGGATCGGCACCGCCTTCTCATCTTCGCCCTGCATCTGGAAACGGTTCACGCCAACCACCACGGCCTCCACTCGATCCACCGCCTGCTGATATTCGTACGCGGCGTTCTGGATCTCCTGCTGCACATATCCGCGTTCGATCGCCTTGAGCATGCCGCCCATTGCTTCGATTTTTTCCAGATAGTCGTGCGCGCGCTTCTCGATGTCGCTGGTCAGCGATTCGACGTAATACGATCCTGCCAGCGGATCGACCGTCAACGGCGCGCCCGACTCGAACGCGATCACCTGCTGCGTGCGCAGCGCGATTCGCGCCGAGGCCTCAGTCGGCAGCGCCAGCGCTTCATCATAGGAATTGGTGTGCAGAGACTGCGTTCCGCCGAGTACCGCCGCCATGGCCTGGATCGCCGTCCGCACAATGTTGTTCTCCGGTTGCTGCGCCGTCAGCGTGGAACCGGCCGTCTGCGCGTGGAAGCGCAACATCCACGATTTTGGATTCTTCGCCTTGAACCGGTCGCGCATAATTTTCGCCCACATCCGCCGCGCGGCGCGGAACTTCGCAACCTCCTCCAGAAAATTGCTGTGGGCATTAAAGAAAAACGAGAGCCGAGGCGCGAACTGATCCACATCGAGGTCCGCCCGAATCGCCGCTTCCACATAGGCTATGCCGTTGCCCAGCGTGAAGGCGACTTCCTGCACCGCCGTCGATCCCGCCTCGCGCATGTGATAGCCCGAGATCGAGATCGTATTCCACTCCGGCAGGTTCTCATTCGCCCAGGCAAAAATGTCGGTGATGATCCGCATCGCCTGTTGCGGCGGATAAATATATGTGCCGCGCGCGATGTACTCCTTGAGCACATCGTTCTGCACGGTGCCGGAGAGTTTACGAGTGTCCCGGCCCTGCCGCCGCGCCACAGCCACGTATAGCGCCAGCAGAATCGAAGCCGTGGCATTGATGGTCATCGAGGTTGAAATCGCGGTCAGGTCAATGCCATCGAAGAGCCGCTGCATATCCTCGATCGAATCAATCGCCACGCCGACTTTTCCGACTTCTCCCACGGCCAGCGGATTGTCCGAATCGAGGCCAATCTGCGTCGGCAAATCAAAGGCCACCGACAGGCCCGTCGTCCCGTGGGCAAGAAGATATTTGTAGCGCTTGTTCGACTCTTGGGCGTCGCCCATGCCCGCGTACTGGCGCATCGTCCACAGCCGACCGCGATACATCGTGGCCTGCACGCCGCGCGTGTAGGGAAACTCCCCCGGATAGCCGGCGTCGCGGTCGTAATCCCACGCCGCGAGATCGGCAGGCGTGTAGAGGGGGCGTATGGGGATATGAGAAGACGTCTCTTCGCTCGGGAGCAGGGCTTCCCGCTTCGGTGAGGAGTCGGAAGTCTTGACGTCCGTCATGTTCCGCTACCCTTCTCCTTCCGAACTTCTCGTTCCGAACTTCTCGGCGTCTCTGCGGTGTCAGGTTTGGCTCGGAGTTCGTAGCTCGGAGCCTTCTTA
>WNFA01011578.1_pt1 | contig 15956 bp, 17 predicted proteins | sample 5400481 | NCBI WGS metagenome assembly WNFA01 (sample SAMN13153340, study PRJNA577476) | soil metagenome | isolation source: 120 cm saprolite under Douglas fir tree site 2 hole 1 replicate 2 | place: USA:California | collected 2015-04-18
CGAAGTTCATCAAGAAATCCGTCAACATCCTGGGGGGTGAGCTCAAACTTGGGGATGGAAAACGCCTCGCCTTCCGTTCGATATGCCGGTAACATCCTCTGCCTCCTGAGGGGGGTGATCTCAGCCTGTGGAAGCAGCGTATGCAGGGAAAATCAATGTGTCAAATGTAGATGACGTTGTAGGGTTATAGGCTTCCACCGCCTGCGTGAGTTGCTCCACCACCGTGTCCAAGAGACCCTGGTGGTCGAGCCAATGGGCAAAAAGGTGCACACCCACAAACGACAGACGGGGTGTGATGCGGACGACCTCTGTGCCAGAGGCCACAGGCGGCCAGCTCGCAGCGTGGCGCGGACGGCCCTTGGGCCGATTGAGCATCCACTGCACCCGCAACCGATTGAGATGGCGGACGCTCACCGGCACCAGTCCCTGCCTCTGGGCGACCTGTGCGAGCAGCTCACGGCTCGGGCACTCAGGGGCCTCGTTGAGCAACTGCCACAGTAGCGCCTTGTCAATTTCGCTCAGCTTCCTGCCAGCATCAAAGGGTGGACGTGAACGCTCAGCGAGGCTCTCCTTGCTCGGGGCGAGATACATGACATCATCCTCCTGAAAACACATGTAAGGATGCAGTCTGTACATTCGCCCTTATGGGGCAAGGGCCATTTTTATCCCTAATAAAATCAGTCGGTTCGACTCAAAGACTCAAAACCGTGTCAGAAGTCCGTAATACCTGGAAAAGTCGAGCAATTATGCGGGTATCTCCAGGTATCTGCATAATCAGCCTTTGCAGAGAGTGCTCATGGAATCACCATGTAGGGCTGCGGGCATAAACTTCTCTTCCATCTCTCTGAAAATACGTCTGTTATGAACAAACAGCCCTGTATGTTGAGTCAGAAACTGCCAGCACATATTTTGCGTGTAATACGTTAGCGATAGTTTCTGCACGGGCGGGGCGTACACCCCTAGCACAGCCGTTGTGGTTGAGACGATACGTCTGACGCTCTGTAGCTCCCTTCGTAGCAGGAGCTTGACCAGGCGCATCTGGCAGAGGAAGGGGTACAGGCCCTTGGACGTGACCTACCCAGTCCGGACATGACCACGACAACGCTCACCGTGCGGATTGCGAGCCCACCTTAGACTGAGTCGCCGTCCATAAATGGCCCAGAGATTTTGCTTAAGCACCAGTCGAGAGCTGCCGATAACAGTCTAGGGAGTCTAGCTCCTGGCAGGCGTCATGTGCCCAGCAGGACACTGGCGTTGTAACTGTCGTATAGAGGGCTTGCCATACACTACGAGAGCGTATAAGGGCTGAGGGGTATCACATGCCTTCCCACCCGCAGGTGTTGCAAAGTGATGCGAGACACGACCGCATGATTGCAGTGAGCAGGCTCGTGCTGGCGACGTTGGCGTTGCTCGTCACCTACTACGATGGGGTGCAGGACGTCCGTCCTGGCGCTGCCACATACATCGTACTCGCCCTCTACATCGCCTACAGCACTGTCCTCGTGCTCCCTATAAGGTGTCGTCCCTTCCTGGTGGGCATCACGGCGCACTGGATCGACGTGGGATGGTATATGGTACTGCTGGCAATCGGCGGCGGCGCCAGCAGTGTGTTCTTTTTTTTCCTCCTCATCTGCCTCTCCATTCTGGTTGCTTCCTTCCAGGATGGCTTCAGGGCAGGAGTCCGCATCACCTACATCTCGGTCGTGCTCTTCACTCTCGCTGGCCTGGGGATGCAGTATGTCGAACCAGGTTTTGCGCTCAGTCATTTCCTGCTGTGGCCGGTGGGTCTGTTGGTCTTCGGTAGCATGGTGGCCTACTGGGGCGACTCTGAGCTTACCTTCAAACGGCGCTTGGCGCTACTCAAGGACGTCAGTACCCTGGCCAACCCGCGTTTTGGTATCGATCGCACACTTGGGGCGTTCCTGGAGCGGCTGCGAGTCTTCTACGATGCTGACACCTGTGTGCTGGTTATGGTTGACCACACGACCGACGAGTGCAGCCTGCGTCGCGCCGACCGCCTTGACCCGCAGGCGGCGGAGCGGGTGGAGTCGATTCCAGCGGGGATGATGCCGCTGCTGCTGGCCCTGCCGGCTGACCAGGCGCTGATTTCCCATGACAGACCCCGGTGCTGGCAGCGCTGGAGGCCGCGGGCCGGCGTGCACGCCTACGAGGTGGCTACGGGTAAGCGCATCGCGGTGCCGCCACAGACAAACGGGATACTCGACGCCGCCTCGTGCGTCACCATACCGTTGCACTTCCAGGGCAAGATGGTCGGGCGGCTCTATCTCACCACGCCGCGCCGGCACACCTTTGGGGTCTCAGACGTCCATTTCCTCCTGCAGGTGCTCGAGCATACCATACCGATTATCGACAACGTCCGGCTGGTGGATCGGCTCGCCTCGGACGCGGCTGAAACCGAGCGCCAGCGCATCGCCCATGACCTCCACGACAGCATCATCCAACCCTACATTGGGCTCCAGCTTGGCCTCGTCGCCGTGCTGCGGAAGTGTACCACCGGCAAAACGGACGTGCGGGACGACCTCGAGCAGTTGCTCACACTGGTGAACGCCGAACTTGTAGACATGCGGGGCTACGTGCAGGGGGTCAGACAGGGGAATGGCTACAAGGACGGTCTGCTGCCAGCCGTGCAACGCTTCGCACAGCAATTTATGGAGGCGACCGGCATTGCCGTGCAGGTCGAGGCCGCCGACGACTTGTGTATCAACGATCGACTCGCTACCGCAGCGTTCCAGCTGGTGGCCGAAGGTCTGAGCAATGTGCGGCGGCATACAGACAGCACGTGGGCGACCATTGGCCTGGCCTGCTGCAATGGGCATTTCCTGCTGCGGATAGAGAACGATGCCGCCGCCGGGACAGCAGTGGTGCCCTTCAGGCCCCGTTCGATCACCGAGCGCGCCGCGGCGCTTGGTGGGCAGGTCCACTTCAGGTGTACAGAAGACGCGAGGGTCGTGATTCTGGTCGATATTCCTCTGTAATCCATGGAGTATACTTATGTCTAGTACAAACGTACAATCCACCCGCATACTCCTCGTAGACGATCACAAGATCGTGTGCGCTGGGGTCCGCATGCTGCTTGAGAGCCAATCTGGACTTGAGGTGGTTGGGGAGGCCTATTGCCGCGCCGCTGCCCTCGCCATGACCGTCCAGGAGCAACCCGACATCGTTGTGTTAGACCTTGATCTGGGCGGGGATATGGCCCTTGACTGCATTCCCGCCTTGCTCGCCGCTGCCAACGGCGTCCGCGTGCTCGTCCTGACTGGGTTGCGCGACCCCGATCTGCACCGCCAGGCCGTGTCCCTGGGCGCCATGGGACTGGTACTGAAGGAGAAAGCCGCCGAGGTGCTGCTCCATGCCGTCGAGAAAGTCAACGCCGGGGAGGTCTGGATCGAACGCAGTATGATGGCGGTGGTGCTCAACGGTTTAACGCGTGCAGGTCAAGCCCCGGAGGCTGATCCTGAGGCAGTCAAGATCGCCAGGCTCACGGCACGTGAGCGCGAAGTGGTGACCCTGGTGGGCGAGGGGCTGCGGAACAAACAGATCGCCGACCGCCTGTATATCTGTGAGACGACGGTGCGCCACCATATGAACGCGATCTTCACCAAGCTGAAAGTCCCCGATCGTCTCGCCCTGGTGATGTATGCGTATCAACATGAACTCGCCAAGCTCCCCGGCTAAGTCCGGAGGGCCGGCGCTGGCCGTGTGCACAGGAGCCTGCCAGAGGTCATGGAACAAATGAGCCATATGTACCCTGGCCGGCTGCACAATGCACAGGCCCCAAACGTAGACGCTTGCATCCAGAGCAAAATGGGCTCCTGCATCGATGTGCCCGGTGCTTCCCGGGGGGTATCCTTTTTCTGTACGGTGCAGCGAGCGAGTCGCCGCGAGCCCTAAATCGAAGTGCAAGACATTGGCACACGGACATCGGCGCATAAGCCCGTGCTCCAGCGCGTTCCAGGAGTCATGTGTACGAATCTTATGCACCCTGATTTAGACGAAGCGGTGCAGCGCGGCACGCAGCAGCACACGGAGGAGGAGACCCCGGGCTGGCGAGGTCAGGGAGGAAGGTGAGGTGCCGCTCGCCACTAGGTACTGGTGCAGGCAGTAAGAGAGGAATTATGACCAGGCTCATCCAGAGGGGACGGGCCACTAGACGCAAAGTTGAGCCAGAGGCTCAAAGGCAATTTTAGTAAGGAAAAGAACAATGTTGACAAGAATATCTTCACGTTTCCTGCGTTCAGTGAAAAATGAAAAAGGCGTGTTGGCGATCGAATACGCCCTGCTTGTGGCCTTTATTGGGCTGGTAGTTGTCGCTGGGATCACACTGGTCGGTACGCATTTAAATACCTGGTATACCAACGTCGCGACCTTCATTGGTACCCTTGCTAGCTCGAGCTAGTCCAGGCAGCCCCTGGTGGTCCCTGTGTGCGGGGTGGTTGCCCAGTGGAACGGCGCTGGATGCCCGGGAGGTGCCCCTGTTGCTGGCTGACGTGCTGTCAGCGCCTATCCCGTGCCAACTACCCCACTCTGGCTTGTCCCTTCCCCCCTCCCTGACGGGAGCGCCGGAAAGGAGGAGCCATATTTTTGACCCCTTTTTGACTCTTTTGCAAGGTAGGTAGGGTATGGGAAGATACCGTGGATTCTTACTGCTTGGCATTGCTGCTTTCATGGCTGCATTTACTAGTCTATTGATCTATAATTGGTTAGAAGGGCAGCGGATAACTCTGAAGCCTGCGGCCCTCAATGGCGAGGCTGCCGGCATGCAGAACGTGGTGGGCGTCGCGGGCTTCATCCACCCGGGCGACAGAGTGGACCTGCTGGTGACGTTGACGCAGTCGCCCCCGGTGACGAAAACCGTGCTGCAGAATGTCCTGGTGCTCGCCACCGGGACCGAGATCGAAAGGCGGGGCAAAGAGGACAAAGCGAACCAGGTGCACGTCATTACCGTCGAGGTGACGCTAGAAGAAGGGGAAAAGCTGGCCCTGGCCGCTAACGAGGGCAAGGTGCAGTTGGCACTGCGCAATTACCTGACTGCGGAACCAGTGCTCACCAGAGGCGCGACCGTCCCTGCCCTGCTGAGTTCGTATCGACTCCCAGAGGCGGAGGCCCCGAAGCGCGAAGCACCGGCGCCCCCGAAGCGCGAAGCACCGGCGCCCGCGCCAGTGCGAGAAAAACCGGCGAAGCTGGTGCAGGTGATCAAGGGCAGTACAGTAAGTACCCTGACATTTAACTAGCACTACTTAGCCAGGGAGGAGGGATGCTGTGACCAGACAGAAGTGGCCGTTACGACACATAACCGTTGGTGTGCTGGCAGGTGTTTTCTTGGTGCTTTGTGCGCCTCCGGGTCGCACGCAAGACCGTCCCAGGATTCCTATTGAAACCCGCACACCGCAAAAAATACGGCTGGTCATAGGAGAATCCCTGGTGATCGATAGCCCCGTGCAGATCACGCGCCTATCGCTGGCGGCGCCCGAGATTGCTGATGCTGTGGTGCTGTCCCCCCGCCAGTTTTATCTCACCGCCAAGGCCGTGGGCGTCACACACCTGACGTTATGGGATGAGGGCGATCGGGTCATGACCGTCTTCGATGTTGCGGTCACCCCCAATGTGACACGGCTGAAAGAAAAACTGCACGAGATCCTGCCTGGGGAGGACATCCAGGTGACTGCCACCCATGATGTGGTGACCCTGTATGGCCATGTCTCCAGCACGGTCCACCTCTCCCAGGCGCTGGCCATTGCCGGGGCGTTTATGCCCGAGAAACCTGAGAAAGTCATCAATCTGCTCCAGGTGGCCGGGGTGCATCAGGTGATGTTGGAAGTACGCGTAGCCGAGATGGCCCGTTCAGTCACCCGCAGGTTAGGTTTCAACTTGGCAATCCTGGCGGGTGGGTCAACATTTGGCCTGAGCTTGCTCAATAACTTGACCTCCCTGGGTACTTCAGGCCTGCCCTCCGATATTAAGGTCAGTCCTCGTGTCAACGCCATTACCCGGTTTCACAGCGGCGATGTGTCGGTGACGCAGTTTATCGATGCCCTCAAAGAGAACGGCCTGGTCAAGATTCTCGCTGAGCCAACCCTGGTCACGCTCAGCGGCCAGGAGGCCAGCTTCCTGGCTGGCGGGGAGTTTCCCATTCCGGTGGCGCAACGACTCGATGCCATCACGGTTGAGTTCAAGACCTTTGGCGTCGGTCTGATGTTTACCCCCACGGTGCTCAGTGACAGCAAGATCAGCATGCGGGTAGCGCCTGAGGTCTCCCAGTTAGATTTTTCGAATGCCGTCAACTTTGCCGGCTTTGTGATTCCTGCGCTCACCACGCGGCGGGCTGCAACGGTGATCGAACTCGCCGACGGGCAAAGCCTGGCGATTGCCGGTCTGCTCAACGAAAGCGTGCGCGAGACCATTTCGAAGTTTCCGGTCCTGGGGGACGTGCCGATTCTGGGAGCGCTCTTCCGTAGCAGCGAGTTTCAGAAAAACGAGACCGAGCTGATTATTATTGTCACCCCCCACCTGGTCAAACCCCTGGATATGACCAAACAGACGCTCCCGACTGACCAGTTCGTCGAGCCCGATGATCTCGAATTCTATCTGTTGGGGAAGCTGGAAGGACAGGGCGTGGCCGCCAGGCGCGGTGGGAAGTTGGACGGCAAGTTTGGGTACATCGTCCCCTAGGAGAGGCACTATGCAAAAGCGACTCGGAATGTTTCTTGTCAGTGCGGTCCTGCTGGGTGTGATACTGGCTGGCTGCACCCCCCCTACTCGGCTGGAGAGGGATTACGGGACCTCGTACCAGCTCACCAGAGCGCAGCAGATCTTGACTCCTGAGGCCAAGCAAAGCCTCGCACCCCAGGAAGACCTGGACGGGGGAGCGGCCCAGCACACGCTCGAACGCTACCGGAAAACGTTTGAAAAGCCGCCACCGCCGCCCACGTTTGCGATTTCCGTGGGCGCCATCAAGTAAGGAGACGGACAATGCGACTGCAGCGTGAAGACGGGATCGTGGCCCTCGAATTTGCCCTCATACTGCCGCTGTTCCTGCTGATCGTGGCGGGTATTATTGAATTTGCGGTCATGCTGTTCGACCAGCAGGTAATTACCAACGCCGGCCGTGAAGGCGCCCGCGCCGGGATTGTCCTGGCCATTCCCAAGCCCTCAGTGGCAGACATTCAGAGTGTCGTCAGCACCTACCTGACGGGCGCTGGGCTGAAAGCCACGAGCGCCACGGTCAACGTGACCGGCGAGGGCCTGGCGTTTGGCAACGATCTCACGGTGCGCGTGGCTTATCCATATAACTTCTTGTTTCTCCCGCGCTTTACTGGCGGAAGCGCGAGTATGACCCTGACTGCGAATACCACCATGAGGCACGAATAAAGGGGAGGAGCCTGGCAATGCGTCTGCGGAAGATTGTGTCTGGGCAAGAGGGTGCCGTTGCCCTCATGGTGGCTGTAGGGTTTTTCGTGTTTGTAGCCTTCACGGCCATGGTTGTCGATATTGGCGTGATCCTGGTCACCAGGAACCAACTACACAACGTTGCCGATGCGGCGACTCTGGCCGGTGCCAGGCAGCTTGGCAAGCTTTATGAGGGGCTGGCGCCCAGCGCGCAACAAAGCTACGTGCTCGCTGCTGCAGACGAAACTTTGATCAGGAACGCTGTGCTCGACGCGGCCGGAAAGAATAGCGCCGGGGGCACAGCCATCACCATCAATGCCGCGGATATTCGCATCGGTCAATGGCATACTCCTACAAGGGCCCTGACAGTGACTACGACCACTCCGGATGCGGTAGAAGTCACAGCGCGCCGGGATGCGACGGCCAATGGTCCTATTACTACCTTATTTGCCAAACTCATGGGGATCAACACCGCCGCGGTCGTCTCCATCTCCCAACGGAGTGGGGGCATATGGACTGGCGTAGAGCGGCCAACGGCGGCGTTAACAGGGGCAGGCACGGTTGAGCCTGGAGACCTCAAGCTTCCCGTCGGGATCTCCATAAGCTGGTTTACCTCGGGTTTTTGCGACCAGAATATCAAATTCTACCCTACGTCTGCTAGTACCTGCGCGGGTTGGAACACCTTTAACGTGTCGCCGGCCAGCGCCAATAACCTGCGCGATATACTACAGGGAGAGTGGGCCGGCACGTACGAGGCCCCCGGCTTTGCGGTCAGCGACACAATCAATTTCACTAACGGGGTTGCGGCAAGTGATTTGTTCCCGTCGTCGCCCAGTAAAAAGGGTCTCGTGGATCTTTACAACAAGTACAAGAATGCCGCGGGAGTATGGGACACGACTGTGCCCGTCTATAACAGTACGGCCTGTAACCCCTCAGGCCCTATCCAAATTGCTGGCTTTGCCTCTGTCGCGGTGACCAACGTCCTGGGGCCGCCTGACAAGATCATCGAAGGGACGGTTAAGTGCCATCTGGTAGAGCCGAACAGCCGCGGTGGTGGTGGGGAGTATGGGACCAAGGGCAGCATCCCAGGTTTGGTGGAATAATGGAGGGCAGAACACCCGTGACTGGAGAAAGCATCACCGTTGGGTTAGAAATACACACTGCGGCCCTACGCGGAGAATTCACCGCTATCCTGGCTGCCCAGGCGGCGTTTCGCCTGCAGAACGCGCAGGGTGACGACGTGCCGCAGCTCGTCATTGTGGAAATGCACGACGACCGTGCCCGCACGTTTGCTCTCATCCAGGCTCTCCAGACCGCTGCCTCGGTAACGGAGGTCTTTCTCACGGCCTCTCGTATGGAGCCAGACATGTTGTTAGAAGCCTTACGGGCGGGGGTGAAAGAGTTCATCCCACAACCTGTGAAACGGGAGGAACTCGAGCAGGCCCTGCAGAGGTATCAAGAGCGCTACCGGCAGCGCACCCCGAGGCAGTCGAAACAGAGCAAGCTGATCAACATCATCGGCAGTAAAGGCGGCGTGGGAACCACCACGATCGCCGTCAATCTGGCCCTCAGTCTGCAACGTCTACACCCCCAAAAATCGGTCGTCCTGGTGGACTTGAACCCCCAACTTGGCGACGCGGCGCTCTTCCTCGACCTCAAACCGGCCCACACGTTCGGTGATATTGCGAAGCATATGTTGCGTCTGGACACTACCTTTTTGCTCAGTACGCTCTCCAGGCACGCCTCGGGGCTGTCGCTGCTGTCGTCGGTGCAGGATATCGAGGAGCTGGGCCTGTTGACCCCGGAGAGTGTCGAGGGGACACTGGCATTATTACAGACGCATTTTGATTATATTGTGCTCGATAGCGGGCATATGCTAGATGATGCCACGGTGGCAGCGTTGCGTCTCGCGCCTACGCTCTTGCTGGTGTCGACCCTTACCCTCCCCGTTGTGCGTAATACTAAAAGGTTCCTCGATATCTTTACCAAGTTGGATATTCCCGCAGACAATATCCACTTAATTGTGAACCGTCATAAGTCAATCAATCGGGAAATATCCTTGCACGATTTTGAAAACACCTTGAAAAAAAAGGTATTCTGGCTTGTGCCAAATGACTACCTGGTCACGTTGAAGGCGATAAATACTGGCCAACCAGTTGCCTTGATGGCAAAGCGGGCAAGAATAGCCAAAAATCTGAGGAAATTAGCCGCTACTATTGCTACAGAAGAGGAGGAAAAACCGTCTCTTCTCTCAAAATTCTTTGGACGAAACAAAGAGAGAGCATAATATATGGCATGGTTCATTGCTAAATCAGTAGATAATACAATACAGACTCCCATTGTACAGTTGAAAAATGGTCACACTCCAGAGTCATATGAACACGGGAATGAGTATCAAGAGTTAAAGAGTAATATTCACTCAAAACTCATTGACATGATTGATCTCTCTCTCTTAGGTTCACCCAACAAGGAATTTATTAAGCAAGAGATAAATAAAGCGGTTGTAGAGATTCTCAGAGAAGAGATTGTACCACTCAATGCGCGTGAAAGAGAGTTATTGCTCAAAGAAGTGCAAGATGAAGTGTTAGGTCTGGGTCCGTTGGAGCCTTTTTTGCAAGACCATACGATTTCCGATATTTTGGTGAATACCCATAAAAAGATTTATGTGGAGAGATTTGGGAAATTGGAACGCACGGAGGCACGATTTAAAGATGATACGCACTTGATGGGCATCATTGAGAAGATTGTCTCCAGGGTCGGCCGGCGCATTGATGAGTCGTCTCCCATGGTGGATGCCAGGCTGCCGGATGGTTCCCGGGTCAATGCCATCATTCCCCCGCTGGCCATCGACGGCCCTATCCTGTCCATTCGACGCTTTGCCGTGCGTCCCCTGAAGCTCGAGGATCTCGTCAGGCTCAAGACCCTGACGCCCGAAGTGGGGGCACTCCTGCAAGGGATTATCAAGGCGCGGCTGAACGTCCTGGTCGCTGGCGGCACCGGGAGTGGCAAAACCACGTTGTTAAATGTCCTGTCTGGATTTATTCCGGCGACCGATCGCATCGTCACCGTCGAAGATTCCGCGGAACTCCAGTTGCAGCAACCGCACGTGGTGCGATTGGAAACCAGGCCGCCCAACATCGAAGGCAAGGGGCAGGTGACGCAACGTGACCTGGTACGCAACAGCCTTCGTATGCGTCCAGACCGCATTATCGTTGGGGAAGTGCGCGGCGAAGAAACCATCGATATGCTGCAAGCCATGAATACCGGACACGATGGTTCGCTGACCACTATCCACGCCAACAGTGCCCGCGATGCCTTGATTCGTTTGGAGACCATGGTCTCCATGAGCGGGCTCGATATCCCAGCCAAATTTCTGCGGCATTACGTCTGTTCTGCCCTCAACATTATCGTTCATGTCTCACGTTTCAGCGATGGCACCCGCAGGCTGACCAGCCTGCAAGAAATTACTGGTATGGAGGGGGAGGTCATTACCATGCAAGAGATCTTCGGCTTTACACAGACGGGAGTGGCCCCCGATGGCACAGTCAAAGGACGGTTTCAAGCCACTGGGATCCGACCGCGGTTTGTGGAGCGCTTTCAAGCCCTGGGGATCCTCATTCCTCCCGAGCTTTTTGATGCCCGCAAAGTGTATGAAGTCTGAGCCGCTGGAGGGAAGCAGATGCAGTATCTCATTGTCATAGCGATCTTCCTCACCGTTGTGCTCTTGATCGAAGGCAGCTATTTTGCCTCCAGGGCGGTGTATGCCCCAGGGCGCCGGCGCGTCCGCCGGCGTATGCACACCGTCGCCCAAGACCATGACGACACGTCCATAGGTATCGTCCGGCGCCAGGCCCTGAGCGAGATTGCCTGGGTGAACCGCCTCCTGGTCAAGATGCCCCTGATGCAGAGGTTCGGGCGCCTGCTCGAGCAAGCCAAGAGCCGCTATACGCTCGGGACGTTCTTCTTGGTGTCAACAGGGCTGTTCTGGCTGGGGCTCTTGGTGGGTCCATTCGTGGTGCGTATCGCTTACGTCCAGATGCTGGGGAGCATAGTTTTAAGCCTGATGCCGCTCTTGTATCTCTTCCGTCGCAAAAAATGGCGCCTACAGCAATTCGAGAAACAGCTCCCGGACGCCCTGGATTTGGTGACCCGGGCTATGCAGGCCGGGCATACTTTTATGATCGGGATCAAGATGGTAGGCGACGAGTTCTCGGAGCCCATCGGCACGGAGTTTGACAAGACGCTCGAGGAAATGAATTTCGGGGTGAGTGTGCCTGAGGCCTTGCTAGGCCTCTCTGAACGGGTGGATTGTCCAGACGTGGGACTATTTGTGACCGCCGTGATTGTGCAGCGGGAAACCGGCGGGAATCTCGCCGAAATTCTCGAAAAAACGAGCCAGGTTATTCGCCAGCGCTTCGAATTGCTCGGGCGTGTCCGCGTCCTGGCGGCAGAAGGCAAATTATCGGCCCTTATTCTGGTGGCGCTCCCCTTCGTCGCGGGTCTCATTCTCTCTGTCACCAGTCCGGGTTATCTTACAGTACTGCGCACGGATCCCATCGGGCAGGCGGCAGCGGTGTACGCGGAGCCACTGTGTTACTGTGTGTCGCAGGGTTCTACGCTGTACTCAACTCCCGCCGAGCACTCCAGGCGGTGCGCCGGAAAGTCGAGGGTAGCTGGGAGGGAGCAGGAGCAGCGGAGATGCCGGGGAGTCCCTCCCCGGTCAAAGAGGGTGTGTTTCAATCGCTGACGTTTTTAGGCCAGTTGACCAAACCGCGCCGTGAAGAAGATCTCTCACGTATCCGGAAACCCCTGCTGCAAGCGGGGTACAGGTCTGCTGATGCCCCCATGCTTTTCTTAGGCATCAAGCTCCTCCTGGCGGTTGTGCTGCCAGTCTGCTACGTCTTCTTGCGTCCGCCCAGCCTGAGCACGCTGCCGGCTTCGTACACCATGTTTTTCCTCATTTTCACGGCGCTTATCGGTTTTTATGCCCCGGATATCTGGCTCCGGTTGCACGTTCGCCGCAGAAGCCGCCAAATATTCGAAGGCCTGCCGGACGCGCTGGATTTGATGGTGGTGTGTGTCGAAGCCGGTCTGGGACTCGAGGCGGCGATCCAGCGGGTGGGGCAGGAGCTGAAGCTGACGCATAAGGTGCTGCATGAGGAGTTTGCCCTCGTCGGCTTTGGCTTGCGCGCCGGGCAGACCCGGCAGGTGGCCTTGAGGGATCTAAGTCTGCGCATTGCTCTGGAAGAAGTCAAGAGCTTTGTGGCGGTGCTGATTCAGACAGATAGGTTTGGGACCAGCGTGGCCCAGGCCTTGCGGGTGCATGCGGATGCCATGCGCCTGAAGCGCCGGCAGAAGGCCGAAGAGCTGGCCATGAAGATCCCGGTAAAACTCCTCTTTCCGCTCATCTTTTTTATTTTACCGAGTCTTTTTGTGGTCATGGTCGGCCCAGCCGCTATCCAGGTCTTCAGGCGCCTTTTACCCATGATGACTAGCAGATAAAACCGTGGCGTTGTGGGCTCGGATCATTAGACAAGGAGGAGCGCAGATGTGGAGCCGATTGTGCTCTTGGGGCCTGCTGCTGGCGGGCACCGTGGGTTTCTGGTGCAGTGGCTGTGCCTCGCACCAGGAGCCCCAGATCACCATGAAGCCGGCAGAGTACCGCAAGCTGCTCGACAAACAAAAGACCGGTAAGCCCTTGGACGAGGTGCTGCAGAAAGAGCTGCCCCCGATGACAGTGGGCGATTATGAAGCGCTGGGCGATACGTATCTCAGAAACGACAACCTGACCATGGCCTTTGTGCAGTATGACAAGGCCTTACGTGTGGATCCTGCCTCCACCCGCATCCGGTATAAAAGTGCTCTCCTCTTTTTAAAAAAGGAGTTAGTCGACGAAGCGATCAAAGACTTTCAGACCGTCTTGCAACAAGACGCGCATTACGCTTTGGCCTATGAGGGGATGGGACAGGCATGGCTGAAAAAGGGCAACCTGGTGGAAGCTGAGAAAAGTTTGCGCCAGGCCATTGCCCTGAATCGAGACCTTTGGCAGTCCTACAACTTTTTAGGCATGATTGCCGATCGCCGCCAGCAGTTTGACGAGGCCATTGCGGCGTATCAATTTGCCATGACGCTGCGCCCAGAGCAGGGATTTCTCTTCAATAACTTAGGCATGTCCTACTATCAAAAAGGGGAGTACGAGAACGCCGTGCAGCATTTTCAGCAGGCCTTACAAAAGGGGTATGCCCAGGAGCGCGTCTATAATAATCTGGGCCTCGCTCTCGCCAAACTTGGCAAATACCCAGAGGCGCTGGAAGCGTTTACGCAGGGTGGCGATAAGGCTAAGGCCTATAACAACGTTGGGGTCGTCTGTTTCGCGGACAGAAAATATCCCGAAGCGATTGCCTTCTTGCAAAAGGCCGTGGCATTAAACCCGAGTTATTACGCCAAAGCGAATGAAAATTTGCAAGCTGCACAAAAGGCCCTGGAGGCGCAGGGTGTTGCTGTCCAACTACCCTCGAACTCGTCGAACCAGAAGCAGGGCGCGCCTACGGACCACTGAAGATTCTTCCAAAGATACTAGGAGATACTTCTGATTCGCACATCCGAAAGGAGTCTCTATGGTCTCATCGTTGTCTCCCCAGCCCGTCATGGACAGGCCTGTGCCCCTAGCATCGCCCGTGGCCCGACGGCGTCATCCGGCCCTAGTCCCCTGGATCGTCCTGGGGCTCGTGGCCGTGCTCGATGCCGTCTGGCTCACATGCGCCGGCGTTGGGCTGACAGCGACCCAGCTCCCCTCGCTGCTCCTGCGCGTCGCGCTCCGGGGCGGGCTCCTCGGCGAGACGCTCCTGCGCTTTCTCGCTCTGACCACCAGCGCTGGTATCCTGAGTTATCTTGTCCTCACCCTCCATCGTCCCCTCATTGACCCTCTCCTGGCGCAGGCGGACGCGGCGCTCGGGGTCCCCTACATGGCCTGGTTTGTCTGGGTTGAGGCGCATCCACAGGTCGCCGAGCTCTTGACGAGCGCCTATCTCACCACCTGGCTGCAACTTGTCGTCTGCCTGGTGGTGCTGGCATTGGGCCAGCAGCGTGCCCGCCTTCAGGAGCTCTTTTGGGCGATTGCGCTGGCGCTCGGGGTGATTCTTCCCCTCTCGGGCGCCTTTCCTGCCCAGAGTGCCTGGGTCACCTATGGCCTGACCGCGCGCGTGCCACCCTGGGCGATGCAGTGGTATCCGCTCTTTCATGGCTTCCAGACGGGCATACTGCGGACCATTGATCTCACGAGCATTGAAGGTCTGATCACCTTTCCTTCCTTTCATACCACCATGGGCATACTGCTCACGGCATCGCTGCGGCCGTATCGCCTGGTCTTTCCCCTGGCGCTTGCGCTCAATGCCCTCATGATTGTCTCCGTCCCCACGCAGGGCGGGCATTATGTTGTGGATGTGCTCGCCGGGGCCGTGGTGGCAGGCCTGGCCCTCTGGGGTGCCCAGTGGCTCCTGCAGGGCGAGACGGCGGTGGGACCGCGGACGTGGAGACGACGCTTCAGGCCGGACAAGGCAAGCGCTACCGCATCGCCTCAGGCCAGGATGGTATCTGATCGGACGGTTTCGCCATGATTGAGACCGTGATCGACATTCTGTTAAATGCCCAAGACCCCGATGGGGGGTGGGGGGCAGTGCCAGGCAAACGGAGCAATACCGAAGCCACATCTCTTACCCTGCTCGGGTTGAGCATGTGGCACGAGGTAGTACCGGCAGCGTGCCTCAACCGTGGCCTTACCTGGCTGACCACCAGGCAGCACGCCGATGGCAGTTGGTCGTTGACGGATCAACTGCACGAAGGTTCATGGGCGACAGCACTGGCCATCCTGGCCCTCGATTTTTTCGAGCCACACCAGCAGAGCACTCTCCGAGGAGCAAGCTGGTTGCTGCGTCAGAAAGGTAGAAGACTGGGCTGGGTCGCTTCTCTGCTGTACCGCTTTGCTCCGCACACATTACCTTATCAGATGAATCCCGACTTGCAGGGGTGGTCGTGGGCCGCCAACACCTTCAGTTGGGTGGAACCCACTGCCTACGCCCTGATCGCCTTGCAGAAGCTCGGCTCCTCTCTCCAGGAGACCCTGGCCGTAGAACGCATTCGCGAGGGTGAACGCGTGCTCTATGACCGCATGAGCGCGGGTGGGGGATGGAATTATGGCAACACACAGGTACTTGGAGAGCATCTCCCACCCTACCCTGAGACCACCGCGCTGGCCCTCATTGCTCTGCAGAATCATCCGACAGCCGAGCCGAATCAACTGAGCTTGCACGCTCTGCGCACTATGCTCGAGCACGTTGAGTCGGGGCTGGGACTCAGTTGGGCGATCCTGTGCTTGACGCTCTATGGTCACGATGTCTCGGCGTGGCGGACACTGCTCAGGCGTACCTACGAGCAGACAGGTTTTTTGGGCGAGACGAAAACGCTGGCGCTGGCGCTCCTGGCCTTAGGCGATGGCAGCCGTGTCTTGAGGACAACCACACATGCTTAACCGCAGACAGTTTTTCATGGGG
>WNFA01002222.1_pt1 | contig 15945 bp, 13 predicted proteins | sample 5400481 | NCBI WGS metagenome assembly WNFA01 (sample SAMN13153340, study PRJNA577476) | soil metagenome | isolation source: 120 cm saprolite under Douglas fir tree site 2 hole 1 replicate 2 | place: USA:California | collected 2015-04-18
CAGCACCGAGTTTCCCGAAGCTGCGTAGACGTCATCTGGGCGCTGGGGATCCACGGCGATGAATGCGATAAGCCCATTCGCAACAAGACGCAAAGTAAGCCCGCCGTCGGTCGATTTGAACAGTCCACCGCCGCCAAACGAGTAGCCTACGAAGACCACGTCGGGATTTCGTGGGTCGACGGCGACCGAGCTCAATGGTTGGATTGCCACCCGATCGAAGGACTCGCCGGCATCATTGGATCGGAAAAGGCCCAGCGTTGGCGTGCCGGAGACCAGATAGACCCGGCTCGAATCGCTCGGAGCAAATGCAATGCGAGTGCGGATGTAAAACGGTGGGTCGCCAGGAATTATCGATCTCGTCCAGGAGCCGCCACCGTCCGTGGTCCGGAAGACACCGCTTGGACCACCCCTGCCAGCGGCCACCACGTAGAGCTCAGGGTCGTCGGGCGCCGCGGCGACTGCGACGACCGATGGGGCGATTTCAGGAGGAAGCGTATCACCGATGATTTGATAAACGCCCGCCCCAGCTGACCGGAAGACGCCGAGGGAATTGAAGGTCGCAAGCAAGAGTCGCCCGGCCGCATCGATGGCAAGGTCGTTGACCGATAAGCCTCGGAAGCCATCGTGGATCGGGGCAAACGTGCTACCGCCGTCATCGGACCGAAAGGGGCCCAGCGACGTGCTGGCGTAGATGACGGGAGGGTCCACGGCATTCCTCGGACCGACGGCAACATCATTCACACCCAGCCCTACGAGCCCCTCAAGTCGCGCGAAGGTGCGCGCGCCGTCGACTGAGCGAAAGAGCCCGTCGAGCGAGGCTGGGGTATAGACAATGGATGGGTCGACGGGGTCGAAGGCGAGACCGTACTGTGGTCGCCCGGGAAGCCCCGCACCGATCTGCTCGAACGATGCGCCTCCATCGGTCGAAAGGAAAAGGCCGCTCCCGCTGTTTGCTAGAACAAACAGGGTGCCACCCTCCGATGGGTGCGCGTAGACGGCGAAGGGGGAGCCCGGTGAGTTGGACAGCGCTTCGAAGGTGAGCCCACCATCCGACGATACATAGAGACCGCCCGAAGCAGCGCTGACAAGCCCGACGTAAACCGTCAGCGGATTCGCGGGCGCGACGGCCAGGGCAAAGGAAAACTCGCCGTACTCGGGCAGTCCAGCTCCCACTCTCGAGAAGCTCCGGCCGGCGTCCGTCGATTTGAAGAGCCGCCCGGGGAAGAGCTCGTCGGCGACCTGGGCCAGCACGTAGATCACCGCGGAATCTGATGAATCGACGGCGCAGGACCAAAGCCCTTGTGGTATCGGCGTCGGTGGCTCCCAGCTGTCGCCGAAGCTCGTGGTGCGGGACACCCCATCGGACACCGTGACTGCATACACGACCTCAGGCGCCGAGGGAGACTGGCAGAGGCTTTGGACAAGGGGTTCGACACCACCGGCGGCGAGTAACCCATGCTCGCTGCGCGTCCAGTTCTGGCCGCGGTCGACGGTTTTGTAGATTCCGGCGCGGCCAGCGTTGACGAGAATTTCGTCCGTTCCGCGGAACAGGAATCCTTGATTCCCCGTCGAGGTAATACCGGCCTCCGGGCCCACATCGGTCACCGATCCGTCGCTCATGCCGCAGGCAAATTCCGCCCATGCAGTCAAAGAGCAGACGAGCGCCAAACCGCCACAGACCCCGTGAATCATCGATTGCATATTCCCCTCGTTTGGGCGAAACGGCCATTCATCCAATGCTAGAACGGACCAGGCGGTCGGAAGCGGACACGGGCTCCCCCGATAAACAGAATGATTTCGCCCCCGCACTCTCGGTATCAGGTCGTCCAGCGCTTTGACAGCGAAAAATGGCTCCCGGGTCAGACTTCATTGCCACTCGAACGCCTTCCAGTGCGTCTCTCGCGGCTTCGCGAAGTGAATTGCTGAAACACATAAATCCTGATACCAGCGACGCGTGAACGAGAGCAAGGAAGGCACATGAGAAAACCCGAATTCGGGAATCGAAAGAGATTCGGGCCTTCGGTAAGGCTCTTGTTGACGTTGCTGTACTGCCTTAGCACGGCGCCCGGTGCCTTTGCGGAAATGTGGGTCTCCCTTGGACCAGAGGGCGGAATGGTCGCTCGTTTCGCGATCGATCCGGCGAACCCCACCACCGTTTACGCGGCGGCGTCCTCCGGTGGCGTTTTCAAGAGTGACGATGGAGGCGGAACCTGGAGGGCGATCAATGCTGGCCTGGACGTGGCCTCCATTGGATCATTGGCGATTGATCCACTGGCAACCAACACGATCTATGCTGGCAGTACATCCGGTCTTCATACCGCGTTCAAGAGTGACGATGGCGGAGAGAGCTGGAGACCCATCAATAACGGTCTAATAGGCCAAGTGTTTGATTTAGCGATTGATCCGGTGACACCCACGACTGTCTACGCCGCCGCGGGGATTGGGGTATACAAGACAGACGACGGCGGTGAGAGCTGGAGACCCATCAATGATGGCCTCACAGACCCTGTTGTCTTCGGGTTAGCGATTGATCCGACAACTCCTAGCACGTTGTATGCATGTACCCTTAGCGGTGCTCCCTTCAGAAGCGACGACGGAGGCGCAACATGGAGGAACATTGGTGGCGGCCTACTCTCCTCCATCGGTTCCCAGGCGATCGATCCATCAACGACCACCACCGTGTATGCGGGGAGCAGCAGGAGCGATGGAGTGTTCAAGAGCGACAATAGGGGGGAGAGCTGGATGAGACTTGGCGCTGGCATCGGCGGAGTCCATGCCTTGGCGATCGATCCTGTAACTCCGACAACCATTTACGCAGGTACCACGGGAGGGGTGTTCAAAATTGACCGCGGAGGAGAGTGGCGGTCTCTGAGCACTGGCCTTCCCCCGTACACGGATGTGCGGGCTGTCGCCATTGATGCTAGCGCGCCCAACGCGGTGTATCTGGGAACAAACGACTTCGGCGCGTTCAAGAGCGACGACGGCGGAGAGGACTGGAGGGAAATCAACAACGCTCTGATCGCCACCGAGGTCAGGGCTGTAGCCATTGATCCGATGACTGCTGGTACAACGTATGCTGGAACCACCCGCCATGGTGTGTACAAGACCGATGACGCGGGACAAAGCTGGAGACCCATCAATGTCGGTCTGACTGCTGTCACTGTATGGTTCTTGGCGGTCGATCCAGCGACACCCAGCACCCTCTACGTTGGCACCAACGGGGGCGTGTTCAAGAGCGAAGATGCAGGCGGGAGTTGGAGGCCCATCAATACAGGTCTCTCGGTCGAGACTGTCTGGACCTTGGCGGTGGATCCGGTGCTACCCAGCACGATCTACGCGGGAACTTATGGCGGTGGTGCTTTCAAGAGCGAAAATGGCGGAGAAAACTGGAGGCCGATTAACACTGGCCTGACGGACACACAGATCCGATGCCTGGCGGTTGACGCAAGTACGCCCAGCACGCTCTATGCGGGAACTAGTCGCGGTGGCATGTTCAAGTCCGAGAACAGTGGAGAGAGCTGGAGATCAATCAATATCGGATTCTTCTACCTGGACGTTACGGCCCTGGCGATCGATCAAAACGCACCGAGCACGCTCTACGCCGGAACCGGCGGCAACGGACTTTACAAGACGGACGACGGAGGAGAAAGGTGGAGGTATATTTTTAGCGGCGTCACCCATTCGATCAGCGCCCTGGCCACTCACCCGGTGACATCCGGCACGGTTTATTTGGCAACCCGTCTCAGCGGCGTTTTCAAGACGGAGGACGGAGGCGCAAACTGGAGCCCTATGAACACCGGTCTCAGCATCGCGGGTGTTTCTTCTTTCGCCATTGATACCACCGGCTCGACCCTATACGCAGGAACGCTTGGCAGTGGGGTTTTCTCAACGTCTGTGAGGTAGGGAGACAACGACGTCGCCCTTCTACAGCTCAGTAACCCAAACCCGGTCGTGGCCGTAGGGAAGGTTGTGAGAAAGAGAATTCTACCGTTAGTGGCCTTGCTGGGTTTGGCTTGGACGCCCACGCGAACGGGCGTAGGCGGCCATGAGTCAGCCCCTGGACTCAAGAGGGCAAAGTTTGCAGTCACTTGATACGACGTCGGCAAGCAGGCCCTGGATGGGCTGCCTGGCGTCGACTCTGTCTCCACCGGATGGAGTGGTTCGCACGAGGCGAATGAGGTCGTCTACGACCCGAAAAAAGTAGATTTGCCAAAGCTAGAGCGGCAGCTGCGACGGGCCGGGACTTATGTGAAGACGCTCGATCCCGAGTAGCCGACTGAACTGAAATTGGATTGGGTCTCGTTTAACAAACGACCCAGGCGTCGGCCCCGTCGTTTTCGGTTCATCGGATGGCGAGCGCGCTTCGTTGTCGTTGTCATCAAGGCGACTCGACGCGGTAGTGAATCCAGGCGATCTCCGACTCCCACATCGGCACGCCGGCGCCGGCGGCGCTGACCACGAAGGCGACCTCCGGCGATTAGGCCGCAATCAGCGGCGCCAGCGAGCCGCCCTGGCTGTGGCCGTAGATTCCGATCTGACGCGGTCGAATCTCCGGGCGTGTTCTCAGCCATTTCAGTCCGGCTCGCGCGTCACCGGCCACCGGGCGGTCGATCCGAAAAAGCGGCGCCGAATCGAGTCGAAGGACAACGGCCTTCCGCGGCGGCGGTCGATGGTCAAACAATCTTGTTCTTGGTCAACGCGCGCAAGGAAGGGCTGTACTTTCGGCTGCACATCAATCGCGTCCCGTCCCGCAGGCGGACCGCGTACTCGCCATGAAACCACGGCTCCAGCCGCTGGATGCTGGCGAGGTTGACGATCGCCGATCGGTGCACGCGCACGAAAGTCGCGGGATCCAACCTGGCCTCCAGCGTCTTGAGCGTCTCTCGCAGTTGGTGGGTCTGCGCGCCGGTGTGCAGCCGGGCGTAATTTCCGGCGGCCTCGATCCAGTCGATCTCCGCCAGGGGCAGGAAGTAGACGCCCTGATGGGTGGTGATCGCCACCCGCCCTTCGCCCCGCCGGTTCAACCGCAGCTCGCGCAGCAGCGCGCCGAGCCTGGGGTCGTCCTTGGCCCCGTTCGGGTTCGCGAAGCGTTGAATCGCGTGAGTCATTGCGGCGTGGAACCGGGCGCGGGTGAAGGGCTTGAGCAGGTAGTCCAGCGCGTGGACCTCGAACGCCCGGAGCGCAAAGGCATCGTACGCGGTGACGAAGACGACCGCCGGGATGGAGGAGGGCTCGAGATTCTCCAGCACGGCGAACCCGTCCAGCTCGGGCATTTGAATGTCGAGGAAGACCAACTCCGGTCGAAGCTCCTCGATCGCGGCCAGGGTCTGCCGTCCATCCGCGCATTCGCGCACCAGTTGCACCTCCGGAAACTCGGGCAACAGCAGACGTAGATATTGCCGCGCGGGCGGCTCGTCGTCGGCGATGATGGCAGTGATTTGCCGGATCATTCGGTGGAAGCGGAAAGTTGGGGCGAACGCTCTGAACGCCTGGGTACTCTCACCACGACTTCGAGCCCGCGCGGCAGCGGGTGGAGGGTGAGCTGTCCCGCCGGGCCGTAGAGCTGCTCGAGCCGCTTGCGGGTATTGGTAAGCCCCAATCCCTCGCGAATTCTCCCTGGCGGCAGCCCGGGTCCGTCGTCGACGACGCGGATCTCCACGGAATCTCCCACCAGCTCCGCCTTGATGCAGACCCGAGCCGGTCCGGCATGGGGGGCAACGCCGTGCTTGATTGCATTCTCCACCAGCGGCTGCAACAAAAGCTGTGGGACCGATGTTTCGAGCACCGATGGGTCGATCTCGTGCGAGACGGTGAGCCGGTCTCCGAACCGGATCCGCATGATCGAAAGGTATCGCTCGAGCAATTCCAGCTCGTCCTTGAGAGAAGTCTCCTGGTCCTCAGATCTTTGAAGCGTCACCCGCAGAAAGTCGCCCAATTGAGCGAGCATCTCGTTGGCGGCGCCGACGTCGCGGTGCATCAGCGAGGAAATCGCATGAAGGGTGTTGAAGAGGAAGTGCGGCTGAAGCTGGCTTCGCAACAGCTGCATCTGAGCCAGCGACAAACGTGCCTCCAACTCGGAGGCTCGAAGCTCACGCAGTCGCAAGGAGCGCTGGTTCTCGATCGCGTAGGCGACGCCGATGATCGCGGCGAAGGCCAGATACTCCCACAAGAACCCCTTCATCAACACGGCCTTCAGCGTGAAATCGGGACTGGGAAAAAGAAAAACCCGAATCGGGTAGTAAAGCGAGTATTTCAAAGCCACCAGCACGGCGTTGGCGCCGAGGTAAAACAACACCCGCCGCCAGCGCAGCGGTCGGGCGAGCGGCTTGGTCCGCACCAGCAAGAGGAAAAGCGGGGTTAGCACCCCGCAGCTGTACCAATCGGCAAACGAGACCCCCAGCGTGCGAGTCCAATCCGCGCTTTGTCCATTGTAGATGCGATACATGACGAGGTGAAGCGCGGAGAGGGACGCGACCAGCGTCCAGGCGCCGAAGATGATCGACGCCTCGCGCAGTGACCAGGAGCGGTGCGGCGCGGTCTGAGGGAAAGGCTCGCGCCGTTGGATTGCGCGGGGGTCATCCGCGGCGACGGTGGCTTCCATCAACGTCATTTTTCAAACCCCGCTCTCGCTCCTAAGTCAGGGGTCAAGAAATGTAGACCTCGACGTGTACGAAGGACAAATTGCGGGGGCGAGACGGCCTGGGCCGGTGACGAATGGCGAGCCGATGCTCGCCGTCCCGCCGATCCAGGGCAGCGTCCCTTCGGCCACCGCCTTGCGCCCGATCGTCCCCCAACGATTGACGAATTCCGATCTCCGTTCACCGTTGCATCGCGGAAGTTTCACCATCGCCAGGAGGAGAAATGTCCCCGATCACCCTCGTCGTCAATGGACGGCAGCATTCGATTGAAGCCGATCCACAGTCGCCGCTGCTCTGGATATTGAGAGACAACCTGGGTCTCACCGGCACGAAGTTCGGCTGCGGGATAGGAGTTTGCGGCGCGTGCACGGTGCACCTGAACGGTGACCCGGTGCGCTCGTGCCTCACCCGGGTAGGAAGTATTTGGAGCGCTCACGTCGTCACCATTGAAGGTCTCTCCAAGGATCGAAGCCATCCGATCCAGCGGGCCTGGATCGCCGATGACGTGCCCCAGTGCGGATACTGCCAACCCGGGATGATCATGTCCGCCGCCGCGCTCCTTCGCTCGAATCCGAAGCCGAGCGATGCCGAAATCGATGAAACAATGTCTCGGCACATCTGCCGTTGCGGAACGTATCAGCGGATCCGGCAGGCGATTCATCGCGCCGCAGGGGGAGTGTCGAATGATCACGGTCATTAATCTCAGTCGTCGGCGCTTTATCGGCATTTGTTCATCGCTGGGAACGGGCCTGGTCCTGGGTTTGCGACTGCCCGCGAAAGGCGAGAATGCATCGCCGGGCAATTCCTTGTTTCAACCGAATGCTTTCGTCCGGATCGATCGCCGTGGAAAAGTCACCCTCATTTTCGCCCAGTCGGAAATGGGTCAGGGCATACACACCGCGCTGCCGATGCTGATCGCCGAGGAGTTGGAGGTGGACTGGGCGGCGATCGCCGTGGAGCGGGACGGCCTGAATCGCGCCTACGGCGAGCAGATCACCGGGGGCAGCAGCAGCGTGATCACCGCCTGGGAGCCGCTGAGAAAGGCGGGGGCGACGGCTCGCGAGATGCTGATTTCGGCGGCGGCGAAGAAGTGGAAAGTAACTCCAAATGAGTGTCGCGCCGAGAGCGGCTCGGTGATTCACCTCCCCACCAGGCGAAAGCTCGGCTACGCCGCGCTCGTTGAAGCCGCGGCTCTGCTTCGGCGCCGGAGCACGTTCCGCTGAAAACGCCCGATCGCTTTCGAATCATCGGGCGGCGCACGCGTCGCCTCGACACCCCGGAGAAGATCGACGGCCGCGCGGTTTTCGGGATCGACGTCCGCATCCCGGGGATGCTTTATGCCAGCGTGCTGCGCTGTCCGGTCTACGGGGGAAGGGTCGGTTGCTTCGATGCGACCAAAGCCAAGGCAATCCCCGGGGTGCGGCAGGTGGTACCGATCGACGGGGGAATGTCGGTGGGAGTCGCGGTGGTCGCGGACAGTACCTGGGCCGCCCTCCAGGGCCGGCGCGCCCTCGAAGTGACCTGGGACGAGGGGCCGAACGCGAGCTTGAGCACCGAGGGCGTCTGGAAACGTTTCCTCGAGCTGTCGAAGCGTCCGGGGGCCGTCGCGCGCCACGACGGCGACGTGGCAAAAGCTTTGGCGGGCGCGGCGAGGAAAATCGAGGCGGAATACGAAGTTCCCTTTCTGGCGCACGCGGCGATGGAGCCGATGAACTGCACCGCGCACGTGAAAGAGGACGGGTGCGAAATCTGGGCTCCGGCTCAGAGCCCGGGCTTTGTGCAACAGATCGCCGCGCGAGTCACCGGATTGCCGCTCGATTCAATCCGCGTGAACATCACCTATCTGGGCGGCGGCTTCGGACGCCGGGCGGATTCGGATTGGCCTCGCGAGGCCGTCCAGATCTCGCAATGGGTCCGCGCGCCGGTGAAGGTCCTCTGGACGCGCGAGGACGACATCCAGTTCGACCTCTTTCGACCGGCGAGCCATCACCGGTTGGTGGGCGGTCTCGATCGCGGGGGCTGGCCGATCGCCTGGTCGCATCACATCACCGGACCGTCGTCCACCGCGCACTGGAATCCGGGGCGGGCGGTCAACGGGCTTCCGGAAAACGCGGTTAAAGGCGCCGCGGACATCGCGTACGATTTCCCCGACCTTAAGATAAATTACGTGATGGCAAACACTCCCATCGCGCCCGCCGCCTGGCGATCCGTCGCCCACTCGCAGCACGCCTTCGTCAACGAATGCTTCCTCGACGAGCTCGCCGCCCTCGGCGGCAAGGACCCGTTCGAGGTCCGGATGCACCTGCTCGAGCGGGACAAGGTTCTGGAGTTCAGCGAGAGCGGAAAACCCTACCAGGTCGACACGCGACGGCTAAGGCGGGTCCTGGAGCTGGCGGCGGGCAAAGCGGGATGGGGCAGCGCGCTTCCATCGGGTCGCTTCCGCGGGATCTCCTGCCACCGCTCGTTCGGTACGTACGTCGCCCACGTGGCGGAGGTCTCCCTGCGCGAGAATGGGACGGTGCGCCTGCAGCGGGTCGTCTGCGCCGTGGATTGCGGACAGGTCATCAATCCCGAAACGGTCGAAGCTCAGATGCAGGGCGCGGTGATCTTCGGCTCCACCGCCGCCCTGTACGGACAGATCACCGTGGAGAACGGTCGGGTTCAGCAAAGCAACTTCCACGACTACCGAATGCTCAGGATCAACGAAGCGCCCGAAATCGAAGTGCACATCGTCCCGAGCACCGATCCGCCTGGAGGGATCGGAGAGCCGGGGGTTCCTCCGATTATTCCCGCGGTCGCGAACGCAGTCTCCATCGCCAAAGGCACGCGCGTCCGCCGCTTGCCCATCCAATCCTGAGCAGAGGCAATCTCCGGCGATTGGCTGTCGCTCAATAGGCTCGGGGGTCCTCGATTCAGCCCGGCGGCGCGAGGCCGTAGCTCATCGTTGGCCGCAGCGTCAAGACCTCTACGGTCGTCCTCGCGATCAACGACTTGACTCCGTCAGGCAGCGTCTGTTCACTCTTACCATCGAGAAGCGCCGACAGGCTCGGCCGCGGACGCAGCCGGACATAGCGTGGAGAGTATCCACCAGCCACCATCCGGTACCAGAGTGTCTCGCCCTTCAGGGCGGATTGGCCCGCGCTGAGCGCCGCTTCGAAAGCCTTTGCCGCCCCGGGCACGAGGTCCACGGTCGTGAGCTCGGCCCGAGCAGATGGTTGTGGCTCACCCGTTCCACGCGAGATCCCTGGCAGGTACTCGTAAAGCGCGTTCCCCGCATATTCGACGTACGGCGCGACGTTCAGTAGGTTGTCCCGCTCGTCTTCAGCCGGGGACACCGGATTGTCCAGACTCGCCGCCGAGTGCCCAAACGAAGCGTAGACGAACCACCGCTGCCGTTCACTGAACGTGACGCTCCAACCGTACCAAACCCACGTGTCCCGATTCTGCCGGTGCCACTCGAGGTGTCGGATGTAGCCGGCTTCGAAATCGACGGTGTGCCCGTCATGGGGACGGATGATGGCGATGCGCGCGTACGGACCGCGTTCGGTTTGAGCGACGAGAAGCGTGGGAAACACTGTGCGCACGAGAAGCACTGTGCCGACGATCCCAAGCCAACGATGTTTCATGATCTTTCCTCAGGCAACTCACAATCGAGCGGGCACGCGCCCCGAATCTCATTCATGGTCGCCTCCCATCGGCAGCTGATACAGGGTGGTGGACCGTGCGAATAGAGCCGGATTTCAGAAAATACTTAGACCAGTCGGCGGCATGGAATCGTCGCACAAGGGAGCGATCGGCCGAACCGCTACGAACAATTCGCCGCAGATTCAGACCGTTTCAAGCGCGCCCGGCGGGACCGCGCCGGGTGGGACTCGAAGCCACGACCCTCGCAACTGGCTCGTTTTGGGCGAGGTGTATGACATTTGCGGGCCGCGGGGACCCAAAATGTCACACACCTCATCCAGGCAATGAAGTCGCCGTCGCCTCCGTCCAGACAACAGCGAGCTGGTTGATTGACCTCTTGCGGGGACGGGCTTCGAGGTCACTCGCTCCCTCGGCGTTCAAAGGCAGAGGCTCTATCCACCTGAGGCCCCTTGCTCGTCTGCCGCTGCCGGAAAAGATCGCTCGCGGCGGGCAGATTGGGGCAGACTCGCCGCGATGAAGGTGGATGGTCGACCTCTTCGAACGATCTGGCCAGCCGCAGATGGCTGGTCGGTCGAGATCATCGATCAGACCCGACTGCCGCACGAGCTCCAAACAGTCCGGATCGAAAGCCTGGAGCAGATGGCGAAGGCCATTTCAACGATGCAGGTGCGCGGTGCCCCCTTGATCGGCGTGGCCGCCTGCTATGGGCTGGCCTTGGCGCTTCGGCGCGACGCATCGGAGGCGGCGATCGACCGCGCCGCGACGGCTCTCTGCGCGACGCGGCCGACGGCGGTGAATCTTCGCGGGCGGATCGCCGAGCTGCGCGAGCAACTGCTGATGCAGCCGGCGGCGAGGCGGGTCTCGTTCGCGTACGAGTTCTGCGCTCGCATCGCCGACGAGGAGGTCGAGATCGGCCGGCGCATCGGCGAGCATGGTCTGGCGCTGATCGAGAAAGCGGCCGCGCTCCATCGGCAACGCCCGGTCAACGTCCTCACCCACTGCAACGCCGGCTGGCTGGCGACGATCGACTGGGGAACTGCGCTGGCGCCGGTGTATCGGGCGCACCTGGCCGGAATCCCGATTCACGTCTGGGTTGACGAAACACGGCCGCGCAACCAGGGCTACCTCACCGCTTGGGAGCTCGGGCAGCAGGGAGTGCCGCACACCATCGTCGTCGACAACGCCGGCGGGCATCTGATGCAGGCCGGCGAGGTCGATCTCTGCGTCGTGGGAACGGACCGCACCACCGCGGCGGGCGATGTCTGCAATAAGATCGGGACGTACCTCAAAGCTTTGGCCGCCAAAGACAACGGCGTGCCCTTCTACGTCGCCTTGCCGTCCTCGAGCGTCGATTGGAGCATCGCCAGCGGGCGCGAGGCGATTCCGATCGAGCAGCGAAGCGAGAGCGAGGTCCATGAAGTGGCCGGCCTTGCGTCCGACGGGCGCGCGGCCTCGCTGCGAGTGACTCCCGCCGAATCCCCGGCGGTCAACTATGCCTTCGATGTGACGCCGGCTCGGCTTGTCACGGGGCTAATCACCGAGCGTGGTGTCTGCGAAGCCTCCACCAAGGGGCTGCTCACTTTATTTCCGGAGCGGCGCGGATGAGGTTCTTCCGGGAACGCCGCGAGCTGCTCGATACCGCGAGACGGATGAGCTCCGCCGGCTTGAGCCACGGAACGTCTGGGAACCTCAGCACCCGCGTCGAGCGCGGTCTGCTGATCACCGCAACCGGGATGCCCTACGACGGGATGGGAACGGAGGACATGGTCGAGCTGTCGTTCGATGGACATGCGCCGATCGGGCAGCGGCTTCCTTCGAGCGAATGGCGCCTTCACCGAGATATTTACCAGGGCCGCGCCGATGTGAATGCGATCGTCCACACCCACTCGCGCTTTTGTACGACGCTCGCTTGTCTTCGGCGGCCGATTCCGGCGGTTCATTACATGATCGCCGTCACCGGCAGCTCGATCGTTCGCTGCGCTCCCTACGCGACCTTCGGCAGCGAGGAGCTTTCTAAAGCCACGGTAGAAACGCTGGGCAGCGACAATGCTTGTCTGATGGCCAATCACGGGATGGTCGCCGTCGGCGCGAGCCTCGCCGCGGCACTCAAGATTTCATCCGAGGTCGAGCTGCTCGCGGAGCAATACTGGCGCGCCATTCAGGTGGGCGAGCCGCACGTGCTGGATGACTCCGAAATAGAGCGGGTGATCGAGAAGTTCCGGAGCTACGGCCAGTCACGGCGGACCGCGCCGCGCGATCGAGGTTGATCCCCAATCCGTTCGATGTTCTACAAATTGAGAAGGTTTTCTCGTGCTTGTTCTCGAGGGGCTGTATTCCGATTCAACAAAAGGGGGTAGCCATTTGGTGTCTGATCGAAAACCCAAGCCTGTTGAATTCGTTTGGCCCGATCGTCAGGAGTTACACAACGCCCGAATTCGACGCGAGATTGAATTGCTTGAAGAGACCATGGAGATTCTCCGCGAACGAATCAAGGTTCTCAAAACGAGACTTGCCCGGTTCCACTAATATCAGGGCCTGTCGAACATGGCTTTGGCGATGGCGACCAGCCTATTCACATCGCCCGGAGTAAGACGCAGAGTTTCCAAATACGCCATCAGTTGAAGGTCCGGTGGCTGTCCGCTGCTTGCCCGTGGCTCGTTCGCGTCGAGGAGGAGCTGAGAAACCGCGATGCCCAGGGCCTTGGCGAGTGAAACCAATGTTTCGACATGCGGGGTGCGATCCCCGCGCTCGATCATGGAAAGATACGAATGGGTGATGCCGGCTCTTTCAGCGAGCTGCTCTTGATTGAGCGAAAGCGTCTCGCGTAAAGCGCGGATGCGTGGACCGAGCTGAGGTCGTGTCATAGGGCCCCCCTTCTGCAAGGTTGAGCGTTGTAGCCGAGTTGATTCGCACCGCGATGCTGCGGGAAACCCTAAGCGGGCCTTGTGAATCTGCCGTGACTGCCAGGGCGGCGGTGCAACCACATGTCAAAAGGATCCTGATCGGAAGGCGCGTCGTTCGAACCCGATCGGCGGCGCCTCGCGGGATTCCACCCGTTGTGAAACGCCACCAAGGACAAGCGGACTCTGGCCGGGCACCCAGCGGAACCCGGATCTTGCGCCCGGGCGATTTGATAACTATCGGATAAATGAATATGCAGCAAGTTTCGGGCTGAGCATGCTTTTGGTTCGGGCAATTTGTCGCTGCTTCGCCGACCAATCCAATTTTTTGTCGCAGATCCGGCTCAGGGTACAGAGGCACACGCCGGCTCTTGATAGTTCCCCCGGCGAACTGTTGGAAATGCGCCATCGCCACCCACTTGCATCAGCGCAGCGTCTTTCGACGAGGCAGCGCCAGTCGCCTCCTCCTGGCCGGCTTGTCTGCGTTCGCCTTTCAATTTCCGGCGGGCGCCCTCGAGCTCAACGTGCCTGGGGAACCGATCCAGGTGCATGGCTTTGTCAGCCAGGGATTCATCAAAACGAACGCCAACAATTACCTGGCCGAGTCGACGCGGGGCAGCTTCGAGTTCACCGAAGTTGGCCTCAACTTCAGTAAAGAGCTGACCGATAGGCTCCGGGTGGGAGTCCAGCTCTTTGCTCGGCGGCTCGGGCCGCTCGACGGTTTCGACGCGAATTTCGACTGGTTTTACCTCGACTACCGTTGGGCCGATTGGCTGGGCATTCGCGCGGGACGGGTGAAACTTCCTTTCGGCCTTTACAACGAAATCAATGACATCGATTCCGCCCGCGTGCCGATCCTTCTTCCGCAATCCATTTATCCAACCGCCAATCGCGACTTCCTCCTGGCCCAAACCGGCGGCGAGATTTATGGACGGGTCAGCCTTGCCTCGGCCGGAGCGCTCGAGTATCGGGCCTACGGGGGAACCCTCTTCCTTCGATCGACGACGCCACCGAACAGTCCCTACCAGATAGGGAAGCTCAACGCGCCGTATGTGGTTGGCGGCCGGATCCTCTGGGAAACGCCGCTCGAAGGGCTGCGCGTGGGAGGAAGCCTGCAGGCCCTGCGGTTGGATGCGGATTTTTTCTTCAACCCGTCCATTTTTGGGCCACTGCAGGCGGCGGGGACACTGCCGCCCGATTTCACGGGTAAGGTCGGCGTGCAGATCCCGGCGATTCTCTGGGTAGGTTCGGCCGAATATTCCTCCGGCGCTCTCCTCCTCGCCGCGGAATACAGCCGTTGGTACGTCCAGGCCACCAGCACCCAGTCCGTTCTCTTTCCCAACATTTCGACCATGGTGAGCGAGCGGTTTTACGGAATGCTCGCCTACCGCGTGAACCCATGGCTCCACCCGGGGCTCTACTACTCCGGCTACTACACCGACGTGGAAAACCGCAGCGGCCGAGCGAACATGCAACACGACGCGGCAGCCACGCTGCGCTTCGACATCAACGAGTATTGGCTTCTCAAGCTGGAAGGGCATTTCATGTACGGCACCGCGGCGCTCGATCCCACCCTGAACCACGACCGCCCGCTGACTGACCTGCAAAAAACCTGGGGCGTCTTGCTCGTTAAGACAACGGCCCATTTTTAAGGTGACCGTGCGCGCGATACGAGCATTCACGCTGCTCTTGACTTTGAGCGCGCTGTCCCTGGCGGCTTTGGCGCAGTCGCGCCTGGGGCTACCGGCATTTCGCGTCATCGTTCATCCCAGCAATCCCGTCACCAGTGTCGATCGCAAGTTCCTTGCTGACGCCTTTCTCAAAAAGACGACCCGTTGGAGTCACGACCAGGCGATTCGCCCCGTGGACCAGAGATCGGACTCGGCCACGCGAAACAAATTCTCCGAGGAGGTCCTCCGTCAACCGGTAGACGCGGTGAAGAACTATTGGCAGCAGGTCATCTTCACCGGGCGCGACGTCCCTCCCCCCGAGCTCGACTCCGATGAAGACGTGGTGAAGTACGTGCTCAAGTACCCCGGGGGGCTCGGGTACGTGTCAGGCACCGCCAACCTCAACGGCGCCAAGGTCGTCACCCTCCAATAGGGACTTTGTGATGCGACTCACCTTCCGCACCAAGCTGATCGCGATCGTGGGCACCTCCGCGCTCGCCTTCCTGGTGCTGGTCTTGGCATCGACCCTTCTTTCCAGCCGCGTACAGCAGGAACTGCTCAACATCGAGAACCACTACGTCCCCCGCGTCGAGCTGGGGCCCACCCTCGATACCCACTTCGAGCGCCTCCGCCGGGGCTTTCAAGACGCCGTTGCCGCCCGGGATCTGGAGGCGCTCTCAAGGACGCGCGAGCTCCTCCGCGCGTTTCTCGACCATCTCGCCAGTGCACGTGACGCAGTGGATCCCGTCAAGGCCACCGCGTTGCGCGCCGCGCTCGAGGAATACCACGCGGCAGCCTACGAGGTTTCCCGCCGGCTGATCGATCGCGAGACCGGGGAGGGTCTCGTGGAAGCGATGAGCGCGATGCAGACCAAGCAGGCTCGCGCCGCCCAGGCCCTCAAGGAAGTGACGACCTTCGACAAAGGGCAGCTCGGCGACGCCTTCGCCGCGGCGTCGCACGCCCTGCGATCGAGCAATCAAGTAAGGCTTGGGATCAGCATCGTCTGTCTGACGCTGGTGATCTTCCTCTCCGTGTTGTTGAGCCGGGGCGTTCTTCGATCGCTTGGAGAGCTCACCGCGGGGCTAAAGCGTT
>WNFA01002223.1_pt1 | contig 15944 bp, 8 predicted proteins | sample 5400481 | NCBI WGS metagenome assembly WNFA01 (sample SAMN13153340, study PRJNA577476) | soil metagenome | isolation source: 120 cm saprolite under Douglas fir tree site 2 hole 1 replicate 2 | place: USA:California | collected 2015-04-18
CCAGCGTTGGCGGTTACTTTCTTGCGCGCAAGAGCCTCGCCCCCGTCGTGGCGATGAGCCGCCAGGCTGGGCGCATCGGTGCCGCCAATCTGCACGAGCGGCTGGCGGTACAGAACGACAGGGACGAACTGGGGCACCTGGCACGTTCGTTCAACAGCCTGCTCGACCGTCTCAGCCAATCTTTCGAGCGCCAGCAGCGCTTCATGGCCGATGCATCGCACGAATTGCGGACGCCGGTTGCGATTTTGCGTGGCGAAGCGGAGGTCGCTCTTTCGCAGCAGTCACGTTCGCCGGAGGAATACCGGGAATCGCTGGGAGTACTTCACCAGGAGGCCGAGCGGCTCACGCACATCGTGGAGGATCTCTTCACGCTTACGCGCGCGGACGCCGGCCAGTATCCGCTCCAGCCTCGCGATTTTTATCTCGATGAACTCGTCGCTGAGTGTGTGCATTCGGCCCGGACGCTGGTGCTCGCAAAAAAGATTTCTCTCAATTTCGAAGAAGCATCCGAATCTCCCATCCACGCCGACGAATCCCTCCTGCGCCGCATGATCCTCAATCTGCTGGATAACGCGATTAAGTACACCGCGGAGGGCGGACGCGTCACTGTGACGTGCAGTCGCGCTGGGGAGGAATACGCTTTGAGCATCATGGATACCGGAGGAGGGATCCCCGCAGATCTGCAGCCACGCATTTTCGAGCGCTTTTTCCGCGCCGACAAAGCCCGTTCCCGGGCGGAGAATGATGGCGGCGGCGCTGGACTGGGCCTGTCCATTTCCCGCTGGATCGCCGAGGCCCATCACGGGCGTTTGGAGCTGACGCGCTCTGACTCGATTGGAAGCACCTTCACGGCTTATCTCCCTGTCGGGCCGTTCCCCTCTGCATCTAGCGGTTAATCTTGCGTTTATGTTTCCTTCGTTAGGGTACATTCATCCTTGCCGCGTATGTGTTCTCGTCCGGCCCAGGAGTCGAGATTTATGAAATCGTGTTGCATCCTCGTTCTGTCGTGGACCTCGGTTGCTGCCCTTTTGTTGTGCTGCGCGGGGATTGCCGCGGCGCAGGAAACGCCAGCTCCCGCGAACCTTGCACCGACAAGAGATGCGCAGCAGGGAGCGCCTGCAGCGCTCCGCCTGACGCTGGAAGATGCTCTTGCGCGGGCCAGGAAGAACAGCACGCAATTTCAAGCCGCACTGACCGACGCCGGGCTTGCCCGCGGGGACAAGAGCTTGGCGCGCGACGCACTGCTCCCCAACGTGAATTACGACACGCAGTATCTCTATACCCAAGGCAATGGGCCGGGCAACCCTGTGCGCTACATCGCCAACAATGCCGTGCATGAATACATCAGCCAAAGCAACGTGCATCAAATTCTGGACCTCACCAGTATTTCGAATTTTCGCCGCGTCTCTGCTGTGGCTGCCGGCGCGCGCGCGAAAGCGGAGATCGCTTCACGCGGTCTGGTCGTAACCGTTTTTCAACGCTATTACGCCGTCGCCGCCGCGCAGCAGAAGCTTCAGGCCGCGGAGAAAACGGCAAACGAAGGCGACCGCTTCTTCAAACTTACGCAGGACCTTGAACATGGGGGGGAAGTGGCGCATTCCGACGTCATCAAGGCCGAATTGCAGATGCAGGAGCGCCGGCGCCAATTTCTAGAAGCTCAGCTGGGTCTTCTAAACGCGCGGCTTGATCTGGCGGTATTGATTTTTCCCGATTTCAACGACAACTACGAAGTTGCCGACGATCTCCATTCTCCTGTTCCTCTGCCTACGCTGGGCGAAGTTCAGCAGCAAGCCGCCCGTGACAATCCCGATGTCCGCGCCGCTTTGGAGGCTGTCCGCGCAGCCGGCTTTGACGTCACTGGCTCGCGCGCCGGGTATTTGCCTTCGCTGGCACTCGATTACTGGTACGGTATCGACGCCATACGGTTTGCGACAAATACCGACTTCAACGGCCGGAAGCTTTCGAACCTCGGTTCATCCGCTTCCGCAACGTTGGTTATCCCTATCTGGACTTGGGGCGCCACACAAACCCGCATCAAGCAAGCCGAGCTGCGGCGCTCCCAGGCGCAGCGGGAACTTTCTTTTGCGCAGCGCAAGATCCTCGCTGAAATCAAAGCTTTGTACTCGGAAGCAGAAACAGCGCTGAACGAACTCAGTGGCCTCAATCGCTCCGCCGAGCTAGCCGCGGAGAGTTTGCGGCTCATCACGCTGCGTTACAAAGACGGCGAAGCCACGGTTCTCGAGGTAGTCGACGCGCAGACCACTAACGCGCTGGCCAGCAATGCCTACCAGGACGGTGCGGTGCGCTATCGCGTGGCACTGGCCAATCTGCAAACTCTTACAGGGGTGCTGACGACTCCATGAAGACTACGATGACGATTTACATTCAAACGCAAAAACTTTCGCTTGTCTCCGTCGCGTCGATTGGCGCGTTGTTCTTCGGCATGAGCGGTTGTGGCAGCCCGGCAAAAGAGCAGGAGCCCGTGGTCACCGTGCAGACATCGCCGACGAAGCAGGCTCCCATTTCGCAGTTGATTTCCGCGGAGGCCGTCGTTTTCCCCGTTCAGCAAGCGGTCATCACGCCGAAAATTACCGCGCCCATCCGCCAATTCTTTGTGCAGCGTGGCAGCCGCGTTCACCAGGGCCAGTTGCTCGCCAAACTGGAAGATAAGGATCTGGCCGCGGCGGCCGAGCAGAGCAAAGGCGAGTTCGTGCAGGCCGAAGCCGGTTATGCCACTACCGTTGGTGCCGGCCTTCCCGAGCAGATGCAGAAAGCCGAACTGGACACCGCTGCTTCAAAGGAGGCCTTTGACGCGCAGCAGAAGGTATATGACAGCCGCAAGGAGCTATTTCAGCAAGGCGCGCTTCCGCGGCGCGATCTCGATTCCGCGCAAGTCGCACTGGCGCAAGCGCGCAGCCAGTATCAACAAGCGCAGAAACAGTTCGACGACCTAAAAAATCTGGGCGAGAAGCAAGCTCTGAAATCTGCTGGCGGCCAGCTCTCCGCCACGACAGGAAAATATCACGGCGCCGAGGCGCAACTGAGCTATTCCGAAATTCGCAGTCCCATCAATGGAGTGGTTACTGACCGCCCGCTTTATCCCGGTGAGCTCGCCACTGCCAATCAACCGCTCCTCACCGTTATGGACATTTCGAAGTTGATCGCTAAGACCCACATCGCGCAGTCCGAGGCGGCCGTTCTTAGAGTCGGCAACCCCGCGGAGCTGAAGATCGCTGGCCTTGACGATCCTGTGAAGGGCCGCGTAACTCTCGTCAGCCCGGCGCTCGATCCCGGCAGCACCACCATCGAAGTGTGGGTCGAAGCGTCAAAGCCTGATCCCGCATTGCGCCCCGGAATGACCGTCAATCTTTCCATCACCGCGAAAACCGTGAAAGACGCCATCGTCGTGCCCACCTCCGCCGTCTTCAAGAGTCCCGAAGGAGTGGACATCGTTCTCCTCGCGGGTTCGGATGGCCATGCGCATGTTAAACCCGTGCAGATCGGCGTCCGCGCATCGGACCGCACTCAGATTGTCAGTGGGATCAATGCCGGCGATCAGGTGATCTCGTCCGGAGGTTATGCGCTGCCGGACAACACGGCGATCAAGATCGAAGCCCCACCGCCTGCGGAAAGAGATGCCGCCGGCAAGGGTGACAAGGCAGACAAAGCCGGCGGTCCGACGAAGCCCGCGGAAAAGGACAAGGAGTAGACGCGGATGGAGCCAACTTCCGATTCCCTTCGCGCCAAGAATCCCCCTGCCAAGCCGGACGTACCCTGGTTTCAACGCCTAGCGAGCCCTATTTTGTTTTTGATCGTCAGCCTGACCCTGGTGGGCGGATATCTGGCGTTTGCGATCCCCGTTTCCGTTTTTCCAAACACGGATTTCCCCCGCATCGTCATTGGCGTGGACAACGGCGTCATGCCCATCGACCAGATGCTTGTGGTGATCACCCGCCCGATCGAAGAAGCCGTCAACAGTGTGCCTGGTCTGTTGAAGGTTCAGTCCATCACCAGCCGCGGCTCCGCCGAAGTCGATCTTTTCTTCGATTGGAATGCCGACATGATTCTGACCTTGCAACGAGTCGATGCGGTTGTGGCGCGCTTGCAGGCCGAACTTCCATCCACCGCGAAAGTGGAAACACATCGCCTCACCTTTGCCGTGTTCCCCATCATTGGCTATAGCCTGACTTCGGACACCGTTCCGCCGAACCGGCTATGGGAAATCGCGACGTATGATATGAAACCGCGGATCAACCGGCTGGACGGCGTCGCCTCGGTAATCATTCAAGGTGGCCGCGTTCCGGAATTTCAAGTGATGCCCGATCCCGCACGCCTTCTCGCCACCAGCGTCACGGTCACGGAGATACTCGATGCGATTCGCCGCACGAATCTGATTGATTCTCCCGGACTTCTTGAGCATGAGCATCATCTTGTGCTTGGTCTCATCAGCGGGCAGGTGCGCAGTCCCGAGCAGATTGGCCAGATTGTCGTCAAGAATTCACCTCTAGGCGTGCCGATTCGTCTCGGCGACCTTGCGACGATCGCGCCCTCCGTGGCGCCGGTCTACACGATCGTAACGGCGAACGGAAAACCCGCCGTGCTGCTCAATGTAAATCGCCAGCCGGAGAGCAACACGCTCGACGTGGCCAACGAAGTACACACGCAAATCGAGCAGCTTCGCCCTACGCTCCCTCCCGGAGTTCATCTCGAGCCTTTTTACGACCAGTCCACTATCGTCCACGATTCCATTTCCAGCGTACGTGACGCCGTGCTGCTTGGATTGGTGCTCTCTTCGATCATTCTCGTGCTCTTCTTGCGTGATTGGGGCAGTTCGCTGGTCGCAGGGTTGGTCATTCCCGCCACCCTGCTCATCACCTTCATCGTCCTCAAGTTTACCGGCCAGAGCTTTAACCTCATGACCCTCGGAGGTCTTGCCGCCGCCGTCGGCCTGATTATTGACGATGCCATCGTCGTGCTTGAAAACATCGTGTTGCACCGCGACGCGGGCCAGACCCGCTCCCAAGCCATCCAGAGCGCGCTGCGTGAATTGACAATCCCCCTGATCGGTTCGACCATCACGCCGATTGTCGTTTTTCTGCCCCTCATCTCCACCAGCGGCGTCACCGGCAGTTTCTTTCGCGCCCTCGCTGTCACCATGACGGTTTCCCTCTTTACCTCGCTCCTCCTCGCGCTGACTTGGACGCCCACGCTCAGTCTGTACTTCGTGCGCCGGAAAGATACTGCTCAATCGCCAGCACCATCCTCTGCGGGAGGTCCGGACGCTACGGCCCTTCTCGCCGCCGAAGAAGCGCACCTCTCCGGTTTTTTCGGCCGCATCGTGGACTTTTATGCGCGAACGATGAAAGCGGTGCTGAAATTTCCCTGGGTTCTGGCCGCCAGTTCTGCTGTCATCGTTGTTCTTTCCATTATCTGCTACCTATCCTTGGGCAGCGGCCTGCTCCCCGAGATGGATGAAGGAGGATTCATCCTGGACTATGATACTCCGCCCGGAAGCTCGCTGGCGGAATCCGATCGCATCCTTCAGCACATCGAAAAAATTCTGCATTCCGTGCCGGAAGTCGAAAACACTTCGCGCCGCACCGGTCTGCAGCTTGGTCTTGCCGCCGTCACCGAAGCCAACAGGGGCGACTTTACCGTCAGGCTTAAACGCGACCGCAGCCGCGCTATCGATGAAATCATCTCTGACGTCAGGTCCCAAGTAGAACAGACGGAACCCGCCACAAAAATAGAATTCGTCCAGGTGTTGCAGGACATGATCGGCGACCTCACCAGCGCCCCCGAGCCCATCGTCATAAAACTTTTTGCGCAGGATGCCAAGCTTCTCGGAGATACGGCTCTGCAGGTCGCGGATACTATCGGTAAAATCCAAATTGGGAAAGCTCACCCGGTTGTGGACATCCTAAACGGCATCGAAAACACCACCAGCGGTCCGGCCGTTACGTATCAGGTAAATCCCGCTGTTGCTGCCCGCGCCGGGTTCACGCCGGAAGAAATCGCATTGGACGCCGCCGCCATTTTGGAAGGTGAGCCTGCGGCAACGCCCGTGATTCTCAATGATCGCGCATATACGATTCGTGTCCGTTTTCCCGAGCAGAGCCGTTCTTCTCTCGAGCGCATGAGCAATACCCTGGTCACCAGTTCCACCGGCCGCACAGCCACGCTCGGCTCGCTGGCCACGCTCATCGCGGAACCTGGGCAAACGGAAATTCGGCGAGAGAATCTTCAGCGTGTTGTTCAGGTCACCGCTCGCCTGGAGGGCGCGGATCTTGGCAGTGGCATCGCTGCCGTTCAGAAAGCTGTCAATGATCTCCATCTGCCTTCGTCCATCCGCGTCGAGTACGGTGGTTTGTACCAGGAGCAGCAGAAATCGTTCCACGATCTAGTCATGGTGTTGTTTCTTGCGCTCTTGCTGTTGTTCGTGGTGCTGCTGTTCGAATTCCGCACGTTCTCTGCGCCCGCCGCCATTCTGGCGTCGGCATTGCTCTCTACTTTTGGGGGCTTGCTCGCGCTTCTGGTCACCCGTACGACATTCAACGTTGCCTCCTTCATGGGTATGATCATGGTCATCGGCATCGTTGCAAAAAACGGCATCCTCCTACTTGATGCCGAGCATCACTTCCGCGAACTAGGTTTTTCCGCCGAAGATGCCATGATTCAGGCTGGCCGTCGGCGTCTCCGGCCCATCGCTATGACTGCGCTCGCCACCGTCGCCGGAATGTTGCCGTTAGCCTTTGCCATCGGCGCCGGCTCGCAGATGCTCCAACCGCTGGCCATCACGGTCGTCGGTGGCATCCTCAGCTCCATGGTGCTCTCGCTCATCTTCACCCCCGCCATCCATTTCTATCTCCAGCCCAGAAAGGCCGCTCAAGAATAGCCCAAGCCACTTAAAATTTTCGAGCGTGTCTCATCTGTATGAGAGTGGTTCAAGCAATTCCTCGTTTCACATGCTTCTCATTCCCCTGTCATATCCGAGTCATAAATCTGACGTTTACTAACTTTCGCCGGGTCTTCGGGGTGTGCTCATAAATTTGGATGTCCGTCTTCCCTGTGGGAGTGAATGTTTTGTTCGTTCGCCCCAGATCTCCGACTCGGTTCGAAATCAAGATGGAAGGACTAAACATGCGAAGTCTTATCGGTTTCCGGCTCGTTTTCGTCTGCGCACTCTCAGTGGTTTCATCTCTTCTCATCCCCCTTGATCGCATAGCGGCTCAGGAACGCAAGGGCGGGATCAGTGGCCATGTCACGGACAATTCCGGAAGCGTTTTGCAAGGAGCGCGAATTGAGCTGCAACCGGTAGGAACTATCGTCGCTTCCAATATTCAGGGCGAGTTCTTCATCAATGACGTCACGCCCGGCACGTTCACGGTCAGCATCACCTTCGTTGGCTTCAATCAGTTCACCAAGCAGGTGACTGTCGCTGCCGGACAGATTGCCACCGTCGATGCCAAGCTCGAGGTCGAGTCTCAAAATCTCGAAGTCCTGGTCACTGCGGAGCGCGCCTCCGGTGAAGCCGCGGCCGTAAACCGTGAACTTACTGCTGATAACATCGTGCAGGTGCTGCCCTCGGAAGTAATTCGCAGCTTGCCCAACGCCAACATGGCCGATGCCCTCGGGCGTTTGCCTAGCGTTACCATTGAACGTGACGAAGGCGAAGGCAAATACGTCCAGCTCCGCGGAACCGAGCCGCGCCTCGCCAACCTCACTATCGATGGCGTCAATACCCCCTCACCGGAATCCGGCGTGCGTCAAATCAAGCTCGATGCCATCCCGGCTGATATCGTCGACTCCGTGGAAATCAACAAGACCTTGCAAGCCAACATGGATCCGGACGGTATCGGTGGTTCCGTGAATCTTGTGACCAAAACTGCAGGTGAGCGTCCTACCGTCAACATTAGCGGGATGGGTGGATATACCCCCATCACAAATGGCCGCGGCCTCGTTGAAACAGCCGGCACTGTCGGGCAGCGCTTCGGTCCCAACAAGCGCTTCGGCGCTCTAATTGGTGGCACCTACGATTGGAACGGCCGCGGCATTGACGACCTTGAACCTGTACCCGATATTGCTACATTTCCCGGTGGTTCCTCTGCGCGCTACTTCGAAGCCATCGACATCCGGGAGTACCGCTATTACCGAAGCCGCTGGGGGCTGGCGGGAAGCGTCGACTACAAGCCGTCGGACGGATCGACCATCTATATCCGTGGCCTTTACTCCGACTTCAAGAATTATGGCGACCGCTGGGTCTATTCGCTCACGGACAATACACAAGGTATCAAGCTGCTTGGCTCCAACGGCTGCGCGACCGATCCCACTACTGGGCTGACGACGGCACCCTGCACCGGCGTTCCATCCTTCAACGACCAAATCCGGCGTCCCGATTATGGCATCGGGAGCATCTTGCTAGGCGGAAAGCATGTGCTCACGACCACTTGGTACGCTTGGGATATTTCTGCGTCGCGTTCCCGCCAGCTCGGCCAGATCGGTGACCGCACCGCATCTTTCAATGCGGACGGCCTGGCCACCAGCTCGTTTCAGTATGATCTGGCCAACACCAAGAGCTTCTACCTCCCCCAGTGGACTCCCGCTTGCTTCACGGAGGCGTACACCAACCAGAGCAATTTCCCTTTGCACCGCATGCAGACAAACCACGGGCTCACCGCTCAATTGAATCTGCAGGGCTCCGGCGCGGTGGCCAAGCGCTATCATCTGAGATCTCGCCTGTCCACCATCGAAATCGGCGCCAAGTTCCGCAACGCTCATAAGTTCGCCAACACCTTCACGGACAACTTTTCCTCCAGCGGGACGGGAACGCCTCTCCTGTTGTCGCAGTTCTCCAACAAGTTAACGAATAACAATTACTACAACGGGGCATACAAATTGGGCCCTAACCCCAATTTCTTCGATATCTATAACGCGTTCCTCGCTGACAAAAGTGCCAATCCCAATAACTATTCGCTATCTACCGATACTTCCAGCCAGTTTGACTTAATTGAGAAGGTCAGCGCCGGCTACGTGATGAACACCATTGATTTCAACAAAATCCGCCTGGTCGCCGGTGTTCGCTTCGAGGGCACCAATCTCGATACTGTGACGCCGATTTTCGATGCCAATAACAATTTCCTGGGTAACACCAAGCTCAACGGTTCTTATGTAAAGGTGTTACCGAGTGCTTCTTTGCGTTTTGCTCTCAAAAGCGACACAAACCTGCGCTTGGTCTACAGCCGTGGCTTCTCCCGTCCCGACCCGCAGGAAATCGCCCAGGCGGTAAGTAAAGATACCTCAGTCACTCCAAACGTAATCTCACTCGGCAATCCCAACCTGAAGCCGGAGACTGCCGACAATGTGGATGTGCTATTCGAGCATTACCTAAACCCCTTCGGAGTCATCACGGCTGGGTACTTTTACAAGAACCTGGTCGATCCCATCGTGACCCATCAATGTAATCCGCCGACGAACTGTCAGCCTTTTCCGGGTGCCATCGTAACGCAGCCAATCAATGCCGGTAGTGCTTGGATCAACGGTTTCGAAGCTGCCTATCTGCAACACCTCACCTTCCTGCCCGGCGCGTTCGCTGGTCTGGGGATCTCCGCAAACTACGGCTACACCGCTTCTCGCACTTCCTTTGGGCCCGATTTCAGCCGTACGGATCATCCTCGACTCGTGCGCAACGCACCCCACACCTGGAACGTTAGTCCGACCTATGATCGCGGCCGCGTTTCATTGCGCGTGGGACTTTCCTATAACGCTCAGAATATCGCCGGCTATGGGGACGGCACTTCTAGGCCGACCGGCGACAATTACTTCTATCCTCACCTCCAGTTCGATGCTCAGGGCAGCGTCAAGATGGCCCGTGGCCTCACCTTTGTCATGTACGGGCTCAACATCAATAACGAGGTCTTTGGCTTTTATAACGGAAGTCCCCAATACATGGTCCAGCGCGAGTTCTATAAGCCCACGATCGCCGCGGGTCTCCGCTGGTCGCCACTACATGAAAAATGACCTATCGAGCGTCGCCGTGGCGAAGCACTCTTTGTGCCTTCGCCACGGGCGCCATTTGACACGGCCGCAAAATGTCCCTTGACCAATCTTACTGCATGTGCTACTATACTCTGCAGATAAAGGTGTCCAGTTCTCTCACAGCGGCAGCTTCTTCGCCGCTTTTTTTATTTCAGGTGCCGTTTCTTAGATCAAAATTGTCAGCCCTGCAGCTGGGCAATACTCTAAGTCTTTTAGAATCATTACTCGCTATGTCGCGTCCGAAAACAACCGTAACTATGTTTAGAATCACCACTTCCGAGACATCTCGCAAGTGTTGATTCCAAAAGACTTACAGAATACTTAAGTCTTTTAGATGCCACTTATAAAAAAGCGGGGGGGAGTCGTGGCAGTTATTGTTAACTAGAAACTCCCTTTGGAAAGTGCGGTCTCTTCAGCCCCTTGAATGTCGCCTGCGAGGAATTAATCGGACTGCGAGGTTCGTTTTGAAATCCACACTGACGGTGGCGATTCTCATCGCCGGATCCTTTCTTGGCTTGGCCTGCAAACCCGCGATTCCCTCGGGCGCATTCCCGGCTGACGATCAGTCCGCAATTCTCATTGGCGCCGGCGACATCGCTGATTGCAAAGATCCCGCACCCGGCCTGCCCCTGGCAATCACGAATTTCATGCTGCCGGTGCCACCCCGTACTTCGATTATTTTGGCGTTGCCGCCGGCGACGCCAAGACCGGCTATTACAGCTACGAACTCGGAACCTGGCACATCATCGTGCTGAATAGCGAATGCAAGGATGTCGGCGGTTGCGAAGCAGGCTCACCCCAGGAAAAGTGGCTCCGCGCCGATCTCGCCGCGCATCTCGTTGCTTGCACGCTCGCTTACTGGCACAAGCCGCTCTTCAGTTCCGGCGGCGCTCATGGAAATGATTTGACCGTGAAGCCCCTTTGGCAAGCACTCTATGAAGCCAACGCCGACGTGATTATCAGCGGCCACGACCACGATTACGAGCGCTTCGCCCCGCAAACGCCTGGTGGCGCTGCCGATCCCATGCGCGGCATTCGCGAATTCGTCGTTGGCACCGGCGGCAAGAATCACCGCCCGTTCGGCTCGCCAAAGCCCAACAGCGAATTGCGCGATGCGACGGCCTTTGGCGTCTTGAAGCTCACCCTAAAGCCCAAAGCCTATGACTGGCAATTCATTCCCGAAGAGGGGAAGAGCTTCACCGATTCCGGCAGCGGTGCATGTCACTAAATTCAGAGATTTTCTGCGGACGCAAACCAACGCTTGCTCAACTCTTCCACGGTTCTCGTGCTCGTTCGTTTTGTGGCAAAGTAATGCGCGATGGCTGCATCCGAGAATTCCAGAGCCGGCGGGCGAGTCGCTTTCACTTATCCCAGTTTCGTTCTTTTCCAGCTGGCGCGTTTCTTCATCGTACTTGCCGGGGAGATGCAGTCGGTCGCGGTCGGCTGGCAAGTCTACGAAATCACGAAGAGGCCGCTGGATCTCGGCCTCGTCGGCCTGGCCCAATTCCTCCCGGGCATTTTCCTGTTCCTCGTCGCGGGCCACGCCGCGGATTGCTACGATCGGCGCGTGCTAATCGTCTCTTGTTATTCCGGCTATGCCATTTGCGCGGTCTCCTTGCTGTATCTTGCTTTGCACGGATCCCACTCCGTCTACCCCATCTATGCGGTGCTCGTCTTGTCGGGTGTCGTGCGCTCTTTCAGCGGACCGGTGGGCCGCGCACTCCTGCCGCAGTTGGTCCCTAAAAAAGATTTCGTCAACGCCGTCGCCTGGGCCTCCAGCATCTATCAGTGCGCCATCGTCCTCGGCCCCTCAATGGGAGGGATCGTCTATGCGGCTTCTCGCGGCCCCGCCGCCGTGTACACACTTTCTTTCATTGCCGCGGCTGCCGCTGCCCTCTCTGCCTTGCAAATCAAGGTGCAATCGATACCGCGCGATCCGGAGCCGATGAGTTGGAAAACCATGCTCGCGGGCTTTCATTACATCGGGCGCGAAAAACTGATCCTGGGTTCAATCTCGCTGGACCTCTTTGCCGTTCTGCTGGGAGGCGCTGTTGCGCTCCTTCCGGTCTACGCCAGGGAAATCTTGGAAACCGGGCCTTGGGGACTGGGGATTCTTCGCAGTGCTCCGGCGGCAGGCGCTGCAGCCATGGCCATTATCATCGCGCACAAGCCTTTGGGGCGCCGGGCGGGATCGACGATGCTTTGGTGCGTGGCCGGATTCGGCGTCGCCACCATTCTTTTCGGACTTTCCCGAAGCCTGGTGGGTTCCCTGATCGCGCTCTTTTTCGTCGGCGCGACGGACATGGTAAGCGTCATCGTTCGCCAGACGCTCATTCAGGTTGGCACGCCCGACGAAATGCGCGGCCGCGTGAACGCCGTGGACGTGATTTTTATTGGCGCTTCTAACGAACTCGGTCAATTTGAATCCGGTCTCACGGCGCAATGGTTCGGCGCCGTTCGCGCCGTGGTCTTGGGCGGCCTGGGCACACTCGTGGTGACTGGATTGTGGGCCTGGTGTTTTCCCGAGTTGCGTCGTCCCGGGGAACGCTCTAAGCCAGCAGCCTAGTCCGGCAAATTCGATCTATTTCTTTTTCGCTGGCGCGGGGCTGCTTGCTGGCATCGCCATCGACATGGGAGTCGTGGCGCCCGCCGCAAGCTCGCTCTTCACCGACGCTGAAATTTTGTCCGCGTTTTTTACCAGCACGGTGACCTGCCAGATCTGCGTTTCCGTCAATGGGCCCTTGAATCCCGGCATCCCCGACATGCGAATGCCGTTCTCGACCTTCCAATACGATTCCCACGCGTCGTCGTCCGTCACGCCAGTGCCATGAAAGAGTTGCGGCGGCTCGGGATACATTCCCTGCGCGACCGCGGTCTTGGATTCGTTCGGGAGGCCGTGGCACACGGCGCAATGCTCCTTGTAAATCTTGGCCCCGGCAATCAAGTTGACTTCATCCGCCGGCACTTGCGGCTCCGGGTGCGGCAACTTATTCAGGTACGCATGTAGTCCCAGCCGCGCAAGCCTCTTCTCAAAGGGCATGGGCGGCGCCGACGTGGCCACTGGCGCGCGCCCCGACGAGAAGTAAAAAAATACGCTCACTGCCACCAACAGCACTCCAACTAAGATTCCCGGCACCAGACCCTTGATCATGTCTCTTGTCTCCCTTTGCCATTTGGCCAAGTTGTTTAGCCATTCGAATCCCACTTGGATGCCGCGATAGTCTACGTTTTCTCAGCCCTCTCTGCATCCTGCAATTTCGATAGATCCCAGAAATACTCTCCCTCCTCCACTTTACGCACCTCCCAGCCTGCCCCATCCTGGTTTTGCCGGCGGCCCCGCCAATGGTAACCTTTCTCTCCCAAAAACCGTCTTATCTAGGGGTAGGATACAGTTTCCGGCAGGTTCTCGGCACAATCCGGAGCAGCCCTTAGCGTTGATTTGCGAATGTCCTATCTTGGACAGACTCGCTTGCATAACCGTAGTACACGACAGGAGCGAACGAATGGGCCAACTCAATTCCATAGACCTTCCCGGGCACGGTCCCCACGGCGCGACGACCGCAGTGCCTTCCAAGCACCGTTGGTGGCTCTGGGTCCTCGTTCTTGGCGTTATCGCCTTTGGTATCTGGTATTACCGAAACTCGCGGAACGCCAGCCAGGCCGCCACCACCACCGCGGCACCCGGAGCAGTGGGCAAGGGCAAGGGAGGTTCCGGGGCAGGTGGACTTGTCGTGCCGGTCGTGATTTCTACGGCACAGCGCGGCGACCTGCCCGTTTACTTCAATGGCCTCGGCACCGTCACTGCCTTCAACACCGTCACCGTCCGCAGCCGCGTTGACGGCCAATTGGTCAGCGTTGCCTTCAAGGAAGGCCAGTTCGTTCACCAAGGAGATCTTCTCGCGCAGATCGATCCGCGTCCCTTCCAGGTCCAGCTCGAGCAGGCGCTGGGGCAACTCGCTAAAGACCAGGCCCAACGCAAAGACGCGGAGGTCAATTTTGAGCGGTACAAGCTTCTCTTCAAAGAGGGCGTCATCCCTCAGCAGCAGCTCGATACTCAGGGCGCATTGGTTGGCCAGGTTGATGGGGCCATTACCTCGGATCAAAGCCAGATTGACAACGCCAAGCTTCAGCTCACCTATTCCCGCATCACTGCGCCGATCAGCGGCCGCATCGGTCTCCGCCTCGTGGATGCCGGCAACATCGTGCATGCCTCAGACACCAACGGACTTCTCGTCATCACCCAGCTCCAGCCAATCTCGGTGATTTTCAGTCTTCCGCAAGATCAGCTTCCTCAGGTAAACGCCAAGCTCCATTCTGGGGTCCAACTTGCCGTCGATGCCTACGACCGCGACGACACTGCCAAAATCGCCAGCGGGAAACTCGAGACCATCGACAATCAGATCGACCTAACCACCGGCACATACAAACTCAAATCCACGTTTACGAACGCGGACAACGCTCTTTTCCCCAATCAATTTGTCAATGTCCACCTTCTCGTCGAAACCAAGCACAACCTCACCATCGTTCCCGCCGCGGCCATTCAGCGCGGTCCCCAGGGAACTTACGTTTATGCCGCCGATACTGACAACACCGTGAAGATTCGAATCGTGACTATCGCGCAGACCACCGGCGACACTGTCGGCTTGAGCGCCGGCTTGAATTCCGGAGACCGCGTGGTTATAGACGGCCTGGACAAACTGCAGGATGGCACGAAAATTAATCCCAGCCCCTCGACCGGCGCGAATGGCGCAGGTCGCAGCACCGTCGTCCCTCCGTCCACCGGGCAAGGTTCCCGACAACCCGGAAGCCCATCGAAGGGCCTTGCCAGAGGGTCCCCGCGATGAATCCCTCGCGGCCGTTCATTCTGCGGCCGGTCGCCACTACCCTCTTGATGGTTGGCGTCCTGCTCGTGGGCTGGGTCGCCTTCCGCCAATTGCCCATCTCTGCCTTGCCGCAGGTCGACTATCCCACAATTCAAGTGCAAACCTTTTATCCCGGCGCCAGCCCGGACGTCATGGCTTCCTCGGTCACGGCGCCCCTCGAGCGCCAGTTCGGCCAGATCCCCGGCTTGAACCAGATGACCTCCACGAGCTCCTTTGGCAGCTCGATTATCACCCTCCAATTCGGCCTGGACTTGAGCATTGACGTAGCGGAGCAAGGAGTTCAGGCCGCCATCAACAGCGCTTCCAATCTCCTTCCGCAAGGGCTTCCCAATCCGCCGATCTACAGCAAGGTCAATCCCGCCGACGCGCCCATCATGACGCTCTCGCTCACATCTACATCTCTCCCACTCTCCAAAGTCGAGGACCTCGCCGACACCACTCTCGCCCAAAAAATTTCTCAGCTTTCCGGCGTCGGACTCGTTAGCATCAGCGGCGGCCAGCGCCCCGCCGTTCGCATTCAGGCGAATCCCACGGCCCTCGCTTCCTACGGGCTGAGTCTGGAAGATTTACGTACTGCCCTCGGCCAAGCTAATGTCGATCAGGCCAAGGGTACTTTCGATGGCCTGCATCAGGCTTACACCATCGGCGCGAACGATCAGCTCATCTCCAGCGACAGCTATCGCCCGCTCATCATCGCCTATCACAATGGTGCGCCGGTGCGCCTCACTGATGTCGCCAACGTTATCGACGGAGTGGAGAACTCCAAGCAAGCTGCCTGGGCCAATCAGAATCCCGCCGTCATTCTGAATATTCAACGCCAGCCCGGCGCGAACATCATCGCCGTTGTCGACCGCGTGAAAAACCTTCTGCCCCAGCTTAAGGCCGCGCTCCCCGCTTCGGTTCAGGTGGAGATTCTCACGGATCGCACCGCCACCATTCGCGCCTCCGTCACCGACGTGCAATTCACCCTGGTGCTCACCGTGGCGCTCGTCGTGATGGTCATTTTTCTTTTTCTCCGCAGCCTTC
>WNFA01002224.1_pt1 | contig 15944 bp, 13 predicted proteins | sample 5400481 | NCBI WGS metagenome assembly WNFA01 (sample SAMN13153340, study PRJNA577476) | soil metagenome | isolation source: 120 cm saprolite under Douglas fir tree site 2 hole 1 replicate 2 | place: USA:California | collected 2015-04-18
TTCCTGTTCGGTCTCCTGCGGCAAGTCACGCTCGCGGATGTCGGCTCCATAGCGCGGAACTCCGGCAGCGATGCGCAACAGCTCGAGCGCAGCCATCCCCACCGGTCTGGCCCCGGCATTCACCAGAGCCTTTTGCACCTGCTCCATGTTCTCGGGAGCCAACCAGAGTTCGAAAGATTCCACACGCTGGTTATCGCTGCGCACTATCGTCACGCCGATTTGTCGCCAGGTGAGCTGGGCGAACTGCAATGGCTCAAGTGCTGGCACTTCAAATCCAGCAGCCCGCAGCGACCCCCGGGCATTCAGCCCGGCAATTCCGATGGCAACAAACTGGCCGCTGACATTCGATACTTCGACGTCGTCCATGATGATGTACTTGTCAAAGACTGCCAGGATTTTCTCGAGCTGTGACTGATCGGTATCGACCAGGATCGATTCGCCGCGGTTGTAGGCGTACAAATCGCCCAGGATGCGTCCTTGCGGATTGAGCAGGAAAGCATACACGCCGTGCGCGGGAGCCAGATCGCGAATGTTGTTCGTAATCATGCCGTTGAGCCAGCGCACGCGGTCTCCGCCAGTGAGCGAGATCTTGGCGCGCGAGCAGAGCTCGTAGACCCCGCTCCCGGAAATCAGCGCCTGGAATTCAGCTCGCACGTCTCCAAAGTCCGATGGCGACCCGGCCTCGATCGGCTGCACGCCAGACGCTTCGGCACTGTTATGTTGTGCTGTCAAACTCATATTCTCTACTTTGATTATAGCGGAGGATTGTGTTGTAGCAGGGCGGCCAGGCCTAGGTTATGATCCTGCGCTGCGATTGCTTTCGTCCCCCCGGGAGTTGGTCATGAAGATACTTCGCGCGGTCGCGGTTGGATTGCTGCTGGTCGCGGGCACCGCCGCTGGGGGTCAGTCCGATGCGCAGAAGGCGCTGGAAAAGCTCAAGTCGCTGGTGGGAACCTGGCAGGGCAAGACGGTGAAGGGCGATTCCGTGGAAGATATCTTTCGCCTGACCGCCGGCGGCACCGCAGTGATGGGTGAAGACAAAATGGGCTCGGAAGAAATGCTCAGCCTGTTTTATGTGGACGGCGACCGCTTGCTCATGACCCACTTTTGCCCCTCGGGCAACCAGCCCAGAATGCAGGCGACCATCTCGCCCGACCTCAAAACCATCACGTTCGATTTTCTCGACGCCACCAATCTGCCCAACCTGCAGGCGGGGCACATGAGCCACGCAGTCTATATTTTTACCGACGCCGAGCACTACAGCCAGGAATGGACCTGGATGCAGGACGGCAAAGGCACAACCTACCGTTCTGAAATGCAGCGAAAGAAGTGAATCCTGTGTGGCCCGGGCGCCCCCGCCCGCGTGGCAGCCAGACCCATAGCTACCGACGTTCGCTCGGCTAGGCAGGTGAGACATCCTTCGACTTCGCTCAGGACAGGCTCTGCGCGTAGGTGGGAAATGACAACCCCCCACCGAGTTGATAATCTTCCAACCCGTGAGCCCAAAAAAACGCATCGCCATCATACCCGGGGACGGCATCGGTCCCGAGGTCATCGCTGAAGCCATAAAGGTCATCACAGCCTCTGGTGCCGCTGTCGAAATGACCCAGTTCGACTGGAGCGCCACCCGTTACCTCGCTGACGGCGTCACGGTTCCTCCCGACGGATTCGCCATGCTGAGCCGCGACTTCGACGCTATCCTGCTGGGCGCGTTCGGCGATCCCCGCGTGCCCTCAAACATTCATGCCAAGGAAATCCTTCTGGGCATGCGCTTCCGGATGGATCTGTATGCCAACGTCCGCCCGGTGCGGCTGCTGGACACGTCGCTATGTCCGCTGAAGGGGGTCGAGCCGAAGGACATCGATTTTGTCGTGGTGCGGGAAAACACGGAGGGTGTCTACGTGGATGCCGGCGGAGTCTTCAAGCCGGGCACGCCGGATGAGATTGCGGTGCAGGAAGACATCAACACGCGCAAAGGCGTGGAACGCGTGATCCGCTATGCCTTCGAGTATTGCGAACGCCACAAGAAGCAGGACGGCACCCCGCGCCAGCGTGTGCTCATGTGCGACAAGTCGAACGCCATGACCCACGCAGGTGGCTTATGGCAGCGGGTTTTCAAGGAGGTAAGCAAGGAGTATCCGCAGATAAGCTCCGAGCACATGTATGTGGACGCGCTCTGCACCCAGATGGTGCGCGACCCGCGGCAGTTTGACGTGATCGTGACCAACAACATGTTTGGTGACATCATCACCGACCTTGCCGCCGCACTGCAGGGAGGGCTGGGCATGGCCGCCAGCGGAAATATTCATCCCGGGAAGACATCAATGTTCGAGCCGGTACATGGCTCGGCGCCGACGATTGCGGGTAAGAACATCGCCAATCCCTTTGGCGCGATTCTGACCGCGGCGCTGATGCTGGAACACTTGGGCTTGACGCCGGAGGCGGAAAAAATTGACGTCACAGTGCTCGAAGCCGTGCGGCGAAAGAAAACCACGCAGGATATCGGCGGGAGCTTAGGAACGAGAGAGGCAGGGGAGGGGATCGCCGACGCTTTGTCAGGATGACAACGGGTTTATCCGTGCCGATTCGTGCGAATCCGTGGCCAAGAATTTGATTCGGCGTGTAACCTCAGGTCGGTCGTCGCCCCGTCAGCAGGGCCAGTTCACGCCATTTCCACTGGCAATCCACGTCCACGAATCCAATCTCGCGTAACCATGCCAATTGGGTTTCCAGGTCGAGCAGTTTGTTCGACGGGTCCTCTGTCTCCGGCGTATCGCCGATCCGGCGTAGAAACTCTTCGTGGAGATCCGGCGTGGGAGAAGCTACGTGTTCCAGATTGCAAAATACGCCGCCCGGAGTCAGCAACTGGTAAATCTCGGCGTAGAGAGATCGCTTGCGTTCGTGGACAAGATGATGGATGGCGAAGCTGGAAACCACCGCGTCAAACTTTCCTGATGGCGGCAGCGGGCTTTCCAGATTGTGTTCCAGGATGCTAACGGAGGAGTCGCCGCGAAAACGGCGGCGCACGGCTTCGAGCATGGCCGGAGAGAAATCCGTTGCCACCGCGGTGGCATCCGGGTAGGCCAGTTTGACCAGGGCAAGCAGGCGTCCATCGCCTGTGCCGAGATCGAGGACGCGCTGCACCGTTGCAGGAATGAATTCCAGAAGCACGGATTCGCCCTCGACCCGGTGAGGAATGGAGTCGGCGCGGCCCAGGTAGCCCAGAGCGTGTTCGGCCGAGGTCCAGAGGTTAACGCCCATGCAAAAAGTATAAACTCAAATTCAATGAACCAATTATTGAAGACAGCCGCTAAGGGATGTTCTGTAGCATTCCTCAATAGAATTCTTATTCTTCTCCTGCTCTCTCTTGCTGCCTGGGCACAAACGGGGCAGTCGGCGGAGCCGCAAAAGGCAGCGGGCGAGGGCGCCCGCTCCACACCAGACACGGAAGAACAGAAGATCTCCCATCAGGAAGCTGAAAAACTTTTCCGCTCGGTGGATGAGATTCTGCAGTTCGCCAGCCACGACACGCTGTTTCCTATCAAGCATGAGGTCAAGCGGCAACTGGTCAGCCGCGACCAGGTTGAAGCCTATGTCACCGAACACACCTCCGAGGACGAAGACGCCAAGCGCTTGCGCCGCTCCGAGCTGGTGCTGAAGAAATTTGGACTGCTACCCCGTGACTTCGACTTGGGAAAATTTCTGGTGGTCCTGCTGAAAGAGCAGGTGGCCGGCTACTACGATCCCAAGACCAAGACCGTAAACCTGCTGGACTGGCTGGGCGCTGAGCAGCAAAAGCCAGTACTGGCACACGAATTGACTCACGCCCTGCAGGACCAGTCCTTCAATCTCGACAAATACATGAAGCCGGCCGACACCGACCTCGACAAAAAGAAAGAAGTCACGGCGCAGGACATCGAGAACGACGAAATCAGCACCACCCGGCAGGCGGTAGTCGAGGGCCAGGCCATGGTGGTGCTCGTGGATTACATGCTGGCGCCCCTCGGTCAGTCGCTGAAAGACTCCCCGCAGGTGGTGCAGGCTCTGAAAGATGGAATGCTGGTGGGCACAGCAGATGCAGTGCAGTTTCAGAATGCGCCGATCTATATGAAGGAAGCGCTGACTTTCCCTTATCGCTATGGCATCGACTTCATCGCGGATCTTCTGACCAAGGGCGGGAAAGAAAAAGCCTTTGCTGCACTCTTCCAGAATCCGCCGCGCACCACTCGGCAGATCATGGAGCCGCAAACGTATCTTTCGGGAGAGACCCTGGCGCCGATGCGTCTGCCCGACTTGCGGCAGGACTTCAAGAATTACGAGCGCTTCGACGTGGGCGCGGTCGGCGAGTTCGATGTGGCTGTGCTCATCGATCAATATGCGGGGGCGGAGACCTCGAATAAACTCTATCCGCATTGGCGGGGCGGCTACTACTATGCGGTCCGGCCCAAGGGCGATCCCGCCGCGCCCCTTGGCCTGCTCTACGTGTCGCGCTGGTCGAATGCCGAAAGGGCAGCGGACTTTGCCGCGATCTATGCCAAGGCTTTGGCCAAGCGCTATGTGCACGTGCACGACGTAGGGGAGAATGGAAAGGGGCTAAGCGGAAAGCACACCTGGTTGACCGAAGATGGTTCCGTCGTGATTGACGCGGAGGGCGACACCGTACTGGTCACGGAGAGCCTGGATGAGCAGACAACGGAAAAGTTGGAGGAGGAAAGTTTCGCGGCGGTCTCGGCAGGGAAGTAGGTTGTGCGGGATCAGCAAGGCCGAAGTCCCCTTCTGTATAATCACCCTTTTGTCGCAGCACCATCCAACTCTTGAGGAAATTCTTGGCGCAAGCAGAAATCGGGATCATCGGCGGCAGCGGGCTGTACTCAATGCCCGGCCTCACCAAGGTCAAAGAACTACGTCTGAAGACGCCCTTCGGCACGCCTTCCGATGCCTACGTCCTGGGCACTCTCGCGGGCCGCAAAGTCGCATTCCTGGCCCGGCACGGACGCGGCCACCGCATCCTGCCCACCGAGTTGAATTTCCGCGCCAACATTTACGGCTTCAAACAACTGGGGGTCGAACGGATTGTTTCGATCTCCGCCGTGGGGTCGTTGAAGGAAGAGCACAAGCCGCTGGAGTTCGTGATCCCGGACCAGTTTTTCGATCGCACCCGGCACCGCGTGGACACGTTTTTTGGAAACGGCATCGTGGCCCACATTGCCTTCGCAGATCCGGTTTGCCCGGAACTTTCCCGGATTGTAGAAGGGGCGTGTAGCAAGGCGGGCGTCACCGGGAAGCGCGGCGGAACTTACGTTTGCATGGAAGGCCCACAGTTTTCCACCAAAGCCGAATCCAACGTCTACCGCAGTTGGGGCATGGACGTGATCGGTATGACCAACCTGCAGGAGGCCAAGCTGGCCCGCGAGGCGGAAATCTGTTACGTGACTGTCGCCATGGTGACCGACTACGACTGCTGGCATCCTCATCATGATTCGGTGACCGTAGACCAGATCGTGGCTGTGCTGCTGAAAAATGCGGAGAACGCGACACGGGTCGTGCGCGAGACCGTAGCCGCCATGCCCACAGGCGACGCCCGCGCCTGCAAGTGCGACTCGTCGCTGGCGCACGCTATTCTCACCGAGCGCAGTAAGATTCCCGCAGCGACTCGTCGGAAGCTGAAACTCATTCTCGGTAAGTATCTCGACAAACACGTGAAGGCCAAAAAAGCATGAGCATCGTCGCGGTAGGTTCGGTTGCATTCGATACCATCGCCAGCCCTTCCGGAAAAGTGGAAGACGTCCTCGGCGGCGCGGCGACCTATTTCGCGCTCGCCGCCAGCTATTTCACGCCCGTGCGCGTGGTGGCTGTAGTGGGAGAAGATTTCACCGCCGAGCACGAGAATGTGCTGAAAAAGCGGGGCGTGGACACCCGCGGCATTGAGCATTCCAAGGGAAAGACCTTCCGCTGGGGCGGGCAGTATCACGACAACCTGAATGAGGCCAAGACGGACTTTACCGAACTGAACGTCTTCGAGCAATTTCAGCCCCGCATTCCGGCGGAATATCAGGACTCGAAATTTCTGTTTCTGGCGAACATTCATCCCGAACTGCAGGCAGCGGTGCGGCGGAGCATGACGGGCGTGCACCTGACCGGCGGCGATACCATGAACTACTGGATCAACGGCACGCGCAAGGAACTGATCGAAACCCTGAAGCTGGTCGACGTGCTTCTGATCAACGACACCGAAGCCAAAGCTCTGGGCGGAGACAGCAACTTGCCCCGCGCCGCCCTGAAGGTACTGGCCCTGGGGCCGAAGGCATTGGTGATCAAGCATGGTGAATACGGAGCGACAATCTTCTTCCGCGAAGGCGCGTTCGGCGTCGGCCGGCATCCTTTTCGTGCCCCCGCATTGCCGATTGAAGAGGTCAAAGATCCCACCGGCGCCGGGGACTCTTTTGCCGGCGGTTTCATGGGTTACATCGCCTCGCAGGGAGAAGTGAACCGCGAAGTCCTGAAACGCGCGCTGTTTTACGGCGGTGTCATGGGATCGTTCGCGGTGGAGCGTTTTGGCACGGAACGTCTGCAGTCGCTCACGCGCGAGGAAATTGACGCTCGTTTTCAAATCTTTCGCGAGTTGACCCATCTGGAATGAGCTCTCAGCCGATTCGGCGCTGGGACCACGAAACCGCCCTGCTGGCCTGGCTGACGGCTTGCGTTTCGATTTTCTTTTTCCTGTTTTATTTTCGGCGCGGCGAGGTGCTGCTGTATGGCGACGCGGTGGCGCATATCAACATTGCGCGTCGAGTGTTCGACTCGCGCACCCCGGGTCTGCTGCAATTAGGCACAGTCTGGCTGCCCCTGCCGCATCTGCTGATGATTCCGTTTTTACTTTTTAACTCCATGTGGCAGACGGGCATCGGCGGATCGATTCCATCGATGGCGGCCTATGTTTTTGGCGCGCTCGGAGTCTTCCGTCTGGTTCGCGGGGTTCTTGGCCCACGCTCGGACGTGGCCGCAAGAGTTGCACCTTGGGCAGCCGCGATCGTCTACGCTGCGAATCCCAACCTGATTTACCTGCAAGCCACGGCCATGACCGAATCGTTGTACCTGGCTCTGTTCATCTGGGCGGTGGTGTACTTCAGCGAATTCGTGCGAAGTAGCGCGAATGTCGAGGACAAGTTCCGCGCCGCGCTCATCAAGTGTGGTCTCTGCCTGGCGGGAGCATGCGTGACTCGCTATGACGCCTGGTTCCTGGCGGGCGCGATGGGTCTGGTGGCTATCCTCACAGTGTTTAAAACGAAAGACCCAGACCCGGCGCTCGGCCGGGGGTTGAGAGACTTTCTTCTGCTGGCCGCAGCTGCTCCCGTGTTGTGGCTGGCGTATAACGCGATTGTCTATCGCAATCCGCTCGAATTCGCCAATGGCCCCTACTCGGCGAAGGCCATCGAACGGAGAAGTCCGGGGGCGACCCATCCCGGTGATCATGACCTGCCTGCGGCGTTTAGTTATTTTCTGAAGTCAGGAGAATTGAATCTCGCCGTGGGGAATTGGGGACGGCTCTGGGTTTTGCTGGCTGTGAGTGGAGTGCTGGCCAGCCTCATCGCTGGGAAGTCCTACCCCGCCGAGGGCGAGACGCCCTTGGGACAGCGGGCGGAGCCCGCCCTGAGCCTGTCGAAGGGACGCTGGCGCTACGAGGGTGTTTGGTGGTCTTTACTTCTGCTTTGGATGCCGCTGGCCTTTTACCCGCTTTCCATCGCTTACGGCGGTGTGCCGATCTTCATGCCCGTCTGGTGGCCATTTTCGTACTACAACGTACGCTACGGATTGGAGTTGCTGCCGGCCTTTGCGGTTTTCGCAACTCTGACGGTTTACTTTCTAGCGCAATGGCCACGAGACCGCGCATTCCGACTGGCGCTGATGGCAACAGCCCTCGTAGTGGTGGCTGGAAGCTATGCTTCGATTTGGCGCGATCCGGTGTGCTTTCACGAAGGCTGGGTCAACTCTCGTACGCGCATCGCACTGGAGCGCGAGCTTTCGGATTACATGAAGGGCTTGCCGCCTGAGTCCACCATGCTGATGTATCTGGGGGACCAAGTGGGCGCCTTGCAGCGATCGGGCATTCCCTTGCGCCGCGTGATCAATGAAGGCAACCATCGCACCTGGAGGCAGCCCGTCGATCCTGAGGGATTGTGGGAGCGAGCCCTGGCTAACCCCGCGCAATACGCGGATTTCGTGATTGCGTTCGAGGGCGATGCGGTTTCGGTTGGAGTACAGAAGCAGGATCTGATCCCGCTGGCGGTGCTTCATGTTTCCGGCCAGCCGCGGGCGACGATCTACCAGACCCAGCCTCACGCCCGGTAATCATCAGGGTTACCTTTCCGAGGGCAGAAGCCGTGAGAGGCCGAGTTTTCCGGTGATAAAATCCAGCCACTTGACCTGTGATGCTAGGCATACAACATATGCGCGATGTTTTGCAGCTGGAGATGTCCTCGGCTGGAATCTCCCTGCTGCGTCTGGGCCTGGCGGCAATCCTCGGAGGCGCCATCGGACTGGAGCGCGAAATAAAGCATCGGCCCGCCGGGCTGCGGACCAACCTGTTCATCTGTCTTGGCGCAGCGATGTTTACCCTGCTATCGGACGAACTTGCAGTTGAGCACATGGGAGACCACACCCGGATTGCAGCGCAGATCATTCCCGGCATCGGTTTTATCGGGGCCGGCTCCATCCTGCACAATCGCGGAGACCTGGTTACCGGCATCACCTCGGCTGCAACTCTGTTCGTGGTGGCCTCGGTAGGCATGGCAGTGGGTGGCGGCCTCTATCTCACCGCGGTGTTTGCGACCGTGCTCATCCTGATATGTCTTTTCTTGCTGGGAAAGGCAGAGCAGCGATTCAACATCAAGCTGCTGGTGAATACGTATGAAGTAACCGGCAGCAGCGCGGAAGCGATCAACGCCGAAGTGAACCTCGTTCTGGAACGTGTTCATGCTATGGCTCAAGACGTTCAGGTGGCTGCCACTCCTCAGCATGTCCGACTGCAGTTTGATGTCGAAGGTACACGCAAGGAGCAGGCGGAAGTACTGCGGGGCCTCCAGAAATCCTCCATCCTCGAAAGCGTCGTGGCATTGGGTCCGGTGCAAACGGAATGACGCCGCCGGACCAGGCGATTCCGTTCGTAAAGGCCAGCGCCTGCGGCAATGATTTTCTGATTGTGGATGGCAGCTATGTACCGGCCGATATCGCGGGCTTCAGCAAACGCCTTTGCGACCGGCATCAGGGGGTGGGGGCCGATGGCGTGGAGTGGCTCTTTCCCGCACAGGACGCGGACATCCGGGCGCGACTGTTTAATGCTGACGGATCGGAGGCGGAGATTTCCGGCAATGGCACGCGCTGCGTGGCAGCCTATCTTTGCTCCGAGCAAAGCGGTTCTGAACAGAACGGTTCCGAGCAAACCGCCGAGCCAGCGTCAGAAGGTAAAGATACATTTGCGATCCGCACCGGCGCCGGGATCAGGGTTTGCACACTCACCAGCCGCAGCGAGTTCCGGTATGAGTTCGAAATCGCGATGGGGGAGCCTCGGGTGGGCGATGAATTTCCCGTCAAGCTGGCTTTCGGGGAAGCCCGCGGCATCCCTGTTTCGATGGGGAATCCGCACTTCGTCGTGTTTGTGGAGGAATACTCTCCAGGCTGGCAGGCGGAGGCGGCGGAAATCGCGCGTCATCATGACTTCAAATATGGGATTAATGTCGAACTTGTAATCGTGAACGATAAGAGTAATGTCGAAGCCAGGTTCTTCGAACGCGGGGTGGGAGAAACTCAATCCTCGGGGACGGGTTCGTGTGCTTCCGCGGTGGCCGCGATTTCGGCGAAGCGTGCGCAGTCACCGGTGCAGGTGCACGCCCCGGGCGGAACCCAAATTGTGCGTTGGGAGGACCAAGTCTTTCTTCGGGGACCGGCTGAGCTGATTTGCCGGGGAGAGTTTTTCATTTAGCAGGCTTCGGAAAACCTTTGATCGGATGCGCTTTGGTGATGACTTGGCGAGGGCGCAACTTGGGGGCGCGACCCGGGCATGGCATGACTTCAGTCGTGCCGTAATTCGCGAGAAAAGTCCGGCTTTAGCCGCTGCGGGTCGCTGAACAGGTCGCGGCACAGTTTTTCTCGGTCTTTGAAGATTTCTATTTAACATGGGATCCGGATGCTTTCCGTTTCAAAACTCTCGCGCATCAAGCCACCGGCGCTCCAACCCGGAGACACGGTGGGAATCGTCGCGCCCGCCAGTGACGTCAAACCTGAACTGGTGGAAGCGGGCTGCGAGACTCTACGCCGCCTCGGATACAAGCCCTTCTATCTCGATTCCATCTTCGATCGGGACCTTTACTTCGCCGGAACGGTCGAGCGGCGAGCGCGAGAACTGGAAGAGATGTTCGTGCGCGACGAGGTGCGCGCGATTCTCTGCGCGCGCGGCGGATACGGTTCCAACTATCTTCTGGCCGAGCTTGACCTGAACAAGATCAAGGCTCATCCCAAGATTTTTGTCGGATACAGTGATCTGACCACGCTATTGACGTACTTCGCGGATGCTGCCGGGTTCGTCACGTTTCAGGGACCGATGGTAGCCAAGGATCTTGCCCGCGCCGACGGAGTCGATCTCTTTTCGTGGCAGAGCGCGCTGCAGGGCCTTTCAGAATGGGCGCTGGAGCCGGATTCGGCCGTGAAGGGGCTGGTCAAGGGTTCGGCGGAAGGAATTCTATACGGCGGATGCCTTTCCATGCTGGTAGCGTCTCTGGGCACTCCCTACGAAATCCGAACCGCTGGTACGATCTTGTTTATCGAGGACGTGGCCACCAAGCCCTTTCAGATCGACCGGATGCTGATGCAATTGAAGCTGGCGGGAAAGCTGGCCGATGTGGAGGGCATCGTCTTTGGGGAAATGCTGGACTGCGTGCAGACGAAGGACCAAGGCTATACGCTGGAGGAAGTCGTGTTGCGCGTGGTCGGTGACTTGGGGGTGCCCGTAGCCTACGGCTTGCGCTCAGGCCATGTTTCGCACAGCAATATAACTTTGCCTATTGGCGTACGGGCTGCGCTGAACGTCAGCGATGCGGTTGAACTGAAGATGCTGGAATCGGCCACGGCAACCGTCGTTTCCTCACGCTCGGCTGGACGAGAATAAGACCTCTGCGTCCTCAGTGTCTTCGTGGTTATGTTTGTTTTGGTTCGTAAAGCGTTAAAGAGCGTGAACTATGACCATGAACGACAAACGGCACATCCATCTTATTGGCATCTGCGGCACGGCCATGGCATCTCTGGCCGGCATGCTCAAGCAGCGCGGATTTCACGTGACCGGTTCGGACGCGGCAGCGTATCCGCCCATGTCCGACTTCCTGGCCTCGCTGGACATCCCGCTGTCCCAGCCGTTCGCGGCCAGGAATCTTGATCCGCGCCCGGACATTGTCGTTGTGGGGAATGCTATTTCGCGGGGCAACCTTGAGTTGGAGTGCGTTCTCGACCAGCGCATCCCGTTCTGCTCGCTGCCGCAAATCCTGCACGACGAATTTCTGCGGGGCAAAGACGTCCTGGTGGTCGCCGGAACTCATGGCAAGACTACGACCACCTCGATGCTGTCATGGATCTTTTACAGCGCCGGGCTGCAGCCTTCGTTCCTGATCGGCGGGATCGCGGAGAATTTCGGCAGCAGCTTTCAACTGGGCCAGGGCAAACACTTCATCCTGGAGGGCGACGAGTACGACACGGCCTTCTTCGATAAAGGGCCGAAATTTCTGCACTATTTTCCTGGCTCCGTGATTCTGACCTCGGTTGAATTTGATCATGCCGATATCTACAAGGATCTGGACGCGGTGGAGACGGCGTTCAAGCGCCTGGTAAACCTGGTTCCTGGCCGCGGGCGGATCGTGGCACTGGACGCCGGGGAGAGTGTAGAGCGGTGTGTGGCGCGAGCATTCTGTCCGGTAGAACGATATGGAATCGGTAAGAACGTCACGTGGCAAGTGACGAAGTTGCGCCTCGACCCGGCGCGCACTTCGTGGTCAGTACTGCGCAGCGGCGAGCCCTGGGCTGATCTTGAGTTCTCGCTGGCGGGCGAATACAACGTGTTGAACGCGACAGCCGCCGCGGCTCTTGCCTCCGGCTGCGGAATCCCCCGGGAAGCCATCGCCTCAGCCCTGAAAAGTTTCAAGAGTGTGAAGCGGCGTCTGGAAGTGCGGGCACAAGTGAACGGAATCACCATCATCGACGACTTTGCCCACCATCCCACAGCAATTGCGGGAACTCTCAAGGCGCTGCGTTCACGATATCCCGGGGCTCGCCTCTGGGTAATTCTGGAGCCGCGATCGAATACCCTTCGCCGCAATGTGCTGCAACACGATCTGGCGAGAAGTCTGGCAGCGGCGGATGAGATCGTAGTGGCAAATGTTTTCAAATCGGAGTCCATTCCCGAGAACGAGCGCATGGATGTGGCCGCCCTGGTGGCCGAAGTTCAGAAGCAGGGACGGCGCGCCCGCATCGTCCCCGACGCGGATGAGATCGTGCAGATTGTCGCACCCGAGATGCGCTCGGGGGATGTGGTCGCGATTCTCTCCAACGGCGGCTTCGGCGGCATCTACGAGAAACTCCCGCAACGGCTGAAATCAATTTCCGGAGGCGCAGTCGGCCAGCATCCACTCAAGGCGTCCGCCAAAGCGTGAACCAGCCAGCCAGAGCCAGACTTGGGCTTGCTCTCCTTGGTCTCGTTATGCTGGTCGCGATTAAGGCGGCGGCGCAAGATTCCCTGCCGTCGTTGGCGGTGGCGCGGGTCAGTTACGAGATTTCCCTGGCGGGCGCGGCGGAGCACCTCGTCAGAGTGAAACTTCCTTTCGCGCCGGGTGCGACCGAGTGCGAACTGCAACTGCCGGTGTGGAACGCCCTTTACCAGATCCGCGATTTCGCCGAATACGTTACGTGGGTGCGTGCCCGGAGCAACAGCGGTCTTCCGCTTGCGGTCATCAAGCTTGACAAAGGCCGGTGGCGCATAAACGGCACCGAAGGCGGGGGCGAAATCGAGTATGAAATCTTCGCCGATCAGTCCGGCTCTTTCGGAGCGCAGTTGAATGCGCACCATGCCTTTTTCAATTTAGCGGAGATTCTGATGTATCCGGTGCGCGCCCGGGCCTATCCCATGCAGGTTCGATTCGTCGATGTTCCTTCCGGCTGGCGAATCGCGACTGCGCTGGCGAACTCCTCCGGAGAGCTCGTGGCCGACAACTACGACCGCCTGGTGGATTCGCCTGTTGAAATCGGCACCTTCCAGGAATCCGATTTTGACGAAAGCGGCGGGCACTATCGCGTGGTGGTGGACGCAGATGCTGCCGACTACGACATGCCGCGGCTCGTCTCCATGCTACGCAGCCTGGTTTCCGCAGCCACCGCCTGGATGGATGACCGGCCCTTTGAAAGCTACCTGTTTCTCTATCACTTTCCCCGCGGCCCCGCCACCGGTGGCATGGAGCACGCCTACTCGACCGCCATCGACTTCAGTGCCAGCCGGCTGGCGGACAATCCGCAGGCCCTTTCCGATGTGACCGCGCACGAGTTCTTCCATTTGTGGGACGTCAAACGCATCCGGCCTCAGTCCCTCGAACCTGTCGACTACACGAAAGAAAACTACACCCGTGCCCTTTGGTTCAGTGAGGGCGTGGACACCACCGCGGGGAACATTATTCTGCTGCGTGCGGGCCTGCTGGATGAAGCGCGTTATCTCAAGGGCCTGGCAACCGAGATTGGCGAACTGGAGCGGCGTCCAGCCCATCTTACCCAGTCGGCGGAGGAGTCCAGCCTGGACGCGTGGCTGGAGAAGTACGAGTACTACCGGCTGCCTGCGCGCAGTATCTCGTACTACAACAAGGGATACCTGCTCGGTGTTCTGCTCGATTTGCAGGTGCGGGAGGCCACTCACGATTCAGCCTCGGTGCGCGATGTTTTGCGCTGGCTGAATCGGAACTATGCCCAGTTGGGAAAGTTCTTTCCAGACTCCGATGGTGTACAACAGGCGGCCGAGGCCGTCAGCCACACCAGCCTGGGATGGTTTTTCCAGAAGTACGTCGCGGGCACGGACGAGGTTCCGTGGGATGATTTCTTCATGACTGTGGGTCTGCACCTGGTGCGACGGACAATTTCCGCAGCCGATCCCGAATTCGTCGCACCACGAAACTTCAATACCACGCCTGTGGTGGCGGCGATTACGCCCGGAAGTGCCGCCCAGAACGCAGGGTTGGCCGTGGGCGACACCATCGTGGAAATGAATGGCCGACCGGCGGACGCCGATTTCGAGGAACGGCTGGCGGAATTGCGGCCTGGCGAGAAGCTGCACCTTCGTGTGCGTAACTCGGACGGTGAGCACGAACTGCGTTGGAAATTGGCCAGCCGGGAACAAGTTGAGTTGGATCTGGCTGAGGTAGACAATGTTACGGCGCAGCAGAAAGCTCGCCGTGCTGCCTGGCTCAAAGGCGAGTCCGAGACGTCCGGAGAAACTCGACCGTGATTCGCACCATCCTGATGCTAGCCTTCTGGAGCTTCGCTCTTCCCATGGCGGCAATCCTGTGCTTCCCCTGGACTTTTCTTACCGGAGATATCCGCTTTCTCTACCGCGTGGCCATGTGGTCGGCCTGGACAGGGGTTCGTCTCACCGGGATTCGCGTGCAGACGGTTGGACTCGACCACTTGGATGTCAAGCGTACCTACGTCTTCATGTCCAACCATGTATCCAACATCGATCCGCCGATCATGGTGCCGCTCATTCCGCGGCGCACCTCGGTCATGGTCAAAAAGGAATTGTTCGACTATCCGATCCTGGGGAAGACCATGAGGTTAGGTTCTCTCGTCCCGGTCGACCGCGGCAACAACGAGGCGGGTATCGCGGCGGTTCGTGCGGCGACAGCAGTGCTGCGCCAGGGCGTCAACATGATGATCTACATCGAGGGCCACCGTTCGTTTGACGGCAAGTTGCTGCCTTTCAAGAAAGGTCCGTTCTATCTGGCCATGGAGTGTGGGGTTCCGGTGGTGCCGGTGACAATCGCTGGGTCCCATCAGGTTATGCCCAAAGGCAGATTTGCGATAAAACCCGGAACGGTTACCGTGATCTTCCACACTCCGATCGAGCCGCAAGACTTTGGCAGCCGCGAGTGCCTGATGAAAAAGGTGAGGCGAGCGATCAACAGCGGATTGCCGGAGGAATATCAAGAGGAACTATCTTCGGAGGACGCAGAGGTTACCGAGAAGTTGTGACGGAATGAAAAATCAGTTTTCAGTTTCAAGTTCACAGTTCTTAGTTCGAACCGAAACCTGAAACGGTTGCTATTCTTTCGGAGCCTTGGCCCGCACGGCTCTGGCAATCTCCGGCAGCCGGGGCAACACAGCCGAGTACTTGAGCCACAGCTTGTGATCCACCGCGGGTGCGCCGCTGACGATCGCTCCGGCTTCGATATCGCCGGCGACCCCGCTCTGGGGCGTGACTACGGCCCCATCTCCCACGGTGCAATGGCCGACCACGCCCACCTGTCCGGTGAGGATCACGTGGTCGCCGATTTTGCTGGAGCCCCCCAGTCCGACCTGCGAAGCCAGCAGCGAGTGCTCCCCGATGCGCGATCCGTGCCCGACTTGCACCAGATTATCGATCTTGGTGCCGCGGCCGATGTGGGTCCTTTCCACGCTGGCCCGGTCGATGCACGAGTTCGCCTGGATCTCCACGTCGTCTTCGATCACTACCGGCTCAGGCTGGAGGATTTTGTACCAGTGCCCGGAGTCGTCCTTGGCGAAGCCGAAGCCATCGGCTCCAATGACCACGCCATTCTGCAAGAGCACGCGATTGCCGAGCCGGCAGCCTTCCCGTACCACCGCGTGTGCGTGGGCAAAAAAATTGTCGCCGATGCGGGCACCGCGATAGATGACCACATGCGCCAGCA
>WNFA01002226.1_pt1 | contig 15933 bp, 17 predicted proteins | sample 5400481 | NCBI WGS metagenome assembly WNFA01 (sample SAMN13153340, study PRJNA577476) | soil metagenome | isolation source: 120 cm saprolite under Douglas fir tree site 2 hole 1 replicate 2 | place: USA:California | collected 2015-04-18
GAGGGGCGCGAGCACGAAGGCGCGCTCGTGCATGCGGGGGTGGGGGACGAAGAGACCCGGCTCGGCGATCACGCGATCGCCGTAGAGCAGCAGGTCGAGATCGAGCGTGCGCGGCGCGCCGGGAAATTCGCGCCTGCGGCCGAAACGCCGTTCGGCGGCGAGCAGCGCCTCCAGCAGCGGCCGCGGCGCGAGCTGGGTCTCGATTGCGGCGACCGCGTTGACAAAGTCGGGCTGCGCGCCGACGCCGACGGGCGCGCTGCGGTAAAGGGAGGACGCGGCGAGGAGCCGCGTGCCGGGCAGCTCGGCGAGCGTCGCAAAGGCGCGGCGCACTTGGCTTTCGGGGTCGCCGAGATTCGCCCCCAGTCCTATGAAAGCTTTCGTCGCGAGGTTCCTCTTATCCATGGCGAGTAAAGCGCCACGCGTCTTCGCCTCCGCGCAGAAGGAGCGGCGCATCGGCTGAGCCGCTCCAGGCGGCGACGCGGGCAATCCAGTCCTCGCCGCTTGCGGCGGCCGCGTGTTCGGCCTCGCGCGAGCGTTCGCAGCGAACCGCCTGTGCGACGGGTTTTTTCCGAAACAGGCACCAATCGCTGCGATGTGCGACGCCGCCAGAGCCGGATTCCTCCACGCAGCCGACCAGAACCCGCTCGCAATCCGCGAGCCAGCCGAGCGCGAGGCGCGGCAGCCGGGGCCAGGCGTCCGGGGGGAGATACAGACAGGCCGTGCGCGTGACCGGATGCGAGCGCTGCGCGAGCAGCGCGCCGGCCAGGTGCGGTTGCATCGCGATGAACGTGAAAGGCATCGCCGGCTCGCCGCGCTTCAAGTCCTCGTCGAGCGCAGCGCGCGTGGCGTGCACTGCGCCAAACTCGCTCGCCCACAGGACTCCCAGGGGGCCGTCGCCGCCTGCGGCATCCAGGCAGGCTTGCGCGCCGAGCAGGCAAAGCTGCGCGAAGCGGCCGGCGCGGCGCAGCTCGGCCGCGAAGCGCACCCGGACCCGCGCCGGAAGATCCTCCGGCGCAACCCGCAATACCGTCGGGGCGAGCAGATACACGTTCAGCCTGCTTTTTCCAGCGCCAGGCTCATCACGCTTCCGCCGAACCCGGAGAGATTGAACAGCACGCGTCGCAGCCCTTTGGCGTCACCGCCGGAGGGCGCAAGGCCGAGCTCGTCGTCCGGTTTCGCAAATCCCCAGGTCGCCGGCACGCGCCCGCGCGAAAGGCTCGCGAGGAGCAGCGCGAGCTCCGCGGGACCGCTTGCCCCGAGAGTGTGGCCGAGCGCGCCCTTCAGCGACACCGACCTCGGCGCAGACGCGAACAATTCGCGCACTGCGCGCCCCTCGGCAAGATCGGCGAGGGGCCCGCCGCCCGATTGCAGCTTGATCAGATCCACCGCGGAGGTCTCCCATTGCGCGCGGGCCATCGCGGCCCGCATGGTCTCTGCGGTCGCCGTGCCATCCGGAGCCGGACCCGTGACGCTGGCAGAGTCCATCCCGATGGCGAGCGCGGCGATCCGCCAAGGCGCGGGCGCCGCGGATACCAGCACCGCGCCCAGCGCTTCGCCCAGAACCAGTCCATCGCGCTCGCGGTCGCAGGGACGCGCGGCCGTCGCCGAAAGCAGCTGGAGTCCGGCGAATCCGGCGACGGTGAGACGATTGCAGAACTCGACACCGAGCACCAGCACCTCGTGGAATTCGCCTTCCGCAATCAGACCGAGCGCGATGTCGAGCGCGGAGAAGCCCGAGGTGCAGGTGGTGCTCACGGCTGTCACCGGGCCGCGCACGCCGAACTCCTTTGCAAGCCTGCGGGAGAACTCGAACGACGGTTCCACCGCCGCCCAGCCACCGTCGTCCCACGCGCCCACGGAAAAGGAGGACGAGCCGACGATGCAGGGGAGCGCCGCCCATTCTCCCGGCGCGAGCGCGGCCTCGCGGCGCAGGTCCTCGGCCACCGAGCGCGCGATGGCTTCGGCGCGTTCTCTCCAGTCTTCCCCGGCGATCGGAATCGAGAAATAGGGCCAGGGTCCGCCGATTTTCGTGTCTCGGGCGGGCGCGGCGGGCGCGCCGGCGAGCCGTTCGACGGCCGAATCCAGATCCGGTCCGAGCGCGCTCGCCAGCGCGCAGGCGCGCACGAAGGCTCCGGTCATGCGCGTTTTTGCAGCAGGTAGTCCGCAAGATTGCCCACGCAGGCAAGGATGCGCCGCGTCTCCTTGCTGTCGGTGAGGCGAACGCCGTAGCGCTTTTGCAGAGCCATCGACACCTGCAGCGCGTCGAGCGAGTCGAGCGCGAGGCGCGTCCCCGTCCCGAAAATCGCTTCGTCGGGCGACAGGGGCGGAGCCATCGGCGCTTTTTCCGTCGCCTCGAGGATAAGCGCCGTCAATTCGGCAATCATCGCATCACGGGTGGTCATTGCGCGGAAGTCAGGACGCGGCGCCGGTAGTGCACCCACAGCGCGGCGGCAAACAGCGCAGTAGCGAGCACGAGGAGCTTCGCGCAGGGCGCGGCGATATCGGCTGCGCCGCCCCCGCGCAGGATCACCGCGTGGAAAGCGTCCAGGGCCCAGGCCATGGGCGAAACCTCGGAGAGTTTCTGCATGGCTTCGGGCATCACGAAACGCGGCACCATGATGCCGCCGACGGCCGCGGCGAGGATGTTGCCGACGCCGCCGATCACGGTCGCCTGCTCGAGCGTGCGCGAGCACACCGCGACGAGCAGCCCCCAGCCGATTGCGGCGAAGCTCGTGCAGGCCGTCACCGCCGCGAGCAGGTCCCAGCGCGCGGGGAAAGCGAGCGTCTCGCCGCCGAACCAGGGCACGAGCGTCCGGCCGGCGAGCAGCATCAGCGCGGCCTGCGCGAGATTGACGACGAAATACGGACCCACCTTGCCGAGGAGCAGCATCGAAAACGGCACCTGCTGGCTCACCAAGCGCGCGAGCGTGCCCTCACGCCGCTCGACGACGAAGAGCGAGGAGATCGGCATCACCACGAAAAACATTCCGAAGATGAGCCAGGCGGGCACGTTCTGCTGCACCGAGGAGGGGCGTGCGGAGCCGCCGATCGTTTCGACGTTCAGCGTCGCCGCGTGTTTCAGATCCAACGCGTCCGCGTTAACGGCGATGCCGGCCTGCCGCATCATCGCCGATATGCGCAACGCGAGAACCACGCCCAGGACGCGCTGCTTGAATGCGAGGAGCTGCATCGGCGGCAGGACGGGATCGGCGATCAGCGTGAGCGCCGGTGCGGAATCCGCCTTGCCGGGGGGCGTATCGAGCGCGCGCTCGAAGCCGGGCGGCACGATCAAGCTCAGTGCCGGTTTGGTGGTGTGCAGCGCGCCGCGCTCGACCGGCTCCGGCGTCGGCCGGAAACCATCGCCCGCCAGGCGCTCGGAAAGCTGCTTTGCGAACTTCCCGTCGGTGGCGATAACAGCGAATTCAGTCCCGCGTCCGGTGCCGCCCCTGAACACGTCGCTCAGGGCGAGCGACATCACGACGATGAACGCAGCCGGCATCAGGAACAGCACCGCGAGCCCGAGAACGTCGCGCGAAAGCGCGAGATATTCCTTTTCCCACAGGGCGAGCATGCGGCGCATCAGTCTCTCAGCGATCGATGGGTCAGCCTCATGAAGAGCTCCTGGAGGCCGGAATCGCCCCGGATCACCTCGGAAAGTGCACCCGAAACCAATACGCGTCCATGGTCGATGATCGCCACGTGATCGCAGATCGCCTCGACCTCCTCCATATAGTGACTGGTGTAGAGAATCGTTCTGTCTGCTCCGGCCAGCGAGCGGATGGATTCGAGCAAGAACGCGCGCGACTGCGGATCGACCCCCACTGTCGGTTCATCGAGGAGCAGGATCTCCGGTTCTCCGAGCAGGCCGATCGCGAGATTCAGGCGGCGTTTCAGGCCGCCCGACAGCCGGCCGGCGCGGCGCGCCAGCACGCTTTCGATTCGCGCGAACGCGGCTGCTGCTGCGATGCGTTCCTTGAGCCGCGCGCCGGCCAGGCCCTGCATTGCGCCGAAAAAGCGCAGGTTCTCCGCGCACGTCAGCATCGGGTAGAACGCGTATTCCTGCGGTACGAGTCCCAGGGTGTGCGGCCGGCGGCGACGCAAGGCTTCGAGGGTCTCGCCGTCTGCGCTGATGCGTCCGGTCGCACCGCGCAATTGCCCGGCGAGAATCGAAATCAGCGTGGTCTTGCCCGCGCCGTTCGGTCCGAGCAGCCCGAAAACCCTGCCCGCCGGAATGGCGAGCGTCACGTCCTCCAGCGCCGCATCGCCGCTGTCGGGGTAGCGAAACGACAAGGCTTCGAGGTTCAGCGTGCCCATGCGCGCTGGGCGCGGTGCAGGTTCTGGAAAAAAAGTTTTTCGTCGGCGGCGAGACCGCGCAGGCGCGCAGCCAGGGCCGGCGGGGAGAGCGCGTCGCGGCCGCGGATCATGCGCGCGCTAGCGAGCGCGAACTCGCGCCAGCGGTCGCCGATCTCGACCAGGCGCGACGCGAGCCCTTCGAGCGCGGGGTAGCCGGTCTTGGCCGCAAGCTCCTGCAGGAACGATGCGTAGAGGAACCGGAAACCGCCGCCGCCGGTGCCGATCTCCTCCTGCATGCGCACGATGTTGCCGATGTAGAGCCGCGCCCATTCACCGCCGTCGGCGAGCGGCAGGCGCTCGATTTGCCGCGCGAGCAGCTTCATTCCAAGCACCCCGACCAGGGGCAGGGGCGCGAGCATAATGCGCGCGGTGCGAGCGAGGGCCCGCCGCCCGAGATGCGCCCAATCGGGCGCATCCGGCGGCGTCGTCAGGAAATAGAGCAGTCCCTTGGGCGCGAGCGCCCCCTTGGCGAAACGCGCCCTTTCGAGATCCGCCCGCGCGCAGCGGACCGTCGTTTCCCCCACCGGGTCGCTGATGAGATATTCCTCGCGCTCCCGCCCGTAGGCGAGCACGTTGTGCGCGTTGAAATGAAAGCGCAGATCGGGCGGGAAATAAGGGAGCCAGAACACCGAGGTCTGCAGCCCGACCAAATTGCCTGCATCGAGCAGCGCGTCCAGCCGCTCCATGCCGGCCGAGGGCGAGCGGAAGGTCTCGAAACGCATGGCGAGGCCCAGGCTGCGCTCAAGGCCCTTGATCACGGCGCGCGGCGGCATGCGGTAGGACACGAGCGGCAGGCCGTTGATGCGGACGAAGGGAAGGTAGGCGAAAGACAAGGCCGAAGCCAGCCCGAAGGCCATCGCCTCTGAAATGGGCAATCCGTGATGGCGCAAGAGCGACGACATCACGCCCGACTCGCAATGCGAGGCGTGCGCGTGCACGAAGGCTTCCGGCATCGCTAATCCGCTTTGCCCAAGGCCTCGACCGAGATGCCGAGCGCCTCGGCGTAACGCAGCTTGAGCGCAGGCGGCAAACGCGCGAACCCCTTCGGCTTGAGATGGCGCCGCACGCGCCAGCGCCACAGGCCGGTAGTCTGCGACAGCAGCTCGACGTCCATGCGCGCTCGATACATGTGGTATTCGAGCGGCGAGGATTCGCCCGCTCGCACTCGCGCCCGCGCCTCGATGGCGCGCTTCTCGAGATCCTCGACGGCCTGCCGCGTGACGATCTCCTCGACCTCCCAGCCTCGCGAGGGCACGAGCCGCAGCTTCCCGTCGTCGGCGATCGCGTACACGGCCTTGCGATGGCCCGCGAGGGTCCGGTTGCCCTCCTGGGGCACGTCGCGCTCACGCATGCGCGACGACGGTGAGGTAGATGAAGCCGCTCGAGAAGCGCCCGCTCTCCGGGACCCAGCACAGGAGGCGCTGCCCGTTCCGCAGGCGACCGCTTTGGAGGATTTCGTCGAGCATGATGTAGATCGAGGCCGATCCGACGTTACCCACGCGTTCGAGATTGGTGAACCAGCGTTCCTCGGGAATCGGCAGCCCCGCGCGAGCGAGGCCGGCTGCGACGGGGGCGCGGAAATATTCCGAGGAATAGTGGGGCAGGAACCAGTCCACGTCTGCGGGCGAGAGCCCGCGGTGCGCCATCACGCGTCCGGCCGGCTTGACCAGGGTGTGCTCGATGACCTGCTCGTTCAGCAATTTGACGTCCTGCTTCAAAGTAAACAGCGATTTCGCCTGGCGCTCGCACGCCGAATAGCTCAACCAGCCGCGCAGCGTGCCGTTCGCCTGCTTTTCCGCGCCGCCGTACATGCAAACGGGCAGCTCGTGCGCGTACGAGAATATGTCTATCCATTCCACGCGCAGGTTGAGCCCGGGCCGCGGCGCGGGCTCGAGAAGGAGCGCGCCGGCGCCGTCGGACAGCATCCAGCGCAGGAAGTCCTTTTCGAAGGCGAGTTCGGGACGCGCGTCCAGCGCCTGCGCGTCGGCGGGGCGCTCGACCTCGTAGTTGTGGGCGCGCAAGCCGAGCGAAGCGATCTCCGATCCGGTCACGACGGCGTTGCGCGCGTCGCCCGACATCACCGACATCCAGCCGTACTTCAGCGCGGTGGCGCCCGAAACGCACACGCCCGCCGTGGCCACGACTTCGCACACCGGCACGCCGAGCTCCCCGTGAACCATGACCGCATGGTTGGGCATCAGCTGATCGGGATTGGAGGTTCCGCATGCGAGGCACGCCAGGTCATTGAGGGCGAAGCCGTTTCCGGCCAATCCCCTGATTGCAGCCGCCGTGAGGCTCGCGTTGGTGTAATTCGGCTTTCCCGTGACCGGATCGATCACGTAGTAGCGGCGCCGGATGCCGTTGCTGCGCTGGACGACGCGGCGCGCGCGCGATGGGCGCTCGCCGACCTGCCCCAGGATCGCTTCGACCTGGTCGTTCTCGACCGGAGCATTCGGCAGGCACACCGAGCTGCGCGTGATATAGGCGGTGCGGCGATTCATGTCCGGATTCTGCCCGTTCATCAGCGCCCCGATGGTAGCTCGTAGTACGCCTGCAGCGATCGCAGCCGCGCTGCGAACAGGCGCCGCGTGATCCGCTGCACGAGCAGGCTCGTCGGAACGACGGTAAGTATCATTGCAACGAGATAGACGGAAAACAGCGCGAGCATCGGCACGCGTGCGATCGAGCCGGGAGCGCCGCCGAGGCGAATCAGCCGCGACCACACCGAAAACGCGCGTCGCGCCGCGCGCTCGCTGAAGATCAATTTCGGATCGACGCGCGCAGCGCCCAGCCCGGCGAGCATCGGTGCGTCCTCGCGTTCGCGGTCCGCGCGCAGCGCGGCGAGAAGGGCCAGGCCGAAGCGATCGGCCCTCGCGATCTCCTGCTCCGCCACACCCGCTGCGGGCAAACCCCAGAAAGGGTTGCGCCGCCCGGTCAAGAGCCAGCGCGGCGTCGTGACGAAGGTCGCGAGCGTTCCGCCCTGGTCGGTGAACGCCACGTTGTCGAGCAAGCGCCCGCCCGCTTCCTGGATCAGTCGCTTGACCGTCTCCTGGGCGAGCAGCCACATGTTGCGGCACGCGATCACGGTCACGACCGGCCGGCCGCGCAGGAGCCGCCTGCCGGATTCGCTCTTCAAGAACGCGGCCATCGGACCCGAGGGCGCGAGGTACCACACCTGGTATGCCAGCACGACGAGGTCGAAATGCTCCTCGGCGCGCACCGCCAGGGGCTCGAGCGTCGGCGCCTCAAGCAACACCGTTTCCGGCATCGCGTCGAGAAACCGCCAGAGCGGCCAGGGAAAGGGGTACGGCGGGCGTGGGCGCAGGGTTTCTTCCACGAGCTCCACATCGTTCGCTTCGGCCAGCGGCGATACCAGCCGGCGCGCCACGCGCGCGAGCTGGCCGGTCTGCGAAAAATGCACAACCAGAACGCGTTTCATGCCCCCCCAAGGTGCGCGCGTCGAATGCGATGCATCTGGTGCCTGCCTCTCCTGAAAGAATAACCCGCGGGGCGCCGGGTGTCATCGGGTTTTCCGCGAAGGCGCAGAACTTTTGCCCGTTTCAAGCCTGCGCCGGGTCCGGCGGCGGCAACGCGCTCTTGCGCCGGCGGCGCCTGCGGCGGCGCTTTTGTTCGCCCGGTAGTGGCGCCATAAGCATCGCCTGGCGCTCGGCCTCGCCTGCATGCTGGAATTTTTCCCACCATTGCGAGAGTTCCTCGGGCGCCTCGCCGCTCGCGCTCCTCAGCACGAGGAAGTCGAATCCGGACCGGAATCTTTCGTGAGCGAGGAGGGCGAAGGGACGGCGGCCGCTCCTCTGTTCGAAGCGCGGCTGCAGGGCCCAGATCTCCTTCATGACCGCGGTAAAGCGGCGCGGGATGGCGAGCTTGTCGGTCTGGATCTCGAGCACCGCGTCCATCGCCTCGAACAGCGCCGGGATCGGCCGCAGCCCCCGCTGCTCGGCCTTCTTCCACGCGGCGAGCACTTCGTGCCACAGCAGCGCCGCGAACAAAAAAGCAGGCGACACGGACTTGCCCGAGCGCACCCGGGCGTCGGTCTGCTCGAGCGCGAGGCGGACGAAGCGCTCGCCGATCGGCTGCTCGAAGATGACGTCGAGCAGCGGCAGCAGGCCGTGGTGCAGGCCTTCGCTCCGGAGCTGGCGCAGTCCCGTCGCCGCGTGGCCCGAGAGCAGCAGCTTCTGCATTTCCTCGTAGACCCGCGACGGAGGGACGTTCTCCAGCAGGTGAGCGAGTTCCCGTATGGGTTTTCGCGTGCGCTCGTCGATGGCGAATCCGGCCTTTGCGGCAAAGCGCACGGCGCGCAGCATCCGCAGCGGGTCTTCGCGGTAGCGCGCGCGCGCGTCGCCGATGATGCGCACGGATTTCCGCTGCAGGTCCCTCAGGCCGTTGTGGTAGTCGAGGATGGTCTCGCTCGCCGGATCGTAGTAGAGCGCGTTGATGGTGAAATCGCGCCGGATCGCATCGTCCTCGCGTGTGCCGTAGATGTTGTCCCTGAGCACCCGGCCGTGCTCGTCCGTTTCCGTCGCGGTGCGCGCGCGGAACGTCGAGACCTCCACGGTCTCTTCGCCGAACATCACGTGCACGAGCTTGAAGCGCCTGCCGATCAGGCGCGAGCGCCGGAAGATCTTGTGCACGTCCTCGGGATACGCGTCGGTGGCGACGTCGAAGTCCTTGGGGCGCAGGCCCAGCAACAGGTCGCGCACCGCGCCGCCCACGACATACGCCTCGTGGCCGTGGCTGTGCAGCACTTCGCAGACCTTGCGCGAGCCCTGCGAGATCGCCTCGCGGCCGATCCCGTGCTGCTCCTTCGGGACGGTTCTCGGCCCGGAGCCGGAGCCGAGGCGGAGGACGCGCCGAATGAATTTCTTGATCAAGAGGGAAGAAAACTCCGGGTGCCGGCCGCTTCCAGAGGGCACTGGTACAGCGCTTCGAGGTTGGCTTGGGTGAGCATTTCGTTTGAGCGCCCCAGGCTCGCGCGGCCCGCATCATACAGTAAAACCGCAAAGCCGCAGTGCCGGGCGGCGTGACCGGGCTCGTGCAGCGCCGCGAGCACCGTTTTCCCGCCGGACGCGCACCGGGAGAAGGTTCGCATCGCCTGCGCCTGGTGGCGCAGGTCCAGGTGCTGCAGCGGCTCATCGAGCAGCAGGATCTCCGCGTCCTGCAGGAGGGTCTGCGCGATGCGCGCCCGCTGGCGCTCGCCGCCTGAAAGCGTGCGATAGTCTTGAGCCGCGCGATCGGCCAGGTCGAGCTCGGCAAGCCAGCGGCGCGCCCCCGCCGCGCCTTCCTCGTCCCGGCTCCAGGCGCTCCTCGAGTGCGGATAGCGGCCGAGCATCACGTAATCGAGCACGCTCCCGGAGAAATCTGTTTGTTCGTCCTGGAGCAGCACGGCGATGCGCCGGGCAAGCTCGCCGCGCCGGTGTGCGGCGAGCGGAACGCCGCCGAGCGCGATCGTACCGCCTTGCGGGGAGCGCAGACCTGCGAGCGCGTGGATAAGGCTCGTCTTGCCCGAGCCGTTGCGCCCGAGGAGAGACCAGAACTGACCCGGGGCGAGCGAGAGGTCGAGCGCGCCGATAAGCTCGTGTCCGCCTACCGAGAGTTCAAGTCCGGTTGCTTGAAGCATCAGCGCAACCTCGCGAGGAGGGCAAGGAGCACGGGCACCCCGATCACCGCCGTGAGAACGCCGACGGGCAGTTCGGCGGGAGCCACCAAGGTGCGCGCGAGCGTATCGGCGAGCGCCAGCAGGCTCCCCCCCAGGCACGCGGCGAGCGGCAGCAAGGCGGCATGGCGGTGCACGCCCGACAGCCGCAGCAGGTGCGGCACCACCAGCCCCACGAAACCGATCGAGCCGCCGAGGAGCACCGCGGCGACGGTGGCGAGGGTCGCGCAGCCGAAGGCGATCGACTGCAGCCGCGTCACCGCCACCCCGAGCGAGCGCGCCTTGTCCTCGCCGAGAATCAGCACGTCGAGCGCAGTCGATTGCGAAAAGGCGATTGCGGCGCACGCCGCGAGCACGGCGAGCGCGGCGCTCGGGTCGCCCGCGGGCGAGAGGTCGCCGAGCAACCAAAAGAGCATGCCTTGTACCTGAGAAGAGGGCGCGAGCGAGAGCATCGCACCCACGAGCGCGCCGAATCCCGAGGCGAGCGCCACGCCGGCGAGGAGCACCCGGTAAGGATTCCATCCCGAGCGCCCCAGGGAGAACGCGAAGACGGCGCCCGCCGCGACCGAGGCGCCGGCGAGCGCGGCGAGATTCAAGCCTGCCGCGCCGACTCCAAGCAGCATCGCCGCGAGCGCGCCGGCCGCCGCTCCGCCGGACACGCCCAGAATGGTAGGGTCGGCCAGCGGGTTTCTCAGGAGCACCTGGAGCAGCGCGCCCGCGAGCGCGAGGAGCCCCCCGCAGGCAAATGCGGCGAGCGCCCTGGGCGCGCGCACGCCCCAGACGATCTCGCGCGCGATCTCGTCGCCGCGACCGAGGATCGCGTCGGCGAGGCGCGCGGGGCCGAGGTCGACGCTCCCGAACGCGATCGCGAGCGCAAGGCTCGCTGGAACGAGCGCGACGACGAGGACCGGGACGGTTTTCATGCGAGACTGATGATCTGCCAGCCGCGTTTAACCGCTACCCGGTGCAGGACCTCGTCGGGGTCCACCACGACCGGGTGCGTGACGTACTCGAGCAGGGGCAGATCGTTCTGCGAGTCGCTGTAGAACCAGATCGCCGTAAACGACGCGAGTATCCGGCCCTGGTCGGCCAGCCATTCCTCTACACGCGTTATCTTCCCCTCGCGGAAACAGGGCGTTCCCGAGGGTTTTCCGGTGAACCTTCCATCCCTGACTTCGAGTTCGGTCGCGACCAGGTGTTCCAGCCCGAATTCGCGCGCGATCGGCGCGGTGATGAAGGCGTTGGTGGAGGTGACGATCGCGCAAAGGTCTCCGTGACCGAGGTGCCGCCGAACGAGCTCCACCCCCTTTGCGCGGATCATGGGCTCGATCTTGGTTCGCATGAATTCGGCGTGCCATTCGTCGAGCTTCTCCCGCGGGTAGCGCGCGAGCGGGGCGAGCTGGAATTCGAGAAACTCGTGGATGTCGAGCTCGCCCGCGTTGTACTGGCGGAAGAAGTGCTCGTTCTTGGCCTCGTATTCCGCGCGCTCGAGCACGCCGCGCTCGATCAGGAACTGCGCCCACTCGTAGTCGCTGTCCCCCGAGAGCAGCGTGTTGTCCAGATCGAAGAGCGCCAGTTCCAAGTCCTTGTCCTCTCGCCTCAACGCTTGGCGGCGTCGAGCAAGCCCAGCGCTTCTTTCAGCAGAGGCAGCGTGATCGGGCGCTTGCGTTGCAGCGAATACCTGTCGACGGCGTCGAGCGCCGCGATCTGCGTGCCCATGTCGCGGTCGAAGTGCGAAAGGAGATAACGGATCAGCTCCGCGTCGAGCGCGATCCCGCGCCCCGCGGCGTGCGCGTAAAGGGCCGCGGCCTTGTCCTCGTCGCGCAAGGGATGAAGCTGCAGCACGATTCCCGATGCGAGGCGCGAGCGCAGATCCGCCCGCAGGGCGAGGCGCGCGGGCGGCGCTTCACCGCTCGCGGCGAGCGCTCCGCCGGAGTTGCGCATCCGGTTGCACAGATCGAACAGGGCGATCTGTCCCGGATCATCCAGACGCGCCACATCGTCGACCGCGGCGGCTTCGAGAGTTCCGGCGCGAGCCCAGTCCGGATTCGACGCCGGAATATAGGCCGCAACGCGGTTCGCCCTGGCCGCCCCGGCGAAGGCGCGCAATAGGTGCGTCTTGCCGCTGCCGCCCGGACCCCAGAGAAAGACGAAGCGCTCGCCGTCCTCGAGCGCCTCCTTGAGCGCCTCGAGCGCCGCGCCGTTTTTCCCCGGAGAAAAATTCTCCAGCGTGGGCGGCGGGGGCGGCGCGAGCTCGAGCAGGAGTTGTTGCATCGATCCATGCCGCCTTAGGCGGGCGGCGGGCATTTCAATTAAAATTCGGGGGCGAAAACACGCCACTCTATCTGCAACCCCCAGTCTTGACCAGCAAGAAGCCGATCACTTACCGCGACGCCGGAGTGGACATCGATGCCGGCGACGCGCTGGTCGAGGCGATCAAGCCCTTCGCGAAGAGGACGCTGCGGCCGGAAGTGCTCGCCGGGATCGGAGGGTTCGGCGCGCTTTTCGAGGTCTCCAGGAAATTTCGCGAACCGGTGCTGGTGTCGGGCACCGACGGCGTCGGAACCAAGTTGAAGCTCGCGTTCCAGCTCGGGGTGCACGACACGGTCGGCATCGACCTCGTGGCGATGAGCGTCAACGACATCCTCACGCAGGGCGCGGAACCGCTCTTCTTTCTCGACTATTTCGCCTGCGGCAAGCTCGACGTCGCGGTCGCCACCGAAGTCGTCAAGGGCATCGCGCGGGGCTGCGAGCTCGCGGGCTGCGCGCTCATCGGCGGGGAGACCGCCGAGATGCCGGGAATGTACGCGGAGGGCGAATACGACCTCGCCGGATTCGCGGTGGGGATGGTGGAGAAAAGCGAAATAATCGATGGCGATGACATCGCCGCAGGCGATGTCATTCTCGGGCTCGCCTCGAGCGGCGCGCATTCCAACGGCTACTCGCTCATCCGCAAGATCCTCGAACGGACGAAGCCCGATCTCGGCGCGGATTTTCACGGCAGGCCGCTCGGGCGAGTGCTGCTCGAGCCCACGCGCATCTATGTGAAGCCGCTGCTCGGCCTGATGCGGCAGATGCCGCTGAAGGGCATGGCGCATATCACCGGAGGTGGCCTGGCGGAAAACCTGCCGCGCGTTCTGCCCGAGGCCGTGAAAGCGGCGATCTCGCGCTCGTCGTGGCCGATGCCGCCGCTCTTCCGGTGGCTGCAGCGCGAAGGCAAGATCGCCGATGCCGAGATGCACCGCGTGTTCAACTGCGGCATCGGCATGGCGGTCGTGGTCGCGGCCGAGCACGCCGACGCGGCGGTCCGCGCCCTGTCGGGCACCGGGGAAACCGTGTTCCGCATCGGCCGCATCGAAGCGCGCAAAGGCGCCGAGCCGCAGGCCGTGGTGGCCTGAAAATGGAAAAACGTATTGAGCGGATCATCCAGGTCGTAGGGGGCGTCGCGCTGGCGATCGGCTGCCTGATGGTACTCAAGCCCTTCCTCGCGGCGCTGCTGTCGGCGGCGATCCTGTGCTTTTCGACCTGGCCGCTCTACAGCGTGATCGAGCGCAGGCTCCGAGGCCGGCGCACGCTCGCCGCGCTCGCCATGACGCTGCTCATGGTCGTGGTGCTGGTGTTGCCGCTGGCGCTGATCGCGGGGTCCTACGTGGACGACGTCCCCCAGCTGGCCGAAAGACTGCGCGACACGCTCGCCGAGGGACTGCCCATGCCCCCCGGCTGGGTCGCCTCGATCCCGCTGGTGGGCGATTCGCTCGACGCCGGCTGGCGCGAGATAGCAGGCAGCAAGGCGGCGCTCGCGGAAGTGCTGAAGCGGATCGCGCTGCCGGCGCGCGCGGTGCTGGTGCAGGCCGGCATCATCGTCGGCGAAGGAGTGCTGCAGTTCACCCTGATCGCCTTCATCGGATTTTTCTTCTACCGCGACGGCGCGGCGCTGGCGCGCGCTCTGCGCAACGGCCTCGAGCGCGTTGCCGGCAATGTCGCCGGCCGCCTCCTGGAGATCGTCGGCGGCACGATCAACGGCGTGATGATCGGCATCGTCGGCACGGGCCTCGCCCAGGGCCTGGCGGCGGTCATCGGGTTCCTCATCGCCGGCGTGCCCGGCGCGCTGATGCTCGGCTTCCTCACCGCCTTCCTCTCCATCCTTCCGGCGGGACCGCCGCTCGTCTGGGTCGGCGCAACGATCTGGCTGTTCTTCCAGAACATGCCCGGCTGGGCGGTGTTCATGGCGCTGTGGGGGTTCTTCATCGTGAGCGGCATCGACAATGTCGTGAAGCCCCTGCTCATCAGCCGCGGCTCGAGCCTGCCGTTCGTGCTGGTGCTGCTCGGAGTGCTCGGCGGGATACTCGCATTCGGCTTCGTCGGCATCTTCCTCGGCCCGGTGCTGCTCGCGGTCGGCTTCAGGTTCGTGCGCCGCTGGGCGGCGGCGCGAACCGACGAGGCCACTGCGGAAAAAAAATGACAAAAATGTAATCGAGTGGTCGGTTTCCCGCTCGTTGCCGATCGCTAAAGTGGCCGCACTTCTTTTGCGAGCGCCATCATGACTATCGCGTGGACATCCGTAGCCCCCGCCGTTTCGGCGGCCTTCCTGAGCTCGCTCGTCGAAGCAGTGGAGGCGCTGACGATCGTGCTCGCGGTCGCCACCGTCCGCGGCTGGAGGCCGGCAGGGCTCGGCGCGCTCGCCGGCCTCGCCTCGCTCGGGCTCATCGTCCTCGCGCTCGGCCCGCTTCTCGATCGCGTTCCGCTGCACGCGCTCCAGCTCGCCATCGGCGTTCTGTTGCTGTTGTTCGGCATGCGCTGGCTGCGAAAAGCGATCCTGCGCGCCGCGGGAGTCATTCCGCTGCACGATGAAGAATTGGCGTTCGCGACCGGAACAGCGGCGCTTCGCGAGCAGGCGCATCACGGCAAACGGCTCGACTGGCTCGCCGGTCTTGCCGCCTACAAGGCGATGCTTCTCGAGGGACTCGAGGTGGTGTTCGTGGTCATCGCCGTGGGGGCCGGCCGCGGCCTTCTCGTGCCGGCGAGCATCGGCGCGCTGGCGGCCTGTGCGCTGGTCGCTGCGGTGGGCCTGGCCTTGCGCCGTCCGCTCGCGCGCGTGCCGGAGAACACGCTCAAGTTCACGGTCGGCGTCATGCTGTCGGCGTTCGGCGTGTTCTGGACCGGGGAAGGTCTGGGCGTGCCCTGGCCCGGCGAGGACCTTGCGATCCTCGGATTTGCGGCGCTGTTCCTCATCGTGGCGGTCGCCGCCGTCAGGCTGGTGCGGCCGCCGGCGGTAAAGGCCCTTCCATGAAAACGCTCATCAACATTTTTCGTGAGCTGGCGGGTCTGTTCATCGACGACGGCCTGCTCGCGCTCGCCATCATTGTCGTAGTCGTACTCGCGGCGATCATCGCCGCGATCGCGCCGGCCGTGCCCATCGCCGCCGGAGTCGTGCTGCTGGTCGGCTGCCTCGGGGTGCTATTGGGCAACGTGACAAGTACCGGGGTACTGAGCAATGGCAGAGCAAGATCGCGGAAGTAGGGCTGGAGCTGCGGAAACTGTATAGTCGCGGAACAAGGTATCCGAAGGACACTAGCCTCTCGTGCAGTGGATCGATCGCGTTCTGGCTGAATGACGCAACGCAAGACTCAGTCGCCGTGGAGCCCGCTGCGAAACACCCTGTTTCGCAACCTCTGGATTGCGTCTATCGTCTCCAACCTCGGGACCTGGATGCACGACGTCGGCGCCGGTTGGCTGATGACTTCGCTTTCCTCGTCGCCGTCGATGGTGGCGCTCGTGGAAGCTGCGGACAGCCTTCCCGTTATGCTGCTCGCGATGCCTGCGGGCGCTCTCGCCGACATCGTCGACCGCCGGCGCCTGCTGATCGGCGTCCAGATCTACTTCCTCTTCGTCATCTCCGCCCTGGCGAT
>WNFA01002227.1_pt1 | contig 15931 bp, 7 predicted proteins | sample 5400481 | NCBI WGS metagenome assembly WNFA01 (sample SAMN13153340, study PRJNA577476) | soil metagenome | isolation source: 120 cm saprolite under Douglas fir tree site 2 hole 1 replicate 2 | place: USA:California | collected 2015-04-18
GACCACAACCCACAACCCCATAGTGTCCTTTTTGCCGACGATCCAAGCAGCGCAACGCAAGAGAAACCGCTTGCTAGTCCCGCAACAGTGCATCTTGGTAGTCCCCTCGATCGCGCGGGGCCAGTGGTAGGGCGAGCGCCTTGGCGGTCGAATTGCGCACCACGAATTCGGGCTCAATGGCGATTTCCGGTACCCAGTCTGTGTGCTCTTCGATCCGGTCCAACAGAGCGCGCGCTGCTATCTCCCCCATCTTTTGGAGCGGCTGGCGCACAGTCGTAAGACTTGGGTTGTTATGCACGGCAATTCTTATGTCGTCGAAGCCCACCACAGAAACATCTTCAGGAACTCGCAACCCGGCGTCTTGGAATGCGCGGATGGAGCCGATCGCGGAAATATCATTATAGGCAAACAGAGCCGTGAACGGTCGTTTGCGGGCAAGCAGCTCTTTCGCGAAGGGATAACCCAACTGCGGTGTAGCATCGTCGCCTTCGAGCTGAGCGATGAGTTCCGCGCGCATGCGGATGCCGAGTTCTTCCGCAACTTCGCGGGTGGCCTTCCAGCGGTCCTCCGAATCCGGACTGGCGTCAGATCCCTTCATGAAAGCAATTTCGTCGTGACCCAGTTCGATCAGATGATTCAGCGCCAATCGTGCCCCTTTCCGGTGATCCAAAACGATATTGGTGACGCCTTCCAAGCGGCGATGCCCGGGGATGGCAACCGTCGGCAGTGGCAAGGGACGATCAATAAAGGTGTCCACCGTAATGAAGCCTTCGACGCCGCGGTCCTGAAGAATGTGCGCATACGTTTCAAGGAGGATAGGGTCGTGGCGGTGGGCGACGGTAAGGAAGAAGCAATTCTTCTGCCGAAGGTATCGTTCTATGCCGCTGATGATCGGCGCGCCGTAAAAATCACCAATCTCCTGGGTGACCACGCCGATCATGTAAGTGCGTTTTACTCCCAAATTGCGGGCATAGAAACTGGGGCGGTAATGCAACTCACGAGCGGCGGCGCGGATTCGCTCTTGAGTGTGCGGTGGCACAGACCGTGAGGCAGCAGATTTGTTCAGCACCGCAGAACAGGTCCCCTTAGTGAGACTCACGCGCTCGGCTACCATTTTCAAAGTGACATGACGGTTTTTTTTACTATCCCCCTTCTTTTTCGGGGTTGTCATTCGGTTATTGCTCCTCCGCGAAAGTGGCGTTTGGGACGACACCGCGCCGGCCGCGACTGAATGCCAGCATTCTACCTCATTGAGGCCCAGCACACCGCGAGGGACGCGGGAAGCGCCAAGAATACCGGTTTGCCTTACGGAACTACTTTAGAATACCGGTATTTTTCACTTGACATCACGAGGCACCTTGGAGCTAAATGGCTGCCTAGTACAAAAACGTTAATCGACCGGGCACGAACGTCACGGGTGTTTCCCAGGAGGCTCCATGAAGAGACCAGGGCTTGGGGTGCTGTTTAGCTGTCTTGTGTTGATTCTCGGCACTTCTCTCGCAGCGTCCGCGCAGAACATTACTGCTTCGGTCCGCGGCACAGTCATGGATGAGCAGGGCGCGGCGATCGCGGGAGCCAACGTCACTATCACCAACGCGGACACCGGAGATTCGCGAAGCGGGAAGTCTGACAAGGACGGCAGTTACAACTTTCCGAGCCTTCCGATCGGCCGTTACACTCTGACTGTAACCATGGAAGGCTTTAAGACTTTTGAAGAAAAGGATATTCTCCTTCACGTAAACGATAGCCTGACGCTTGGTGCCCAATTAAGAGTTGGCGCCAGGACCGAAGCGATTGAAGTAACTGCCAGCACCACGCAGGTGGAGTTGACCAACGCTGATTTGAGCGGCACGATTGCGGGCAAGCAGATTACCGAATTGCCGCTCAATGGCCGGAGTTTCGCGCAATTGATGACGCTAGTGCCTGGCGTGGCGCAGGATAATGGTTTCGCGTACAACCAGAAAGGCCTTAACGGCGGCGCGGACCTCTCCATCAGTGGCGGCGCCTCGAATGCGAACACCTTCCTTGTGGATGGCGCAAATAATGTGGACGTCGGGTCGGGACGCACACTTCTTGTTTACCCTTCGATTGATTCTATTGAGGAGTTCAAGGTCGAGCGGAACAGCTATGGAGCCCAATTCGGCGGAAATTCCGGAGGCCAGGTCACCGTCATCACGAAAAGCGGCACCAACCAATTTCACGGCAGCTTCTATTACTTCGGACGCAACAACGTCCTGGACGCCAACAATACCAATCTTAAGGCCAACAATCCGGGCGCCCCGACACCAAAACTCCGCCGCAACGACTTCGGATACACCGTGGGTGGGCCCCTCAAGAAGGACAAAATCTTTTTCTTCTGGTCCCAGGAATGGAATCGCCAGATTACGGGAAGAGTGAACTCGGGGCGTGTGCCCACACCGTTGGAAAGGACCGGCGACTTTTCCGATCAAGCCAACGACACGGCCTTTAATTCAGCGAATACCCTCGGCTGCCTGCCCAATGCGGGACTCGCGGACCCGGGAAATGGCGTGGGCGGCGCATTTACGGCCAGCCCAAATAATACTGCCGCCACAGGGGCGAATTTCATAGACGTCATCCCCGCTTCCCGCATGAGTACTGCTGGAGATGGTGTTCTGAACACGTATCTTCTGCCCACGCTTCCACGGGGGGCGCCTAACTATGGCTGCGGAACCAACTTCTCTAAGTCGTTCAATCAGGCCAACTTCTTCCGCGAAGAAAGTATCCGCGGGGACGTCAATCTCACAAAGAGCCTGAGGCTGATGTTGAGATACCTCCAGGACAACAACACATTTGGCCCTCCCGCTACAGGGAGTTCCGGGTGGGGCGCTGATTCCGGCACGTCCCTCCTTTCGGAAACGTGGAGCCAGCCCAGCCGAATCGCTGTGGCCCGCTTGAGCAAGACGATCGGCACGACCGCGGTAAACGATTTCCAATTCTCTTTCTCGGACAACCGCATCATTATCGCTCCGACGAATCAAGCAGCGGCGACGGCGCTCTCGAGCCTGTTTCCACAATTCATGCCCGCAGCGAACAAGGGATTCACTCCCGCCAACGGGCCAGCCACGTGGATCAACGCCGGAAACCTTCCCACCGTTTGGAATTTTGGGCCGTGGGCCAACGCTGAAAATCTTTACACCTTTCAGGATGATTTTTCGAAGGTCATCGGCCGTCACACGCTTAAGCTGGGCGCCCTCTACAGCCGGAATCAGAAAAACCAGGACCTGTTTGACACGGAAAATGGAGTACTCAACGGGTCTGTGGGTTTCGGCGGCTGCAAAGGGCATGGCCCCACCGACCTCAGTGAGCCCGCTTTTTGTCAAGGCCTTACCGCTAATCAAACCGGGTATGGCACGTCGGATTTGTTTCTGTCGGGCATCGCGTTCGGGTGGGGTGAGCAGGGCAATTTCTTTTCTAACTTCGGGCGCTGGGAAAACCTGGAGTTCTATGTCAACGATGACCTGAAAATCAACAGCCGTCTGACCTTCAACCTCGGCATGCGCTATTCCTATCTGCCGAATCCCTATGCGGCGAATGATAAGTACACGGTATTCAACCAGGCGGCGTTCAATCCCAGTCTCGGCAACGCAACCTGCAACGGTTTGTACTACTCTGCCGGCCTGCTGGCAAATCCCTGCCCGCCAGGAACGGGCGGGTTGCCTGGTCCCAACCGGGCTCTACGAAACAACTATACCCGTGGATTCGCTCCCCGGCTGGGCGTCGCGTGGGATCCCACGGGGTCGGCGAAGTGGTCGGTGCGGGCCGGGTTCGGGCAATTCTACAACCGCGATGACATCAGTTTGACGGACGGCCTGGGCGGGGCGAACCCACCGTTTGTTGGCAATTTCAGATCAGTTAACGGTAACGGAAGGTTTCTCGACAATACCAACCCGCTTCCCGCCTGCGGCAGCGTCACCGCAAACTGCTTTGGCGTAGGGCTGGGAAATGCCTCGGTCGGTACGGAACTGGCCGCCCGGCAGCCTTATACCTTGCAGTACAATCTCACCGTGCAGCACGAGCTGTGGAGGGATACGCGGCTGGAGGTCGGCTACGTCGGCAGCCGGACGAAAAACGCTCAAAGCAAGTACGACGCGAACGCCATCAACCCAGCGGATCGGCTCGCCTTTGCACAGTCGAGTGGAAGTTTGAATTCGCTTAAGCCTTTTAATGCGATCAGTTCCGGCAATATCGCGGTTTATTCCTATCATGGCCATGCCGCATACGACTCGCTGCAAGCCGCGTTTGATACACGCTTTCGGCACAGTGTGAGGTTGGCGCTTGTTTACACGTACTCCAAAACCCTTTCCGATGTGGCGCTCAGGTCCAACAATGGAAACGGCAACCTCATTTTGGATCCCTTCGATCCGGGCGCTATGTACGGACTGGCGACCATTCACCGACCGCACGTTTTCGCGGCCAACGCGATCTACGATACCCCTGCCTTGCACAACTTGAATCGGATCGCCCGGACCGGCCTGGGAGATTGGGAAATCAGCACGATTGTCAACGTTTCAAGCGGGACCCCCTATACGGCGGTCATCAATAGTTTCAGTGCGGCTGGGTCGGGCGTGAATGACCTTTCCGGCATAGGTCTGGGAAATGGCGCGTACCGGCCGAACATTGTGCCCGGACAACCCTGCAAGAACTCCAGCTTCGCTGGCTTCCAATGGGTTAACCCCAAGCGCTATACCTTGAACGGCTTCCAGTTGGGAACGATCGGGACCGCCCCCGTCGGCGGTTGCCTGGGGCCGGGAGTGGCCAGGGCGGACTTGTCTATGGCAAAGAATATCCACATCACCGAGCGCATACAAATGCAATTTCGGGTTGATGCGTTTAACTTATTCAACCACCCGCAATATAACAACCCCAACAACGGGAACACGAACGGCTACGTAAATATAGGCTTCAGTTCAGCGAACACCGCCGCAAGCCCGGCGTTTCTGGACGCGACGGGAGTTCCGACAACAACCCTTGCAAACGCCGTTTCCGTTGCCAACTCAACCCCCAATTCGGTTGTAGGCACGGTGACTGCCGACAATCAAAGAGACCGGCAACTGCAATACTCAATAAGGTTCACCTTCTGATCGTACGGGCACAACCTGCTCCTTCGCCTTCCCGCCAAGCCCGTCGAGGGGCCTGGCGGGACGCTTCATTCCTGCCCTTTTCGAATAGCTCTGGCTGTGCGCCCCTCGCTTAGACATCAAATCTCATTGGGATACACTCAAGATATGTTCCGGACTCCTCCGCGCGGTTTTTTCTTCATCCTTTCAGCTCTTATCCTCATTCTTGCCATCGCTTCTACCTCGCGCTCCCAGGCCCCTAGCCAGCAAGCTGGCAGCACCCGCGTCCCGCTCCCAAAGCTACCCACAGCCGCCAAAAAAGACCGCAGCGGACTGCTGCCCATCCCCAGCTTCAAAGACATCGCCAAGGAAGTCGGCCTCACCGCTTCCCACATCGCCGCTCCCGAAGCCCGCTACGTCATCGACTCCACCAGCGGCGGAGTCGGCCTCTTCGATTGCGACGATGACAGTCGCCTCGACGTCGTCCTCGTGAACGGTTCCACCGTCGAGCGCTACCGCGCCGGCGGCGACCCTCTGGTCACCCTCTATCATCAGGAGCCCGACGGCACCTTCAAAGACATCACCAAGGAGGCTGGCCTCACGCGCCGCGGATGGGGCATGGGCGTAGCCGTCGCCGATTACGACAATGACGGCAAGCTCGATCTTTTCGTTACCGGCTTTGGCGGCAGCGCGCTCTATCACGGCTTGGGCAGTTGCAAATTCGAAGACGTCACCGAGAAAGCCGGTGTCGGCGGCAGCGGCTTCATGACCGGCGCCGCCTGGGGCGACTATGACCGCGACGGCTTTGTCGATCTATTCGTCTCCCGCTACTCCCATCTCGACATGAACAATCTTCCTCAATTCGGCAGCAACAAATTCTGCCGCTTCAAAGGCATTCTGGTGCAATGCGGCCCCTGGGGCCTCGAAGGCGAAAGCGATTTTCTTTATCACAATCGTGGCGACGGCACCTTCGAGGAAGTTTCCGTTAAAGCCGGCGTCCACGATGAAATCGGCTACTATGGGCTCGGCGTCATGTGGGTGGATTACGACGACGATGGCTGGCCCGATCTGCTCGTCGCCAACGATTCAGTTCCCAGTTATCTCTACCACAACAATCACAACGGCACGTTCACCGACATGGGCCTGCTTACCGGCGTGGCGCTCAGCGGCGAAGGCATGGAGCTCGGCAACATGGGTGTCGATTGGGGCGATTACGACCACAGCGGCCGCCTCAGCTTCTTCGTCACGCACTTTGAGGAACAGCCCAACTCACTCTATCGCAACATGGGCCAGCAGCGTTTTGACGATGTCAGTTGGACTTCCGGCGTCGGCCAGCCCAGCTATCCTTACGTCGGCTGGGGCACCGCTTTCTTCGACATGGACAATGACACCTGGCTCGACATTCTCGTCGCTAACGGCCACGTCTATCCGCAGATCGACACTCTGGACACGGGCCCTCGCTATCGCGAGCCGCTCCTCCTCCATCGCAACAATCGCGATGGCACCTTCGACGAAGTCTCCAAGGAATCCGGTCTCGCCGCGCTGCCTCTGCATTCGCGCCGCGGCGCCGCCTTCGGCGACGTCTTCAACACCGGCAACATCGACGTCCTCCTTCTGAACGTGAACGAGCCTCCCTCGCTCCTGAAAAACATGCACGCCGACGGCTATCACCGCGTCCTCTTCAAGCTGATCGGCACCAAAAGCAATCGCGCTGCGATCGGCGCGCGCGTGACCATTCGCTCCGCGGGCGTAAAGCAATTCAGCGAAGTCCGCGGCGGTGGAAGTTACCTCTCGCAAAACGATCTGCGCCTCCACTTCGGCCTTGGCACCGCCAGGAAAATGGAATCTGTGGAAATTCGCTGGCCCAGCGGCAAGGTCGAAACCCTGGAAAACGTCGCGGCCGATGCGATATACACGATCGTCGAGGGCTCGGGCATCCGCACCACCACACCTCTCCCGCCGCCCGCCGGTGGAGCAACGAACGGTGCTCACTAAGCCCCACTCCAGCTCTCCCGTTGCCCACGGAGATTCTTCTCGCCTGCTCATTGGTGGTCGTACCTCCTATCGCTCCAATTTGTTTTCGCGATTCTTTCCGTTGTTGCATGGTTGTTCGAGAGCGCTGCTCCCCTTCGTGTTTTCCGCGTTCCTGGCTTCAACATCTCGTCCCGCCGCCGACCCCGCCACTCTCCTCAAGCACAATTTCGATTCCGCCAAATCCGCTCTCGCTGCCGGTGACCTCCCCGAAGCCGAACGCCACTACGACCAGACCATCGCTCTCGGCCTCCGCCAGGTCGCCAATCTTGCCATCTCCGAATCCCGTTTCGACGAAGCCACTCGCGAATTGGATCAAGCTCTCAAATTCGCTCCCGCCGATCCGGATATCGCTGTCGATGCTGCCATCGCTTGGTTCCGCACCGGCGACGTCAAGAAAGCCCGCCAGCTTGCCCAGGCCGTCGTCGCCGAGAATCCGCGTCATGCCCGCGGCCAAAATGTCCTCGGCCGCATCGATCTCTACCGCGGCGATTTTCCCGCCTCCATTCGCGAACTCCAGGCTGCCATCGCCATTGACGACGACTTTGAAACGTCCTACTTTCTCGGCATTGCCTACCTGAAAGCAAAGCGCTTCTCCGACGCCCAGCAATGGTTCCAGCACTTGCAGGGCGCCATGGGAGACTCCGCCGCTTTGCACGTGCTCATCGGCCGCGCGTATTCTCTCAGCCACTTTCCTGAACCCGCCGTCGCCGAATTTCGCAAGGCCGTTCAGCTCGATCCGAAATATCCCCGCGCTCACGCCTTGCTCGGTTACTCCATTCTCGAATTCCGCGGCGAGGATGCCTATCCGCAAGCCCGCATGGAATTCGAACGCGAGCTGAAGCTCCATCCCGAGGATTACAACGCGCTCCTCCTCCTTGGCATCTCCGCCGTCGCGCTCCGCGATATTCCCGCTGCCGAAGCCGCTCTCCTGCACGCCAAGCGCCTCCGTCCCGATGAATTCTTCCCTTATCTCTATCTTGGCGAAATCTATAGCGAAACGAAGCGTCTCCCCCAGGCCGTCGAAACCCTCGAGAAATACATCCGTCTCGTCCCCGATCCCGGGGAAGTCCCGCGCGACGTCAGCCGCGCCTACTACTTGCTAGGCCAGGACTTGCGCCGTCTGGGCCGCCTCGACGAAGCCCAAAAAGCGCTCGCAAATTCCCAGCGTTATCGCGAGGCAAAATTCCGTTACGACGCCCAGCACATTTTCGACGAACCCGCAGCCCCTTCCGACGGCGACAGCCACACTTCCGACCGCATCGCCGGTCTTCTCGAATCCGGCGCCAGCGACCAGCAGAAATCCACCGAAGCGATGGTGCAGGGCGGCGTCCAAGAAAATCCCGCCGCCCAGCGCCCGCCCGCTCCTCGACAAGCCGCGGAATCCAAAGCCGCGAAAGAGTACCGCTCCTTCGCTTCGGAAATTCTCGCCAGCTCTTACAACGACCTCGGCGTCATGCGCGCCAAAGCTTCGAATTTCGCGGAAGCCGCGGAATTTTTCAAACAAGCCTCCGCCTGGAAGCCTGCACTCCCCGGCATCGACCGCAACTGGGGTCTCGCTGCCTATCGCGCCGAACTCTATTCCGAAGCCATCCCGCCGCTCGAGCGCCAACTCACTGCTTCCCCGGACGACAACTTTGTCCGCCAGCTTCTCGGCCTGAGCTATTTTCTGACCGACAATTTTGCGAAGACCGGCGAAGTCCTCCAGCCCTTTCTCAAGGCGCCGCCGGACGATCCGGGCCTGCTCCTTGCCTGGGGCACCGCCCTCGTTCGAACGCGGCAGTCCGAGCAGGCCGCGCAAATCTTCCGCGTCTTGCTTAAGCAAAACGCCCATAATCCCGCCGTCCATTTTTTTCTCGGCCAGGCCTACGCCCAGCAAAAGGACGATGCGAACGCGCTCACCGAATTCCGGGCCGCCTTGCAAATCGATTCCCATCTTCCCGAAGCCCACTATTTCATGGGCCTCGTTCACCTTCGTCAGAGCGATTTCGAATCCGCCGCCGCCGAATTCCGCGCCGAGCTCGAAATTCGTCCCGACGACCCCGCCGGCAACTATCATCTCGGCTACACGCTTCTATTGCAGGGCCAAGTCGAAGCGGCCGTGGCCATCTTGCGCAAGGTTGTCCAGGCCAAGCCAGACTATGAAATGGCGCGGTTAGAACTGGGCCGCGCGCTCCTCCAGCAAGGTGATGCCGCCGGCGCCATTGAAAATCTCGAAGCCGCAAAAAAACTCGTCCCCGATCGTGACACCACGTATTTTCAGTTGAGCCAGGCCTATCGCCGCGTCGGCCGGATCGTGGACGCCCAGCAAGCGCTCGCCGAATATCAACAACTCATCGAGACCAACCGCTTGAAGCGTCGCGAAAGCCTCGAAGCGGACAAGCCGTGATGCGGTTGAGGGGATAAAAGGTAGAGCGTTTCAAAAGTGCACCCCCCTCCCATATTTTGTGGCTCCGAAATCACGCACTGCAAGGGCCCGCACGCTGGGGGGCCGGGGGCGTGCGAGGCTAGCGGGGCGGGCGCCGGGGGGCAGAGCACGAGTAGTAAAATCGAAGGGTTTAGTAATTCCCTTCGAGAGGTTCTGCCTTCGACCAAACACCCCAGGCCGACGCTTCCGAAGAATTGATGTTATCAAGACTACCTGAGTTTCCGGTTAGTGATCTTATTTCTGCAACCTATGTCGTGCGAGGTAGTTACAGGAGACGCTTATGACAAACCAAACGTCGCGAAGGAGTTTTCTCGGAATTTCAGCTCTGGGGTTAGTGGCAGCGGTCGCTCCTGACGCGTTTCGGCCAGCCTCCGCAATGACCGAGCCTGGAAACGAGACGTCGAATGGCAGCTCGGAGATTTCCATTTGGGTCACGTCTGGCGAAGAACGTTTTGCCGCCGCTCCCCGCACTACTTGGCATCCGGCATTGGGGACGCCCGGGACCGATCAGCTCCGGCTGAACCCCAGCATGAAGTTTCAGCAGATTTTGGGATTTGGCGGCGCCTTTACCGACGCTGCCTGTTACACGTTCAATCAACTCTCGCCTTCGGCGCGAGAGCAACTGTTCCATGAGCTATTCCATCCGTCGGAGATGGGGCTGAGCGTTGGCCGCATCTGCGTCGGATCGAGCGACTACTCGACGAAGCTTTACAGCTTCGATGAGGGCGAGCCCGATCCGGAGCTGAAGCGATTTTCAATCGAGCACGACCGCGAATATATTCTTCCTGTGCTGCGGCAGGCGCGACAGGTGAATCCCGACATCTTTCTTTTTTCATCTCCCTGGAGCCCGCCCGGCTGGATGAAGTTCAATGGCACGATGCGGGGTGGCGCAATGCGCAAGCTCTACTTGCCGGTTTACGCGCAATACTACTTAAAGTTTCTGCAGGGGTATGCAGCCGAAGGCGTGCCGGTGCAAGCGCTAACCTCCCAGAACGAGGTTGATACCGATCAGGATGGCAGAATGCCCGCTTGCATCTGGCCGCAAGAGTACGAAATTGAATTTGTGCGCGACCATCTGGGCCCGCTTTTGGAAAGGCAAGGGATGCCGATTAAGATCTGGCTGTTGGACCATAACTACAATTTGTGGGGACGCGCCATGTGCACACTGGAGGACGACAAGCTTCGGAAATACGCGAATGCGGTTGCCTGGCACGGCTACTATGGCACTCCCGACATGATGAGCAAGGTCCATGACGCCTATCCGGAAGCAGAGATGCATTGGACCGAAGGCGGCCCGGACTACACAGATCCGGGTTATCTGACGGATTGGTGCAAGTGGGCCGGAACTTTCGGCCGGGTACTGAGCAACTGGTGCCGCTCCATCACGGCATGGAACCTGGCTCTCGATGAACAGGGCCGGCCGAACATTGGACCCTTTCCCTGCGGCGGTGTGGTGACGATCAACTCGCAGACTAAGGAGATCACCCGCAGCGGACAATACTGGGCTTTTGCTCACTACTCCCGTGTGATCCGTCGCGGGGCTCGCCGCTTTGAATCCCGGAGCGCGGCCGTTGACCTGCAGCACGTTGCCCTGGAAAATCCAGACGGCCAACAGGTGCTGGTCGTGACCAACCCGGGACCCGCAAGGACGATCGAACTGCGGCTCGCGAATATGGCGGCCCCGGTTCCATTGCAGGCGAATTCAGTGACCACCATGGTTTGGAGGTAAGTAGCGGGGAGTACAGGCACTGGAGGATTCCCATGAGCGCACCAAGGAAATGAATCTCCGCAGCCGTTCCGCGCGTTCCCAGTCGTCAGTCCATTTGTTTAATTGCTCCAGCTTTTTCTCCTCTTCTTGAATATCCTTGCGGAGCTGCGTCGCCTCCGGTGCTCCCGCCGATACTTTGTCAAGCGGGATGTGGGTCATCGGAATATCCTGGAGCCTGAACAAAACAGGTTGGTCTCGGAAGCCCCCAATAATCGGCCAAAACATGATTCTGCACTCATTCGGCGGCAACGGTTCCTTATTTCAGATCGACCGACGCCTTCAACGGCAGACTGCGCGAGGAGCCTCCTACCAGGAACGTGTATTGTCCGGGTAGAACTTGCCAGGCATCACGGTCGACGTTGAAGATGGAGAGATACCACGGATCAATCTCGATGGTAACTTCCTTACTCTCGCCCGGATCGAGTTTGACTTTACTCCACCCCACCAAACGCTTCGGTGGTTCTGCTGCCCTGGCCGGCAAAACCGCGTATACCTCTGCAATCTCCGCGCCCGCCCGGGTGCCGGTATTCGCCAGATAGAAACTCAACCGAACACTCTTCCCGGAAGTCAGCTTGAGACTGGAATAGCTGTAGGTCGTGTAGGAAAGCCCATAACCGAAGGGGAACAGCACATCTTTTCGTTCCGCGTCATACCACTTGTAGCCAACCTTGAGTCCTTCGTCATAAGTAACCTGAAAGGCGGGTAGACCCTTTGCGATCTTCTTCCAAGCTTCCGTATCTCCGCTCTCGGTGGTCGACTCCTTCGGCGGTTTCACCAGGGTGGGATGCGGCAAGTCTGCATCGCTCTCGGGAAAAGTGATTGGAAGCTTTGCGCTGGGATTTACGTCGCCAAAAAGAACGCTGGCAACCGCATCTGCTCCCCGGGTGCCTGGATACCAAGCTTCCAGAATGCCAGCCACCTGGCCAACCCATGGCATGGTTACCGGACTTCCATTCTCGAGCACCACAATCGTATGTGGATTTGCGTCCGCAACCTTCGCGATCAAATCATCCTGACGGTCCGGGAGTGACAGGCTCTCAAGGTCCATCCCCTCACTCTCCCACTGTTCTGCGAACACAACGGCTACATCCGCGGTTTTCGCCAGGGCTGCTGCCGAGGAAAAATCCGTTCCCGGATCGTATTCAACTTTGACAGCGGGAACCCTGGCTCGTATGGCTTTCAGCGGTGACGTCGGAAACCAAATGTGAGCTTGCCAGGTGGTTCGCCCTTCGTCGGGTGGCATGATGGCATTTCCTCCCGGCGGATCTACCTGCGCCGAACCGCCGCCCGAGAGCATTCCAACGTCAGAGTGGGCGCCGATCACCGCGATGGTTCGAAGCTTGGACGCATCGAGAGGAAGTTGGGCTCCGCCATTCTTCAGTAGTACAATGCTTTGCTCTGCGAGCTTCTGCGCTACCTCAAAACCGCGCACGACATCGACAACGCTCTTCCGTGGAGGATCATCGATCACGCCGGTCACAAACATGGACCGCAGGATCCGGTGAACATGATCATCCACTTCCGCCAAGGGTACAGTACCGGACTCAACCGCCTTCTTCATGGCGTCCCCATAAAAGATTTCCCCCGGTTCCTCGTGATCTAATCCGGCCGCCGACGCTTTCGCCACACTGTGCGTTCCCTGCCAGTCCGACAAAACAAAGCCCTTGAAGTTCCAGTTTTTCTTCAATACATCGGTCAACAGATACTTGTTTTCACAAGCAAAGTCACCATTCATGCGATTGTAGGAACACATCACCGCCGCAACGTTGGACTCGCGCAAGCCAATCTCAAACGCCAGCAGGTCACTTTCTCTCATCGCCCGTCTGTCAATGTTGACATTGACCGCATTGCGCCCACTCTCCTGATCGTTTAGCGCATAGTGCTTTATGTCGCCTATAACGTGTTGCGCCTGCTCTCCCCTCATAACCTGGCTGACCATCTTCCCCGCCAGAACGGGATCTTCGCCCATGTATTCGAAGGTTCGTCCGTTGCGAGGCTCACGTGCCAGATTCACGCCCCCGCCCAAAGACATGTTGTAGCCCTGGGCTCGTAATTCGCGGCCGATCAGCGCTCCATATTCATATGCCGCGTCCAGGTCCCAACTTGCCGCAGCGGCGAGATTGTCTGGCAGGGCCGTGGAATAACGGCCATTCTCCCCGCTACTTCTCACACCGTAGGCAGCGTCGGACATCTGGATGGCGGGAATCCCCAACCGGGGTATACCCACGACATATCCGGCGCCGCCATTGGATTTTTCAGCCAGCAGGCTGACTGGGCCAAGAGTGGCCATGCCGGTCCCATGCAACAGCGAAACTTCTTCATCGCGTCATCTCCTTCGCAACTAGCGCCGCCCTCTCGTCCGGAGAAAGGCTGCTATTCATCCAAGGCGCCGGGGGGGTGTTCGGTTCCGAGCCTCGCTGCGCGTAAGCGGGCCACAGGATAATAACGAGAGTCGCGAGACCGGCAGCCGGGCGGAGCCTTCGGAGTAAGTATTTGTGCACTTTCAGGGTTCTCCCATTTTGCATCCAGTTGCACAACTGTCGAGTTGTCAGGGGCCGGCTACTTCGCAATGACGAAATCTGCACTCTCGCCCTCCGCGGAGCTGGTACCGATCCATACGGTGGCAATAGCCGGCTCAACCAAGTCCTGCATATCAATGTTCCAGAAGGCAAGTTCATCGCGTCCCACGGTGAATTCGACCCGCTTTGATTCCCCGGGCGCGAGAGCAACCCTTCGAAATCCTTCCAGTTGTCTCACCGGAAGAGCGACGCTGGTTCCGCGAAGGCGGAGGTAAAGTTCTACAATCTCATCGCCGGCGCGCGATCCAGTATTTCTCACCGTGGTGGACACATGCAGCGCCTGCGCCGTCTTCTGGTTGAGCCCGCTAGCACTCAACTGGGACGTGCTCAGCTCCAAAGGAGAGTAACTGAACTTGGTATAACTGAGGCCGTAACCAAACGGAAAAAGCGCCGCATTCGGTTCGTCCACATAGCGCGAGTGGTATTTTTCGTCGGGGTTGCTGGGTGGACGACTGAGATCGACGCCGTCCGCAGGACGGCCGGTGTTCAGCGCGTCATAGTAGAGTGGTTCCTGGCCCACGCTGTGGGGCATGGTAACAGTGAGCTTCCCGCTGGGACTCACATCGCCGAAAAGGGTTCGCACCAGCGCCGGCCCCGCTTGTATTCCCGGGAACCAAGCCTGCAAAATCGCGGGTACGTGACCCGCGGCCCAATCGAGGGTCAGTGGCCGGCCGCTGAAAACGATCAACACGATCGGTTTTCCCGTCGCCGCTATTGCCTGCAAGAGCTGCTGCTGATTTCCGGGAAAACCGAGATGGGCTCGGGAAGCAGCCTCGGCACTCATCCACCAGGCGTCCTCTCCCAGCGCCATCAGGACCACATCCGCTTGTTTGGCCGCGGTAACCGCTGCGGCAAAGCCGTTATCTGCGGCGGTTAGAATCTCGGTGCCTTCAGCGAACAGTACTTGCTCCCCTGACTGCTGCATACGCGACACTAATGCCGTGCGCAACGTTACTACGTCTGCGGCATCGCCCCTGGCGTGCCACGGGCCCAGCATATCGGAGGCACTATCGGCTAGAGGGCCGATCAGGGCAATGGTCCGGACCTCCGGGCCAAATGGGAGCAGAGCTTTCCCTCCAGCGTTGTCGTTCTTCAGGAGCACGAAGGAACGTTCCGCAACGGTGCGGGCAAACTCCACGTCGGCGGGTTCGAGTTGCGGCTTGTCGCTGCTTGCCGGCTCAGGTGTATAAGGATGATCGAATAATCCGAGCGCGAATTTGATACGAAGCACGCGGCGCACAGCTTGATCCACGGCAGCTTCCGGCACGGCTCCGGACCGCACAAGTTCCGCCAAATAGGGGGAGTACTCATTGCCTTCAAGGTCCATGTCGAGCCCTGCGAGAAGGGCTTTGCTCGCTGCCATTGGGCCGTCCACGGCGATGCCGTGGGCAATCGTCTCCCTCACTGACCCGTAGTCGCTGATCACCACTCCCTGAAATCCCCACTCTTGGCGAAGAATGTGCGTCAAGGTAAACCAGTCGGAAGTGGCGGGTACACCGTTGAGGCTGTTAAAGGCGCTCATGACCGATCCGACGCCAGCCTTCACAGCGGCGTGAAAAGGTGGCAGATATATCTGCCGCAACATGCGTTCCGACATGTCCACCGAGTTGTAGTCTCGTCCCCCTTCGGCGGCTCCATAGCCAACAAAATGCTTCATGCAAGCCAGCATGGATTGCGAATCGTCCAGGCGAGCGCCTTGATATCCGCGGACGTAGGCTACCGCCATCGCGGAGCCCAGATATGGGTCTTCTCCCGCTCCTTCCACGATGCGTCCCCAGCGGGCATCACGCGCAATATCGACCATGGGCGAATAGGTCGAGCGAATGCCCTCGCTGGTTGCCTCCTTGGCGGCGATACGTGACGCCCGTTCCACCAGCGAGGGATCCCACGTCGAGGCCATGGCCAGCGGCACAGGGAAAACGGTCCGGTATCCGTGGATTACGTCCAACCCGAACAGCACTGGAATGTGCAAACGGGATTGCTCGACAGCAAGCTTCTGCAATGCGTTCGTCTGCGCCGCCCCCGTCAAGTTCTCGAGCGAGGCCAA
>WNFA01002228.1_pt1 | contig 15930 bp, 12 predicted proteins | sample 5400481 | NCBI WGS metagenome assembly WNFA01 (sample SAMN13153340, study PRJNA577476) | soil metagenome | isolation source: 120 cm saprolite under Douglas fir tree site 2 hole 1 replicate 2 | place: USA:California | collected 2015-04-18
CTTGTCGGTGCTACGGTCATCACCAAGAGAACCTGGGACGCGCTCACTCCGGCGAACCGCGATGAGATGCGCAGGGCCGCAATCGAAGCAGGAAAGCAAATGCAAATCAGGAGCCGGGCCGAAAACATTGCAGCGATTGAAGCCATGAAAGGGCGCGGACTCCAGGTCCATCCTGTCCCGCCGGAACTCGAAGCCGAATGGCGCCAGTTCCTGGAAGGCGTCTACCCCAAAATGCGTGGCACCATGGTTCCTCCCGAAGTCTTCGACGAGGTTCAGCGGCTTGTTGCAGATTATCGAGCCGGGCAGCAGGCAGGCCGGTGATGAGCGCGGCGCTTGCAACTACCGGTGATCTGCAAGTCTCCAGCTTTACCGGGACCAAATGGTTTGCAAGACGTGCGGCCCGCGCTGAAAACGTACTGGTCTCCCTGGCTCTTGGCATCATGGTGGTTCTTCCTCTGGCGGAAGCCGCCCTTCGGCGCACTCTGCACGTTTCGATTCCCGCGTCCATTTCCATTGTTCAACATATGGTCTTGATTGTCGGCATGCTTGGCGGAGCGATTGCTGCACGCGAAAAAAGGCTTGTTTGTCTCTCGAATTTTGCAGAGTCGAAATTGCGAGGCCGCTTGAAAAACATTTCCGGCATTATTACCGGGGCTGTCTCGGCCATGATTTGCGGCTATCTCTGTCTTGCTGCTTTCCAATTTGTCCTAACCGAACGCGACGCGGCGAAAATGCTTGTCCGGGGTATTCCTCTTTGGCTCGTGGAATGTGTTCTTCCGCTGGGTTTCGCCATCATCGCCTTCCGGATTCTCTGGCAAACCTCTGAAAAATGGACCTCACGGTATGCGGCGCTAGCCCTCACTCTTCTGCTCGCGATTATTGTGTGGCAATGGCCCCCGACAGGCCACCATTTCGTTCCTATCGCGCTGGGGGCCCTGTTTTTTGCCTCAATTCTGGGCGTGCCTGCTCTTGTGACTCTCGGCGGGGCCGCGCTCATTCTCATCTGGGGCGCGGGGCAACCGATCGCTTCGATTCCCATCGACCACTATGCGCTTGTCACCAATCCCACGCTTCCGACTCTTCCTCTTTTCACTCTCGCTGGCTATTTCCTTGCTGAAGGCGGCGCGCCCAGACGCCTCGTCCGGGTCTTTTACGCGCTTTTCGGCCAATTTCGAGGCGGCCCCGCGATCGTCACCGTTCTTGTTTGTGCTTTTTTCACCTCCTTCACCGGCGCTTCGGGCGTCACCATTCTCGCGCTTGGCGGTCTGCTCATGCCGGTCCTGGCCGGCGCAAAATACTCGGAGAAAGATTCCCTCGGCCTCATGACCGGGGCGGGATCGATTGGACTGCTCTTGCCTCCGTGCCTGCCGCTCATCGTTTATGCCATTGTCGCCAAGGTTCACATCGAACGGATGTTTCTCGGCGCCACTGTCCCTGCGTTCGTGATGATAGCTGCCACGGCCATCTGGGGCATGCGTCGCGGCCCGCAAATCTCCCATGCGAAATCCGCGTTTGATGGGAAGGAAGCGCGTCTTGCATTGTGGGATGCCAAGTGGGAACTTTTTATGCCTGTCCTCGCGTTCATCGCGCTCTTCAGCGGCCTCGCGACGCCCGTCGAAGCTGCCGCCATCACCGCCCTCTACGCTTTTCTGATTGCAGCTGTCCTCCATCGTGAATTGAAGATTTTTCGAGATGTTCCGCGTGTTATGGCCGAGTGTGGCCTGCTCATTGGGGGCGTCCTCCTAATCCTCGGGGTTTCTCTCGGCTTCACCAACTACCTCGTGGACGCTGAAATTCCCGCCCGCGCCATCGAGTGGACTACACGCACAATTCATTCCCCCATCGTTTTCCTCTTTCTCTTGAATCTCTTTCTTCTCGTTGTCGGCTGCCTGATGGAAATCTATCCCGCTATCGTCGTAGAAGTGCCTCTCCTCGTTCCTCTGGGCGCCGCCTTCGGCATCGACCCCGTCCGCCTGGGCATCATCTTTCTCGCCAACATGGAACTCGGGTACCTGACGCCTCCGGTCGGGCTGAATCTCTTGATGTCCTCCTACCGGTTTCGCAAGCCCGTGCCGGAAGTCTTGCGCGCCGTTTTGCCTGTGATTGTCGTGCTTTCCATCGGCGTGCTGCTGATTACTTACATTCCCGCACTCACGACGGCCCTGCCCCGGTGGCTGGATCGGTGAAAAATTATGGAGGTTCTAATGAGACTTGTTCGATTCTTCTTTCTCTCCGGGCTCTTGCTCGCCACCGTGTCCGGGCCGACGGCCGCTGGGTTCGGCCCAGCCGTCTCAGTACAGCATCTACTCAGGGATAATGACTGCGAAGCTGTGCCAGAACTCCTGGGAGACTGGACGGCTGATGGCGACCTCAGCGGTGATTGGACGCTTCAGACACTAGGGGATCGCAACTACCGCCTGATTGAGCAACACGGTCAATCCGATGCGTCGAATAAACACGCCTTTGACCTCTGCGTAGCGCATCTCGGCGGTTACCTGTTTTTCGACGCGACCTTCCAGATGGTGCTGCCCGACGGCAAGAAAACCGTACTCGGCGAGGACGACTTTTGGATTCCTTTGCATTTGATCGGCAAGCTTGAAATCGAAGACAACGCTTTACATTTTCGATTGCTCGACGACGATTGGCTGCAAGACGAGTTAAAGTCCGGACGCATCCGCTTGACGTGTTCTCAGGATGATGAAGGAATGTACATCCTGACCGCCCCCAGTAAAGAATTGAAGCAATTCGCGGCCCGGTTCGCGTCCGACCCCAGGGCTTTTTCCTATGCGGAGGACTTCGCGCGGGCTCCACGCGAGGCGATGGGTCAGCGGCCGGGTCACGAGAGTTCAAGGATGGCCGAGCAATCCGGCGGTGAACCCCGCGAGGTAACCGAAAGATCTAATACGGAGCTAGAGATAGGCGAAAAGAAGATTTCCATGGCCGCGGACGACGTTTGAAATTAGAATAATGAAACGTTCGGCGATTTGCTACATCCAATAGAGGTTCGCCGCGGCGTGTCCGGCCATGGAAGACCTTTCAAAACTCGGCGCTTTTGCACTATTGGGTGACGCCGACCCCGTCCCACAGAGCCTGTTTCTCTCTCACCCCGAACAGGCCAATACGCTCGCTCTGCTCTACGAAGTCAGCCGCGAAGTCACTTCCATCCTTGACCGCGAAGAACTACTCCGCCGCGTTGCCGAGCGCATCAGGAAAATCGTCAAATATCACGTTTTCAGTGTCATGCTCTGGAACGAGCAGACCCAGCATCTGGAAAGCGTGTTCGCCATGTGCTGCGGCGATTCCATTCCCGCGCGCATGCGCGTCCCCCTGCACAAGGGGCTCACCGGAACCGCCGCAGGTGAGCGCCGCGTCCTGCGGATCAATGACGTCAACGAAGATCCGCGTTACATCCACTGTGACAGCGGTGTCGTAGCGCGTTCCGAGCTCGTCGTGCCGCTTCTGTTGCGCGACCGCCTTATCGGAGTGCTCGATCTCGAAAGTAGTGAGCCGCACGCATTCACTCTGGAACATGAACGTATGCTCACTACTCTTGGCTCCTATGTGGCTGTCGCACTGGAAAACGCCCGCCTCTATGAAGAAGCCCGCGAGAGCGAACGGCGTCTTCGGCATGATCTCGATACCGCGCGGGAGATTCAGCGCCAACTATTGCCCACCGGCGCGCGCGAAGTGCCGGGCCTCGATTTGGCAGCCGGGTATGTTCCTGCGAGGGAATTGGGTGGAGACTTCTACGACTTTCTGCCCTATGGACAAGGCCGCCTCGGATTCATGCTCGGCGATGTTTCCGGCAAAGGGACCGCGGCGGCGCTGTACGGATCCCTGGCGATCGGCACGGTTCGAGAAATCGTCGTCGATCATGCTTGGGAGCCGGCTTGCATGCTCGCTCTTCTGAATCAGCGGCTGCTCGGCGCGCGGCTTGATTCGCGATTCATCGCCATGCTATTCGCCGTTTACGACGCATCGAGGCGGAAACTCACGCTCGCCAATGCTGGCGGGCCATATCCCCTTCTGGTCCGCAATGGTCTGGTGCAGGCCATCCGTCTGGAAGGCGTGCCGCTCGGTCTCATTCCCGATACCCAATATGATGAGACGACCATCGACGTGGAGCCGGGAGACGTCATTCTTTTCGCTTCCGATGGCATCCTGGAATCCGCGAATGCCGCTCAGGAAGAGTTTGGTCCCGATCGGTTGATGGCTCTCCTGTCCGCTATTTCGCACGGAGATTCGGCTCGCGCGATTGCCGATCGCATCCTCGCTGAGACAGACAATCACAGCGGCACCGATACTGCTCCCCATGATGACCGCACCTTGGTCGTCCTCCGGGTAACCGATGAGACCGCCTCCGATTTCTCGAAACTTCCGATCATTTATTGATTGAAGCACGCGGTATCGCAGCGGAATCACATCCCGCTGGCTCCTGGCCCTTGCCAATGGACCGCTCGCCGTTGGTGCCCGTCTAAAAAAGAGATGACTCAGCAGACACTACGCCTTCGGGAAAAGGCCGCTACTGAGATTGCGGACATAGAGCAGCAATTGGCGGCTGAAAGTGAATTGGCGAGGGACACGTTGGCTTTGCGGAAGGGTCGACACTGCTGCCGAAGGAAGACACGAGCCCGTTATCAGTAGGAGCACAGCTTGCACCTCATTCCCTTTTCGACCTGGTGGCTGCCTCAGATGGAAGAAGCTTGCGCTGGGTGAGCAGGCCACCAATGTACTCGGCCAGTCGGCGACTCATCGCCGCAGTGAAGTGAATGTAATCGACGTAGAGGGGTTCCGTGATCCGCTCCTGAATATCGGCGCACCAGAGGAAGTCTGGGCCTTCGTCTTCAGCCTCGACAATCTGCCTTACCCGTTCGTATCCGGCGCTCGCGTATCGGTTCACGCCGGCCTCCCGAGAGAAGAGATGATATCGCTGGTCGTACTTGTAGAAAGGAATGGGCTGCCATACAAAGACCACCTGAACGGCGTAGTCTCTTGCGATCGCTTCGATCTCTCTCTTATTGGCAAAGTACCGGCGCGCAACCGAATCCGCCACCTCATCAATGTTAGAGTCGACGTGCTGAGGAGGCTGAAGGGGCGTCCGGCGCATCCGATCGCGGATGCCCCTTGCTAATCGGGCCATCGGCCAATCCTGGACAAGCAGAGGGACGCCGTCCCGCCAACTTGGGGAATGATCAGGTTTGAAAAGACGCTGGAGCACTTCCGTGTACGCGGGAACGTGGCGGAAGGCGAAATCGTTCAGACCGTCAATGAATATCGCCATGTTCGGGCGCAGCCCTCTCACGAGCAACTCCTGAAAAAGGATCCTTTCCTGAGAAGACTGATATGATCCGCCTGCAAAGTTGTATATGTAAACTTGGCGAGGAATTCGTCTCCCGAGTGAGTCCTGGAGATAGGAGGCCAGGGTCTCATTGTCGGGTAGTCCGTAGCCGAAGGTTGTGGAGCCGCCAAAAACAAAGACAATAACTGCGTCGGAGGGGGGAGGCCAGGGGCCCTGGTTCTCTGAGACGCGGAAGCCTGCTTCACTCACATTGACAAACTTGCCCTTGAAGGGAGCCTCCTTGAATTGCACGTATGGTTCGTAAATAAACGGCCTGCTCCACGTCTCGCTTAGCAGTTGATTAATCGAAGTGGCGTCCAGCTCAGGATACACGCGTAGTAACTTGCTCCCGTACTTTTGCTCGACAACGTTCTGATGTACAGGCCGTGCTTTCAACAGAAAGGCGGCATAGAGGAGAACATTCAGCGCCACTATGGCAATGAACGAGTTCATCAGGAGCAAGGCCGCGTGCGAGTAGTAATAGGCCAACTTTGGATATTTCATAAATAACCAGGCCTCCGTTCTCCTAAGAACTGATTTCCTATCGAGGTCAAACCGCCGAACCTCGCCACAATTTATTAGTTTGACTGCTTTGCCCCTAAAACGGCGCTCGACGGGCCTTGCTTCGAAAAAGGCGGATTCGCGAGAAGATAATCCAACAAGCGATCAGTTACGATGCGTGCGCCCGCTTCTGTGTAGTGGTCATCGTCATAGAAAACGGTGGCATTTTTCGGAATGGTGCTGGCAAGGTCGAAGCATTCCTGACCTTCCTCCTGGCACATCTCTAGCAAGGCACGATTGTAGGCGTTCATGGCCGTTTCTAGCTCTGGGGCGGAAACGTACCCCAACCCAGGTGTCTCAGGTCTCAAAGGTCCAATATAGCCGGTCCACAGGGATGCTTCTTCTTCTGGGGTCAAACCCCTTCGCCAATGAACGGGCTGAGTCAAGAAGAGGCAGCGCACTTGTAACGCCCGGCATTGATCGACAATTCGAGGCACACGCTGGCGATACTCGTCCAAGCCGACGCGAAGATCAGGCAGCGGAACAAGCTTCCCCGCCGCGCGCCGGCGCCGCCACATCTCCAGCCACTCCTTCGGCGCACCGATAGTTGGCCGCCTAACTTTGCCGAGCAGACTAGCCTTGGCCCGCGCGGCATATTGATACAATCGGAGGCGCTTATACACAGGGTGATACACGGCACGCTGTCCGTAGCTGACCATGACTTGGCGAAATGCCTCGGTATCTAGCTCCAACTGAGCCTGCGAAGGACCTCCGTCGTAAGCCAAGCTCGTTTGCAGGTCGTTCAGTCCAAACAGCAGGATGACCATGTCCACTTGCTTGAAGATCGGCAGGGACTTTAAAACCATCAGATGGTGCACGGTGGTGTGGCCGCTCGCGCCCGCATTCGCCAACCAGACGGGCAGATTCTTCTGACGATCATTCAAGCCCTCCATTACCAAATGCGGCCATTCCTTTGAATCGTCCAAAACGAAACACTCGGTCGTGCTTCCTCCGACCGTGACGATCTTATACGGCTTTCCCTCGCGCGGCAGCGACGGCCCGCGCAGGCCAATTTCGTTCGTTGTAAACCTCGTCGTTCCCGGCACTCCTGTGACACCCCACGCGGTGGGATGGGATAACCATTGGGTCCTGGGTGGCCAAAGCGACGGGATGGTTGGAGGCGGCGGTAATGCGATTCGCACGAAACCCTCAAGGAGCACCAACATGAACAACATCGTATAGAAGCTGATCAGAGGCTTCTGAATGCGGTATGAAAATCGCGGCCAGTCGCGGTTCAGGAAGAAGGCCCCCAGACCGGCCACGAACCACACCACGCAGAGCGAAAGCACGATCTTGTCGACAAACGGGCGTTCGCGATAGACATCCTCGAGAAGAATAAACTCTACCTCGTCGAGGGCTATCAAAAGGGGCACTAGCAGGTGGCCAAGATAGGCGACTAAGAGGCTCTTTGACCGATTGGTCTCAGGACGCGACATACTTAGAATCTCGGGATTGCTTTCCGCAATCGCGACGAAGTATAACTCAGCAACAGTGATTCATTTTCTTCGGACATCTGATCCGACGTCGGCACACCGAGGCGCCTTAGTATAGTCTTTGATCCATAGTTTGTCTGCGCGCCGAGTAATCATTGCTTGCCGAAAGACGCGGTGAGCGCGAGGGTAACAAAAGCGAAGGAAATTGCTTCGTCGGATAAGTTTCCGAAACATTTTTGCTCCCAACGCAGTAGAATCTTGGCACTCTAACGCGATGCTCACCCTTGGCATCTGGAGTTTTGGCCGCGACTCTTCTGCCGTCCTGGTGGACGAAAATTCGATTGTTGCCGCCATCGAAGAGGAGAAACTCAACCGCTCGGCCGGTATGGGAGGCATTCCCCGGCTGGCGATTGCCCGCTGCCTCAAGCAGTGTAACGCAAAAATCGGCGACGTGCAGGTTGCTGCCTTCCCGCGACGTCTGGCCATCTCCGCCTTGCGGGAGGCTCGAATCCGTCTGAGGCTCACGTTTACCGGGTCCGGCGGCGGCAGCTGGATTCAAACGCTCGGCCAGACTCTTCGACAGGCCGCCCAAGTTCGTCAGATCCGGCGGCTCTATGGCGCCTCCACTCCATTCCTCTTTCTCGAACATCATCTGTGTCATGCCGCCAGCGCCTATTACACTTCGCCATTCGAACGGTCTCTGGTTCTGACCCTGGATGAATGCGGCGATATGCATTCCGGATCGCTTTATCTGGGAGAAGGTGACGAGCTTCACCTCATCCACCCGCTTCGTTATCCCAATTCTCTCGGCTGGTTTTTTTCCCGTATCACGCACCTCCTTGGTCTCCGCCCTCACCGCGACGAGCACAAGGTGCAATGGTTGAGCAAGGACGGCAAACCTGATTTTCTTCCCGCTTTTCGAAGAATCTTCCGTTGGGATCCGGTTGGCCTGCCGGCACTGAACACACGCTACTTCCGTGGAGAGCCGGATGAGGATAGCGGTTTTGCCGCCGAGTTTCTCCGAGATGCAGGACTTGATTCGAAATCGATTGCCGCCGATCTGCAATTGCGTGCTTCATTGGCACGCAGCGCGCGCGACGTGCTTGAGGAAATCATCCTCGCCATCACGGAACGCTACCGCAAACAGCTCTCGGTCGAGTCTTTGTGCCTCGCCGGAGGATTATTCTTGAATGTATTTCTCGTCCGTGCCCTGGAAACCCGCAGCCGGCTGAATCACGTTCACGTTCAACCTGTGGCTGGTAATTCCGGTGCGGCGTTGGGCGCGGCGCTCCTCGCTCGCAAAAGTCTTGGCCGCCTCGCACGGCAGCCGATGAATCATCTCTATCTGGGCCCGGATTTCTCTTCTTCGGAGATCAAAAATGTCCTAGACAATTGCAAAATCATATACAAGTATCCTTCCGGAGAAGAACAGCTTTCCGCCGAAGTCGTCCAGCTTCTTCTGCGCGACAAGATCGTGGCCTGGTTTCAGGGCCGCACCGAATTCGGGCATCGCGCTCTCGGCAATCGCAGCCTCCTGGCTTCTCCCTTTTCCGAATACGTCATCGAGAATGTGAACCGGTACGTAAAGCATCGCGAGGACTTTCATCCTTTTGCCTTCTCTGTCCCTGCTGAAGTCGTTCCGCAGCTTTTCGAATGTTCGCCAAATTGCAGGTTCATGGCTTCTCTCGGGTTACTCAAGCAGGGTGCCCCGGCCGAGTTGGAGCGCTTCGCCTTTGAGGGGCGCCAGGTCCGGGTTCACGTGGTAGAACGCGAAACCAACCCCCGTTTCTGGCGCCTGCTCCACAAATTCGGGGAGCGTGCCCCCGCCCCAGTCCTCTTCAATACTTCCTTTAATCTTTTCGGCGAGCCTCTTGTCTCCGATCCGCGCGAAGCCATCCGGAGCTTCTACTGTGCCGGGGTTGACGCCATGGCCATTGGGGATTTCCTCATCGTCAAATGAACCTCGCCCCACATGATTTTCTCCCTCCCGGCTCCGGCGACTCTACTGCCCAGGCTTGATTTCAAGCCTGAATCATGATTCACAGTTGGCTCGCCCATATTCTGTGATCGGGGAATCCGCGCTGATGCTGGCCGCGGCGCGATTTGCGTCATGTGTCCGGCAAGAAGTGGGGCACGCGGCGTACCTGGATATGAACCGCTTAGCGAAAGCGCGCGAAGCGGCATGAGTGCCCGCGAAAAAACTTTGGGCTCCCCCCGCAGGGGGAGCCGAGCACCACCAGATCTACCTTTCACCAAATGTGCGAAAAACTCTGGAGACTACCCCGCGAAATCCTGCCGACAACGCAAATCAAGATGACTTTTCAACCAGAAAATTCCCCAACACGAGGCTGTCCATGTCGCTCTTGGAGAAAGTATTGAAGGCATTGGCGGGAGTAGTAACAATGGGTTCGCCGCGTAGATTAAAGGATGTATTCAGCAAGACGGGCACGCCAGTGGCCTTGCCAAAACGCTCAATCAACCGGTAGTAGCGTGGGCTTTGCTCGCGAAAGACGGTCTGCAGTCGGCCAGTGCCGTCTACGTGCGTAATGGCAGGAAGCGTCTTGTGCTCAGCAGGCCTGACGGGAGTGACATAAAGCATGTAGCGAGCCGGGTAATGATGCTGGGCATTCGGAAAATCAAAATACTTCTCGGTGCATTCGGAGAGAACAGAAGGTGCAAAAGGACGGTAAGGCTCGCGGAACTTGATCTTCGTATTGACGATGTCCTTCATCGCTGGATTTCGGGGATCAGCCAAGATACTGCGGTTGCCTAGTGCGCGGGGTCCCCATTCAAAGCGCCCCTGAAACCAGCCCAAGACCTTTCCTTGAGTCAATTGTCCGACGACAGTGTCCAGTAACTGCTCATCGTCGTCCAATTCACGAAAGGGGATATTGTTCTGACGAAGGAAATCAGACACATCAGAAGAGGAGTAGGACTGCCCCCAGTAAGCGTGTTCCATTACGAATTTACGCGGTTTCCCAAGTAATGTGTTATGGGCCCACAACGCGGCGCCAAGTGCTCCGCCACCGTCACCTGCAGCGGGCTGGATATAAAGTTCCTCAAACGGTGTTTCCCGGAGAATGCGGCCATTAGCCACGCTGTTTAGACCGACACCGCCGGCAATGCACAACCGCTTGAGGCCGGTTTGTTCATACAGAGATCTTGCCATCCCCAAAAGCAATTCTTCTGTCACGCGTTGGATGCTGGCAGCAATGTCAGCATAATGCTGGTTACGAAGTGCGAGCTCTCCATAATCGGCCGGTTTGTCACCGAAGTACGCGGGGTAGCCGGTGGAGTCGGTGAAGAAATGCATACTCGGCGGGCGAGGATCGCCGAACAGATCTACAAATCGGTTGTTGAATGTCCGGCTGGTCGAATGGTGGAAGCAGAAGTAGGACATATCAAGGGAGAACGAGCCATCACCATTCTGGCGGACCAACTTCCAAACTTTGTCGAGATAGCGCGGCTGTCCGTAGGGCGCCATCCCCATGACCTTGTACTCGCCTTCATTGACTTCGAAACCAAGGAAAGCTGTGAAAGCGCTGTACAGCAAACCTAGAGAATGGGGGAACTCCATGTGCTTTGAAAGTCGGATTTCATTGCCACGCCCAACGCCGCAACTCGCGGTAATCCACTCCCCCACGCCATCAACGGTTAAGATGGCAGCTTCGTCGAACGGAGAGCACAAGTAGGCGCTGGCGGCGTGGGAGAGGTGGTGTTCTCCAAAGAGGACTCTTTCTTTGGGAACCCCTAGCTCAGTTTCGATTTTAGATCCCACCCACAGCTTGTCAATCATCCAGGTGATCATAGATTCCCGGAAAACTTTGTAAGACTGAGGATAAGTCTGAAGAACCGTCATGAGGATGCGGTCAAATTTCCGAAATGGTTTTTCAAAGAAAACGACGTAATCCAAATCAGCGCCTTTGATCCCCGCGGTCTCGAGACAAAAATTGATGGCTTGTGAAGGAAATTGGAAATCATGCTTGATGCGGGTGAATCGCTCTTCCTCAGCGGCAGCGATTAGCTGTCCGTCCCGAAGAAGGGCAGCCGCAGCGTCATGGTAGTAGCAGGAGATTCCGAGAATGTCCATCTAGGACTGTCTCCGTGCCCAGTCCAGGTCGGCAGAATCGTGGGGGTAATCCAGCCAGTGAGTCGGCGGCCGTTTAATGCGTAGGGAGTCCGCAAAAGCCCGAAAGATGACTCCGAAGGGCAAGACTATAGCGGCATATATGACCGTCAGCAGTACCCTAGCTTGGAAATCTCCAATGACATGGGCAATCTTCTTCCATCGTTGCCACAGGCGCCTCAACATTTGGGTACCTCAGAACAGGGTGTAAATGAAGGGAGCGATCGCCGAACTCTGGGCGAGGATGAGTAGGACGGCGAAGAGGAACAGGACACTGACCACTGGAATCATCCACCAGCGCTTGTTAGTCCAGAAGAATGATAGGAGCTCGCCGGCGATTCCAAAGCGGCGCGCTGCCGTTCGAAGAAATTTCACCCTGGCCTCCCGACTCTAGATTCCTGGCGGGCCTATCAGAGTGTAGCAATGCTCCCTCCCTTCTCATTCCAGCCATAACCATTGATATCTCAGGGGTTTAGCTCGGAATGCCAAGAAAGGTGAGTCTGCGAGCACTACACTATTGCTCATTTTGAGAAAACTATTTCACCACACCCAACTGGACCTTATCTCATAAATAGTTTTGTGGTTTTCCTACCACAAAACCGCTGCAACAAAAACGGACGGAAAATGATGATTTGGCTGAGTTTCAAGAGGTTTGCTTCCGTAAGTGCTGTCCTTTCAGAGATGTCCGAGCATTTATGAGACAGCTTCTAGTATTAAGAATTCTAAGGTTGAGTTAGTTGCCGGTGTTGACGGCCACGGCGTGGCCGGAATCCGCAAAATAATTCTGCTCGCGGAGCTTCCGGTAGATCCGGCCTGCAACAACGGCGGCGGTCGGTCCCTTCACGCGGCGGGTATTCCCGCGAAGCAAGACGGCCAGCGCAATCTTCGGATGCGCGTCGTCGGCGTAGGTGATGAACCAGCCGATTTTCGACGGCGTCGTGTGGTCGTCGCAAGTTCCCGTCTTGCCCAGCGGCATCTCATCCCCGCCCCGGTCGAAACTCGATTTGCCGGTGCCATACAGGACCGCGGCGAGCATGCCTTCGCGGATCTCCGGAAGAATCGGGCCGATGTTCAATTCGCGCTTCACGCGCGGGGTAAAATTCTCAACTTCCTCCGGGCTGTGGGGGTACTGCAAATAATAAAGAGTTCCGCCGTTCGCGAACGCCGCGGAGAGCGCTGCGAGTTGCAGCGGGGTTACCTGAATCCCCTCGCCAAAGCTGGACATACGCGCGACTCCGCCATAGGGCGGCGCGATCGGAAACGAGCCCGGATGTTCGTCAGGCAGGTTGTACCCAGCGAGTTCTCCCAGGCCGAGAAGGCGGCCGTACTTGGAAACCGTCTCAAATCCCATGCGCGACCCGAGCTGCTCAAAGAACACATTGTTCGAGTGCGCCATCGCTTCCGTCAGGTTCATGTACTTGCGGCGCCCAACCTTGAGCATGGTGTCGCGGGTGATGACATTTTCTTCGAGGGCGGCAAGCGCGATGGCCGGCTTGATCGTGGAGCAAGGAATGTAGCCATCGCCAAAGGCGATTTTCTGATTCACAACCGTAAGGATGCGGCCGGTATTCGGGTCGACCGCCACGACCGCCCCATTGTAACGGCCGAGCGCGGAAACCGCGGCTGCGCGAACAATAGGATCATCGTACGCGCCGTCGTCGGCGCTGGAAGAATCCGCAAACGTGGGAACTCCGCGATAACGCGCAACGTACTTGTGAGTGCGCCTTACCGGCGTTCCCGCACCGGGCACCGCCGGCAAAGGCACGGCGCTGACTGTCGCCAGTAACATCGCAAGAGTGGCTTTTCCAAACTGCTTCACCGTTTCCGCCTCTTCAGGGTGACCGCGAAGCGGTTAACCCGTCCTGGTCTGCCCCGCCGTAAAAAATCACCAGGGTCAGAGTATTACCTTACGCTGTCCGCAGGGTCAACAAGCATTCTCAAACACCGTTCTTTGCCGCTACCGGCGCCTATTGCCGATGGACGCCCTCCAGGGATTTATTGCATCCCACCAGCCAATCCAGGGCACCACTCATTTGCTGCGTCTTAGCGCCGGCGCGCTTGAAAGTCTCTACATCCAAGAGAAGCAGTTTCTCTCAGAATGAGACTCATTATAGGGTTTTGTACCCTTTTCGCACAATAGACACCTAGCCCTAGTACGAGGCTATGTGCTTTGTTTTGAATAGCTGACCGTCAGGGCAGTGGCCTGAACCTTCGCCCGGTCAGGGTGACGGTTCGCGCATGAAAGTGCAGCCGGCCCTGCGCATCCAGAAAGGGGCGTGTGCCGCTCAAATCCTGGAGGCGGTCCTCTTCGAAAAGCCGCCGCACTTCAGCGGCGTCCTCGGCTGGTGCCTTCGTGGTGGCCAGCCAGCGTTCCACCTCGGGACAAAGGTCTTGGAACGTAAAGATGTGATCGGTCTCCAGCCCGGCCTCGCGGAAAAGCCTCAAGTGCTCGCTGATCGGAAGCGTTCGAACGTGCGAAGGGTCACGCAATTTTTCCCAGCGATCCTGGTAGGCCGCGCGCTCGCGATGCTCGCTGCCGTAGATATCTTCAACGAGAACGGTACCGCCGAGACGGCATACCCGCGCCTTTTCTCGCACAACTTGCGCGGGATTCTGCATGTGATGAAGCGCCAGTCGGCACACCACAACGTCAAACTCTTCCTTTTCGAAGGGGAGGTTCTGCACATCCCCGATTCGAAACGAGACGTTCGAGATCCCGCGCTCCTTCGTACGTGCCGTGCCGATTGCCAGCATCGCGGCCGTCAAATCAACACCAATCACTTCCCGCGCAGAGCGCGCAAAGGCTTCCGCGATGTACCCCGGACCGGTGGCGACATCCAGCACACGTTCCTTTCCGGTGAGGCGCGCTGCCGCCACCAGCCTCTTGATGCGCTCTTCATCCGTCACCCATGGATTCGCCGCAAACATTTCCGCCTGCGTCGTGAAGGATTCGCGTATGACATCGTTGTGGTGAGGCAAAGGGAAGGGCTCCTCAGATGTTGAATTGGGGCACAGAGATAAAGATGTCAGTCCGACAGCCAACGCTACATCGTATCTAGTGGATCGTATCCGGGTCGGCCAGTGAATCTAGCGGGATGGAGTCATTCATCACTGCCTCCAGCCAGGTCCTTAGCCGCTCCAGTTCGTTTTTCTTCAGCGCGCAGTGAGGCACGACATAGTGGCCCCGCATCGTCATTAAGACAGTGGTGTGGCCGTTCATGCCGAGACCCATCATGTCAGTCCAGGAGTGTTCCGCCTTGCCTCCAGAAAAAGTGTAAATCCAACCGTGTCCATCGGCATCAAACGATCGGCGTTCCGCTGAGAAAAGTAAATAGTCGGCGTGAAAGGTCTTTCTCTCTTTTTCGTTCTGTGGCCGGTATCCGCGCGCCTCCAGCCAGTCCTCAAAACTGAGCACGAACTCGATCCGAATGGGATCTTGTGGAAACGGCATGGGTGAAGATTTTATATCGAGATCAGTATCTGTAAATAAAAAGCTGAGGGCGGACTAAAGTCCGCCCTCAGCGAGAACAGACTATCCATAGAAACTAGCGCGCGGGGCGCGCTTTGGAAGCGTCCGAGCCCGCGACAGCCGCCGAAGCCTTCATCGGCGGCTTTTCCGGTTGCGCGTGAGCTGCAGCGTTCGTCCCTGCAGCCGCATGCGAATTGCCCGGCACGGGGATTTCGAGCTTCTTCCGCAGCGTATTTTCCAACTTGTCGCGGATGTCCGTGTTCTCCTTCAGGAAGGTGCGGGCGTTTTCGCGGCCCTGGCCCATGCGCTCGCCATCGAAGCTGATCCACGTGCCGCTCTTTTCAAGCACGCCCTTTTCGACGCCCCGATCGATCCAATCACCTTCGCGCGAGATGCCTTCGCCGTAAACGATGTCGAATTCGGCTTCGCGGAACGGCGCCGCCACCTTGTTCTTCACCACTTTCGCGCGCGTGCGTGAGCCGACGACCTTGTCGCCTTCCTTGATGGCCTGAATGCGCCGGATGTCCACGCGCATCGAGGCGTAGAACTTCAGCGCGCGTCCACCCGTCGTGGTTTCCGGGTTGCCGAACATCACGCCGATTTTCTCGCGAATCTGGTTGATGAAAATCAGGCAGGTGCGCGACTTCGAAACGATGCCGGTCAGCTTTCGCAGCGCTTGCGACATTAGTCGCGCCTGGAGGCCCATTTGCGGGTCGCCCATGTCGCCTTCGAGTTCGGCCTTGGGGACCAGCGCGGCAACGGAGTCCACCACGACGATGTCCACGCCACCCGAGCGGATCAGCGTTTCGGCGATCTCCAGCGCCTGCTCGCCGTTATCCGGCTGCGAGACCAAAAGGTTGTCCACGTCCACGCCCAGCTTGCGCGCATACGTGGGGTCGAGAGCGTGCTCCGCGTCAATGAACGCCGCTTGCCCGCCGAGCTTTTGCGCTTCGGCGATGACGTGCAGCGTCATGGTGGTCTTGCCGCCGGATTCCGGCCCGTA